>PDWI01000660.1_pt1 | contig 55581 bp, 45 predicted proteins | sample 1430891 | NCBI WGS metagenome assembly PDWI01 (sample SAMN01162508, study PRJNA174530) | Oral metagenome, whole genome shotgun sequencing project. | biome: Marine environment; feature: Marine mammal; material: Swab sample of the gingival sulcus; isolation source: swab sample of gingival sulcus... | reverse complement strand
AAACGATTAGCTTAAATTTATAATTTTTTATCAAAAAAAATGAATAATATCAAAATTAACAAAATTAAACAGCAATCAAAAGGTAGTTTTTAGTATTTTTGTGATACATTAACGAAAAAAGAAGTGTAAGCCATGAAAAGTTATAAAGAAAAATTAGTCTTAATAGGTGCTTCCACTGGAGGTCCTGGTCAATTAAAAAAAATGTTTTTAGACCTGCCTAGCAACATCAAAACTCCTATAGTTGTTGCTCAACATATGGGGTCTGATTTTATCCCTAGTTTTGTAGAACAATTTAAAAACGAACTAAATTCACCCGTATTTGGATTAAGTGAAGAGTGCGTGTTGGACAAAGGTGGCATTTATATTTGCGAAAAAAATTTTTTGGTAAATAAGGCAAATCCACTAAAAGCTAAGCCAAAAAGTAAGCAAGAAGCTACACTTTATAACCCAAATGTAGATGCTTTATTTAATTCAGCTACAGCAATTGCAAAAGAAGTCGATATAATGGCGATTTTGCTCACTGGCATCGGCAATGATGGAGCTGATGGACTCATGAACTTAGCCAAACTTGGGGCTTTTGTCATGGGCGAACATGAAGATAGTGCCATCGTCTATGGCATGCCAAAACAAGCAAAAGAATTAAATATCGATCTTAAAATGCTAACTTTAGCACAAATTAAATTAAAACTGGAGAGTTTTATAGATGTTTTTTAGAAGAAAAAAGAAAAATGATACTATTAAAGAAGAAAAAAAAGCTATCAACTATAGCTTTATCGATAGAGATTTAGACGAATTAATAGCTTATACAAAAGTCATATCTGGCATAGATTTAGAGCCTAAAAAAACGGTTTTATCAAAAAAGATAAGCATTTTTTGTCAAAACAAAGAGTTAGAGTCGTTTAAGACTCTTTTAAGAGGCATTAAAAGTGATCAAGCATTGGCACAGGATTTTTTAAATCTAATCACGGTTAATGAAACATATTTTTACAGAGAACTACCTCAGCTTAATGAAGCCGTGCGGTTTATCAAAGAGCAAAGAAGAAAAATGAGGGTACTATGTGCTCCTTGTTCCACTGGAGAAGAGGTGTATTCGTTAGCATCTTTGGCCCAATTAGACAATATAAACCAAAGCGAGATCGAAATCATAGGCATCGATATCAATTCACAAGCTATACAAAGTGCAAAAGAGGCTTGTTTTTCAGCTCGTTCTTTACATAGACTAGAACAAAATACTATAGATTTATTTTTTAACAAAACAGATACTTCCTTTGTGATAAAAAAGGAAAAATTTTCCAATATAGACTTTAAAGTGGTCAATATTTTTGATAACGAATTTTCAAAACTTGGTAAATTTGATATAATATTTTCAAGAAATATGATGATATATTTTAATGATGATTTTAAACAAAAATGCATAAAACTTTTTTATAATAGTCTAAATACAAATGGCAGACTCTACACAGGTCATGCAGACTTAGTACCTGAAAATCCTTACTTTAACAAGGTAGTCTGCTCAAGTACATACTATTATGAAAAGAAATAAATATTAAAAAAGCACATACTAATCTTGATACTTCAAAACGATTTGCTTAAATTCGTCTTTTAAGACCATAAAAGCATCTACAATTATAGGATCAAAGTGTGTGCCTTTTCCGTCTAATATAATTTGTTCTGATTGTTCAAAACTAAAAGCATCTTTATAACACCGCTTACTCGTAAGTGCATCATAAACATCTACTAAAGCGACTATTCTTCCCTCTATAGGAATATTTTCACCCTCAAGACCTCTAGGATAACCGTATCCGTCCCACCTTTCATGATGAGTGTAAATGATATTTAAAGTAGTTTGTAAAAATTTATCTTTTTTTAAACTTTCATCAAGTGAATTTAATACGATATTGTACCCAATTTGTGGGTGTTTGTTCATGATCTCCCTATCATTTTCATCATATTTTCCTGGCTTTTTTAATACTAGATCTGGAATACCAACCTTACCTATGTCATGCAAAGGTGTAGCTTGATAGATGGCTTGTATTGTTTCTTGATTTAGTATTTTTCTATACTCTGTATTTTTGTGTAAATAAACAGCTAACATTTTCGCAAACTCTCTTGTTCTAATGATATGATGACCCGTTTCTTGGTCTCTTGATTCTACCATTGTCATCATAGAATTTGTAATCGTAGCTCTAATATGACTTAGTTTAAATGCTAACTCCTTTTCTCGCTTTGTCAATATGAAAGATAAAAACAAAAGCATGACAACATAAGAGATAAAAAGTGGTGTTATAAAAAATCCAATAGGCAAATACAAGCCATGTTTGTAAAAAATATATGACATCAAAAACGCTATGGAACTTTTTGCGAAAAATATTAAACTAGCAAATAAATATCTTTTTATATAGATCAAAAAAGTCAAAAAAAGCACACAAACAAAGCTTAAAGCATAAAAAATATACTTTAATTTACTCAAACTATAGACTAATTGATCGCTTAAAAAATTTTCAATAAAAGAAGCATGAGCAAAAATACCAGGCGCAATCTGCTCTCCTAAAATAGAATATTTATCTGAAAGCCCGACAGCCGTAGCACCTAAAAATACAAATTTTCCACTGATAAGTTTTGGGTCAAAATTATCACTTAAAATATCGCTCGCACTAATAACATGAAATTGTTTTGGGTGGTAAAAATAGTTTAGAACTTCCCCACTCTCATTAGATACAATTTTACGATTTAAAACATTTAAGGTGTATTGGTTTAAATATGTATCTTCAAATGTTAAGTTAAGAGTCCGATCAAGAGAGTGTAGCATCGACACAGATAGTGATGGCACTAATTTATTGTGATAAATATAGGCTAGACTATATTTTCTTAAAAGACCATCATGACTTAAAGACGCATTTATGAAGCCTACATTTTTAACGCTATTTTGCAATATATAAGTATTGCACATAAAATAATTTGTCTCCAAAAAATTTGTAAAACTACCATCATAGTCTATATTTGTTTTTATATCACATGCACTTGTAGTCTTCATATTTGTAGCCACAATGGGAAAAACCACATTATTTGTTTTAATGACATTTGCTAATATCTTGTCATGATCGTTTAATTTTGAAGGGAGATTTGATATGAAAATATCTTTTTCAAACATATCTTTATAAAATTTTTGTATCTCCACAGGAGAAGTTCTATCTCGTTCAGCAAACAATATATCCAAACCCAACGATGCTGGTTTAGCTGACAAAATATTTTCCACAAGTTTTGCCACAAGCAACCTAGACCAAGGCCACTGACCTATACGACTTATGCTTTTCTCGTCAATAGCAATAATAGTAGTATTTCGTTTTTTCTCATCATAGCCATGAATTTTTTGTGATATTTTATCGTAAATTTTTAAATCAACTTCATTTGATAAACTAAAAGAAGTCATGTAGATAAAACACAAGATACAAAAACTAATGAGGTAAATGGTATATTTTTTTATATAATTCATAAATTATCTAATAAGTACTTCAACACGTCGGTTTTTAGGCTCACTAACTCCGTCTTTTGTTTTTATTATAGGGTCATTTTCTCCATATGATTTAACCTTAGTTTGAACTATATTTGTAAGCTTTAAAGAGTTTATGTATTGTTGAATTTTTTTAGCTCTTTTTAGAGAAAGTTTAATGTTTGACTTATCATCTCCTGCCCTATCTGAATGCCCTATAATGCTAATACAACAAGAACCCCTATCTTCTATCACATCTTTTAATTGTGGTAACAATGTTTTAGACTCAAGATCAAGTAAGTCACTATTGTTTTTAAAATAAAAAAGTACGGAAACTGGTCTGTATTTATCCATTTTAGTCAAAGTTCCATACTGATTTTCTAGTTCTTGATTTGAAATTTTTTTAATTGCAAAATCTTTACTTTTACTACTTAAATCTATATAAGTTTGAGGTTTGTCAAGCTTAATTGTTGTTAGCTTATTTGATATAACTATAGAGTTTGTTTTTTTGCTATTATCAAGTAAAATCACCTTTGATTTTGGAGTTTGAGGAGTAAAAAGCAATATGCTAATTATAATAATACTAGCTAAAATTTCCATAACTATATCCCAATAAGACTATCTTAAATCGATTAAAAATTTTGTACCTCTTATGCCTATTATTCCCTCTGGCACTTTTATAGAAAACGATTCAGGAGACAATTTTCCTATTTTGCCAGACTCAAAAACACCGACACCTTTTTTCATGTTCAATTTAAAATCATACTTCTTCTCAATGGGTTCAAAGATATAATTTTCTATACTAAGATAGCTATTTTCACTCAAATTTAACAAACTTCCATCATTAAATGATATCAAAACCTTACCATTATTTGTAAGAACCACATCTTTTGAGTAAAATTTATGACCCTCTTTTATGTCTATTAAAGTACCATTATGTTTTACTTGTACATTATTGCTAACTTTTTTTGCTATCGCTACATAATCCGCACTCGCAAAACAAACACCTAAAAAAAGACCAAATACCAATATTAACACTCTCATAAATATCCTTTAAAATATAACTTACCAATTTATAACATCGTATTATCTCAAAAAAAATTTAGCATTTTTTTAAAAAATTTTCGTTATAATGAAATTTAATTTCTCCTTATGGTAAGATGAAACTTGATTATATAAAAATTAAGTAAATACCTTGTTAATATTTAAAAGATTTAAAGGCACAACATGAATGAAATAATAGAAAATTTTTTGGCAACTGTGGATAATTTATCTAAACTTGAACCCAAAAACTTGCCACTTGATGTGTTGTTTGCAATGTCTGAGCTAAGCGAACTTGAATTGTTTAAAATTTGCACTTATTTATTTGTTTTAAGAAACAATATCCCTAGTAAAAATAATATTATAAATTTAAGTGACGATGAGATAAAACAAGGTGCTCAACAGTACGCTAAAGAGATATTAGCAAGACTAAAAGAGTCTTCATGAACAGATACAATAAAGGCATTTTATGTGCTACTATGGCCATGATGATATGGTCTAGTTCTTTTATAGTTTTAAAAATAGCTCTTAACTACATGCCAGCTTATAGTATCATATTTTTTAGAATGCTAATAGCTACGATAGTTTTTTTGCCTTTTTATAAACAATTTACAAATTTACAAATAAGCAAAAGTGATTGGAAATTTATTATCTTTTTAATCATATGCGAACCAGGATTTTATTTTATTTTTGAAACAAAAGCTTTGATGCTTACTTCAGCTTCACAAGCTGGCATCATATCTTCAACCATGCCTTTAATAACAGCAGTTGGTGCTGGAATATTTTTAAAAGAAAAAATAACACGCTCTTTACTTATAGGAGGTATTTTAGCCATGATAGGAGCTACTTTTTTAAGCTTAAGTGCTACTACTCAAGAGTACGCTCCAAACCCACTTTTAGGCAATTTTTTAGAGAGTCTTGCTATGGTATGTGCAGCAGGATATACTCTTAGCTTAAAACATTTATCAAAGAAATTTTCTGCTATTTTTTTGACTGCCATTCAAGCTTTTGGTGGGATAATATTTTTTTTACCTTTAAGTATTTTAGAGTGGCCAAATATCATTTTTTCACTAAATGGCTTACTCGCAATACTATATCTTGGTGTAGTAGTTACAATGGGCGGATATGGATTATATAACTACGCACTTAGTCTAGCACCTGCTTCAAAGATCGCCTCTATGGGAAATTTAATACCAGCTTTTTGCGTTTTATTAGCCTTTTTGATACTAGGTGAAACACTAAATGTCTATCAGCTTTTAGCTACCGCTACGATATTTTTGGGAGTTTTTATATCGCAAAAAGGAGTTTAAGTGTTTCTTGCTTGTTCAAAATCTTTTAAAAAACTCTCAATGTCATATTTAGCCCTATAATCACTACTTAAAAGATGAATTAAACTATCTCCCAAATCAAGTATAGCCCAATCTCCCGAACTTTCAGTATATAAACACTCCTCGCCTAAAGATTTAATAAATGGTTTTAAATCATCAAGTAAAGCGTTTGAATGTCTCTCTCCTAAAGTTGTAGCGATAATAACATGATTTACAAAATAATCCTTATCACTCATGTCAAAAATTTGTATATTTTCAGCCTTTTTACTATCTAAAAATTCCACAATTTGTTCTAAAATTTCTTTCATTTTCTTCCTTTGTTGTAAAATTTGCTAACACTTTTAAAAATTTTTTTAGAGATAAATTTTTTTTTCGGTTGCTTACGCAAATTTGTTGATGAGATATTAACATTTATTTTTAATTTTTTCAAGTTTTTTGAAATTTTTTCATCATCTCTAGTAGCAACCACAAAGCTCACAAGTTTTTTTAATTTTTCATACTCATGCCATTTTGTTAAATTTTGCAAATTATCCGCACCTACAATCAAAAAACATTTGCTAAAATCATATTTTTTTTGCAGATGCAAAACACTTTCGTAAGTTGGAGTTGGCTTTTTATTTTTAATTTCATGAATGCATATTTTTACTTTTTTATTTTTTTTAAAAAGTTTTTTAAGCCATTTTAAGCGGAGTTTTGGAGGTGCAAAAAATTGTGTTTTAAAAGGGCTTATATAAGTTGGAATTATAAAAAGTCTATCAATATCTAATGACTTTAAGGCTTTTTTAACAACTTCTTGATGTCCTAAATGCACAGGATCAAAACTTCCGCCATAGATTGCTATATTCTTATTTTGTCTCATTTAATCTTCTTTTATTAAGTAATTTGATAAAATTATACCTAAATTTTTTTAATACAAAGGATTATTTGATGGCATTAAAAGTTGCGATAAATGGATTTGGTAGGATTGGTAGATGCGTGGCTCGTATTTTAAATAAACATGAAAACATAGAGCTAGTTGCGGTAAATGATACTGCAAGCAAACAGATGACACAACAACTTTTAAAATACGATAGCGTTCATGGTGTGTTTAATGGAGAAGTAAAGTGGCTTAATGATGATCACATGCAAATGGGAAAAAACAAGGTTAAAATGTTTTCAACAAGAGATGCAAACGAGCTTCCTTTTGGGGATTTAGGTGTTGATGTCGTACTTGAATGTACAGGGGCGTTTTTAACTCAAGAAAAATCAGAAATTTTTATAAAAAATGGCGTCAAAAAAGTGCTTTTTTCAGCTCCAGCAAAAGATAACTGCACTCCAACTTTTGTCATGGGCGTAAATGAGAACCTTTACAAAGGCGAAAACATCGTCTCAAATGCTTCATGTACAACAAACTGCCTAGCTCCAATTGCGAAAATTTTAGATGACCATTTTGGCATACAAAAAGGACTCATGACAACTATTCACTCATATACAAACGATCAAAATATTTTAGATGTAAAACACTCAAAAGATTTGCGTAGAGCCCGAGCAGCTGCATTAAATATGATACCTACAACCACAGGTGCTGCAAAAGCCATAGGGCTAGTACTTCCAAACTTACTTGGCAAACTTCACGGACAAAGCGTAAGAGTACCAACTCCAAATGTCTCTATGGTCGATTTAAATGTACTTATCGGTAAAAATACGACAAAAGAGGAGTTAAACGAACTCTTTAAAACCTATGCAAATGATAGCTTAAAAGGTATTTTAGTAGTCGATGAAGAGTACCGAGTTAGCGAAGATTTTCAAACAAGCTCACAATCAAGCACAGTAGCAGCTGATTTAACTCAAGTCATCGACGGAAATATGGTAAAAGTAATGGCTTGGTACGATAATGAGTGGGGCTACTCAAACCGCCTAATTGAAATGGCAAAATATATCTGCAAGGATTAATTCATGGAAGGAATACGCTCGATAAAAGATATAGATATTGAAGGCAAAAAGGTATTTTTAAGGTGCGACTTTAATGTGCCTTTAGATGAGTTTAGAAACATCACAGACGAACGACGCATTCGCTCGGCAATCCCTACTATTAGGTATTGTTTAGATAATAATTGTGCTGTGATTTTAGCTTCACATTTAGGACGACCAAAAGGAGTAGATGAACATCTCTCTTTATCACCTGTAGCAAAGAGACTAAACCGCATTTTAGCCCCTGAGGTTAAACTAGCAGAAAATGTAACAGGAACCGATGCAGTACAAAAAGCCAAAGAGTTAAAACAAGGCGAAGTATTGCTCTTAGAAAATTTAAGATTCAATCAAGGCGAAACAAAAAATGATGAAAAACTAGCCAAACAATTAGCTGACATGGCTGATATTTATATAAATGATGCTTTTGGGGTTTGCCACAGAGCCCATGCCTCAGTTGAGGCAATTACTAGATTTTTTGATGATGATAAAAAAGCGGCTGGATTTTTACTTCAAAAAGAGATAGATTTTTCACATAACCTTTTAAAACGCCCACAAAGACCATTTTTAGCTGTAGTTGGCGGAAGTAAAGTCAGCGGAAAATTACAAGCCCTAAGAAGCCTTTTACCCCGCGTCGATAAGCTCATCATAGGCGGTGGCATGGCGTTTACTTTTTTACAAGCACAAGGACATAATGTTGGAAACTCTTTAGTTGAAGAGGATTTGATAGAAGAAGCTGATTTTATACTAAAAGAGGCAAAAAAATTAGGCGTAAAGTTATATTTGCCTGTTGATGTAGTAGCGGCACCTGCTATGAACAATGAAGCTCCTTTTAAATGTGTAACCACTCAAGAGATTCCATCTGATTGGATGGGTCTTGACATAGGACCTGCTAGCTCAAGGCTATTTCGAGAGGTTTTAGGCGACGCTCAAACCATACTTTGGAATGGACCTATGGGAGTTTTTGAGATAGAAAAATTTTCTCGCGGAAGTTTTAAAATGAGCCACGCAATAGCAGAAAGCCACGCTACAACGGTTGTTGGCGGAGGTGATACAGCTGATGTAGTAGCAAGAAGCGGAGATGCTGATGAGATGACTTTTATATCCACAGGTGGTGGAGCAAGTTTGGAGCTAATAGAGGGAAAAGAGTTACCAGGAGTTAAGCCTTTAAGGATCAAAAAGGAGCTATCATGATAATTTGTGCAAATTTTAAAACAAACCACACAAGAGAGAGCTTTAAGACTTATTTAAGCGACTTATTAAATTTAAATACAACTCATGAAATACGCATTTATCCCCCTTTTACAGCTTTAACAAAAATAAAAACACCTCCACATGTAAAAATTGGAGTACAAAATTTTTATCCTATCAAAAATGGCTCTTACACAGGTGAAATTGGACTTGAGCAATTAAAAGAGTTTAATATAAATTCAGTCTTAATAGGACATAGCGAAAGACGACATATTTTGGGCGAAACAGATGAGTTAATAAAGCAGAAATTTAACTTCTCAAAAGAACAAAAATTTGAGATAATTTATTGCATCGGAGAGAGTAAGCAGGTGCGAGATAATGGAAAAGAAGCAGTTTTAAAATATCTTAATAATCAACTTGAAAGCATAGACTTAGATTATAAAAACTTAATCATCGCTTATGAGCCTGTTTGGGCGATAGGCACAGGAGTTGTAGCGAAGCCTGAAGATATAAAAGAAGTGTTAGATTTTTTACGAACTAAAACTTTGGCTCCACTTCTTTATGGCGGAAGCGTAAAACCATCAAATGTAGAACAAACTTATAGGCTTGAAAATTGTAATGGCGTACTAGTTGGAACTGCAAGCTGGAAGGTTGAAAATTTTAAAGAGCTAATCAAAAAAGCTGATTATTAAAACTCAAAAACAAACCAAAGAGCGATTAAGTCGCACTATTGGTTTGTTTGTAAATTTATCATGATTTATTAAATTATTCTATTATTTAAGCAAAATTATATTAAAATACCCAAATTTTTTATGAAAAAGGAGAAGATATGAAAAATTTGTCAAAATTATCGTTTTTTGCGATATTGTTTTCGTGTATGCTAAGCTTAAATGCTTATGCTAAAACCACCATACATATAGGAACAGGTGGAGAACCAGCTTCACTAGACCCACATAAGATGAGTGGAACTTGGGAAAATACCATAGGTGGTGATATTTTCATGGGACTTATCCAATACGCACCTAATGGAGACTCACTACCGGGAATGGCAACTGATTGGAAAATAAGTAAAGATGGCTTAGTTTATACTTTCAATCTAAGAAAAGACGCACTTTGGAGCGATGGAAAACCATTAACAAGTGAAGATTTTGTTTTTGCTTATAAAAGAATTATAGATCCAAAAACAGCAGCAAAATATGCAAATATTTTATATACCATAAAAAATGCAAAAGCATTAAATACAGGTAAAATGAAAGATTTAAATAAACTCGGTGTAAAAGCAGTCGATCCTCATACATTTGAAGTAACATTGGAGTATCCTGCGCCTTATTTTTTAGCTCAATTAAAGCATTATACCGCTTATCCACTTCCAAAACATGTCATTGAAAAATATGGCAAAGATTGGAGCAAGCCTGAAAATATCGTATCAAATGGTGCTTTTAAACTTGTAGAGTGGAAATCACAAAGCCACATCAAAGCAGTTAAAAATCCTAAGTTTTATGATGCCGATAAAGTAAAAGTCGATGAAGTGTATTATTATCCAACAGAAGATAGATCAGCCGCATTAAAGAGATTTCGTGCTGGTGAGCTTGACTGGAATGATGATTTTCCAACAGAACAATACAAATGGCTAAAAGAAAATATGCCTGACGAAGCAAAAATTAGCGAATATACAGGAATTTATCACTATCCAATCAATATGAGAGTTAAGAAACTTCAAGACAAAAGAGTTAGAGAAGCTTTAAGTTTAGCTATCAATAGGGAAGTTTTAGTCGATAAAGTACTAACTACAGGTGAAGTTGCAGCCTATGGTTTTTCACCTAATTTACCTGGTTACACTCATGCAAATTCAAACTATAAAGATATGAGTATGAAAGATAGAGTAAAAAGAGCAAAACAACTTTTAAAAGAAGCTGGTTATAGCAAAGATAAACCTTTAGAGATAGACTTAAGCTATAATACAAGTGAAAATCATAAAAAAGTTGCCATTGCGGTTTCATCTATGTGGAAGATGATCGGGGTAAAAACTAAACTTTCAAATTCTGAAGTTGTAGTTCATTACAACAATCTTGAAGAGGGAAAATTTGAAGTAGGAAGAGCTGGTTGGATTTGTGATTATCCAGATGCACAGAACTTTTTATATCTATTTGAATATCCAAACATAATGAACTATGGTGCTTGGAATAATGAAAAGTTTAATGCTCTCATGAAAAAAGCAAACAATACTTCTGATTTAAAATTAAGAGCAGAGATCATGAAACAAGCAGAGCAATTAGCTCTTGACGAATTTGCTACGATTCCGCTTTACTATTATGTATCAAAAAGTCTTGTTAGTAAAAAGCTTAAAGGATGGGAAGAAAATTCAGAAAATATCCATAGAACAAGATGGTTATCAAAATAAATTAAATCAAACTAGTGGCATACTCGCCACTAGTTTTTAAAGAAGAATTAATATGTTAAAATACTTTATAAAACGACTATTGCAAGCCATTCCTACACTTTTCATGATCATTACCATCGCATTTTTTATGATGCGTTTAGCACCAGGTGGTCCTTTTTCTGGCGAAAGGTCTTTGCCTCCTGAAATAGAAAAAAACATAAAAGCTGCTTATGATTTAGATAAGCCATTGGTTATTCAGTATGGCATATATCTCAAAAAAGTACTACATGGAGATTTTGGACCTAGTTTTAAATATACAGATTTTACCGTTAGCGAACTGATTTGGACAGGATTCCCCGTAAGTTTAAAACTTGGTCTTAGTGCTATTGCTTTGGCTTTAATATTTGGTATTTTACTAGGAAGCACAGCGGCAATTAAGCAAAACTCAAAGCTCGATTATGCACTCATGGCCACTAGTATGATAGGAATTGCCATACCAAATTTTGTCTTAGCTCCGATATTGACCCTTGTTATAGGAGTATATTTAAAATGGCTACCAGTTGGAGGCTGGAATGGAGGGGCATGGCAACATATGATACTTCCTGTCATCTCTTTAGCGCTTCCACAAGTTGCTTATGTGGCAAGATTGACAAGAGGGAGTATGGTCGAAGTACTTGGAATGCAGTTTATTAGAACTGCTAGGGCAAAGGGTTTGCCTGAGAGATTGGTCGTTTTTCGTCATGCTTTAAAATCAGCACTTTTACCTGTAGTTTCATATCTAGGACCCGCAACCGCAGCCGTCATCACAGGCTCGATAGTAATCGAACAAATTTACGGACTTCCTGGTCTTGGAAGATATTTTGTACAAGGTGCTTTAAATAGGGACTATACACTTGTTATGGGAACTGTTGTATTTTTTGGAAGTTTGATTATAGTTTTTAACTTAATTGTTGATTTGATATATGGGTTTTTGGACCCGCAAATACGATATGACTAAGGGAGCTAACATGGAAGAAAATATCAAAGGAAGCTCACTTTTTCAAGATGCTATTAGAAGACTTGTAAAAAATAAGGCTACTATGGTTAGTATTTGCATTATTATTTTTATAGCTATTGTATCCTTCATAGGACCTCATCTTCTTCCTAGTGAGCTTGATGAAGTTTTTTGGGATTTTATAGCATCACCTCCAATGACAGAAGGGTTTCATATATTTGGCACAGATGGAAATGGTAGAGACTTGCTTGTTCGAACTCTTTATGGCGGACAAATCTCACTATCAGTTGCCTTAGTTGCTACCTGTGTTAGTATGCTCATCGGTATCACTTACGGATCAATAGCAGGATTTGTAGGTGGAAAAGTAGATAATATCATGATGAGATTAGTAGATATTTTATATTCACTACCATTTATGTTTTTAGTAATACTCATGATGGTTGTTTTTGGCAAAAGTATATATCTTATTTTTATAGCCATAGGTGCAGTTGAATGGCTAGATATGGCAAGAATTGTGCGAGGTCAAACTTTATCCATAAAAAGAAAAGAGTTTGTTGATGCCGCAAGAGCTTTAGGTGTTCGCAAACAAAATATCATTCGCAGACATATCATACCAAATACCATAGGAACGGTTATCATTTATGTAACCTTAACAGTTCCAAAAGTAATATTGCTTGAAAGCTTTTTATCATTTTTAGGACTTGGAGTTCAAGAGCCTATGACAAGTTGGGGCGTTTTAATAAGTGAAGGGGCTAAAAACATGGAACAATCTCCTTGGATGCTGTTTTTTCCTGCACTTTTTTTAACTACAACACTTTTTTGTTTAAATTTTATAGGTGATGGGCTTCGTGATGCACTTGACCCAAAAACTAGATAAGGAGATTAGATGGAAAATATATTACAAGTAAGCAATTTATCTGTTGATTTCAATCTCCACACAGGCGTAGTAAGGGCAGTTGATGGTGTTAGTTTTTCTATGCAAAAAGGTAAAACTTTAGCTTTGGTTGGAGAGAGTGGAAGTGGAAAAAGTGTAACTTCTATGTCGATTATGCAACTACTTCCAAAACCTATGGCAACTCACCCTGAAAACTCTTCAATCATCTATCGTGGCACAGAATTAATAGGTGCAAAAGACAAAACTTTACTTGACATTAGAGGCAATAAAATCGCTATGATTTTTCAAGAGCCTATGACAAGTCTAAACCCACTTCATACCATAGAAAAACAAGTGGCTGAAACACTCATTTATCATAAGGGCATGAGCAAAAAAGATGCGAGTAAAAAAGTACTTGAGCTTTTAAAAGCAGTCCATCTACCTCGTCCCGAAAGCAGACTAAAAGCTTATCCTCATGAGCTTAGCGGAGGTCAAAGACAAAGGGTCATGATAGCTATGGCACTAGCAAATGAACCTGATATTTTGATAGCAGATGAACCCACAACTGCACTTGATGTAACAGTGCAAGCTGAGATTTTAAATCTACTAAAAGAGCTTCAACAAAAGTTTGGAATGGCTATTTTATTTATCACTCATGATTTAGGAATAGTACATCATTTTAGCGATCAAGTTTGTGTCATGAGATATGGCAAAATCGTCGAAAGCGGAAGTACAAAAGAGGTATTTAACTCTCCAAAACACCCTTATACCAAAATGCTTCTTGATAGTGAGCCAAAAGGATTAAAAGAACCTGTAAAAGATGACGCTAAAATGCTACTTGAAGCTAAAAACATGAATGTAAAATTTCCTATCAAAACAAATTTTTTTGGCAAAACCATAGAGTATTTACACGCGGTAAACAACATAAGCTTAAGCATAAAAGAGGGGCAAACTTTAGGCGTAGTAGGTGAAAGTGGAAGTGGAAAAAGCACACTTGGAAAAGCGATCTTACGACTTATTCAAAGCGAGGGTGAGATAAACATTTTAGGTAAAGCCATAAATGGAATGGATTTTATCCATTTAAGACCTCTTAGAAAAGAGATACAAGTTGTTTTTCAAGATCCATTTGGATCACTTTCTCCGCGCATGACAATAGGTCAAATCATAGAAGAAGGGCTTTTGGTTCATGAAAAAGATTTAAGTAAAACCGAGCGAGAAGCTAGAGTTAAACAAGCTTTACAAGAAGTCGAAATCGATCCAAATTTACGAAACCGCTATCCTCATGAGTTTAGTGGCGGACAACGACAAAGAGTGGCAATTGCAAGAGCTATGGTGTTAAAACCAAAATTTATTTTACTTGACGAGCCAACTTCAGCACTTGATAGATCTATTCAAGTAACAGTTGTAAATTTACTTAGAGACTTACAAAAAAAACACTCCCTTACTTATATGTTCATTAGTCATGACTTAGCAGTTGTTAGAGCTATGAGCGATGTTGTTATGGTCATGAAAAATGGACAATTGATCGAACACGGGGCAAGTGAGGAGATATTTAAAAATCCAAAACAAGAATATACAAAAAAACTTTTAAGTGCGGCTTTTAACATCGAAGTAGCTTAATGGAATATCAGTTTTTAATCGTAATGGGGGCAATGTTTTTTGCCCTACTCTCCCCTGGTCCTGATTTTGCTTTAATATTAAATCAAAGTATAAAATATGGAATTAAAACTTCTATTTATACAAGTTTTGGACTTGGTTTTGGTGTTTTTTTGCATTCTCTTTATAGTATTTTAGGACTAGGCATAATCATATCGCAATCAATAATCGTTTATAATATAATAAAATTTTTAGGTGCATTTTATCTATTTTACATAGGATACAAAAGCTTAAAATCAAAAGGTTTTAAGCTATCAAGTGAAAATGGTGTCGCTAAAGAGAGTATAAGCAATTTCAAAGCTTTCAATTTAGGTTTTTTATGTAATATACTAAATCCAAAAGCTGCACTCTTTTTTATATCTCTTTTTAGCGTAATCATAGACCCACAAACACCTATGAATTTTAAAGCTTTTTATACATTTTGCATAGTAAGTATGACAATATCGTGGTTTTGCACTCTTTCTTTCATCTTGTCACATAAAAAAGTAAGAGAATTTTTCAATAAATTTGGAACCTATTTCGATCGAGCAATCGGCACAATCTTAATCTTGCTAGCACTAAAAATAGCTTTTTTTGATAAAAATTCATAGATATTATAATAAAAAATTTAAGTGATGTTTATAGCGTTTTAATTCATATAAAATTTCAATACTCATAAGATATTTTTTAATGTTGAGTAACGCTTATGACTCTTTTTTCGCTGTCATTTTTACTTAAACTTAGCCTTATAACGCTATCTTCTAAACCACCTAAAGAGTGCGGAACCAATGCTTCTAAACTCAACATATCACCTTTGCAAAAAGTATATTTTTCTCCTTTAACTTCAAACCAAATTTTACCCTTTAGTATCTGAACCATAATAGCCCCTGATGCTTTATGTTCTTTCATGATAGTATCTTTTGGCATGATAATTCTAATCTCTTTACTATTTGTGCTTTCAAGCATCAAATTTACATCAACTTTATCAGCAAAATTGATATTTTCTAACCACTGCAATGTTTTCATTTTTTCATCCTTTATGTAAAATTTCACTCATGCTAACATAAGTTTAAAATTATTACATTGATTTAGGATAAGATTAATCTCCAAACAGAGCTTTTAAGTCCTTAGTTTGTTCTTTAACTTCAGGCTTTTGCTCATCTTGTGAACTCAAAATTGTATTGCCATCATCGATCTCAACAAGTTCGATTGGCATCGAGCAAAGCATGGAAGCTAAGCGGATATTGATGCCATTTTTTCCAATAGCTTTTGATTTTTGTTCGATAGGAAGTGTTACCATAGCTTTTTCATCTTCAATTTTTACACTTGTTACTATGGCTGGTGCTAAAGCTCTTGTTATCAAAATTTCAGGAATGGTAGAAAATTCTATACAATCAATATTTTCATTTTTAAGCTCACCGCTAACAGCACTAATCCTAATCCCCTTAGTGCCAACAGTTGCTCCTACAGCATCTACATTTGGATGAAGTGAAGTCAAGGCTACTTTTGCTCTCTCTCCTGGTATTCTAGCACTTTTATTTATAACAACACTTCCGTCTTTGATCTCAGGCACTTCACTCTCTAAAAGTAGTTCTAAAAATTTAGGACTTGTTCGAGATAATTCTACTCTAATCCCATGAATTCTATCGATATAAACTTTCCTAATCACACCCTTAACAACATCACCAACTTTAAATTTTTCGCCTTTAATTCTACTTTTTCGTGGTAAAATAGTCCTTACTTCATCTACTTCGATAAAAGTATTTTCCTCACTATCAACCCTAACAACAGTTCCAAAAACACTTTTTCCCACCATATCTTGATATTTTTCAAAAATATTACTCTCAAGCAATCGTTGAATATGAAACTCTAATTCTCTTTGTAAAGTAGCAGCTGCAGTTCTACCTAGATTTTCTAGTGGCAAATCAAGAATCAATTCATCTCCAACTTCCAAATTAGAACCCGTTTCTACCTTAGCTTTTTTTAGCGAAATAACGCCTTCATTTCCTTCTTCTTGCAATCTTTCGTCATCATCACTAACTACTAAAATTTTACGAAAAAGTTCTAAATCTCTTGTCTTTTGGCTAATATTTACTCCATATTCATACTGCTCACCATAAACTTTTTTTGCAGTTTTTATCATGGCAACTTTTACTTTTTCTTCCACATCTTTGATTTGCAAACCCTTCTCATGAGCAATCGATTCGATAATATCTATAATTTTTTCCATAATTTTTCCCTTTTTATTTAACAGCTTTTAAAATAATTGATTTTAATTTCTGCTAGAATAATATTATACAAAAAAAGGACTTGAAATAAGTTTAATAACTTTTTTATTGAATTTATGATAAAATCTCACGATTATTTTGCGTTTTAAAAACGCTTTAAAAGAGGAAAATTATGCAATTAAAATTAGCACGAACTGCCTTAAAAGGCAAACCAAAATCAGTTAGCCTTGAACATATTGAAAGCATTATACAAAAAGAAGAACAAAAAATATTTTATTTCGACAAAGAAAATACACATAAAGACTTAGTTAGCTTGGTAGAATATTTTGAAGAAAAAGATTATAGTGTATATTTTAGAGAAGTAAAATATGGTCTTGACGAGACTGATTATATGTACGAAGTTCATATTTTAAAATAGTGAAAAAGTTATACATTCAAACCTTAGGGTGTGCTATGAATGAGCGAGACAGCGAACATATGATCGCTGAACTAACTCAAAAAGATGACTATACCTTAACAGACGATTCAAAAGAAGCAGATCTTATCATTATAAACACTTGTAGCGTTAGAGAAAAACCTGTGCATAAGCTATTTTCCGAAATTGGTTCGTATGCAAAACATAAAAAGCATGGGGCAAAGATTGGCATTTGTGGTTGTACAGCAAGTCATTTAGGAGATGATATTTTCAAAAAAGCTCCTGTAGTTGATTTTGTTTTAGGAGCTAGAAATGTCTCTAAAATCACACAAGCAGTAAAGCAAAAACGCTTCATGCAAGTTGATATCGACTATGACGAAAGTACTTACGCTTTTAGTGAATTTAGAAATTCTCAGCTTAAAACTTTTGTCAATATTTCTATAGGTTGCGATAAAAAATGTACTTTTTGCATAGTTCCTCACACTAGAGGTGATGAGATCTCAATTCCTTTAAATATCATTTTAAATGAAACAAAAAAAGCCGTAAAAAATGGTGCTAAAGAGATATTTTTATTGGGTCAAAATGTAAATAACTATGGAAAAAGATTTAGTCAAAAATCTCATGTGAGTATGGATTTTTCAGATCTTTTAAATGCTGTGAGTGAAGTCGATGGAGTTGAGAGGATCCGTTTTACTTCTCCTCATCCACTTCATATGGACGATAAATTTTTGCAAACTTTTGCAAACAACGATAAAATTTGTAAATCCATGCATATGCCACTTCAAAGCGGTTCAACAAAAATACTTCGTGAAATGAAACGAGGCTACACAAAAGAGTGGTTTTTAAATCGAGCTGAAGCATTGAGAGATTTAGTAAGTGATGTTTGCATCAGTACTGATGTAATAGTTGGATTTCCAAATGAGAGCGATGAGGACTTTGAGGATACGATGGAAGTGCTTGAAAAAGTAAGATTTGAACAGATGTTTTCTTTTAAATACTCCCCTCGCCCACTCACAAAAGCAGCCGATTTTCCAAATCAAGTCGATGGTGAAATAGCCTCAAATAGACTAAGTAGACTTCAAAAACGACATGCCGAAATTTTAGATGAAATCTCTATGTTACAAAAAGACAAAGTTTTAGAAGTGTATTTTGAAGAATTAAGAGAAAATGGCTTTTTAGCAGGACGGAGTTTTAGCAACTTTTTAGTACAAGCAAAAGGTGATAAAAACTTACTTGGTACAACACAAAAAGTTCGCATCACAAATCCAAAAAGACTTAGTTTATATGGAGAGATATGTTAAACAAAAAACAAAAAAAAGCCATCATTTTCTTTTTAGCACAAAGTGTAGGATTTTGGCTTTTAAAACTTTTTTATTTTACATATAAAAAGAACACAAATGGTATAAAAATACCAAATCAGCCGTGTTTATTGGTAACTTGGCATGGAGAGATGTTGCTCATGCCATTTTTTTTTACCGAACAAAATACGCAAAACAAACAGGTTAAAGTCATAGCAAGTCCGCACGGAGATGGGCAAATAATAGCTAGTATTATTAAAAAATTTCCAAACTCAGACATCATATATGGAAGTAGCCACAAAAATCCGATCAAAACTCTTCTAAGTGCTTTTTGTGAATTAAAAAAAGGTCATGACATAGCCATTGCCCTTGATGGTCCAAAAGGTCCTAGACATAGTGTCTCAAATGGTGTTGTAGCACTTTCGCAAAAATTTAATACTCCAATTGTTACTTTTAATTGTAAGGCTAAAAAATATTGGCAATTTAAAAGTTGGGATAAAATGTTTTTACCAAAGCCCTTTAGCGAGATTGAGTTTTTTATTGGTGAGCCTTTTTTTATACAAGATTTGAATTTGCAAGAAGCAAAACAGACCATACAAAATAGACTAAAGAAACACGCTCATGTTATCTAAAAGTTTGCTTATCATTTCGGTTACTTTACTTTTAGCTTTTGGAGTTTTGTTTTTCTCCACAAATCCATCGTATCAAAAGTCATTGCAAGCAAGACTAAATTTTTTATTAAGCGATTATGAAACATCTTACGAGCTATCAAAACAAGCTTATGAGCTAGATAAATACAATAAAATGGCTTTTAGTATCTTAACAAAGAGCAAAAAAGCCTTAGCATATATAGAGTTTAACAAACTAGCCCAAAAATATTTTGACAAAATAAACATTATCAGCAAACAACAAAGTATCTCAAAAAAAGATACAAACCGAATAAAATTTATGTGTGAAATTGTACTAGAAGAGTATAAAAACTTAAAACCCTTAGAGTATGAAAACTTGAAAAATCAAGCAAAAATGAACTATAAAAGGTTTAAAGAGATTCATGAAAAGCTATTTTAGAGCAAAACTTAAGCAAAATTATCATATCATATCATGTTAGGTTTTTAAAAAGGACAAGTCTTTGGTATTGCAACAATATTTTTCAAATCTTATCATTTGTATCATCTTAGAAGCAAAAGAGTGCAAACTAATCACACAAGAAGTGAAAAAAAAACAAGTCATAAAAACATTTCAAACACTTTTTGAAAATCCAAATGAAGATAAATTAGACGATAAAATCATTGCATTTTTAGAGCAAAAACGAAAAGAGTATTGCGATATTTACATAACAATTTTAGCAAACTCTTCAGGACAAGGTGCCATACATGGTACAGAAGCTAAAGATTTTAATCTTCATAGCGTAGATACAAAAAACATCTTAAAAATCAGCGTTGATGAGAAATGGTCAGCTTATATTTCACATATAGATTTTAAATGGCTTAAAGGTATTTTTGAGCCATTTGATATCGATTTGATGTACTCACCTTTTGTATTGCTCAACCATTGCTTACAAGAAGAAAAACCTACAAACATACCAACTCTTTATATATATAACCAAAAAGACTCTTTTGCTATAGCAGTTTTTGAAAATGGTGTGCTTGAATTTGGTGAATTTTTCAAAACACAACAAAATCCAATAGCTAACGAATTACAATTTTCACAAGACTGGAGCGAAGCCGAAGAGGAAGAGGGCTTAGAACATCTTATCGATGAAGAAAATACAGAAGAAGAAAGCATTGAAGAGTATGAGAGTTTAGATGATTTAGATGATGAACTTAATGCTGATTTTGACAATGAAGATTTTTTAAATGAAGAGATAGGTACAGATTTTGAAGATGAAAATTCAGGCAATCCTGAAGATTCCATTAGTTCACTTAGTAAAGATATGTTGATGTATGAGTACTTAACAAAGGCTATACATGATTTTTATAATGATTCAATCAAACAAAGAGATTTTATAAGCGATATTGTTATTTTCGACAATGATGAGTTAAGTGATACTTTTATTCGCATGATACAAGATGAATTATTTATGACCGTTAATATAAAACATGTCGATACTTTAAAACTCATGAGTGATATGGCAAAAAGGGATTTGGGATTATGAGTTATAGTTTTATTAAGCCAAAATTAAAACCGATTTTCTCACCTTTTTCAAAGCTGTGGCTATCGTTTATAGGATTAATTTTTTCTATCATGATGATTTTTAATATATTTATTTTGGCCAAAACTACATTCATGAAAAGTGATATCGAAGATATGACAAAACAGAGCGTACAAGCCCAAAAGAAGATTAAAAAAGCAAACTTTAATATAAAATTAATTACACAAGAAAAATTAGTCGCTGAAGAGATATTTGCTTCAAATGAGGTTTTAAAAGATAGTATGAAAAATCTTTTTGATTTAGTGCCTGATCAAATAACGCTATCAAAGGTATTGATGGAAAAAAATTCACTCATACTTTATGGTTCAACACCATCAAAAGATATTTACAATTTTTTACTAGCATCACCTTTAAGATCCATTTTTAGCACAAGTCAAACAGCGTTTTATCTAAATAAAAATGGTTGGTACCATTTTGTATCAACAAACAAAATCAACAATACAGATGGTTTATATGAATAATAAAAAATTAGATACACTCATGAAAGACTTTAGCCCTATTAAAACATTGGTATTTTTTCTCATCTTTAGTATTATGTGCATGATTGTTATTTTCGCTTTTTTAGTGCCAAATATCAAAGAGTACAAAAGCGTCAAGATAGAATATACTAGACATTTAAAATCGTTAAATAAATCAATACAGATACAAAATCAAAAAGAAGATGAGCTACAAAATATAACAAAAAATAATATGAAAATTTTAGATGCTTTAATTAAAAAGTTTAATAAAACAAATTTTCTAAACTATACAAATAGATTTTTTAGCGATGTAAAATTATCAAAAAAAATAAATCTCAACGAGCAAGATAAGTTTGTAATATATGAATTAAATGTAACGACCTCACTTAAAAGTCCAAACAATTTTTATGATTTTTTGGATGGACTTAGCACTTATGAAAACATTATAAAAGCGGATTTTCCCATCAAGCTAATAGCTCAAAAAGATAAAATAAAATCAAGTTTTAAAATAAAAGTATATAACGCAAAATAAAAATCAATCTTCTAAAGGTAAAATATTTTTAGCTTTTATTTTTAGCTTTTCAAAATCTTGCAAAGTATCTAAATCTTGTACTAAATCATTAGGCAAAACTATAGCTATACTATCTTCGCTAAAGGCGATTTTTGTCGATTGTATTTGCAAGTTTTCAAAATAAAACTGCCCCGCGTCATGATATGCTAAATCCAAATCTTGGCTTCTTGAGTTAAAAAATTGTGGCATAAACATTTCGCATCTTCCCTTTTCATCTATCTTAAAGGTTCTTTGCACAGGATATGGCACTAAAGCTACTGAAAACGCCATTTTCGCATTTGAGTTTTTTAATTTTTCATAAGCTTGTTTTAAAAATCTCTCATGGAGTAAAGGAGCAGTTGCATATATGGTACAACAATACTGATAGCACTTCCCTTCTTTAGCCAAAAAATCCAATACATGACTAACCGCAACTCCAGCGTGTGTAAGATCATCACTTAAATGTTTAGGGCGGATAAACGGCACTCTAGCTCCGTATTGTTTTGCGACTTTGGCTATCTCTTCATCATCAGTACTCACAATGACTTCATCAAAAAGCTCACTTTTTAAAGCACTCTGTATGCTGTAAGCTATAAGTGGTTTTCCAAAAAAATCTATAATATTTTTTTTAGGAATTCTCTTGCTTCCGCCTCTAGCAGGAATAACGGCAACTGCTTTCATGAGTACTTTTTTAACACTTTTAAAAAGCTTGATGAGACAAATTTTGCCATTTTTAAACTCATCTCTTGATGACAAGGTAAGGATATTTCGCGTCTGTAAAAATCATCGGCATTTTTGAGCTTATTTTTAGTATAAGGTCTAAATAGTTCGTATTCGCAAATTGGTCTATAATGGACTTGAACTCCTATACCCAAATTTAGTAAATCTTGAAAAATTTTCTCTTTTTGCTTTGTTAAGTTTTCGTTTAAAAGTATTGGGTACAGATGCCTTGAGCTGATTTGTCCTTTTGGAATTTTGATCGTTTTAAAAAATTTATTATTTTTAAAAACTTTTTCGTAAAATTGAGCTATTTTTTCTCTTTTTTGGATAAAATTATCAACTCTTTTAAGTTGGCTCAAACCTAAAGCACAAGCAACATCACTTAAGCGATAATTGTATCCTATCTGGTTTAATTCACTCTCCCAAAGATTAGTCTTTTGCAAATTATGACTTCTTAAGCTTAAGGCTTTTTGGTATATTTTTTCATCATTTGTTAGTAAAGCACCGCCTTCAAATGTAGTAATCGACTTAATGGCGTGAAAACTAAAAATACTAATATCTGCTTTACTGCCTACTTTTAAACCATCTTGATAACTACTTCCTAAGGCATGAGAAGCATCATTTATGACTAAAAGTTTATGCTTCTTTGCTATTTTTAAAATGCTATCCATCTGCACAGCTAAACCACCAAAATCAACTGGAACTATAGCTTTTGTCTTAGAAGTGATCAATTCTTCTATCTTACTTTCGTCAATATTTGCATTGTTTTTAACATCACAAAATATAGGTTTTGCACCGACCATTAAAGCTGCACTTGAAGTAGCCACAAAACTAATCGGAGTTGTAATAATATTATCATTTTTTCCAATATTTGCACTTAAATACGCCAAATGCAAGGCTGAAGTTGCCGAATTTACTACCACGCAATACTTCACTCCAACATATTTGCAAATAGCTTTTTCAAATTTTTGCACTCTTTTTCCGCAAGTAAGATAGTCGCTTTTTAAAGCTTTTATGACAGCTTTTATATCTTTAGAATTTATACTTTGTCTTGAATACGCTATCATAATTCATCTACCATTTTTAAAAGACTTGCTTTATCTAACCAATACTCATTTGTGTCTGATGAGTATTTAAAACCTTGCTTTACCCTTTTGCCTTTTTCTCCTAAGCAATTTTTTGTAAAATCTGGCTTTTTCACAAATTGGATTGAAGGTTCGATGATATAGTGATCGTCAAATTCTAAAGTGATATGACTATCATCTTTTGTAATCATGACTTCATGAAGTTTTTCACCTGGTCTTATGCCTATAATCTTATGAGGTAAATGAGGTGCTAGTGCCTTTGCTAAATCAGTTATTTTCATTGATGGAATTTTTGGTATAAAAATTTCGCCTCCTTGCATTCTTTTAAAATTTGTCAAAACAAACTTAGCACCACCTTTTAAAGTAATCCAAAATCTCGTCATCTGCTCATGAGTGATAGGAAGCTCTTTTTCTCCTTTGCTAATCAAGGATTTAAAAAATGGCACAACTGAACCCCTTGAACCTATGACATTTCCATATCTTACTACAGAAAAACGAGTCTGTTTCTTGCCTCTTACATTGTTTGCTGCGACAAAAAGTTTATCGCTTGCTAATTTTGTAGCACCATATAGGTTGATAGGACTTGCTGCTTTGTCAGTGGAGAGAGCTATGACTTTTTTGACACCTTGATCAAGTGCTGCTTCGATGATGTTGCTAGCTCCGTTGATGTTTGTTTTAATGCACTCCATTGGGTTATATTCAGCTATAGGGACATGTTTTAAAGCAGCTGCATGAATGACAAAATCAACCTCAACCATAGCTTTATTTAGCCTTTGCAAGTCTCTTACATCGCCGATAAAATATCTCATGCAATCTGCATTATAAACTTGGCTCATTTCATATTGTTTTAATTCATCTCGTGAATATATAATCACTCTTTGGGGTTTATAATACTTCAATAAAAGCTCTACAAACATCTTACCAAAACTACCAGTTCCGCCAGTTATTAAGATATTTTTACCATTAAACATGAAACTCCCTTTTTGCATCTATTATACCACATTTTCAATCAATTGCCCTTATAAATGAAATAATTTTTTTCACTCCTCTTATCTTTTTAACTTCGCTTATGGCTAAATCTTTTTGAAGTCTTTGTCCTACAATACCGACTAAAACAACTTGGCACTGAACACTATGTACATGAATATCACTTCCCCAAATAGTCTTATTGGCCAATAAGGCAGATTTTACTGAGGCTACCAGACGCAAATCATTTGCACTAGAACATGACGATCTATTTTTAGGCAAAAGATATGTACTTACAGCTCTTACGCCTTGCAAATTTTTTACATAATTTATAATGCTATTTTTAGACTCTTCGTGTTCGTATTGACCGATAAGATAAACATGACCATAAAAACTCTCAACACCTATCCTTAAAAGTTTTGTGATTTTTTGATTCGCTATAAAAAGTTGAATCTTTGTGATGATAGCCCTATCTTTAACGATATCATAAAGGTGTCTCTCATCGACGCTTAATCCATAAATATCATATACATTTTTACTCATCATGATAGTCGAAAAAGCATTACTGCAACCACAAAAATATAAGCACAACAACAATATATAAGTTTTTTTTGCTATAATTACTACTTTGGAGAGTGTGCAACTCTGGTGGGTGCTACGGGCTTCAAACCCGATAACTGGGCAGTTGACTGCTTGGTGGGAGGTTCGATTCCTCCACTCTCTCGCCAAATCCAAAAATGCATTATACATAAGCATTTTTTTAATCATCACTAAAACTTTTCCCTCCTACCTCTCCGTCAAAGCATTTTGCTTAGCCTTTAAAAGTGGCTTTAAAAGGTAGCTTAGGATTGATTTTTTTCCTGTTAAGATATCCACTGAAACGGTCATGCCAGGTATTATTTTTAAAGGTTTTTCTTTGGTTCCTAAGTCGGTTTTTTTAGTTTTAATCTCAACTAAAAAGTAGGTTTGCTTTTTTTCATCTTTTAAAGCATCAGCACTTATTCGCACTACTTCACCTTCAAGTCCGCCGTAAATGGCAAAATCATAAGCGGTTACTTTTACTATGGCTTTTTGACCTGGGTGCAAAAAGGCAATATCTACTGGTTTTATCTTGACTTCGACGAGCAAACTATCCTCTAAAGGTACGATATCTACTAAATTTTGACCTGATTTTACAACTCCGCCTATGGTATTTACATGTAAAAGTTTTACTATGCCTTTTATCGGTGAGAGAACTTTTGTCCTTGTAACTTTATCAGCAAAATTTTCCTTTTGCTCTTCAAGGGAAGCTATCTTTATCAAAGCTTCGTTGAGTTCCTTTTGGGCTTTTGATTGAAAATTTAGATACACCTCTCTTTTTTTATTTTCAAGTTCTTTGATGGCACTTTGTAAGCCATGTATTGAGGATAAAGAGGTTTGTAGCTGTTGGGCGATATCAACCTTGTCTCTTTTTAAGCTTAAAAAATTTGTCTGGGATTCGACTTGATTTTCCACTAGAGGTTTTGTTATGAGTATTTGTTTTTTTACTAAGGCTAGTTTGCTTTTTAGGTGTTGTATTTTTATATTTGTTTCATTTAGTAGGCTTTTCTTTTGCGATATTTGAGCCTCTATGCTTGATTGTCCATTCTTTAAATGTTCAAGCTCTGTTTTGTAGATATTTTTTTGGTTTTGTACCAAATCTTCCCAATCCATGCTCATGTTTTTATCGACTATAAAAGGCTTATTTGAGATTTGTGATTTTAATCTTAAGGCTTGAAGTTTTAATTGTACTAAATTTATCTTGCTTTGAGAAAAAGAGCTTTCAAAACCTTGATTTTTTAGCTTCAAAAGTACTTGATCTTTTTTTACTTCATCGCCTTCTTTTACTAAAATCTCTTCAACTATACCCCCTTCTAAGTTTTGGACTATTTGAATTTTTGAAGATGGTATTATCTGTCCCATACCCCTTGTAACTTCGTCTATTTTGGCAAAATATGCCCAAACGATAAACCATAAAACTCCTAAAAATGCTACAAATATAACAAGCCTTGCACCCTTATTTGTTTGCTCTTTAAATGCAGCACTTAGATTTGTTGTGTAGTCTAGTTCAAACTTTTTCATGTTGTATCTTTAAAAATTGTTTTTTAAAAACTTCTTTTTTATCATCAAAAATTATCTTGCCCTCATCTACAACTATAACTCTATCCACCAAAGCTAAAAGGCTATTTTTATGACTTGCTACGACAAGAGTTTTATCTTTTGTATGCTCATGTAAAGATGAAGCGACCATTTGTTCGCTTAATCCGTCCATAAAACTTGTGGGTTCATCTAAAATAGCAACTTTAAAATCCCTTATAAAGCTACGAGCTAAGGCAATGGATTGTCTTTGTCCGCCTGAAAGATTTGCACCTTTTTCATATATTGGCATATTTAAGCCATATTTACTATTTTGCACAAAATTTTCCAATGCTCCTATTTTTAGAGCCTTAAGCAAATCCAAATCACTAGCAATGGGATTTTTTAGCACTATATTTTCCTTCAGGCTTCCAGTGTATAGTGTAAAATCTTGAGGCATTATGGCAAATTCATTTCTTAAAAAGCTAGGATGAAATTCGTTTAAATCAAGTTTATCTAGTAAAATTGTTCCTTCACTAGGATTATAAAATCCACTTAAAAGCTTTAAAATAGTACTTTTACCAGAGCCATTTCTTCCTACAAATGCTACTTTTTCGCCTTGTTTTATACTAAAACTAATATTGTTAAGAGCTGGTTTTTGGGTGTTTGGATAGGTAAAACTTACATTTTTAAACTCAAGTTCCCCTTTTATCTCATCAAGCTTTAAAAACTCCTTTTCATCTTTGATTTCAATTTGTAAGTTCATGATATTTTCTAAAGAATTATACGCTACTTTTGTTTGCTCAAATTGGCTTATCAAAGCCGCCACTTGTCCTATGGGTGCTATGGTTCTTGAAGCTAGTATCACAACAGCTATAAGCCCACCCATACTCAAAAGTCCATCATGTATAAGATAAACCCCAAATGCGACTATTAAGATACTATCAAGTGAGACTAAGATGCCTGTGAGGGTAGAGATGGAACTTGACAGATAACGAGCCTTTATGCCTTTATTTGCCAAAGAACCTACGATTTGCTCCCATGACCACTGAAATTTTCCAGTAGCATTTAATAGCTTTATATCTCTTAGTCCTGCGATACTTTCTATCAAAATGGCATTTTTTCTAGTACTCTCTTCAAAAGAAGCTTCAATGGCTTTAAAAAGTGGTTTTTTGATAGCAAATGTATAAAGTAAAAGTATGCTCATGAGCAAGATAGGAACTATGACTAAAGCCCCACCTATATAATAAATTACTCCCAAAAAAAGTAGTGTAAAAGGTAAATCCACCAAAAAAAGCATAACTGAAGATGTGAGAAAATTTTTTACACTATCAAATTCTCTTAAGTTACTTGCAAATGCTCCAACATTGTTAGGGAATACTTCCATCTTTAAGTTCATCACCCTTTCATAAATCTTTGAAGAGATGATAATATCACTTTTTTTAGCAGCAATTTCGATAAAATGAGTTCGCAAAAATTTTAAAACTCCATCTAATAAAATCACAACTATTACACCAATAGCTAGTGTCCAAAGGGTGTAAGTAGCAAAATTTGGTACAACCCTATCATAAACATTCATAGTAAAAAGCGGACTAGCGAGTGCAAATATATTAACCACAAAAGAGGCTAGTAAAATATCTCTATAAATAGGCAAAGATAGTTTTAGTGTATGCCAAAGCCAATGACCTTTATCATTTTTATTGGTATGCTCATGATATTTTTTAAAGCTTTTTCCAAGATAAAAAACATACCCACTATACTCAGACTCGATAATTTCTTTACCTATTTCATGCAAACTATCTTTTGAGCTAGCTAACATAATCTTTGCATTGTCCCCTTCAAAGCCCATAAAAAGAGCAGTTGCACCATTTTTAAATACTATCATTACAGGCAAGGTAAGAGTTGAAATATCTTTTAGATTTTGTTTTGCTAAAGAAATATTTAAGCCTATTTTTTTACCAGCTCTTACAATGTTATCATTTGAAAATATATCTAATTCATTTTCATAATCTTTAGGAAGCAAAGCCGTTATTTCTTCAAGTCTTACATGAACACCTTGCAAAGAAGCGTATAAAACTAAGCTTTCATACGCTCCATTGCCTTTTGGATTTATGGTTTGCAATTTATTTATCTCTTAAAATATACTCTATTTTGTTGTAATTTTTTATATTGCTCGATAAAAAGCCCTCATCTTTAAAAGCTCCCCAGCTAAAAACCATAAGCTTATCTTTGCCTATGCCATTTTTAGCAAACTCATTTTTGATGCTTTTTACTCTTTTTATAGATAGCTTTTTATTTTTAATTAGGTCTTTAAAATCATTACTATATACGATCACATCGACAAAAGAGATATTTTTTTGCTTTATTAATTTTGAGAGTTTTTTTATCTGCTCTTTTCCATCTTTTGTTAGTTTTGTGTCTGCTTTTTTGCATGTGGGTTTTTTGAAAAAAGCACTCTCATATTGGTTTTGGTAGTCTTGATTTGAGTTTATAACCTTTAAAGCAAGATAGCTTTTTGGTGTTTTGGTTTTTGTGTCAGCAAAGACTTGAATGCTATCTTTGTCGATATTGTGAGCTTGTAAAATTCGCTTAAAATTATAAGCTCTTTTTAGGGCTAAATCTCTATTTTTAAACTCATCTTTATACTCATGAGTGCCTATTTTGATATAAAGCATTCCTTCGCTTGAATATTTTTTTATCTGTTCTATTAGGTATCTCATGGTATCTTTTGAACTTTCACTAAGCTCTATAGAATGAGGCTTGAAGCTGACAAAATCAAATCTTACTAATACATTTGTCTTTATAGGATTTTTTACCAAATCTTTTTTATCTTTGATGATGATGATTTTTTCTTGTATCTTTTTTATAAGGCTATCTTCGATTTTATTTGTTTTAAGCATTTTAAGATTTATGCCTAGCTCATCGATTTGGGTATTAGGTGTGTTATTTACGCTAATATCTTTTTTATTTTTCACGCCATCTTTATCAAAGTCATAATCTAATGGCAATTTATCTTTGCTTAAAACTTTTAGCTTTTTGCTTTCATTCATAAGTTCAATCACTTTAGGGCTTAAAAGTTTTAAATCCTTTAATAAGGTTCCTTGAGAATATAAAACTCTAAATTTTTCACTTAATAAATTATATTTTAAAGTCTCTAATTGCTCTTTCGTGTTTTGATACTCATTTTGTGCATCAAGTATAGCTATAAGCATTCTTTTGCCAAGCTTAAACTCTTGCTTGTAAGTTTGTAAAGCTTTTTTCGTAAAATACAAACTCTTTTTCATCTCCCCGATTTGTGAATACACAAGCTTGTAAGCTGACCATGTTAGCTGTAAATCATTTGTCAAAGCTCTTCTAACGCTAAGTTGTTTTTGTTGTTCTAAAAAGACAGAAGACTTAGCTTTTTGTGTCGTAGCCTTATCTTTTAGGCCATTAAAAATAGTATAATCATACTTTAAAGCCCCATAAAATTCTCTCTCTTTTCTCTCATGTCTTTGTTTGTATAGTTTTGCTGAAGCTTCTAAATATAGCTTTCCATAAGTACTTCTTTTTTGTCTTTTGTGTTCAAATTCTTTTTGCTTTATAGCATATAAGCCTTGCAAAAAAGTAGGATGTGAAGATATTTGTGCACTAAAAGCTTGTTTTAGTGTTAGTGGCAATAAAGCTTCATTTATGTCTGGTTTGCTCATGGCATCATAATCGATAAATCTACCGACATATTTATGCATGATATGTAAAGCTCGCTCATATTCACTTTGTCTAAGCAACATTTTTGTTTTTGCACTCGATAATCTTCCTAAAACCCTTTCAAGCTCACTTCTACCTTGTTTTCCTGCATCTAAACGCATTTTAACGCTTCTTAAAATCTTCTCATGGGTTTTTACATTTTGAATGGATAGTTTTTTTAATTCATGAAACTTTAAAACATCAATATAAGCTTTTATGGTTTTATAGGCTATATCATTACTTACTCTTAAATATCCATATAGGTTAAAAAACGCATGAGCTTTTTTGGCCTCATTATCAGCACTTGTCTTGCCCCAATCAAAAACATTTTGCTGTGCTATCAATCTTGCTTGATAGTAAAGATCATCTTCGTTTTCATAAGAAGTTGCATTATTGTTTTTAAGTTTCCATCCACCTTCTCCTTGAAAAATAAGTGATGGAAAATATCCACTTCTTGCTATTTTTTTATCATATATAGCACCATTGTAAGCTTTTTGTTTTTCTAAAACATCTGGGTTTGTTTTTAAAACATCATTTAAAACCTCATCTAAGCTTTGTGCGTTTAGGCACGATACTGCTAAACTTAAAGCTAAAACGCCTTTTTTAAGACCAATATGTTTCATTTTTTTCCTTTTGTTGTTGTTATTTTTATTATTTTTTTAGTCACTAGACACCAACTGCCATTTTTTCCATTCAAAATTGCTAATATTTTTCTCTTTTTCATCAAAATTTATACCAATTAGATATATGTTTGAATTTTCGCTTAAAAATTTTTCATAATATTTATTTTCTTTGATTTGACTTAAGGCATTTTCACTACCCATTTTAAATTCGATTATGTATCGATTGTTATTTATCAAAATGCTCATGTCAAGCCTTCCTTGACTTACACACTCTTCTACTGTGATTGGAGAACCTAGGCTTGAAAGGTAAGCATACACCACACTTGCATAAAAGCCCTCGTAAATATTTATATTGTTTTTTGCATAATTTTGATAAGGCAACGATGCAAAAAGCGAGATAAGAGTTGTTTTAAAATCTTCTAACTTTGCATCATGAAGTGCATAATATGCTCTATCTTGTGATTTTAGCATTTTTACGGGATTGTCTAAGATGTTTATGATGTGTTTATTTAAAGATATTCTTACTTCTTTGTTTGGCATTGTTAAGTCATACCTTAGCTCACCTCTTATTTGTTTTACTTCTTTTATGGTCAAATAGCCTGTTTGAAAAAGTAAGGTTTCAATATTTATATTTTCGATTTCAAAAGAACTTAGTATCTCTTCTCTTAACGATATATTTTCTAAATCAGGTAGATAATATTTTTTTTCATTTATTAAATTTATCAAAAAAGTTGGCGTTCCTGTTTCAAACCAATAATCTTTATATATAAAGTCATTGCTTATAAATTTTAAAATATCAAAAGGATTATATACCTTATCTTTTAAAAAATTATACCCATTATACCAGTTTTTTAGCTCTTGTAAATCCACACCTTTTAACAAAGGCTTAAAAGAAGTCTCTATATCGTGTTGAGTATATCCGCAAATATTGCCAAATTTTTTATCCAAACTTATATCACAAAGATTGTTTAAGCCAGAAAATATCGAAACTTTAGAAAACTTACTAACTCCTGTTAAAAATACAAATCTTATGTATTTATCCATCTTTTTTAGTATTTCATAAAAGCCTTTCAATTCGTCTTTTGCATAGTCTCTTATGGCTTGATTTGTGATATTATCTAAAATCGGCTTGTCGTATTCATCAACTAATACAACGACTTTTTTATTGTACTTATCATAAGTTAGTTCAATTAACTCTTTTAAACAATTTGCAGGGTCTAGTTCTTTATCGCATTTTACACCTAAAATCTTTTGATTTGATTTTAATATGCCATTAAATACTTGTCTTATCCCTTCTTTTGTTTGCATAGCCCCTGCAAAGTTTATCTCTATGACTGGAAATGTTTGTGAAAAATCGTATTTATCCTCTATATACAAATCTTTAAAATACTCCTTCTTGCCCTCAAAGATATTTTTTAAAGTATCCAAAAAAAGACTCTTGCCAAATCTTCGTGGGCGAGAGAGGAAGACATAAGTATAATTTTGTATTAGCTCTAAAGCCTCTTTTGTTTTATCTATATATAGATAATCTTCCTCTCTTATCTTTTCAAAGGTTTGTATGCCTATGGGTAGTTTTTTCAACTCATGCCCTTATGCGATATTGTGCTTTATGGCTTCATCTAACTCCACAGTTACGCCATCTTTTGTAAAGGTATTTAATCCCTCACTTGAAGTATGTGTCCAGCCATCTTCGGAGCTAAAACTTACCTCATCATCACTGCCACCTGTTATCTTAAGTGTATTGTTTGCATCTGTCATCTTTTTGATGTCTTCTACACTTAGGTTTGTTATATTGCCTGTTGCAAGTGAAAGGTCGATAACTTCAACATTTGTTATATCATCAGCTATATCACTAAAATCTAGTGAAAAATTCTCACTTACTTTTAAGGTTTCTTTATGATCGCTACTTCCTTTTACAGGAATACTTAAATCTTTTAGCACAATAGTGCTATCTTGCGTTAAAGCACTTACATCTATATCAAAACTTTGCTCTATCTCAAGCTTCATGTCAGCTTGTTTTTCATTTTCTAAAATGCTTTCACCTTCGCCTTGACCATCTTTTGTTTTAGCACTAACACTTAAAGTTTGGCTGGTTTCATGATACATCATTTGTAAGTTGTTTATATTATCTGAGCCAACTTCAAGAGTATAAACTCCATTTTCGAACTCAGCCCCAACTTTTGTGCCGTCATTTAATCTAAATATGGCAGTATTATCTAAAGCATCGCCATCTTTTGCTTTAAAGCTAAGTGTTACGCTTTCACTTCCATCAATGTCAGTTAAACTTGCATTTAAATTGACATCTGCCCATGTATAAGCTTCCCCTATGCTATCTGTTGGAGTTATATTTATATCATCTGCTACTGCTTTTATGCTAACGCTTAAAGGGTCTGAACTTCCCATTTTATTTGACTCACTAAGAGCTTTAATGACTAAGCCATCAATATTACCACTTACATTTTCAGGAGCTTTTATCCACACTTTTGCACTTGGATCATCTATACTCCATGAATTGTCTCCTAAGTTATTTGCTAACTTTTTTTCGCCTTCTGGCTCTCCATAATATATCAAATAATCTTTTGGAACATTATCTATCATTATAGTTTTGAGGCTTTCAGAGTCATCGTTTACTTTTGCTTCAAAATTTAATTGTATAAATTCATCTTCATTTCCGCTTGTTGGATTAGTAGTTATGCTTATATTATCGGCTGCTGGGGCTACGCTTATATTTATAGTTTGTTTTGAAACTAGCGTTGTGCTGTCATGAGCAGCTATATCGGTGTTTTCTTTGTGTTGCATAGCTACTTCTAGGCTTACATTTCCGTCTAAATTCTCTTTTGGAGTAAATTCAAAATCAACACTACTAGCATTTGGCTCTACTGCTACTTTTATATACTCACCCTGTAATCCTATAGGATTTGTAACTTTTTCGCCCTGTAAAATACTTTGTCCTTTATAAGTCAAATCTCCTACAAGCTCATTATTTGGCACTTTTACATACATGATATTGTCTATTATTTTAATATTGTCTTTATCAGCTGTGTTTGTTAAGCTTATATTTACGGTAGCAGGTACATCTTCGTTAGTTGTTATGTTTGAGGTTATACCATCAAAATCCATAGGGTCGCTTATCGGTCTTACCTCTACGCCTGAAGTGATAGTTTTATTTAAACTTGCACCATTTAAGCCATATGATGTTACTTCTATTTTAAAACTTAGATCATGAGCAGTATCATTTTTGTTAAAATTTTCTGGACTAGTAAATGTTAGAGTTTTTAAAAGTGCATTTAATGCATCTGTTCCACCGCTTCCATCTGCTATCCAAAAATCACCTATCTTAGTAGCCCCTTGTAAAGTAAAGCCATCAGGTAAAGAATTGGCATTTATTTTTACACTAAATTTTCCGCCATCATGACTTAACTCTGCACTTACAAAATCTCCTACACTTGTGCTTTCTTCTTCGTTTATGATGTATTTTTGTGGAGTTAAGGTAATCTCAGCTGGTTTTTGAGTTTCGGTAATTATTTGAGTATAATCAATATCTGTATTTAGTTGAAATGTTACCTCGGCAGATTTCTCAACGGCTGGGTCTTTATCTTGAATGAAAGCTTTTATACTAACTTCACTATCTTCAGTGATGGCTTGAAAACCACTTGGGTTAAATTTTATCGTATAATTTAAACCATCAGCAGTGCTTATGGCTTGATCTGGGCTTATATCTATATGCCAAGTATCGGTTGATTGGACATATACTCCGTTTTCTACCTCAACACCTTGTGGAACACCTGTTAGCTCTAGCCTAACAAAATCCTCACTTGAGTCAATATCTGGTGTTTTTATGGTGATGGTTTTTGTATAATTCCCACTAGTGTCTGTTATGTTCATTTTACTTATATCATCTAAGCTAAGAGTTGGGGCATCAGTTACAGGTGTTACTTCTACTTTGCAACTAGTTTGTTTGTTAACAACTGCTGAGCTTAAAGCTCCATTTGTATCTTTTACATCATATTTTATGCCAAGAGTATAATCATCGCTTACATGTGTTTTATTTAAAACTTGCATACTATCGTTTGGATTTATTTTTATAAAACCATCTGTTATCCTGCTATCACTTGTCAAATCAACAGTGGTGCCATTTATCTTAACTTCTTTTGTGTGAGCTTGCAAATCAGCTACTTTTACATAAATAGCCTCTAACCTCTCCACACTTCCATCATTTGAGCCACTATCTACTTCATTAAAAGTAAAATTCAAATCCGCAAACTCATCTTCATTTGTACTAGCACTTGCACTTAATGCTCCATCAACTGTAGGTTTAATGGTAACTTTAGCATCCTCTATCTCATGTTTTTCACTATCTCCTTCTCGTTCGGTTGTGATGGCATCTATTTTAAAATTTATTTCTCCACTAAAATCCTTTGGCACCACTAGTTTAGCAGCTCCACTATTAAAATCACCTATATTTACAGCCCAAGAAGTCCCACCTAAAAAAGAGGCTCCCTCAAGGCTAAATTTTGGATCTAACTGCATTACTTTAAAGCTAACAGTCTCACTTTTGTCATTATCATATGAGCTAAGGTCAGAGTCAATATCGAATTGTTTATATAAGTCTTTGAGGGCTATCTTAACACCATTTCCATCAGCATCTTCATATTTTTCTATATCTTGTATAGTATGTTTTTCTACGCTATCGGCCTTGCCTATAACTTTTACTGGAAGTGCTAAAGAAGTCGATACCGCTCCTTCATGACCATCATCTACAGCTTGTCCGCTGACACTTAGCTCAAAATCCACATCGCTATTGTGCGGTGGAACTATTTTAAGAGATGTTGTACTCTTAAAATCTTCTATCTTATATACCCCGTCTGCATCTGGAGTAATCTTAGCTCCATCATAATAAAGCACAGCCTCATCTGGAACATCTTTTATGAAAAGATTATATGACTCAGAACCAAACTCAGCCCCATCTTTATCTGATGAAGTTAGTTTTACATGTAAAGGTATAGCATGTGATATATCATCAATAGTTTGTGCGGTATCTGTAATATTATTTGTATTTCCTTCACTTCTTCCCGTGTCTTCATCGCCTTTAGCTGGTCTTACAGATACGGTTACGGCATCTGCTTGACCTAAGATGTGAAAATCTATAAAAGCCTCTCCGCTTATGTCTTCATTTTTTGAGCTATCGTCTTCATCATAGTCTATTGTTTTAGCCTCGACTTTGATCCTAAAGTCTCCTGATTTATTATGAGGTGCTTGAACTTGTAAGCTATCAAGATATGCCACTGGCACATCTACTCCGCTTCCACTATCTGTTAGTTCGTGTTCATTGCCACTTGCATCTGTGTATTTAAACTTAGCACCTGCTACGGATGTAAAAGTGTCTCCTTTTCCAAAGGTAAGATGAGCAAAGGTTTCTTCAGAGTTTGTAGCATCACTTTGATGTGTTGCTGATAGGTCAGTATCGTCTTCATTTCTCCAGTCAGCTTTGAGATTGAAGCCATCATTGTTTCCTATGTTAAAGTATTTATCTTCTTTTCCATGTACCTCATTTAGTTTAAAATCATGACCACTTGTCAAACTTACATCGTTTGTGCTATCATTGTCTGTGTCGCTTGTGGTTACTTCTGCTACTGGAGTTACTTTTACTTTTAAATCAGCTGTAAAATCTGCTTTTTCTTCTAGCCCAGGTATGCTTTCATCTAAAAAGCCCTTTAGCTTTAAGGTTATATCTTTTGAGCTGTGGCTTGGTGGCAAGATTTGTAAGCCTTCAACTTCGCTAAAATTATTATCACTTATAGCAAATGTAGCTTTTCCACCTCTTATGCTTACTTCTGTGCCATTGGCTTTATAAAGTTTTGCTCCTTGTGGAATATCTTCTATAGTGATGCTAGTAACTTGTTCTATTTTTTCTCCAAGAGTATCTTTATCGATTTTTATATTTAAAGCTATTTTATTATCTTCTTTTCCTTCTGCTTTACCTAAATTAAAGCTTGTATCATTTGCAACTGGTTTTATGACTAAGGTTGTATTTTTTGTAACCTCTTGATACCCTTGTCCGTCTGTGTCGTTTGCTATATTATCACTATCGCTATCTTGATTTGAATTTTTTGAGCTTTCATGATCGTTTTCTTGCGAGATGGCTTTTATGCTTAAATTGTGAGTGCCATCGCTTTTTGGGATCATAATATTAGCTGTTGATAGGTCTTTTTCACTTATAGTTAAAGTTCCTGTATTTTTATCAAAAGTTCCTTTACTAGCCACTGTGTCTATAGGCAAACCGCTTATGATGAAAGTATGAGTTTCGCTTCCGTCGTTATCAACAAATAATCCATTGGTTTGTATGATATCTTTTAAGTTTATGCCTACATCTTCTTTACTTGTTATCGGTGTCAATGTCAAGCCATCTTCATGTAAGTCTGCCACACCTAACATATCGACTTGTTGAGTAATCTCAAATTTTTGTGTATCGCTTACATCTTGACCTTGTATAGTAGCTGTATCTTTGGTTGTAAATTCGTATTTAATGGTAAAGTCAGTATTGCTATGCTGTGGTAAGTTTTTGATCTTATAATCAAAATAACCATTTTCATATTTTAAAGTATCCAAATCTAAACTGATACCATTTTCCCCTACGCTAACATTTTGTGTAGTGCCATTTTTATCCACATACTCTATACTAGCACCACTAGGAATGCCAGATATTTTAAGCTCAGTACTTATCTTTTCTACTCCGCCATTTGCTTTATCGGTACTTGTATCTTTTATGAGGCTTGAAAATTCTGGCATTTTAACATCAAGAGTGGTATCTTCATCGTTATAAAGTTTGCTTAGTGTGTATTTGCTTACACTTGAGTTGTCTGTTTGTGAGCCTTGTGAAGTTAGACTTAACATATTTGAAGCATCTTGATTTAGAGTGTTTTCTGCTAATGGATTTACTTTTACATTTACGGTGGTTTCTTTGCGTGTTCCATCATCTAAAGTTGTTTCATAGGTAAAACTATCTTCTCCGCTGTAGTTTGCATCTGGGGTGTATTTTGCTTTGCCATTAGCGTCTATTTTGGCTTGTCCATGAGTAGCTTGGGTTTTTATATTTGTATTGTCTTGTGTTGCGTCTGCGTTTGTGGTGATGGTTTTTGGAGTGTCTTCATTTGTGATAATCTCTTGCTCACTTGGGGCTTCATCATCTATGATATCTACACTTAGTTTCGCCCCTTTGTTATCGCCATCATCATCGCTTAGAGCTATGTCAAAATCAAATTTTAAATTACCATTTTCTAGTAAATCACTTTCATGATCAAAGGCTTTTAAAAGTGTGGCTTTGTATTGCGGAGAGGTACCTGTTGGGTTTAAAATCTCAACTTTTAATACAGGTGATGGGTTTTCATCAGTACCTGTATAAAGCGTGATAGTGTGTCCGTCGTCACTTACCTTATAGCTTATATTTTTTCCTAAAGATGATAAATCACGACTTATTAAAGTGCTATCGCTTTGATTTGTGTTAAATTTTATATCATGAGAGCCGTCTAACTTGCTTACATCTATACTTATATCTTTTGTAATACTTAGTTTAGTATCATCTGGCTTAGTTCCTGTGCTTAGGAACTTCTCATCTAGACTAGTAGATGAATCGCTTATGCTACTTGGTAAGGTATCATCAAGCTGTATGGTTTGCTCTCCTGTTGCTGTGTCGCCATCGGTATCTGTTACTATGTAGGTAAATGTTGGTGAGATATTATTTACTCCATTGCCATCTTCATGAGCATAAGAGTCGGGTGCGTCATACTCCCATGTGCCGTCATAATATACTTTTAATGTGCCTTTATCAGTACTTATAGTTTCAGAGCCATTTGGATTTATAGTTTTTGTAATTCCATCGAAAGTAAATTGTGTAATACCTGCCTCGTCTGTACCTTTTGTAAAATCTAACTTATGGGTTTTTGTTGAAGTAAAAGTTTTATCAGCATTTGAATTTGACTCATTATAGTTGTTTTCTCCATTAAAAATTACATTTGCTTCACCCTCATAAATTTTTACAGGGGTATTTTTAGTATTGTCTATGCTTGGATTTGCTCCATCTTGTATGATGATTTTTTGATTTACAAATTCTGATTTATCTCCGTCGCCGTCTGTGAGTTGGTATTTGAAAATTTCATTTATATCACTTGCATTACTTAAGTTATTATTTGCTTTAAAACTCCATGAACCATCTTCATGAACAATAAGCGTCCCTTTATCGGTTTGAACTTGGGCTTCGCCATTTACTAAACTTACTTCACTATAATCACTCTCGCCTTGCTTAATAACTTTTATAGCACTTACCTTAGATGTGTCAGCTCCTTGAGTATCATTTGCTAATAAGTTACTAGTATCAGTACTTGTGTATGTGCTATCTTCTATCATGCTAACATCAGCTGAAGTAACTGCTGTTGGCTTATCATCTTTTATATCTATAACTAGATTTGCTTCTTTTGTGCTTCCATCTTCATCTGTTATGATGATAGGGATATTGTCTTTTAAAGTTGTTCCACTTTCTCCACTTTCTCCGCCTTCACCACCTCCAGAACTTGCCCCATGACTTTGAGCAGCTTTTAAGGTGTAAGTATAATCTAGCTTTATAGTTCCATCGGCTTGTTGTGTGTAGCCATTTAGCACTAAAGTTCCCTCGCCTGTGTCGATAGTTTTAGTATCTGTAGAATTTATCGCTTCTATTTGAGCCTTACTTAAACTCTCCCCGCCTACACTTACACTTTCTAAGCCATCAGGGGCTTTAAATGTAAAACTTCCGCTTGTTTTTTCAGTGTCTAGTCTTGGATTGCTTCCATCATCTAAGGCAGCTTCATTAACTTCTTTACTAGGAACTTCTAAGCTAATCGCATCATCTGTTCCATTTATGGTGATGGTTAGGGTTGTTGTGGATTTGTCTCCATCTTCATCAACTATAGTGTAAGTAAAAGTATCTGTTAAACTTTCGTTAAGACCCAAACCTTGTACTTCTGGGCTTTGATTATCTAAAACATAGGTGTAGCTTCCGTCTTCATTTATGGTAACTTTTCCATGATCTCCTGTTATTTGTGTGCCTACATTACCACTCACATCTTGAGTGTTTGTACCCTTTGCTACTCCTACTACCTTTGTTGGAGTATCGGCACTTTTTTGGTCATTGATTATGACATTATCACTTATTTGTGTGCCATTAGCATCATCTTCGCTTATACTCTTTGCATCAGGCTTTGCTGTTGGAGTGTCATCTATAATCTTTATATCTAAAGAACTACTTGCTTCGCTTCCGTCTTTATCTGTTACTTTTACGCTTACACTTTCGTTAAAATCTTGTTCCGTTGCATTTGCTTGGGTTTGATTATTTACCTTTGTATTTAGTGTGTAGCTATACTCTACGCTTCCACCTTGTTCGTTTCCTGTAAAACTTTTTAGTGTTATCTCTCCAAAAGGAGTAGATATGGTTTTAGGATTTTGTTCTAAGGCTTTTAGTGTATCGATATCAAACTCTTGTCCGCCTATATTTAGCTTATCTAAACCATCATGAGAGCTAAAAGAAAAACTTGCATCTTTACTTGTCTTAGTTGCGTCTGCTTCGCTTCCATCGGTTAAGTGTTTTTCATATACTTTCACATCAGCACTATCACTATCTAAACCACTTAAACTAACGCCATCATTTCTTCCTTTTATGTTTATTTTTATGGTGCTTGTAGATAAGTCGCCATCGCCATCTTTTATAGTGTAAGTAAAGTCATCTTCTAATTTATCATCTTCCCCTAAGGCTTGAACGCTTGTGTTGTTTTCATCTAAAGTATAAGTATAGCTTCCGTCTTTATTTATGGTGATTTTGCCGTATTTTCCTGCTAACTCTTCGCTTACATGATCATTGGCTGGGCTTTGCGTCGATACGCCCTTTTTAATACCTACAACTTCAGCCTTATCAGCTCCTTGAATGTCATTTGTTATGGCATTTTGATTTGTTGTTGATGGATGTTCTTCATCTACTGAGCTTTCATCAGGTTGTGCTGTTGGGGTGTCGTTTGTGATTGGTATTTTGATTTGCGAGCTTTTAGTATCGCCGTCTATATCTTTGATGCTTACATCTATGTCATCGCTTGTATTGGTGCTATCGTGAGTTAGATTTTCTTTTAAAGTGTAAGTATAGCTTACTTTTCCGCCTCTTTCATCCCCTTCATAGGCATTTATAAGTATAGTTCCTTTTGGAGTTTGTATGGATATTGGATTTGTATCAAGCTTTGATAAATCATCAAAATATATCTCCTTTCCACCTACGCTTAAAGAGTCTATTAAATCCTCACTTACAAAACTCAACTCTCCGTTTGTTGAAGTTTTAGTAGCATCTGCTTCGCTTCCACTTGGTAAATATTTTTCTTCAACGCTAGTTGGCGGTGTTATGCTTAAGCTTAGGTCTTTATCTTCTCCTTGTACTTTGATGTTTAGAGTTGAATTTACGCTTTCATGTCCGTCTGTGATGTCTAGCTTGACTTCTGGCACATCGCCTTTAAAGTTTTCGCTTGGTTTAAACTCATAAGTGCCGTCTTGGTTTATGGTGATTTTGCCTAGATTTACTCCATGAGCATTAAAGATGTCTTTTGGCTCTCCTAAAGGCAAGTCATCAGGCTTTCCATCGCCGTTTAAATCCACACTAGCCTTTGCTACACTTAAAGTATCACTTTTATCTAAGTCGCTATCATTGTCTAATACATTTCCATTTAAGGTGGTATTTTGCTCTATGGTTTTTTCGTCATTTTGTGCGGTTGGAGCATCATTTTTACCATTTATCGTTATACTTAATGTTTTTGTAACTTCTCCACCATTGCCATCATCTATGGTAAAGTTTATATCTTCTTGTAAGCTCTCGCCATCTCCTAAGGCTTTTACCTCTTCATTTTCTTTGTCTGGCGTAAAAGTATAAGAGCCGTCTTTATTTACTTGTATGCTTCCATGAGGTGTTTGGATAGGACTTGATATATCTTTTCCATCTACTTTGCTTACTGACAATTCATCTCCGTCTGCATCACTTGAGTTTTCTAAAAGATTTCCACTTGCAACATCATCTAAAGTACTTTGTTCTGTTTTATCTTCTATAATAGGTGCATCATTTGAGCCTTGTATGCTAACGACAACATCTTTTGAGATAACTCCGCCATTGCCATCATCAAGGGTTATGGTATAGATTTGCTCTAAACTCTCCCCTTGTTTTAGACTATCTATATCTTTATCATCTACTTTAAAATCCCAAACAATTTCTCCATTTTCAATCTTAGCAGTAAATTCGCCTTTATAATCTTGCTCTTTTGGTTCGAAACTAACTAAGTGGGTATCGCTAGTATCTTTATCGCTAAAAGGTATTTTACCTGTTGCTTGGTGAGTGGTTGTGTTTTCTTTGCTGTCAAGATCGGTGTGTTCTTTGATTTGGCTTGTAAAGTCGCCGCCGTTAAAAACAGGGGCAGAGTTTGATACTCCTTGATCTTCTTGCTCATTAAAAGCTGACATGATATCTTCTTGATTTAAAGCAGCATCGATACCATCACTAGTCGTTAGCTTTTGCTCTATAGCTTCATTGATGCTTTTCATGATGTCTTTATTTTGACCTTGATGAGTTAAAGAAACTTCATCTGTTTGACTTTTCAATACAAAATTTGGCTCTTCTTCTAAATATCCACCTCGTGATGAGATAGTATCTGGCATGGTATTATCTAAAATAGTATTTTTTAAAGTGCTATGTGCATTATCTTGTCCTGAAATATCACTATCAAAATATAAATATTCAGAGTATGAAATCAAATGCGAACTTGCTGATTTTACATGATATATCAACAAAAAAGGACTTGCACTATCAAGACCACTCAAATCATGAGCTTGTCCGTCATATCTAACCTCTTCGCCTTCAAAGACGCTATCGCCTTTTTTCAACACTCTTGCTTTGCCATTTTTATCTACAGCAACATATTTTCCATTGATCGATTTTACGATAGCTACCTGAATTTTAGACATGGTAAATCCTTTTTTTGTGATAATTATACTCAAAACTTTAAGATAGTTTTAGCACATAATTATATCTATTGTACCAAAACTATCTTAAAGACATATTGTTTTTTTTTTTTCTAAATTATCTTTATATTTGTTTTATAAATCAAATAATTTTTAAAGAGTATTGTTTTCGAGGATAGACTTTACCGACTATTCTTGCTTGTTCGTCTCCGTTTTCTTGAATTTGTCTTAAAGCTTTAGTGGCTTGTTTTTCGTTTATCGCAACCAATAAACCGCCCGAGGTTTGAGCATCGCAAAGTGCTAGATTTATATCTTGTATATTTAAAGCATTTTTGATAAATTCATAATTTTTATATGTTCCTTCAGGAATTAACCCCTCTTTTGAATATTTTAACACATTATCAAAAAAACAGATATCACTTTGGTTAAAAGCTAAAGTTACGCTTTTATTTGCCATCTCTTTTGCATGTCCTAAAAGCCCAAAACCACTGATGTCAGTACAAGCACTGATGTCAAATTTTTTAAGGATTTTTTGTGCGTATAAATTGAGCCTTGTCATGGAGGTGCATATGCGTTTTTCATCTTTTTTATTTGCTACTCTAGCTTTGATAGCAGTAGATATGATGCCTGTTCCTAATGGTTTTGTCAAGATTAAAACATCGCCAACTTTTGGAGTGTTGTTTTTGTAAATATTTTTTTCTTTTACTTTTCCTGTAACAGATAAGCCGTAAAACATTTCGCTACTTTGTATACTGTGGCCACCTAAGATCAAACCCCCGCTCTCTTTTACTTTACTACAACCACCTTGTAAAATCTCTTTTAAAATTTTAGTGTTTAAATTGCAGTTGTCATATCCTACTATATTTAAAGCATTTAGCACTTTGCCATTCATAGCAAATACATCACTCAATGAATTTGCCGCTGCGATTTGTCCAAAAGTATATGGGTCATCTACGATAGGCGTGATAAAGTCAAGAGTTTGAACTAAGGCAAATTTGCCAAGTTTATATACACTAGCATCATCACTATGTTTTAATCCAACAAGTACTCTTTTGTCCTCTTCATGAAGTCCGTCAATGCAATGAAGTAGCTCCAACGGAGCTAATTTGGCGGCTCAACCAGAAGTTTTGACAAATTTTGTAAGTTTAATCATAGGCTTAAAACTCCATTACTTTGCATAAGAGTTTGAGTGATACTATAAGCATTTCCAACTTCTCCTACTTTAAGGTCCAATGCAAAATGTTCCAAACAAGCCCCGCATGAGTAAATTTTGACACCTTTTTTTTCAAACTCTTTTAAGATTTGCACACTTTGTTCGTTTTTAGTAGTCAAAAATACTGCCCTATTTACACAAACGATCTGCTTTGGCAAATTTTCTTGCTCGATAATAGAGTTTAAAAACCCGATCATAAGCTTACCTCCAAGTTTGCCTTTGCCGATCTTATCATCTTTTAAAAATATAACCTTTTCATCATCACTTTGTGCTTGACAAAAAGTTTGTTTTGTAATTTTTAAGACGATATCTTGATTTTTGCTTGTTTCTTGAACATCAAGTCCTAATGATTTGACTAATTTTATAACATTTTCTTTAGCTATTTTAGAATTTAATACAACTTTAAGTTTTTGTCCATTTTGCATATGTTGCAATACTTTTTTGACCTCAATTACAGGTTTAGGACAATCAAGATCCCTACAATCTATCTTCATGAATGTACTTCCTTTTCTTTATAGAGTATTGTGCAGTTTTTACCACTTCGCTTTGCATCATATAAAGCACTATCTGCTCTATCTAGTGCTTGATATACAGAAATGTCTTTATCAAAATTTATGTTATCCACGCCTAAACTAACGGTAAAATTTATATAAGTATGGTTTGCATCAACTTTTGAAGAAGCTATGAGTTTTCTTAATTTTTCAGCCGTGCCAAATGTCTCTTCGCTTGTCGAACAAGGCAATAACACGCCAAACTCCTCTCCTCCTAGCCTTAAAACAACATCATTTTTTCTTGTATTTTCTTGCAAGATATTTGCTAAAGTTTTAATAACCTCATCTCCTACTAAATGCCCATAAGTATCATTTATGAGTTTAAAATTGTCAATGTCTAAAACGATGATATTCATGCCTTTTTTGTTTTGCTTGCATTTTACCATTAGCTCTTTTGCCACTTTATCAAGATAGCGTCTATTGTATAGACCCGTTAAATAGTCCTTATTTGCTTGATTTCTTAGCTTTTCTTTGGCATCTTGGAGTTCGTTTATGATCTGATTTGTTAAATTTACAAGGGCTTTTGCATAAGCATACCTTTTGCTGTCTGTAAATTTGTATTGTAGCTTCGTATCATTTTTCATCTTAATTGGCAAACTATTTTCATTTAATATAAGATATGTCATGGACATGTTTAAAACAAAAGCTCCAACATCTGAACTGCACAATTCTCCATGACAATAAAACCCTACACTTGTTTTGAATGTTTTAAAAGGCTCCAATTCTAAATTTGCATCGTCGGCTAAAAATTGTTTTCTTGAGGCACAATTATATATAAACACCACATCTTCTTTATTTGCTTCGATTTGCTTTAGATTTTCTATGGTTTTATTTAAAACAGAAAAAGCATTTCCAAAAGAGAGTTTAACCTTATCACCTTTTTTAAGATTTGCTATCGTTAAAACCGATCCATCTTGTGCAAACAATTTAGTAAAAAAATGAAACATTTCTCGCTTGTCATCTCTTATCTCAAAAAGCGGAAATTCTTCTGTGATGAAAGGGAGTTGCTTTGCTATATCTTCACCATAATATTTTAAATATAGATCTTTTATGTTTAAATCATCTATCTCATAAAGTCTTTTTTTATCAACTTTTGTCACTTCCATGATCTTGCCAATTGGCTCCCAATTTAGCTGATAGCCAGACACTGCACTTAAAACATCGCTATTTAAAATTGCGGCTAAACAACCTTTGGAGTATATTTTTTCATTATCAAAAATATATGTTTGCACAAAAGAAGCATAATCACCAGCCAATCCACCAGCTATAGGTACTAATTTATTTGCTTTGCTTAAGCCATCTAAAATATCACTACAATTTGTATTTAAAGACTCAAAAAACATAATACAAGCTTTAGTATTTTGCTTGAAAAAATTTTGAGCAATATCTTGACCTAAGCTAAATTCATCTTCAGCACAAAAAGCCTTAATTTCGACAAAAGTATGATCAAAAGTCGTAATACTAACCACAATAGAGTGCTCATGACACTTAGCATTAACAATCTCTCCAGCTGTTGATGTGCCTAAGAAATTTATATTTGGATTTTTTTGTTTAAAAATCTCCTGAATTTCTTGCAATGAAGACAAATCAACTAAGCCAGAAAAAACCTGCACGAGTGTTTTTCGTGGATCAAGATTTGACAAATCTAAGTTTGTTCGCAACTCTTCTAAAGAGTGGTAAATATTATTAATTGATTTCATAGGGCGTATTTTATAGAAAAAAACTTAAATTTATGCTTATATTAAAATCAATATTTAAATTTTGCTTATAAGTAAAACCTTGAAGTCTCTTCAGGTATCTTAATAGGACGCAAAGTTGAAATATTTAAGCATACAAAAATGGTTTGAGCTTTGCACAATAAAACACCTTTTTGGTTTGTAAATTCGTATCTTCTAATGCTAGCAGTTTTTTTGTAAGGCTCCGTCCAAGTCTTTATATGAACCTCGTCTCCCTCATAGGCTGAATACATATAATCAATATGATGAGATTTAGAAACCCACATATAGGAGTTTTGCTTTTGATACTCCATCGTATCACCAGCTTTTAAGGCATGTTCAATGGAGACATCATTCATCCATTTTACATACATGACATTGCTTACATGAGCATTTTCATCGATAAAATCTTTTGTAATCAAAATCTTTTTTTCATATACTTTCACAAACTCTCCTTTTTTTGGGATTTATTATAACAGATAAAACTTTATATTATGCTCATGAATGAAGTTTGTGCATTCAAAAGCTAAATTTAAGTATAGAAAGATATAATTTTGTCGAACATACATGAAGTTTGCTTAGGCGACTTGATCAATCGCTTATTTTAACGCACAAAAGCATATTAAGGTAAATGAAAAGAGAGTCTGATCAGCTCTCTTCCAGCACTACAATTTTTTTTACCTCAGCTACACTCATCATCAATAGCTTGACAGATGATGTGACCTATCAAAATGTGCATCTCTTGAATGCGAGGGGTATTGTCGCTTGGAACGACGATGTTTAGATCGCAAATGTCATTCATCAAACCGCCATTTTTGCCACTAAGTCCTAAGACTTGACAACCGATGTGTTTTGCTTCATCGATGGCACTTATGATGTTTTCGCTGCTTCCACTTGTCGAAATTGCGATGAGCAAATCGCCCTCATTTGCCAAAGCTTGCAATTGACGAGAAAAAACTCTGTCAAATCCATAATCATTGCCAATAGCCGTAAGTGCGGAAGTATCAGTCGTCAAAGCGATGGCTGGTAAGCCTCTTCTTTCTGTTTTATACCGACCTGTAAATTCTGTAGCTATATGTTGAGCATCCGCTGCACTTCCACCATTTCCACACAGAAAAACTTTTTTGCCATTTTTGATGCAACAAACTGCCATTTCACAAGCTTTTAAGATATGTTCTTGTAATTTTTCTTTAGTTTTTAAAATCGTTTGTATATGCAAATCTAACTCATTTGCTATCATATTGTCCATTTTCTATCCTATCTATAATCTTACTTGTGCTTTTTCCAGCTTCAAACTCTATAAGTTTAACTTCTTTTACGAGTTCGCTTCCAATGACTTGCTTACCCTCATAGTCAGCACCTTTTACTAAAATATGTGGACTTATATATTTTATAAGCTCATAAGGAGTATCTTCTTCAAATATCACTACATAATCAACAAATCCTAAAGCTGAAAGCAAACAAGCTCTATCAAGACAACTATTTATAGGGCGTTTTGGACCTTTTAGTCTTTTTACTGACGCGTCAGAATTTAGTCCAACTACTAAAATATCACCTAAGGATTTTGCTTTTTTTAGATATTTAGCATGCCCTACATGAAGTATGTCAAAGCAACCATTTGTAAAGACGATTTTTTTATCTGTTTTATCTAATATCTGCTTTAGTTTTTCTTTGCTAACAACTCTGTCTTCGAGTTCGCCTATGCTTTTTTCATGTTCGTATGATGTTATCTCTTCAAATGTTGCGGTTGCACTTCCTATTTTTCCAACTACTACAGCAGCAGCTTTATTTGCAAATTCAATTGATTTTTTTATATCTTCGTTACAAGTAAGTGCGTAAGCAAGTGAAGCAATAACCGTATCTCCTGCTCCCGTTACATCATATACCTCTTTACCTAATGCAGGAATGATGAGTAAGTTTTTTTCATATAAAGCAATTCCTTCGCTTGAAAGAGTTATTAAAGAGTATGTTAAATTTAGCTCATCTTTTAGTTTTTTTATGGATTTTTTTAATGATTTTTCGTCATGTATTTGGATCTTTGTAGCTTCAATAGCTTCTTTTTTATTTGGTGTTAAGAGTGTAGCGTTTTTGTATTTGGTATAATCTTTACCTTTTGGATCAACTAAAATTGGTTTTTTAAATTCATTTGCTTTTTTGATGATTTGTTTGCAAACATGCGAACTTAACACCCCTTTACCATAATCTGACAAAATAACACTATCGTAATTTTGTACAATTTTATTAAAAGTTTCAATGAGTTTTTTTTGCGTTTGTGGGCAAATTTCTTCTTTGCTCTCTTTATCCATTCGTACGATTTGTTGATGAGAGCTAATAAGACGGCTTTTTATCGAACTTTTACGACCTTTGATGGTCTGTAGATGTGTATCTATTTTTAAATCATGTAAAAGTTTTTTTATCTCACTTCCCGCCTCATCATCACCAACAACACTCAAAACTCCAACCGATGCACCTAAATCTTTGAGATTATGAAGTACATTTCCAGCTCCACCTAACCTTTTTGTCTCATTTTGCACATCGATAACTTGCACGGGTGCTTCGGGGCTAATTCTATCACAACTACCCCATAAATAGTGATCGATCATGAGATCTCCTACGACTAAAATGCGTGGATTTTGATCTTTTAAATTAAGCATTTACTTCCTCGTTAAAAACTCTTTTTATTTCGTCAATATAATCTTTTATACCCTCTTCTAAACTATATTTTGCTTCAAATCCTAACATCTCATGAGAGCTTTTCATATCTGCTTGAGTGTGGTATTGGTAGGCTTTGTATGGATTTTTAATATATTCGTTTCCATAATTTACCTTAAGTTCTTTTTGCAAAATATCTGCTATATCTTGAAAACTTCGTGGCTTTCCTGTGCCTACATTGTAAATGCCCACATGAGCAGTTGTGATGGCTGCGATATTTGCACTTATGACATCTTTGACATATATAAAATCTCGCAAAATTTTATCGCTTTTTTCAAAAAGTCTTGGTGCATCTCCTTTGAGGATTTGAAGTCCAAATTGCAATACCATAGAAGCGGTTGTGTTTTTGAAAAATTCATTTTTGCCATAGACATTAAAATATCTAAGACCGACAACATGAAGACCAATTTTAATGTATTTTAATGCTAGTTTATCCATTGCCAATTTTGAAAAGCCGTAAATGTTGTTTGGATTTTCCGAACTCCATACTTTTTGTGGGCTTGGTGCGTCCCCGTAAGTAGCGGCCGAACTAGCATAAATCATCTTGGCATTTAATCTTAAACAAATATCAAGTAAAGATTTAAAAGCATTTACATTTGTTTTCATCATGATGTCTTGCTCTAGTGCTGTGGTGTCTGAAATGGCGGCTTGGTGAAAGATGATGTCGGGTTTGAAATATTTGATTTGCTCCAAACATTTTACATCGTTTATATCACCTTGCAAAATCTCCCCGTTAAATCCTTTTAGGTTTTTAAAATGCCCAAAACTTTTTAGATTTCCGTTACTAAATTTTTCATTGTTTGAAAAAATATCCACAACTAAAACTTCTGCATTAGGATAGTTTTTATCGAAATAGTGAGCTAGATTTGAGCCTATAAAACCAGCCCCACCTGTGATGAGTATTTTTTTATCATTCATGTTTATCCTTTGTTGAACATCTCATGTTCTTTTAGCATTTTATAAATCTTTAAAATCGAAAGAAAAAATGTCGTAATCGCAGGTCCTAATATCATGCCCCAAAACCCAAAAGTTGAAAGCCCTGCTAATATGGCAAAAAAGATCAAAAGTTCATTTACGACAGCGGGGGTGTCTAGTATAGTTTTGTTGATGTATTTTATGATTAAAGGCTTGATGAAAGTATCAGCTATAATCGAAATAACAATGATGCTATAACTCGCAATCACAATCGCAGTTGTCGTGTTTCCATGAGCAAACTCATAAGCACTGATAGGAAACCACATCAAAGCCCCGCCAACTACAGGAATCAACGAGCAAAAGCCGTATAAAATGCCAAGTAAAAAACTATTATAACCATAATACATACCCAAAAATGCAAATAACATGCCCTCAAAAAGAGCGGTGATCAAAATCGAATAAAACACTACACTCATGACATTGCCCATTTCTGCAAATATCATCTCAATTTCAGCATTTTCCATAGGTAATACGCTTTTTACATAATCAATTATATCCTTACCATAAGTGTTTGCGAAAAAGAAAAAAACGACGATTAGAACCATATTTGTAAAAAAACCAGCACCAATTTTACCAAAAGATGCGGCGTTTGATAGGATTTTACTAGAAATCGCTCCTAAGTCAATATTTGCTAAAATTTCTTTGATTTTAGGCTCTAAAAACTGCAAAGTATCTGGTAAGTTTAGTTTGTATTCTTTAAAAAATGCCACCGTTTGCTTTATGGTATTTATATCAAAACTTAAAGCTTCTTTAGCCAAAGCACTAATAGCATACACAATAGGTGCAAAAAATAAAATGCAAAGCAAAAAAGTGGTCAACAACGAGGCGTTAAAAGGATTTTTTACAAATTTTAAAATCTTTTTATGTAAAGGCGTTGTAGCTATAGCTAAAAGCGAGGCTATAGCGATATTTAGTAAAAATGGCTCAAACAAAATGACCATAGCATATAAAATAAGAACAAATAAAGCACTTAAAAATATTTTATTTTTATTCATGATAATCTCCAAAAAGATTTTTTTGTCCATGATAGCTTAGCTTGAAAAGTTCATAACATTTCGTCGTCGCTATCCGTCCTCTTGCGGTTCTTTCTATGTAGCCTTTTGCAAGTAAATACGGCTCAATGACATCTTCTATAGTCCCCTCATCTTCGCTTAAAGCTGCTCCTATGGTACTAAGTCCTAAGGGGCGATTTTTCGCATCGAGTAAAATATTTAAATATCTTAAATCCATCTCATCAAAGCCCAAATCATTAACTCCTAACTCATCGAGTGCGTATTTTGCACGACTAAGTTCTATCTCATCTTCATTTTGCACATCAGCAAAATCTCTCACTCTTTTTAAAAGTCTTAATGCTATTCTAGGCGTCCCTCTGCTTCGTTTTGCAAGCTCGAGACTAGCATCTTTTTTACAAGGTTTGTCAAGTTTGATGCCAGCTTTCGAGACTATTTGCGCTAACTCTTCTGTGTTATAAAACTGCAATCTAAAATGTATGCCAAACCTATCTCTAAGCGGAGAGCTTATCATGCCAGCCCTCGTGGTCGCACCGATGAGAGTAAATCGAGGCAAATCGATCTTAATGGTTTGAGCAGCGGGGCCACTTCCTATGATGATATCAAGCCTAAAATCCTCCATCGCTGGATATAAAATCTCTTCAATGGCAGGAGAAAGTCTATGAATCTCATCTATAAAAAGTATGTCTCCCTCTTCAAGATTTGTCAAAATCGCCGCTAAATCGCCGCTTTTTTCTATCATGGGAGCTGCGGTTATTTTGATATTTGCTTCCATTTCATTGCAAATAATATGTGCCAAAGTCGTTTTTCCAAGTCCAGGAGGCCCAAAAAAAAGTATATGGTCAAGTGCTTCATTTCGTTTTTTACTTGCTTGTATAAAAACTTGCAGATTTCTTTTGATCTTATCTTGCCCAACATAATCGTCCCAAGTAGCAGGACGCAAAGAACTTTCATACTCATTTTCAAGGCTCATTTTTTCTATTTCAACTATCCGTTCCATTTAAATTCCAATTTTTGTAATTTTATTTATGCGACTAAGCTCATGAAAGCTTAAAAATATATTAATTTTATTATTTTTTTCTTACATGTATAAATCTGTTTATAAAAACATATCTTCATTTTAGCAAAAAAATGGTACAATTGCAATTACAATTGAAAGGAAGAAGAAAATGGGGATTTTAACTCAAATAGAAATCGACTTTGATTTAGATATTGTTGATGATTTTGTATCTCATTATGCTATCATGTGTGAGTCTATGGAAGCTTTAATGGTAAATTTAGGGGATGCAAATAGTTACAAAGATAATGTAAATGACTTATTTCGTATTTTTCACAATATAAAATCAGCAGCTGGTTTTGTTCAACTTGACCCCATAGTCAAACTAGCCTCTTTAGCAGAAGAGGTTTTAGAAGAAGCAAGAGAGCTAAAAGGACCTGCTAGCGATGAATTTATAGATTGGTTACTTTTAGTAAGTGATCAATTTGAAAAATATAGACAAGACTTAGAAGATGATAAGGACTATTTTTCTATGCTTGAGCCCCTCATAATTAAGCTTCCTAATGATTTAGAAAAATAAACCTTGACAAAACTCTTGTCTTGTTATATAATCATCTTTCTTATTTGGGAGTGACTTGGCTTCGACAGGAGTGAGGTGGAATAAGGTTGCATGTCGTTCTTGATATAACGATAAACTATCAGTTTAAAATTAAACGCAAACAATACAGATTACGCTCCAGCTTACGCTAAAGCTGCGTAAGTTTTAACAAACTTTGGAGGTCTTGTGTCATAGGTGTCATTAACTATGACAAATCAAGGCTAATAACAAAATAAATGACTTTGAAAATTGACCTGACTGACCAATTTTTAAGCCTCAAGTCTTAGTTTGGCAAAGCTTTGGAGTGTGTGCAAACCCAAACGAACTCTAACACACTTGCTAAGCATGTAGATACCTATTTTGTCTTATTTTTGGACTGGGGTTCGACACCCCACACTTCCACCAAATCATTAAATTTAACAATTATCATGAAAAGTCATGATTTATTTTACTTTTGTGTAGTTTGTAAATACCAACTAAAAATGGATTTAGTCGGCACATAATTTGACATTAAATTTAGCGACAAATCATTTTTACCACTTCAAAACCATGCGAAAAATGTCTTTGAAAAAGATGGAAGAGGATTTAAGCTATAATGAGAAATTATATTTAAGGGTTCTAAAGTTTACCAGACCCTAAAATTTTATCATGAATTTAATTTATGCATGGATTTTCAGGCTTTTTCCATGTAAACTTGACATAACACTTGCTTATAGATTTTATCATCATCTTTGCTTTTCCAGTGAACTACATAATCGATTTTTGCCTCTTTTACTAACTGATAGCCTTTTTGTTTAAATTTATGGATTTTATTACTTAGTCTGTTTTCATTTTCATCGGAGATTTTTGAAAACTTGGCGATTTGGTATCCGTTTTTTTGTATGAGTATGCCTAAATGTGTCTCAAAAATCTCTACTATATCTCCTGCTTTTGGATTTGTATTTTTTATGCCTATTTGTGAGCTAAGGTTTGAAAGAACAATATCTCCTAAGCCCATTAAAAATGTTATTTTATTTGGCTCTTCGCATTTTTTATGGAAGTTAGATTTGGTGTTAAAATGGGGTTGTAAAAAGTCAAAAATATCATCTTTTACATGTACGATTAATGAATTTTTAGCTCTGCTTAGGGCTACAAAAAGTAATCTTTTATCATAATCATTTTGTATAAAATTTTCTCCAACACACACATGAACACTTTCAAACTCTTTTCCCTTTGACTTGTGCATGGTTGAGGCTATGATATCTGCTTTTGTATGTTCAAACTCTTCAAATTCGATTTGACTAAGAAAGGATTCAAAAATTCTATACTGGATATTTTCCTCTTCGTCTAAAAACCGCTCAATTACGCTATTTGCAAGTAAAAAATTGCTTGAATTTTTATAAATTTTCTCGAATTTTTCCCTTGCTTTTTCAAGTCCATCTTTTTGCCAAAAGCTCAAAAAATCTTGCAACTCTTCTAAACTTCCAATCCTAAAGCCATCTTTTGAGGTTATGTATTTTACATGTAAGCCTTCATTTAATAAAAGAGAATATATACTCAAAACTTCATCATTGTTTCTTGCTAATACAGCTATATTTTTGCTTTTGTCTAGTTTTATTTTATCTAGTAAATTTTGCGTATAGCTTGTGTTTTGGTATTTTATAAGCTCAGTAAAGCCGTCATTTTTTGAGGCACATTGTAAGGGTTTTATTTTTAAGCGGTTAGGCAAAAACTCACTAAAAACATTTAGTAAATTTATAATATTTTTATCGCTTCTATAGTTGTTTAAAAGTGAATACTCCCTAAAATTTGCCTTACTATTAAGCTCATCTTCTTCATCAAAATCGTTAAAATCATCTTTAAATTTTTGTATAAATTTTATATCGGCTTTGTTATCACCAAAATCATTTATGCACTGGTCATCATCGCCAACGGCTATGATTTTTTTATCATAACTCATGTTTTTATATATGGCTTTAATAAATTCATAAGTATCAATGCCAACATCTTGATACTCATCAAGTACGAGCATTTGAGTAAGTGGGAGTTGTATTTTATCTTCACGCAAAAGTTTTGTGGCGGTTTTTATAGCATCTTTTAATATCTGCTCATCACCTTTTTTGCCAAGAAGTTTTATAACAAAGGCGTGAAAAGTGTATATTTTCATGTCTTTTGCCGTATTTCCAAGCAAATAAAAAAGTCTTGATTTAAACTCATTTACTGCTACTCTTGAGTGGGCTAACATCAAAAAATATTCACTTTTTTTGTTTTGTCTAGTGATCAAAGAGGCGATTTTATGTACTAAAATTTTTGTTTTTCCACTTCCAGGACCTGCTAAGACTAAGATTGAGTTATGTTTTGTGTCGTTAAAGATTGCTTTTTGTTCTTCGTTTAGGTTTTGTAAAATTTCGTTTAGTTTTTCTTGTGTGATTGGAAGTGAGATTTTATCTTCATCAAAGCCATATTTTTTCCTAAAACTTTTATAATCTAGCGAAAAATAATCTTTAACAAATTTTGAAGCTTCTTTCCAGCCATCTTTTAAAAGTCGCTGTAAAAAACTC
>PDWI01001186.1_pt1 | contig 55600 bp, 49 predicted proteins | sample 1430891 | NCBI WGS metagenome assembly PDWI01 (sample SAMN01162508, study PRJNA174530) | Oral metagenome, whole genome shotgun sequencing project. | biome: Marine environment; feature: Marine mammal; material: Swab sample of the gingival sulcus; isolation source: swab sample of gingival sulcus... | reverse complement strand
TGGAGGTGCTTGCTATGGTGCTGTTATAAACGCGTTTCCTCCGGGAAAGGTGCTTTGCTTGGTATGGTGACAGACTTATTCCTCCCTCCGGGGCTTACCAGCTGTTGGCTTTTAGCCTTTAGCTTGAGTTAATGGTAACGTTCACAAAACGTTATCACTCAACTTCCGTCTTCGGTCTTCGGTCTTCCGTCTTCATTACCATATCGCTGCATTGTCACATTATCACATTAAAAAAAAGATAATTATATGATTTTCAAACAATTACTAATTGAAAAAAGGTGTCGCTCCTACGGAGCTTACTGGCTGTTAGCCTTTAGCCTTTAGCTTGGGTTAATGGCAACGTTCACAAAAAGTTGCTCCCCGACTTCCGTCTTCGGTCTTCCGACTTCATTACCATATCGCCGTATTGTCACATTATCACATTTAAAACAAATATAATTACGTGATTTTCAAATAATTCCTAATTCTTCCGGTTCTCTTTTATTTCCCCTTTGTTTTCGGATAGTGGAGTCGCTTTGGGGAGGAGTTTGGAAAGGCCTTCGATGCGGGCAACAAATCCCATAAAGAGGAGCAAAAGGAGGGTATGGATAGTTAGTTTCTGCCATAGAATGGTGATTCCATGTTGTTGTGAGATGAAGAAAAGTACACCTGCGAGGAGGGTATAGAGGCCGATTCTCCGCAGGTTGTAGGGGAGGGGATAGTACTTTCGTCCCCATAAGTAAGAGACGACGGTCATGGTGGAGTAGCAGATTAAGGCGGCCCAGGCAGAGGCCATATAACCGTATTGAGGAACAAATAATATATTGATAATTAGTGTTATAGATGATCCTAATAGGGCCAGGCGAGCGCCATACCTGGTTTTGTCTTCCAGTTTATACCATAAGGAGAGGTTGTAAAAAATTCCCAGGAAGAGGTTGGCGAGTAGTACAATGGGAACGATCTTTAATCCCTCAAAATAGCGCTCCTCGATGAAGAATTTTATGAGATCCAAATAAAACATCACCCCAAGAAAGATGAGCAGGCCGAAAATGACAAAGTAGTTCATAATGGAGGCGTAGAGTTGTTTGGAATCTGCGCTATCCTTGTTACGAGAGAAGAAAAAGGGCTCAAAGGCGTACCGAAAAGCCTGAATAAACATGGTCATCAAAATTGCCAGTTTGTAGTTGGCACCATAGATCCCTGTTTTCGCCAAGGCGTTAACACTTTTGGGGAGGAGGTAGGGAAGGATCAGCTTGTCGAGGTTCTGGTTAATTTGTCCGGCGATACCCACCACTAGAAGGGGCCACGCATATCGCAGCATTTGCCGGACAAGTTTTTTATCGAAGCGTGTTTTGCCTGCGGAGAAGATCTCCGGTAGGAGCAGCAGCAGGGTGACCACGGTGCTTACTAAGTTGACGCCGAAAATGTATCCCACGCCTATCTCCGGGTTGTACAGGTTGGCGAGAAGGCCCGATGAGCCGGAGAGGTATTGTTGACGACAAAGAACCAGAAAGAAGAGGTTGAGGGTGATGTTGATGGCGATTCCTGTGAGTTTGATGAAGGCAAAACGCAGGGGCCTGTTTTGTTGGCGGAGCCTGGCAAAGGGGATGGCCGAGAAGGCATCCAGCGCTACAATAATGGCGAGGATCAATACATAGCGTTCCATGCCCTCGTACCCCATGGCATGCGTGATTGGGGAGAGAAAAAGAGAGACTCCCCCCATAAACAGGAGACTGGTGGTGAAGACTAACTTGGTTGTGGTGCCAAAAACATGTGTGGGGTTTTGGGTCTTTTGTGAAAAACGGAAAAAGCCGGTCTCCATGCCGTAGGTAAGTAGTACCAATAGAAACGCCACATAGGCATACAGGTTGGTGACAATGCCGTAGTCTTCCGGGATCAGCACTCGCACATAGAGTGGAACCAAGAGCCAGTTGAGCAACTTTCCCACGATGCTACTGAGTCCGTAGATGGCGGTTTCCCCCATGAGTCGCTTAAAAGGATGTGCTGTCGTCATCATGGCAAAATTAATGAAAGATTTGTAACCGGTCTCGGTAGGGAAAGAATATCCCCTTAAAGTGGAGCGAAAGGGAGGGGCGTAACAACCCCCTTCCCCTTTCCCTTCGTCGGTGGTTGATACGGGGGTGAGGATGGTTATTCTTCGCCTTTGGCGATGAGCGGGTTAGTTTTGAGCAGGATCCTGATAAGGGGTTTTTGAGGGGCGCCGTCCAAAGACAGAAAAGCGTACATAACGTTCCGGATGGTGCTTCATATCATAAAGTAACGAGTTGAGCTCTTCAGCCGATTGCTGTAGGTAGTTGTAGAGAGAGTCGTTCTTCATGAGCTGTCCCAGAGTTCCTTCTCCCTCATTTACCTTCTCGATCATGGAGGAAGCTTGGTTCAGGGCCTTATCCATGCGTTTAATGGTTTCGGTGAACTCTATTTTTGCAAGCGAGTCACTGATCATGGAGGTATTGGTGATGATGCGGGAGATATTCTCTTCGTGTTGGTCGATATTTCGGGTGATGGCCTCCACATTTCCCACGATCTGGGCCAAGCGGTGTGTTTGTGAAACCACCAAGGTATCAATGTTATAGGAGGTATTCTTCAGGTAGTCCACCGACTGTTTAATACTTTTAAAGCTCGCTTTCAGATTGCGTCTGGCCGAGTCGTTGAAGATGCTATGAAATACCACTACCATGGTATCCAGGGAAGCCAGCAGGTTTTCCGCTTTTAGTTTGATGGGAGCCACCTGTTGATTCACCTCTTCCATCAGTGAAGTCTCTGTGGAGGAGGAGAGGGTGTCGCCCGAATGCAGGGGGGTCCCCCTACCTTTCAGTTGAAGCTCAATCGCTTTTGTTCCCAGCAGGTCGGAACTATAGATCCGCGCAACGGAGGAGCGGGGAATCTCCAGGTCGGTTTTCAGCATCATCTCCACCAGGATTCTATGGGGATTATTATGGGCAAAGCGAATATCTTTCACCTGTCCTATTTTCAATCCGTTGACTTCTACGGGTGCACCTACGTTCAACCCCTCTATCCTGGGATAGACACTGTATACGGTGATCTGTTTATTAAAAATATCTACTCCTTTTAAGAAGTTAATCCCCCAAAACAGGACACCAAATCCCAAAAGGAAGAATAGGGCGATCCGGATTTGTTTTTTTTTCATAGTCTCACATTTTTACCACGCTGTTAGGGTTCCGTCAATGCTCGTGCCTTCTTAATATCTATCCGTTTGTTATTTTTGAAGGCTACCACAAAAGCATCCTTGTAACCCAGTTTTACAACCTGTTTTTTGTATTGCCAAGCCTCCTCAAAAGTAGAAAATTCCCCGGATACATACTTGAATAATCCTCCATGGGTGTAAACTTTTACCTTTGTAAGATCCTTAAATTCCTTGTTATCAAGTTTTGAAGTTAGAAATTGTACGGAAAAAGAGATGGGGTTTGGTTGGGGGGACTCCTTCTTTGGTTCCGGTTCTTGGGGTTTTGCCGGCGATGTGTTCGCCTCTTCGGAGCAGTCCATGACCCTGTTGTTCTCCTCCTCTTGTTGTTTTTTATAGCTTTTAAAGGCTCTGTAGATGGCGGAGGCGATATAGACCTGTCCTTTATCGCTATTCAGGAATTTTCTTTCGGAAGGATTGGTAAGGAAGCCCGTTTCGATGAGGATTCCCGGCATGGTGGTACGATACAAGACCAGGAAGCCTGCCTGTTTTACGCCTCTGTCATGCCGATTTACGCGCTTTCGGAATTGCTCTTCTACCATGGAGGCGATGGATAAACTTTGGTTTAAATAGGCATTTTGAAACAGGCTGAATATGATGGTATTTTCCGGGAGGTTGGGATCGTATCCCTGGTATTCATTCTCGTAATTGTCTTCCAATAAGATGGAGGCATTCTCTTTTTTTGCCACCTCTAAGTTTGCCTTGCTTTTGTGCAATCCCATCACATAAGTTTCCGTTCCATAGGGATTTGACGATCTATTGGCATTGCAATGGATGGAGATAAACAGATCAGCGTGTGCTTCGTTGGCAATGGCGGCACGGCGGTGTAATTCAATAAAGCGGTCATCCTTACGTGTGTATATTACCTTCACGTCAGGAAGACCTTCTGTAATATAGGCTCCCAACTTCAGGGCAATCTTCAGCGCGATATCTTTCTCTTTTACGCCTCCCGAGCTGGCTCCCGAATCTTTTCCTCCATGTCCTGCATCGATCACCACCGTTTTAACCCGGTAGGAGGCTTTCTGAGCCGCGGAATGGAGCGTCCAAGAAAGGGAGAAAACAAGCAATAGCACACAGAATAGTATTTCCCTTTTCACGTAACTTTGCAATTTTTAATTAGTTTTGGACCCTATTATTACATAATAAACGTTACAAATATAAAAATAGCATCTCATATCTATATTGATACGGCAAAAAGAAATATTTTTCAGACCACGGGTTGTTTGTCTCTTACTCCTTTTTTTATACGGGAGTACCGTGCTTTTTGCGCAAGAGGGGGAGGTGGTTCGTGTGGATACGACCTCTTTTGAGGCGGCGTCGGATTCGTTGCGTATCTCTATGGCTGATTCACTGAAAATCAATCATCAGGAGGGGACCCCCTCGAAGAATCAGTTGGAGGATGTGGTTGAATGCCTATCCATGGATTCGTTAATTTTTGATATCGAATCCCAATCGGTCTTTATGTATAAGGGGGCGAAGATCGACTATCTGGATATTCATATTGAGGCCGATTATGTGCAAATTGATTTTGCAAAAAATATTGCTTCTGCCCGTGGGCTTCCGGACTCGTCGGGAAAGTTTGTGGGCATGCCTCTTTTTAAGAACAATGATTTGGAGTTTACCTCCAAAGAGATTGCCTACAACTATCGTACGGAAGAGGGGGTTATCAAGGATGTGCGTACGGAAGAGGGGGAGGGATTTTTGCATGGTGATGTGGTTAAGAAGTTGCAGGATAATACCTCCAATATGGGACAGGGTTGGTATACCACCTGTAGTGCCAAAGAGCCCCATTTTTGCCTAAAATATAATAAGGCGAGGGTGATTCCTGACGACAAGGTTGTGACCGGGCTTGCCTGGATAGAGATTGAGGATGTGCCTCTTCCTGTGGGGCTTCCTTTCGGCCTCTTTCCCATCGCTAAGGGAGCCACTTCCGGCATTGTTATTCCCCGGTATGGTGAGCAGGAAAATCGCGGTTTTTACCTCGAAGAGGGCGGTTATTATTGGCATATCAACGACTATATGGACCTAAAGGTGTTGGGGGATATCTACACCAGAGGGTCGTGGGCGGTAAAACCCTCCTTTCGTTATAAACTCCGCTATAAGTTTTCGGGATCTTTTTATTTTGGTTATGCGGTGAATAAGGTGGGGCAGCCCAACACCTCCTCTTACCGGGAATCCAGGGATTTTAATATCCGATGGACACATGTGCAGGATCCCAAGGCTCGCCCCAACAGCTCTTTTAATGCCAACGTGAACTTTAAGTCCAGCAACTTTAACACCTTTAATCCGGTTTCCACCACCGACTACCTCTCTAATACCTACCAATCAAGTATTGCTTATCAAACGAAGCTGTTTAATAAAAAGGGGAACCTTACCCTCAATGCGGGGTTGACCCAGAATACGAAGTCAGGATCGCTAAATATCAATCTTCCTTCACTCTCCTTCTCGTTACAACGCCTTTATCCGTTCAAGCGAAAAAAGGCTACAGGGAAAAAACGATGGTATGAGGATCTCTCCCTCCAATATAACATGGCGGCTCAAAATACCATCAATACCACGGACACCCTCTTTATGGACTATTTTCGTAGAGGAACTCTCTCCCAACATTTCAATAACGGGATCAAACACTCGGTGCGGATTCAGAGTCCCATGAAGATTCTCAAATATATTAATGTTACCAACTCTTTTAACTATACCGATCGATGGTATTTTAGGAGTGTACGGCAGAAGTGGGTTTATGACTCCCTTTTTTCGGGAACCTATGACCTCTCCGGTCATGTGCAAACCGATACGGTTTCGGGATTTGTACGAGGAGCCGACTACAGTATCGCTTCCTCCCTCTCCACGAAGCTGTACGGGATGTTCAACTTCAAACGAGGGGTTCTGAAAGCCGTAAGACATGTGGTTACCCCTTCGGTAAGCCTTTCTTATACACCCGATTTTGGGGATGAGAAACATGGGTATTATAAGGACTATTTTGATCCCACTCGAGGAGAGTTTGTGACCTATTCCATTTTTGACGGTGGAAACTATAGCGCTATCTATGGTGGTGTGCCGGCCAGAGAGCAGGGGTTGGTGAGTTTCAATATTGGGAATAATCTTGAGATCAAGGTCCGGGATCGAAGTGATACCCTTGTGGGAACACGCAAGGTGAAGATTATTGATAATTTTAACCTAAGTACCTCTTACGATATGACGCGAGATTCCCTCCGTTGGAATCCCCTGCGCTTATCCGGGCGTACCAAACTTTTCAACTTGATCAACGTTACTTATGCCGCCAGTTATGATCCCTATGCCCTGGACTCATTGGGAAGAAGGATCAATACCTTTCAGTATGCGGTGGATAAGCGGTTGTTCCGTCCCAGCAGCACCTCCTATCAGTTTAGCCTTAGTTATAGTCTTAGCTCCAATAAACTCCGATCCTGGCGAGAGAAACGTGCGGAGAGGGACAAAACCCGTGCTGCACTGAACAGTAAACTGGGTACGGAAGAGGAGCGCATGGAGATTGCAGAGAATCCGGAGATGTTTCTGGACTGGGATAATCCTTGGAATATCAATATTGGTTATAACCTGCGGTTGGGGGCCGCATACCGGTACGGAAGATATGGGGAGGTTACGAAAACGCCCTCCTACATCCATACCATCAGTGCAAGGGGCGATGTGAATATCACGCCCAAGTGGAAGGTGGCCTTTAATACCAATTATGATTTGGCCAAGATGGAGTTGTCTTACACACGGTTTGACATCCACCGGGACTTGCACTGTTGGGAGATGTCGTTTCAGTGGACTCCCATGGGCTACACCAAGGGGTGGGAGTTTATGATCAGGGCGAAATCTTCGCTTTTACAGGATCTTAAACTTACCCGGAAGAAGGACTTTAGAGAGTATTAAAAACCAAAGGGCTACGGCAGGCCCTAAGGCGTAAGTTAGCAAGAGAGAAAGATGACAAGGCAAACATTTGATACAGAGAAGATGAATGCCCTCTGCCAAAACACTTTGGTGAGCCATTTGGGCATCAAGGTGACCCACCTGGCGGAGGGAGAAGTGTTGGCGACCATGCCCGTAGATGATCGTACAAGGCAACCCATGGGTTTTCTTCACGGGGGTGCCTCTTTAGCATTTGCAGAAACGGTTGCCAGCATTGGCTCCTTGCTGATTACCGATCTTGAGGCCTATGATATCTTTGGTACTCAGGTTTCAGGAAATCATCTGCGGAGTGTAAGATCCGGGGAGGTCTATGCGCGTGCCTCATTGCTTCATAAAGGTCGTAGCAGTCACCTCTGGGATTGTACAATTTCTGATCCTCGTGGTAAACTTATAGCCTCCATACGTGTTGTGATAACGATTGTTAAAAAGAGGTAGCATGAATTTCGGAGAGGCCATTGATTTATGCGTGCGCAGGAATCTATCCTTCGCTGCATGGAAGAGTCCCACAGCAGGGGAAGCCTATCTTCTTATTTCCCATAAGGCCTCAACTTCTCTCTTTGATCTTCAGCATACGCTTTTGAACCAAAGGGGCTTTCTTTTTCATCCCTTTTCCACGGCGGAGGCCTCCCCTGTTTTTCTCCGGGCAGATATCCTTTTTCGGGAGTCGCATGGCTTCGAGGAGGGCGATTTTCCTGCGGGGAGAGAAGTTTGTGGGCAGGAGGAGCTCTTTTATCAAGCCTCTCAGGAGGAGTATGAAACGCAGGTACAGGCAATTGTTGAGCAGATCCGGCTTGGAACACTCTCCAAGGCGGTGCTTTCCCGTGTTTTGTTGTCTCCAAGGCCCCCCTCGTTGGCTATGGGAACCCTGTTTCAGCGAATGGTTCATCGCTATCCGGGTGCGTTTGTGTATGTGGTGCAGACCCCTACCCAACTGTGGTGCGGAGCCTCTCCGGAGCCCTTTCTGCTGGCGGATAACGGCCGTTATATAACCACCGCCATTGCCGGTACGCGTAGTTCGCATGCTTCTTGCCAGGCTCTCTCCGATTGGAGTGACAAAGAGCGCAGAGAGCAGGAATTTGTCAGCGACCATATTAGCGATTGTTTTGGCAGGCATACTGCTGCGCCCTATGAGGTCGTTGGGCCCGCTCCCTATGTGGCAGGGAATCTGTATCATCTCAAAACCACCTTCTCCATCGCTGAACAGCATCTCAACGATCGTCTCGCCTCTTTTATCCGCGATCTTCATCCCACGCCAGCGGTTTGCGGCCTCCCCACCCCAAAGGCGTTAAGTCTTCTTATGGCCTTGGAAAAACATTCCCGAAAGTATTATGCAGGCTTTTTGGGGCCGGTTCATATCGGTACACCCTTATCCCTCTATGTGAATCTTCGCTGCATGCAGGTTATGCCGCGGGAGTTGGCCCTGTTTATGGGGGCGGGCATTATGGCAGACTCTCTTCCCCGGCAGGAGTGGAATGAAACGGTGTTAAAAAGTGAAACGATGATGGCCATTGTACGATCATTTTATGAAGAAAATCCCTAACTTGCACCCCGGGATGGGGAACCCTCTTCAACATATTGCCGACCTTGTACATATCATGTATACATGGGGTATTCGGGATGTGGTTATGAGTCCGGGATCGCGAAATGCACCCCTGATACACGGTTTTGTTCATTGCGAGCAGGTTTCTTGTCACAGCATTCCTGATGAACGTGTGGCGGGTTATTTTGCCCTCGGGATTGCCTTGAAAACAGGGAGGCCGGTTATTGTGCTTTGCACCTCCGGCACGGCGGCTTTAAACCTAGCCCCTGCCTTGGCAGAGGCCTACTATCAGCATGTGCCTTTGGTGGCTATAACAGCAGATAGGCCTGCCGATGTGGTGGAGACCCAACAAAATCAAACGCTGTTACAGGAGGATCTTTTTAACAACTACACGAAGGGTTTTCTGAATTGGAGCCATGAGAGTGCGGATGAGAAGGCATTGGAAGCGCTTCTTTGCCTCGCCGCTGCTTCTCACCCGGGGCCAATACACCTCAACGTGCCCATTAAGGAGCCGTTGTATCGCCCGTTACCTCAGCCGCGTCGTTGTTCTCTCTCCTTTGCTCCTAAAGAGGTGAAGAGGGATATGATCCCCGAGGATCTTGTTGTGGCCCTCCAACGGGCACAACGTATCCTGATTCTTTGTGGACAGCAGCGGCCTGATCCCTCTCTGTTACAGGTGCTGAAGGCCATCGCTCAACGACAACAGGCGGTGGTGGTAGCCGAGGCGGTTTCAAACCTTAATGATGCAACCATATGTTATGCCACGGATGCTCTTGCGGCGCACCTTCTGAACAGTGATGACCGCGCTTATGTGCCGGATCTTATGTTTTCTACGGGGGGGCATATTGTATCAAAACAGTGGCTTTTGTGGATGCAACGGCATCCGGAGTTGGTGCATTGGCGCATTTCAGAGGCTCCCGATCAACTTGACACCTACGGAAACCTGAGTGGACTGGTGGTGGGGGAGAGTGCCCGGGTGTTACAGGCTCTTTTCCCTAACTCCCATGCTCCTTGTTCGGCTTATGTGGAGCGGTGGAGGGCATTTCATCACAGGGTGGAGCACCTCCTTCAGGATCACCTGCGGGAGATTCCCTTTTCAGACCTTTACCTTTTCGGGCAACTCGTATCGAACCTTCCCAAGGGGAGTCACCTTCACCTGGGAAATGGCTCTGCCATTCGTTATGCCCAGATGTTTCCCCTTGATTCCTCCCTCACGGTTTACGGCAACCGGGGTGTTTCAGGCATCGATGGCAGCCTCTCCACGGCTGTGGGCATCAGCAAGGCAGATCCTTCGACACAAAACATCCTCCTTATCGGGGACATGAGTTTTGTTTATGACTCCAATGCGCTATGGAACCGAAATATGCCCTCAAACCTGCACATTGTGATTATCAATAATGGGGGAGGAGGGATTTTTCGTCTGATGGAGGGGCCTAGCCAATACCGTGGGTTTGAAGATTATCAGGTGGCCCATCATCCGGTGGCTCTTGGGGAGCTTGCCAAAGCGTTTGGGTGGAGCCACCGCCTTTGGCAATCCAAAGAGGATCTACAAAAAGGACTTCCTATCCTTTTGGATCCTCCCGGACGCACGATCATTGAAGTTAAAACGCCGGTGCAGGAAAACGGCAACAGTTATCAATCCTATTATAAAAAGTTAAAAAATAACAGATGAGTACCACAAGAGAATGGACGACCATTAAGGCGTTTGAAGAGATAAAATTTGAATATTTTCAAGGGATCGGAAAGATCACCATCAACCGGCCACGTTACCGCAATGCATTCACTCCCGATACCACCAAAGAGATGTGTGAGGCGATGGTAATTTGTCGTGAACGTACGGATATCAATGTGGTTGTCATTACCGGAGCGGGGGACAAAGCCTTTTGTTCGGGGGGTGATCAGCGGGTGAAAAGTCATGCCGGATATATTGGTAAAGATGGGGTTCCCCGATTGAATATCCTCGATATGCAGAAGTTAATTCGTAGCATTCCCAAGCCGGTTATTGCCATGGTCAACGGTTATGCTATTGGGGGAGGCCATGTGTTGCACGTGGTTTGCGACCTTTCCATTGCTAGTGAGAATGCTATTTTCGGCCAGACGGGCCCTAAAGTGGGTAGTTTTGATGCTGGTTTTGGTTCCAGCTACCTGGCGCGGGTGGTGGGTCAGAAGAAGGCCCGGGAGATCTGGTTCCTCTGCCGTCAATACAGTGCCCAAGAGGCGTTGGATATGGGGTTGGTTAACAGTGTTGTTCCTTTGGAGCAGCTTGAAGATACAGTGGTTGAATGGGCCCATCGTATGATGGAACACAGCCCCCTGGCTCTTCGGATGATCAAAGCCGGTCTCAATGCGGAACTGGACGGTCAGGCGGGGATTCAGGAACTTGCCGGGAATGCTACCATGCTCTACTATATGACCGAAGAGGCTCAGGAGGGGAAGAAGGCGTTTTTGGAGAAACGTAAGCCCAATTTTCAGCAATATCCTAAAATGCCCTAATGAGAAACATTACAATTTGGCTTAAGGCTTTCCGACTTCGTACCCTTCCGTTGGCCCTCTCTTGTGTGCTAATGGGTACGTTTCTTGCGGCTGCAGAAGGCTCTTTCCAATGGCGTGTGTTTCTTTTAACCCTTTTAACCACCCTTTTACTTCAGATTCTTTCCAACCTGGCTAACGACTTCGGCGATGCCGATAACGGTGCCGATAACGAGATGCGCGTGGGGCCCACCCGTGTCACTCATACGGGATTGATCTCCCGCAAGGCCATGATAAGCATGATTGTGCTGTTTTCTGTGGCGGCTATTCTGTCGGGAGTGCTGCTCATCGTGGTTGCTTTGCGAGACGCCCCTGCAAAATTCCGTTGGCTTTTTTTGCTGCTGGGTCTTCTCTCTGTGGCCGCTGCCTGGAAATATACCATGGGAAAAAGACCCTATGGTTATCGTGGCTTGGGCGACCTTTTCGTCTTTCTCTTTTTTGGTCTTCTGGGGGTTTGGGGTTCCTATTTCATGCAGCGGGTAGCGTTTCATGGAACTCTTCTGCTTCCGGCAGCGGCCATCGGTTTTTTCAGTACCGGGGTGCTCAACCTCAACAACCTTCGGGATGAAGAGAGCGACCGGAGGGCGGGTAAAAACACCCTTGTAACCATGAAAGGTGCCCTCTTTGCCAAGCGTTATCACACCCTGCTTATTTTGGGGGGGATCGTGTTGGCCTTTCTTTATAATCTGCTCTCTTTTCGGGGCTATCTCAACTTTTTGTGGCTACTTATGACCCCCCTTTTTCTTGCGGGGTTATTGAGGGTATGGCGTGCACAAACCGCCTCGGGCCTGATTGCTGAGCTACAGCGGCTGGCCATGGCTACCTTCCTCTTCTCCTTAACCTACGGTATCTCTCTACTTTTATGAAATATACGGCCTCTTATAAAAAATATCGCCTTCGCTTTCGGCAACCCATCGGCACTTCCCGGGGTGTTTATACCGAAAAGATCAACTATTATCTCTTTTTAGGGGATGATGTTCATTCGGGTAGAGGGGTTGGTGAGTGCAATCTCCTCTCCGGGCTGAGCGTAGACGATGTCCCGGAATACGAAACACAACTGGCTGCGTGTTGTCGTCAGATTAACGAAGGTGCTTCCCCTGATGCGTGCTCTGTGGAGCGGTTTCCCTCCATCGCCTTTGCTTTGGAGACGGCACTGTTGGACCTGCACCATGGAGGAGAAAAAATACTCTTTCCCTCCGCGTACACTCGGGGGGAGGAGGGCATCATCACCAATGGCCTTATATGGATGGGAGAGGAGAAAAAGATGCAGCAACGTATTGATGACAAGCTTGCCCGAGGATTTCATACCCTGAAGATGAAGATCGGAGCCTTGAACTGGCCCCAGGAGCGAGCCTTGCTTAGGCGGATTCGGGATCGTTATGATGCCTCAACCATCACGTTGCGTGTGGATGCCAATGGAGCCTTTCGTCGAGCGGATGTTTTTGGGGTGATGGATGATTTGGCGGCGTTGGATGTGCACTCCATTGAGCAGCCGGTAGAGAAGGGGAATCATGCGTTGATGGCAGAGGTTATCGATAAATGTGAAGTTCCTGTAGCCCTGGATGAAGAGCTTATTGGCATCTGTGGGAAGGCCCAACGTAAAGCACTGTTGGAGCAGCTCAACCCGGCGTTTCTCATCCTAAAGCCTTCCCTGTTGGGAGGGTTTAAGCAGTGTGAGGAGTGGATCGCTCTTGCCCAAGCACAAAATCGACAGTGGTGGATCACTTCGGCCTTAGAATCCAATATTGGCTTAAATGCCATTGCACAGTGGAGTTATAAGATCCTTGAGGATCATGACCTTACGAAAAAGATGCTTCCTCAGGGGTTGGGATTGGGAGATATTTACCAAAACAACCTCTCTGCTCCGTTGGATCTTCGGGGAGAGAAACTCTATCACCATCCGGAAAAATCCTGGGATATGACTCTCATCAATACGTAGCCTGTTATGATTATCAACGGTCAATCCTATACGTTAGCGCAGATCAGAAGGTTGGGGTGTACCTCTCGTCTCCCGGAGCCTCTTTTGGGGGTGTTACAATTCCTTACACGCTGGTATGATGACACGGATGTGATTGAGCAGAGAACCTCAGGGAGTACCGGTACGCCCCAACGTATCCGCCTGAAGAAGGAATCCATGCGGAATTCGGCCCTTGTCACCAACCGATTTTTTTCGTTACGACAGGGGGATACCCTCTATCTTCCCCTTCCTATCAGCACCATTGCCGGAAAGATGATGGTGGTGCGTGCCTTAATTGGAGAGATGAACCTGTGGATTGAGCTGCCTTCCCGCTTGCCGGAGTTACCTCCGGAGGGAGCCTCTTTGGGGGCCTTTGTTCCCATGCAGATGGAGCATCTTTTGCAGCATGACGGCTGGAAGGATACCATCCAAACCGTACTTTTGGGCGGTGCTCCCGTCTCTCCGCATTTGAGGGAAAAACTTCAACCCTTGAAGAGCCATGTGTATGCCACTTATGGGATGACAGAGACCTGTTCTCACATTGCGGTGCAGCGCCTCAACGGAGCGCATCCCGATGCTTTTTTCCAACTTCTTCCCGGCGTATCCGCCACTGTGGGAGAGGAGGGATGCCTCACCATTGAGGCTCCTCACCTTTTGGAGGCTCCCCTGCTCACCGCCGACCTGGCCGTTATCCCCGCTCCGGGAAGGCTGGCTATTATCGGGAGAAAGGATTTTATCATCAACAGCGGAGGGATAAAGATCAATCCTTCTCCTTTGGAGGATGTGCTTGGGAAAAGGTTGGGTAAAGAGGTGGTGATTATCCCCTTTCCTGATCCCCTACTGGGGCAGAAAGCCCTGGTGGTGGTGGAGGGGATCGAGGATCCGACGTTGATGGCTGAGGCCGTAGCGTGTATCGAAGAGCTTCGAAGGGAGGCTCCTTTGGTCAGAATCCCCCGATTTCTTACTCCTTTTCCCCGGAATAGGGCCTTAAAGATTGACCGAAAAGAGGTGTTGAAACGCCTTTTGGAGAGGCACGATTTGTAATCTTTTCGCTAATTTTGCCCTCCATGAAAACACCCCGACAGTATGATGATCCGGACATAGGCAGCGTCATTCTTAATCAGCGTCGTCACCTAAAGCATGTGCGCATTACCGTTAAACCGGATCTTCAGGTACAGGTCTCTTTCCCTTACCGGGTCTCCGCTACACAGGCTATCCGGTATGTACAGGAGAAGAAGGGGTGGATCGTGAAGACACTGAGAAAGTTTAGGGAGGAACAAGATGAGCGTTTTCTGTTCACTCCTGCGATGGAGTATCATACCCATTTTCATAAGATTCTCATCAAGACCCATGGGGAGGAGCAGTTGACTTTTCACATTGGGGAGGATGCCACCACCATAAGAGTTCCGGATAATAGGGATCCTCGTGATCCCTTTATTCAGGATTGGATAAGGCATGCGGTGGAGGAGACCTGGCGGGTGGAGGCCAAAAGATACCTCCCTTCGAGAGTCGCCTCTTTAGCAGCGCAGCACCACTTCCAATTCCGGAAGGTAGCTATTCGCAATGCAAAAACACGATGGGGGAGTTGTTCAGACACCAATAACATCAACCTCTCTTTGCATCTTATGCGTCTCCCTTATGACCTCATTGACTTTGTGATTCTTCATGAACTGTGCCACACCATACACAAGCATCATGGTTGGGAGTTTCATGCCCTGCTTGACAGGTTATGCAACGGGGAGGAGAAGAGGATGAATGCCCGTCTTCGGAGGGTGAACATGAAAGATTACCGCATGGTCACGGATTAAATGCCATTGATGGCAGCCCAATAAAAGGGGTGGGCATATTTTTCAGATTGAATACATCGGATTTTTGTTTTTTGAAGGGCCTTTGAGGGTACGCCTATCTTGAGTAGATCCTGGTAGTAGAGGGGGAAGAAGAAGGAAGCAAATTGATCCTCTAGCTCCCATCGGGTGTAGATAATGTGCTCAACCCCGGCATAGTGGAAGGAGCGTACAAAGGAATCTACCCCTTCGCTATCATAATAGGGGCCACATCCTGAACCACAGGTGCTTAAGACAAGGTGTTTCACCTTTATGTCTTGCGGTGTAATATGCCATTGATAATATTTTATGGGGTGGCCTCCTTCATTTAACAGGAGATAGGGATAACTTTCTTCCCGTTCCAAGGCATAGAGATGGCCGGAAAGGTGGAGCATTCCGTCGGATGTTAATGCCTTTTGAAAATTTATCATGCTGGCGTCTTCGTTGAGGTATGTATGGCAATGCCATCCTTTTTTTGTTAGAAAGTAAGCGCATTGTTCGATCTCTATCTTAGAAAAGGCTAAAGAAGGAGCTATTTCCGGCACGGAATGGGTCGCTGAAGGAGCAAATGCCAGGAAAGAGAGTGAGGGGGTAAGAGGAAGAAACTTTTTCTCCCAGCCTGATAAATAGAGCAACTCATGGATGGTGTATTGCTCAATAAGGTACTTTCCCTTTACTTTTAAACAATCAAAGGGAATGTGTGAGGTAATCCCTTCATTCACCACATAAATGGTACGAAATGACGCTATATAGGGGGCAATGGGATCGATCAAGAGGGTAGATAACCTGGTAATAGAGGGTGTTAGCTTCTCATTGGGATGAAGCTTTTTAATGGCTACCAAACAGTGTTGCAGTGCCTCCTTTACAGCGGTTATCTCCCCGATGGTAATGATGGATAGCGCGTTATTGGAGATCAGGTTGCAGTAAATGGAATCTGAAGAGAGCAGGTAATTGATGATGATCTCCTTGTCGTTTAATTGTTCCTGTATGGAAGTGATGGAGAAGTCCCCCTTTTTTAAAGTTGATCCCTCCTCTTTACTGCGTATATAAGCGTGATTTAAGAAAGGAACCTCCTTTATCGCTTCTCGTATGTTGGAGGGATTTTTTCCTGCCTTTTGAAGAAATTGGTGAATATATCTTTGGGTAGCCTTGAGGCTATGAGGGGGCTTTGGAACCTTTCTATTTTGCACAGTACGGTACTTACACAACTCCGAGATGGTGATAATTTCATTTAAAATGAGAGCGTTCGTTTTATCGGTAAAGGAGGTATTATGGTACAATGATAATAGTAGTGAGATGTATGCCTTGTAGTGATGGTATAGGTGCTCGTTGTATATAATCCTGGATTTATCTTCTTTGATTTCAGATAAGGGGATTGCGGTCTGTGTGATGGCTTCTCGATAGGTAGAGAGAGCTTCTTTTAACATCAAGGGGTCTGCATTTTTATGGAATAGGTCAACTTGTAGTTTTGCGATATTAAATAATGTCTCGACATAGTGGGTTGCATATAATGGTCTATTGTTGAGAATGTTGATGTTAATGATATTTGCCTTCCGATAATGTGCAATAGCTTGAAGTGTCTGCCCTTTCAACTGATAATAGGCTGCGGAGACATGGTGGTAACGAATTTGCCAAAGCGGTTCCCGAGATGTTTCCCGGGCGATTAGACCTGAAAGCATCTTCAATGCGTTTAGGGCAGCGTTACAATCGTTGAACTTTATGGAGACTACACACTGCCTAAAGTATGTTTGCAGCAGTGTGTTACTATGCTTCGAGGGCGTGGGTGTACCGTGTACATTTTCCAGACAGGGATCATACAGATCCACTTTTTGTGATGCGGTATTTAGGGAGGTCTGTTGTAGTAGATAAAATACTTGTTGGGCTCTTTTATAATCTTCAAGCTGATACAGCGATAAGGTGATTTGCTGTAAGATTCTTGCGATCCTTAAGGGTTGATTTTCAATAGAGGTATGATAGAGAATTAATTTAAGGGCAAGCAATAAATAGTAGATGCTACTGTAATAATCCTTTTTGTGATAGTAGATTAACCCCAGGTTATGGTATATGGTTTCCAGCTCGGAGTCATAGGGGGAAACTCGTATGAGTTTTTCTGCTTGGTGGATGAGCTTTTTTTCAGAAGCGTTTAACCGACCGTGCTTATAATCGTTGCTCCATAGAGTGTTTTTTTTCTCTTTAGAGGGGGTGGAGCCCTCGGATTCCTTATCCTCCTTGCTATTGGGTGTTACAGGGAGATTGTTGTTGCTCTTTTCATTATGGGAAAGGAGATATAGGGAGTCTGAATCATAAGTGATTGTCTGAGTGGTTTCGGTGCTATTGTTACTGCTTCGCTTTTTCACATGGCTGTTGTGGTTGCGACCACATGTGATGAAAAAAAGCCCAACAATTGCGGATAGGATGAAGAAATGAGGGCTTTTAGAAACAGGGATATTCAAGGTTTTATAATTGGTAAATGGCATTCGTCTATAACGTCCGACCTCTTCGTTATACTTGTCTTCCAAATGGTTACTTTAGTTCTGCCCAATACAATCGCATCTACCTCAGTAAACTCCCCTATTTCAGCCTTCGCAAGCCTCGAATTCGAACTTTCTATACAGCCTCTTCTCAAAATCCTGACTTTATGGACAGGCACTAAACCGTCTCTTGCGGAAAAAGGCCAAATACGTTGTTATGTAATTGATCTTAGCTGTAGGGGTTTATTTTCCCTTATGGTTTAACCCCTTTACTGGACGTAAAATCGCCCAACTTCTATGATTTTTTCGGGCGTTTCTAAGACCCAATAGTAGGTTCCGGTGAGTTCGGGAACGGGTATGAACATCCGGGTTGTGGAGTAGGGGTATTGCTTTATTTGATCATCCTTCACCGTGTAGAGGCTGATGGTCATTCCCTGGAAGGGTTTATGATGGCCATCAAATGTTAACACCTCTCCGGAGTGCGTAATTACATCCTGTTGGGGGACGATAACAGTTTTTTCGTGGCCTCGAAAATGGCTTTTCATAAGTGTTTCCAAGCGATGATTTAGGGGTTCCTTTTCCAAAGGGGGATCTGTTACCCCAATGTTGGAAGCATTAAAGAACAGTGCAGAAATAAACAGCAGTCCTATAAAGAGTGCTGCGATACCTGCTATCCTAACCCACGGGGAGGTTGAGGAATGGTTTAAGGGCTCTTTTGCATAAAGACGCCTTATCTGTTCACGCACTTCTAGTGATGGTAAAGAACCGATATCTTGATAGAGCTCTTTGGTTTGGAGGTATTCTTCTTTTAGTGAGTTTTCAACTTGCATTAATTTGTAAAAATGCTTCATTTCATTTTTTCCCATCTCGTTCGTATAAAACCGATCAAGTAGGATAAACTTCTCCTGTCGTGTCTTCATTTTCTTCTTTTAACTTGGGATAATCATGATCGGCCCGGATCCGTTTAATCAGCGCCTTCTTACATTGATACTTTCGTTTTCGTGTGTAAGCTAAGGAGTTGTATCCCATCTCTTGTTGAATCTTTTTTGTTTTCTCTTTTTTCAACATCATTTTAATAATCTTCTTACAACTCTTCGTAAGGGTATCAAAATGTCGTTGAAACATAATCATTCGTCGCTCATGTAATGAAAGATTATTTTCCAAGACCTCACAAGGAGGCATACTATTATCAAAAACCTCCTTAGTCAGTACGATGGTTTTTCCCTTTTCTGCCAGTCGCCGAAGCCAAATATTACGTGCAATGGCATATAAGAAGGTACCAAAGGAACAGGAAAGGGTCAATTCCTTAGATTGTAGTCGCTCACAAATAACGATCATCGCATCCTGAAATAAATCCTTTGCGTCATCTACTGTTCCATGGTTGTAAGTTACCAAATGTTGAATATGCTTAAAATACTCTTTATATACAGTTTTGACAATCTCTTCATTGCTGTCTCGAATGCCCTCTAAAATCTGATTATCATTCAAAAATTCCATCTCTTATTAGTTAATATCAAATGGCCTAAAATATGACCCTATCCCCATGGATTTTTTTCAGAAAAATAGATTTAAGTAATTGATCATAAGTAAATTAATAGATGTAAAAAATTATTGAAATGCTAAAAAACAGATGACCTAATAGAACGATTCTCTTAAACAGGTAGAGATGCAATTGGGCAAGGAAGGGGCTAATGGGGGTTAATGCTTATATGGCGCAGGCTAAGGTGGCTACACTCACTCGCACATCCGGTATTTGCAACAGGGTGGAGGCACACGACTCCAGGGTGCTTCCCGTTGTCACTACATCATCCACCAGCACCAGGTGTTTCCCCTTTAGATGGGAGGCCTCTTTCAAGCGGAAGATACCGTCCATATTTTCAAAACGCTGGTACCTGTTTTTCTTGGTTTGGGTGGCGCTGTTGACGCTTCGGAATAGGGTGGAGATATCCAGTTGAGCGTTCATCTTTTGTGCCATCCCTTTGGCAATCAGCTCACTCTGGTTGTACCCTCTTTTTCGTTCTTTTTGAGGATGCAGCGGAACGGGGATCAGGTACTCTGCTTCCGAAAAGTAGGAGGATTGGGATAGGGCTATCCCGAAAAGTTGACCGCAGTAGCTTCCCACCTCTTTTCTTCCGGCATACTTAAACTGGTGCATCAGATGCTGAACCTTGCTGTTTTTACGAAAATAGAAGAAAGAGGTGGCATAGCTCACCGCTACTCTTCCCCAGAAAAGTTGAGCTACGGGGTTCTCCTCCCGGTGATGAAAATGGGTTCTTGGTAGCCTCAATAAACATTTGGTACAAAGGACTTTCTCTCCGCGGTAGAGGCTATTTCCACAGGCCATACACACCTCCGGAAAGAAGAGGTTCAGAAAATCGGCCCAAACCTGTTTCATAAGCCCACGGCGATAGAGGCTCTGAGGGGGCTTAGCATCCCAAAGCGGTTTCGTAGAGAGGCCACCACCACGTAGTAGCCGGGGGGAACCACCCTGCCTTTGTCATTACATCCATCCCAAACCAATACACTCTCTGTACTCAGCAGGACATTCTCTTTCAATTTCCGAATCCGGTATCCGGCCCGGTCATATACATAGATATCGGCAACTTCGTGGAGGCTCTCGGAAAAGAGGGTGATTGTCCCCACATCGTTTCTGCCGTCGTTATCGGGGGTGATCACTTTGGGCCATATCTCTATTGTTCCTGTTGCCTCTTTGGAGTTCAGGCGCTGGCTGTTGGCATATCCTGGCGTTCCAAAGTGATTCAGCTCTCCAGACGAGAGCCAGGTCTCTTTGGTCACACGTTCAAGGGATACGCCCTCCTGGTTGAATAACAGGGGATAGTGCATGGCGCTGTGGTAGGTCATAAAATCCATTACCGCTCCGTTATGGCGCTGCAGTAGTGCCAGGCTTCCGGCATGGTCGGGCATGGGTGGAAGGTAAGCCCCTCTTAACAGGGGTGCCCTTCCCGCCGTGGGGTAACGCCGGGAGAATCCTGTAGTATCCCGCGTGATCAACAGATAATCGCCGGGAAATAATAGGTAGGGCATGTTTACGGCCGTCTGCCAATTGTAGGGTTTTCCGGAAAGTGTGTCATATTCGGCAAAGAGAAATCCTGCAAGGTCAATTACATGCGCCGACCTGTTCCACAACTCGGCATAATCGTAGAAGCCCTCTTCCGGATTGAACAATACCTCGTTGATTACGATATCCCCCGTGGTGGCTTGCCCGGGTAGTCCTACCTTTACAGGAGAGGGTTCACAGGGATTTCCGTTGTAATCCCGGATTCCCTCTCCCTGTGTCATCGTTACCACCTCTCCCTCTTGCAGGGGCGGTGTGATCTTTAGGGAGAGGCGGCACTCCCAAGGTTCCGGTATTGTTATTTCCCGGAGGCTATATTGGGGAGGCAAGTGAAAGGCTTCCTGCTCATTAACACACTGAATAGCCTCGCTATAAAACAGCATTATGGTTTCGGGATCCCTCATCGCTGTGCGTACCACGTAGGGGGGGGTATGATCCGGATTGTTGTCGGCCACACTATTGGGATACCCCGGTGTTCCTCCTTTCTCCTCTTGTGAGCTGGCGTAATTTTTTTCCCCTCCACCTCTGTTGTTTGGGTCGATGCGTTCCAACGACCATCCTCCTTCACGTTTGCTCTCTTGGTGCATCGTTACTTGGTATAATAACCAGTCCACCGGACTACCCTCTTCATCTTTTAACACGATGGTGCAAGCTTCGTTGGGAATGGAGAGTTCCGCTATGATTAGTTCCGTCGAATCTTGCCCTATGGTTTGTTTGGTCATCACCACATAATGGTGGGGGAGAAGGGGGTAACTATCTGCTACGGCCATATCCCTGTTGTTGATGCTGAGGTGATATCCTTCCAAATTGACCATTTCCGATGTGTTGTTGTATAGTTCGATGTATTCCACGGCCGGGAGTCCGGGGGGAGCAGGATTCACATCTGCCATCACTTCGGAGATAAGGATGTCTCCCACGCCAACGGGGTGGTATCCAAAGTGATGTATGGAAGGAATTATTTCATTTCCGATCCTATCTTTCACCCCTTTTACCTCAATGGTGTAGTCTTGCCCTGCTATAAAAGGGGGATGAAAGAGCAATGTTACATCGTTGAGCGTTTCGGGGGTCATTTCTACCTCCTGTGGATAACGTGCCTCTGAGGTCAGACGATAGTGATGGATTGTTGTGGCGGAAATGGGGTCTGGTGGTTCTGAAAAGGATACCTGCAGCTTATCTTCTTCTTTTACGCTCACATATACCACCTCCGGAGGTGTTGTATCTATCTCCACAGGGCGAATTTGAAGATCATCAAAGAGCGATTTGTCGGTATTGCTGGCGGTACACTGACATGTGATGGAGAACCATTTTGTATTCGTTATTCGGTTATCCACACCTGTGCCATATTCGTGAAAAATGCCCTCTTCCACGGTACCGATATGCCACTCTCCCCCCTTTTTTCGTACGATGCGATACCGATGGGATGAGGAGGTGTGAATGTCGGGCCCTGAGCAGCGAATCACGGGGAATGCCTCTCCTTCTCCCCGGTAGTAAAGAACCGGGACATCTTCTGCTCCCGTTTCCCCTAATTGCAAGAAGTAACCTTTGGCACGGGAGGGATTTTCGTGGTCAGAAATTAACCAGATCCGGCTATAGTTGTTGGCTGATGGGGAGAACTTCTGTTGGATAGAGATTAGCCATTCGGTACTGTCACAGAGGTTATTCTCCGTAGAGAGGTAGTATGTCCCGGCTTCCTCGGCATCCAATTGCAAAGAGGTCTGCGCGTTTACCGTAAAATCCTCCATGGTTCCTACCCATGTGGGATTGTGATGGAGCTCCCCATCGGAGAAATCTTCGTTTACTTGAGCCATCACCTCTGCCCAACTCCACAACCCCAGTAATATTAGCACTGCATATCTCATAAAATGGCTACCCTTGCTTATTAATACAAAAAAGGGGAAAAGATAACCCTATGAAACATTCATAACCGTTAGAGGATATACCACATTGTGGGGACGGAAGTCGGAAGATCGAAGTCGGAAGACCGAAGACGGAAGTCGGAAGAGGAGTGATAATTTTTTGCGAACTTTGCCGTTAAATCAAGCCAAAGGTTAACAGCCAGGAGCCTAACAGCTGCAAAATTAAACAGATGAAACATCCACGAGTCATTTTTAGATACACAACGGAATGATTATGGGGATGGAAGTCGGAAGACGGAAGTCGGAAGATGGAAGAGGAGTGATAATTTTTTGCGAACTTTGCCGTTAAATCAAGCCAAAGGTTAACAGCCAGGAGCTAACAGCTGCAAGATTAAACAGATGAAACATCCATGAGTCATTTTTAGACACACAATGGAATGATTATGGGGATGGAAGTCGGAAGACCGAAGAGGGAGGACGGAAGATAGAAGTTGAGTGACAACTTTTTGTGAACTTTGCTGTTAAACCAAGTCAAAGGCTACAAAATATAAACACATGAAAATTGCTGTTGTAGGTGTTACGGGGCTTGTGGGGCGTAAGATGGTTGCGCAGTTAGAAGGTGGGAGGATAGAGGAGCTCACGCTCATTCCTGTCGCCTCCACAAAATCTGTAGGGAGAGAGATCCCCTTTCGGAATCAGCTGGTTCCTGTCGTTTCGATGGAGGAGGCTCTAACGAGGCATCCCCATGTGGCGCTGTTTAGTGCCGGAACGGAAATCTCGCAACACCATGCGCCTCGTTTTGCGGCACAGGGAACCTATGTGATTGATAACTCTGCTGCCTTTCGGAGGGAAGAGGCGGTTCCGCTGGTGGTTCCTGAGATTAACGGGTCTATCATTCGTAAAAGCCATCATCTCATTGCCAACCCCAACTGTACCACTGCGCAATTGGTGATGGCGTTGGCGCCCCTCAAGGAGCGGTATGGCCTTCACCGGGTGGTGGCATCCACCTACCAAAGCGTGAGTGGCTCAGGAAAGGAGGCGCTTGAACAACTGTTTGGAGAGCGCGAAGGGAGAGCGGTGCCGAGCGTTTATCCCTGGCCCATCCACAATAACATCATTCCCCACGGAGGCTCCTTCCTTCCCAATGGTTTCACTGCGGAAGAGGACAAGCTGCTTTTTGAGACCCGGAAGATCTTAGCGGCACCGGAGATGGAGGTCGCAGCAACCGTGGCGCGGGTGCCGGTGACGGGAGGACACTCCATCAGCGCCACCATCACTTGCCACAAAGCGTGTCCTGCACAAGAGGTTACGGCACTGCTAAAAGAGACGCCGGGGGTGGTCGTTTTGGATGATCCTCTGAAAAATGAATACCCTATGCCCCTATTTAGTGAAGGGAAAGATGAGGTCTTTGTGGGTCGTATCCGCAACGACCTTTTTCACCCCGATGTGGTTATGATGTGGATTGTGTCTGATAACCTACACAAGGGCGCTGCAACCAATGCTGTTCAAATATTGGAATACTTAGTCAGGGAGAAAATTGTTGCCTAAGGGAAATTGAATAGAACCCCCCATAAACCCATTGTATCGTGAAATTTTACCGTCGTATCGAAGACTTTCCCCGCCTCCGCAATGTGATTGCAACCATTGGTATCTTTGATGGAGTGCATTCGGGTCATCGTCGCATCATTGAGCGGATGCGGGAGGTGGCTAAGGAGAGAGGGGGAGAAACCGTGTTGGTGACCTTTAACCCCCACCCCAAATCGGTTCTCCACAAAGACCATAAGTACCTTAAGTATATCCATAGTCGGTCGCGCAAGATCGACCTTCTGGCGCGTACGGGCATTGATTATGTCATAGAGATTCCCTTTTCCAAAGCCTTTGCACAAACCCCTGCGCGGGAGTTTATCCAATCTTTTATGGTACAAAAAGTTGGAGTTTCTCACATTGTTGTAGGGTATGATTATCGCTTTGGGAAAGGACAAGAGGGCACCTATGAAGGGTTGTTGGCCATGGGGAAAGAGTGGGGTTTTTCTGTGGAACAGCTTTCTGCGGTTACCGTTTCTGATATCATTGTAAGCTCCACCGCAATTCGGAGCGCTCTCCATGAGGGTAACGTCCAACTGGCCAATACTCTTTTAGGTTATGAGTATTCCCTTTTTGGTGAAATTATCTATGGCAAGCAACTGGGAAGAACCATCGGTTTCCCAACAGCCAATATCGAAGTGCCTAATAAGTTGAAACTCATTGCAGCCAATGGGGTCTATGCTTGCAGAATCTTATGGAAAGGCCAAAAACTTATTGGTATGGGAAATATCGGTTTCCGACCTACCGTCAATGGAAACCACCGTACCATTGAGGTAAATATCTTCGACTTCTCCCAGGAGATTTATGGGGACTACCTTACCGTCTATTTTGTGCAGCGTATCCGGGATGAAAAGAAATTTCAAGACCTTGATGCCTTGAAGGTTCAGTTGGAAGAGGATCAGGAGGTGGTCAGAGAGATCCTGAAACAATGTAAAGTCAGCCCTTTTAAGGCTTAGGTTGATTTTTTGGCGGCACGACGCATCACAACCCCCACTTTATAGATCCCCTGAATGGTATATTTTGGGTAGAAGCATTCGATGTTGAGCTTTGCTGTTCCCTGCTCCGTGAAACGGTGCTCCTCTCTTAAAGGGACCTCCAATGTGGCTCTTCCATCGGTGATCCGGCCATATATCATCCCTTTATTGCTTCGGATGCGAGGGTGATACTCTTTGATACGTTCCTCTCCGTTGGGCATCTGCATGATCACATGAAAGGGGATCTTATCCTCAGGGAAATTTACATCATACTCCAGCACCATCACGAAATCATAGGCCCTGTCGGTGTGTGTTACGGGAAACTCGAAATCCAGTTTCTCAAAACGATCCCAAATGCCCTTTTCAAAGGTTACCTCTCGTTCATAAGCCTCTTCTCCTCCGGAGCAACCGACGAAAAACAGTGCCGCGATGATGAAAACAATGACTCTATTCATGCTATCTTCTGAAATAATTAACAGAGACAAAAATACAAATCATTTTTGTTCTTCAAAGGCTGTGGTTCTTATCGTACGGATATTCGATGGCACTGCCATAAAGAGGCGCTTATAAGCGACACAACGTCTTTTAATATACGGTCTTGTTGTAAAAAACTGACAATATGTCGTGTGATCTATTACATATATACGTATATGCATGTGTATGTATGTTTTGGTATGACCTTTGAAAGGAGATGTCAAATATACGTACATAAGAGCGTAGTGGCTGCTTAGGTAGTGTATGAATAATTCAGGGTCTTTGACATTTTTTTGCAGAGACTAACTAGAAATTTTTAAAATAAAAGAGCAATATGGCTTTAGAACATTTAACAAAAGAGACCTTTAAATCGAAAGTATTCAATTATGAGGTGCATAAAGAGTGGAAATTTGAAGGCGATAAGCCTGCCATCGTTGATTTTTACGCTGATTGGTGTCAACCTTGTAAGATGGTTGCTCCCATTTTAGAGGAGTTGCAAGAGGAGTATGGTGATAAGTTGGTTATCTATAAAGTGAATACGGAGAATGAACAAGAGCTCTCAGCAGCTTTTGGAATCCGTTCCATTCCTTCACTTCTCTTTATTCCTGCTGAGGGACAACCGCAAATGGCCGCGGGAGCCCTGCCTAAGGAGTCATTCAAGCAGGTAATCAGTGATGTCTTAAAGGTTGATTAGTCTATGAGTTGGATCAAAAAACACCTTTTACGGGTTATCCTTTTGGTGGTGGGAGCATTGGCAGGATTGGCGTATTGGTATTTCGTTGGTTGCACTTCCGGCTCTTGTCCCATAAAATCCGTTTGGTATATGTCCACCCTTTTTGGGGGGATCATAGGGTACCTCCTTGGGGGAATTATTGAGGATTTCCGGGGAAAGGGCAAGTAAGCGGTGTCATCATCCCCTTCCGAATTTGTTGCAGGAAGGGTATCATATATAATTTATACGCCTATCTTTGTAGGGAAATCCCTTAGCAGGGGCTTATCGATTGACATGGTGGTATTTCATCTGAGTAAACCGGGTGAAGTGCCGCCATGAAATGTTTGTTTTGAAGAGATTACCCATGAAAGATCGTTATTTTTCAGATACCCTGTATCACACACGTCCTACCGAATCGCTGATATGCCTCTTTGGCTCTTTGGCCAAGCAGTATGGGGGATTAAACCTGGCCCAAGGTATTCCCGGATTTGATCCACCTCAGGAGTTGTTGGAGATTCTCTCCTCCCTCATACAAAAGGATTACCATCAATATGCGCCGGGACAGGGGAATGCCCATCTTATCAATCAACTGCTTGCGCATTACCGGCCGGAACTCCCTGATATTACGGACAAGAATTTGTTGGTTGTGCAGGGAGCTACGGAAGCGGGAAGCCTGATCTATAACTATCTCTCCCAATTGATTGAGAAGCCCTTCTCCGCTTTGGCCTTTGACCCGGTGTACGAAACCTTTAGCCATCTTCCCGCGATATTTGGTTCTCGTTTTGTTCCCTTTTATCCGGAAAAGGGCCGTATTGATTTTGAGCGTCTGGAACAGACGATTAAAGCACAGCGGGTTCGGATTATCTTTCTCAACTCTCCCGGCAATCCTCTCGGGGCGTTCTTGACGGAAGAAGAGTATGATAAACTTCTTGTAATCAGTGAGAAGTACCACATCTATTTGTTAATGGATGCCGTCTACCGGGATCTCTATTACCAAGAGAAGCCCTACATTCCCATTGCCCATACGGGGAAGAACCTTTTTTACATCAACAGCTTCTCCAAGATGCTCAGTATCACCGGTTGGCGTATTGGATACTTTATCACCTCCCGGGAGCATATGGTGAAGATAAAGCAGATCCATGATTATACGGGTCTTTGTGCGCCCTCTCTTTTCCAACAGGCCATAGCTACTTATCTAGAGCAGTACCACTTTGGGAAGGCATATTTGGAACAGTTGCGGAGGGATCTTTTTGAGAGTTTTAAGACCTTAAAGGGATACCTTTTGCAAAAAGGATTTGAAATCCCTGACATCAAAGGGGGATATTTTATTTGGGCAAAAATTCCTCCGCATTTGCCGGATGGTTACAGACTAGCCTTGGATTTATACCGTAATCAACAGATTGCTGTGGTACCGGGAGAACACTTCTCGGAACGAGGGAAACGTTATGTGCGTTTTAACATTGCGCGTCCCTCTCATGAAATCGCTCAGGCCATTGAAAAGATGGAGCTCTTTTTCGCCTCCCATTAGCCGTTTGGCACCCCGCTCTTCTTATTCACATGTCCAACTCTATAAAATTGTTACCTTTGTACCATCAAAAACAGATATTATGAGGTTTATTTTACTATTTATTGCTCTTTTTTCCGTTTCGTTAATGACATTGGCGCAGACTACCTACCAGCCGAATGATTTTGCAGAGCCGGGAACGTCTTCTTTTGTTTCCAATTTGAAAGCTCTGCAGTTGGTGGGAAAGGATTTCTCGCCCACGGGTGAAAATTACCAATGGGACTACAGCAATCTCTCCTTGGACTCACAACAGAAAAAGGGGTATCTCTCTCCCGATTTCAATGGTTTCCGCGAAAGTTTTATCGCACTCTGTGTTGCCGGAGGAGGTGGGCTATTGGATTGTATCGCGAAATGGGAAGATTTTGCTTATATGTCAGAGACCTTCTCGGATACCATTGAGGTAGGAGGTGTTTCAATGACGGCTCTGACCTCGGTATATGATAAAAGTGATGAGGCTTTTTATCAAACAATGATAGGAGGAATGGTGGGAATGGAGACCGGTTATGTTCCTGTGGTGTTGGAATTGGAAGATTACGACACGTTGCTTCAATTTCCCGTGGAGTATGGTCAGGAGTTTGCCTCCCATGGCCGCTACGTCATTGATATGAACTCTTTGGGAAGTGACTTCGTCTACATTTGGGATCGTAAAACAGAGAGTGTGGTTGAGGGGTATGGAAGTCTTACCCTTCCTTCGAAGAGCTATGATGATGTGCTAAAAGTGAGGAAGAGTATTGATATTGCCGATACGATCATTGTAAATGGGACGATTCTTAGCAATCCTTTTGATAATCGGGTTGTTTATCAGTGGTTTAGTCCTAAAGAGAAGCTCCCTCTATTGGAGGTGCATGGTTATCAGCTTTTGGGGGGTGTTGAGATTTATACGGAAGGATTTTATATCGATACCATTTACTGTTCAGAAGAGCCTTTGGCCTTCTTTTACTCCAGGCCTTTCTTTCCATTCATCGATCCTGAGACCAATACCAGTGAGGTAGGTTTTACCAATCTTTCGTACAATGCCAACGAATGGGAATGGGATTTTGGTGATCCTGAAAGTGGTGATGCCAACTACTCCACCGAGATGAATCCTTTTCACACTTACACGAAAGAGGGAACTTACAGCGTAACATTGACGGCAATCAATACCGTTTGTACGCCTCCGGAAACGGATGAGATCACTTTTCCGGTGATTGTCACAGACTCTTCTCAGGTTGGGCTTCCCTCGTATGAGAAGATGGCAATTCAGGTTTCGCCGAACCCCTTCTCGGATGTGATACATGTGAAGAATGATCATGCGAAGGAAGTTACTTTGAGGGTGACCGATATCTACGGGAAAAATGTCCTCAAGACTTGTGTGGCTCCCCATACGGAGAAAAATATTTCCACTAGTCACCTGCAACACGGTATTTACCTGATTCATTATGTGGTGGATGAGAAGAGGGAAGGAAGTATGAAACTTTTGAAAACTACTACCCGATAATAGCGGGTTATACCGTAAGCGTTTCGCCTTCAGACTTGGCAATAACAACAGCTCCGCAACTGTCCGACCAGACGTTGGTGGCGGTGCGTAGCATGTCCAAGGGTAGATCTACAGCCAGGATTAATCCAACTCCTTCCATGGGTAAGCCCACGGCAGAGAGGATTACGCTCAGCATGACCAGCCCTGCCATGGGGATCCCCGCTGCACCAATGGATGCCAGTAGGGCGGTGATTATCACAATAAGCTGCTCGCCCAATGCAAGTTCTACTCCATAGGCTTGTGCGATGAACATGGCGGCTACACACTCGTACAGTGCGGTGCCATCCATGTTTACCGTAGCCCCAAGGGGAAGGGTAAAGCTGGAGATCTGATTACTTACTCCGGAACGGTGCTCCACGGCCTCCATGGTCAAGGGAAGGGTGGCACTGCTGGAAGCAGTAGAAAATGCCGTTAACAAAGGGGTGCTCATGTTGGAGAGATGCTGAAAGGGTTTTGCTCTGCCTACAACCTTGACAATCAGTGGTAGGGTGATAAAGATATGGATGGCCATTGCCAGTAAAATGGTAACCACATAAATCCCCATTCGCTCTCCCAGATGCAGAAGATCCGATTGCGTACTGACCACCTTGCTAACGATACCAAAGACGCCCAAGGGGGCAAACTTTATAATGAACATGGTGATTTTCATCATCACCTCAAAAACGGCGTTGAACCCCGTGGTTAGGAAATCAGCATATTTTTTGTCCACCTTAATGATGAAGAAACCAAATAGCAAGGCAAAGAAGATTACCGAGAGCATCTCGCCGTTGGCAAAGGCCGCAAAAATGTTTTTGGGAACCATTCGGAGGAGCGTATTGCCAAAAGATTCCTGCGCTACGCCCAATCCTTCAACCGTTTGGCTAAGGCCCAGGTCAGCACCCACACCAGGTTTTAGCAAGTTGACCATCACCAGTCCGGTGATAATGGCAAAGAGACTGGTGGTGACATAGTATGCTAGTGTTTTAATTCCGATACGCCCCAGGTTACCGGCAGAACCGATATTGGTCATCCCTGTGATGATACTGCTTAGTATCAAGGGGATAATCACCATTTTTAAGGCTCGAAGAAAGAGGTCGCCCATCCAAAAGAGGTACTTCACCTGATTGGGAAGAAAGAGGCCGAAAAATACGGCTAACACCAAAGAGATAAGGATCTGCCAGTGTAAAGCAGGTTTCTTCATAAGAATTATGCAATTGTGGTTTCAGCGCAATGTACAAAATATTGCGCGAAGAGAAAAACGAATGTTTAGTGGCTTGTCACCAGCTTAAAGCCGATACCATGCACATTCATTAGTTGAACCTCCTCATCCTCTTTAAGGTATTTTCTCAGTTTGGCAATGTAGACATCCATGCTCCGAGCGTTGAAGTAGCTATCATCCAGCCAAATCTTTTTCAGGGCAACGCTTCGATCCAACACGTTATTTTTATGATCACAGAGGAGTTTTAGCAGATCTGCTTCCCGGCTGGTGAGTTTCTGGATGTGCTCTCCCCGTTTCAGCAGGTGCAGGTGGTAATCGAATTGGTAACTCCCAATGTCAAAAATGGTCTGATGCTCCTCCTTTTTATCCACGCGGCGTAGAATGGCACTGATTCTGGCGATCAACTCCTCCATGCTGAAGGGTTTCGTAAGATAGTCGTCTCCGCCCACCTCAAAACCTTTGAGCTTATCCTCTTGCATCGACTTTGCGGTAAGGAATAGGATCGGCGTATGCTTGTCTGTTTTCCGAATCTCCTCAGCCACAGAGAAACCATCCATCACCGGCATCATCACATCCAACACACAAAAATCAAAATCTTCCTCTTTGAAGGCGGTGAGAGCCTCTTTTCCATTCTCACAAAGCTGAACAGGAAACCCCTTGGCTTTCAGATAGGACTGTAGAATTTGCCCCAGGTTGGGGTCATCCTCCGCTAATAGTATTCGGATCTCTTTATTCTCCATATTCTCCATAAAATTTATCCCTGCTTTTGAGGCAGGAAGATGGTAAACTTTGTTCCCTTATCCAATTCACTCTCTACCAAAATAGTGCCATGATGTTCATCTACGATGGCTTTTACGTAGGAGAGGCCCAGGCCAAACCCTTTAAAGTCGTGGATATTGCCGGTGGGAACCCGAAATAACTTATCAAAGATTTTCTTTTGATTGGCCTTACTAATACCAATGCCATTATCTTCAACGTAGATAAAGACCCCTTGGGGGGATTGCCGGGTCTCCACCGTGATAAAAGGCTGTTTTGGGGAGTACTTATTCGCATTGTCCAACAGGTTCCCGATGATGTTGGAGAGGTGAACCTTATCGGCCATAATTACAGGGTTGGTAGCCTTTAACCTGGTGCGGATCTCCCCATCATTAATTTCCACCTGCATACTGATTTTTTTTACGACATCAAGGATGATATCGTGTATATTGACAGGCTCCGGCTTTAGCTTTAGCCTTCCCTGGTCCAGTATGGCTGTTTGCAAAATCTTCTCCGCCATCACGCCCAAACGTTTGTTCTCATCCCCAATAATCTTAATGTAGTTTTCCGATAGATTGGGAATACGGCATACCTCCTGGTCGCTTAGGGCCTCACAAGCGAGGGCAATGGTAGAGACCGGGGTCTTAAACTCGTGGGTCATATTATTGATAAAGTCATTCTTCATTACGGCCAATCGCTGTTGTTTCACGATGGTGGTTACGGCAATAAAGAATGAGAAGACCACGAATGCCACCAGTAATATGGAGATAAAGATCATGCCGGAGATACTTCGGAGAAAGATAACCCGCTCCTTGGGAAAACTCACTACCAGGTAGTCGGGATTGGGATTGCTATCCCCGGGGTAGAGAACCTGTACAATACAGTTTTCCAGCATTGTCTTCTCAAAACCGTTGATTCCCCGGTACAGAATGGTATCTTTTAAGGGTTCGTAGATGGCATAATGGTAAGATAAAGAGGTGTTTACTGATTTTAGTGCCACTTGGATCAGGGAGTCGAGGAGTGTCACATCCAACCGTTCAAGCGTACTTTTGTACTGCCCGTTGTTGAGGAGCTCTTCAAAGAACTGATTAATCAACAATGATCGAGAGAAATAGATATCCGGATATCGTTCATTAATTTGTTGCCTCCAGCTGTCGGTGGGGTAGGTTGATGAATCGGGAAGGGGTAGGAGTGCCTCGCCCCCCAGGTTCGTTTCGAATTGATCGGCAATTTCGATTTTCTCAAGAATGTGTACCAACCCTTCCAACTTCTCTGATACGTTGCGATTGAAGTTGGCTTCATTCACGGCTATGGCATTCTGCATCCAGAAAAGTTGAATGCCCACCAAGCCGATCAGGGCCAAGCCGGCAATAACAATGATGACCAGGGTATTTTTCTTCATCAATCGCATGGAACAAATTTACATCCCACAGCGCAAAAAAACACGTGCTTAACATATATTAACGTTTGTTGATCTTTCTTAACAATTCTCGTATAATTTTAGGGATATCTTTGCCGTTAGCATTTTGTAACAAAAGAGTTGTTACGAACGTTTAAGTTTTATGTTAGATAAACCTGTATCATGAATTCCAACATCGCGCTGGAATGTGTGTTTGAAGTGTAGTGAGAAATCGCTACACTTTTTTTATATTTGTTACAAAATATGGAGAACTTTTTAAATATATGGACATGAATAGAATAGTACTTGAGACCCGGCATTTGAACCATTTTATAGAGAAGGGGGAGCTGGAGGCTTTCCAGGAAGAGTTGAATGAGGTATATCCTTTGTTGATGAATCGTCAGGGCAAGGGGAATGATTTCTTGGGGTGGATGGACCTTCCTTCAACGATTACTGAGGAGTCCCTTGCCTCCATTGAGCGGGAGGCACAGCGCTTGCGTAGCATCTCTGAAGTGATTCTTGTTATTGGTATTGGGGGGTCCTATCTTGGTGCGAGGGCTCTTCTCGAAACCTCCAAACATCCCTTTAGCACCTTATTAGAAGAGAGGGAGCCGGAGATTCTGTACGCTGGAAATCATATTAGCCAGGATTATCTTCACAGCCTTATGGATGTGCTTGCATTAAGGGAGTACTCCGTGATTGTGATTTCAAAGTCAGGCACCACCACAGAACCGGCCATTGCTTTTCGCCTGATCAAAAAACATTTGGAGGAGAAATATGGTAAAAAGGAGGCCAGAAAACGTATCGTAGCCATTACCGATAAGCAGCGAGGAGCTTTGAAGAATCTGGCCGAGGAAGAGGGGTATCCTACTTATGTGATTCCGGATGATGTCGGAGGACGGTACTCTGTTCTCACTCCGGTGGGGTTGTTACCTGCTGCAGCCGGCAACTTTGATATTCGTGGGCTTATTCAGGGAGCGAGGGAGATGGAGCGTATCGTTAAGGGTAGCGCCGATATAACAGCGAATCCTGCAGCTCAATATGCGGCGATTCGTAACCTTCTCTATCGAAAGGGAAAAACGGTTGAATTTATGGTAAGCTATCTTCCTTCACTCTATTATCTTACTGAATGGTGGAAGCAGCTTTATGGGGAGAGCGAGGGGAAACAGCAACAGGGTATCTTACCTCACGGGGTGAATTTTACCACAGATCTTCACTCCATGGGACAGTATATCCAAGAGGGGTTACGCACCCTTTTTGAGACTACTCTCTCTGTGGAGAGGACGGCAAAAACCATGGTTATCCCCGCCGATGAGGCCAACTTAGACGGGTTGAACTACCTTGCCGGCAAGGAGCTCCAGTATGTGAATCGTATGGCGGAGATGGGGACCACGTTGGCTCATGTGGATGGTGGCGTGCCCAATATGCAGATCCGGATTCCCGAGATGACCCCTTACTACCTGGGGCAGCTTATCTACTTCTTTGAAGCAGGGTGTGCCCTCAGCGGCTACCTTCTCGATGTTAATCCCTTTGATCAACCTGGCGTGGAGGCGTATAAGAAAAATATGTTTGCCCTGTTGGGAAAACCGGGCTTTGAAGAGGAGACCCTCAAGATCCGAAAGCGCTTAGAACAATAGGACTACCTTTAAAAAAAGGGGGGGATGCAGCACTCCCCTCCTCTTTTGTTTATGGAGTGATTTTCCGGAGATAGGATTGGATAACGTTGGGGAAATTCTCGTACTCAAGTGAGTGGATCTTTTGTGCCAGTTTCTCCGGCGTATCCTCCGGTGAGACGGGACATGTTGCCTGAAAGAGGATATCCCCCTCATCATATTGCTCATTTACCAGATGGATGGTGATCCCTGACTCCTTTTCTTTATGGGCAATTACTGCTTTATGAACATGCATTCCATACATTCCTTTTCCCCCATATTGGGGAAGAAGAGCCGGATGGATATTTACAATGCGGTTGGGAAACTGTTGAATGATGCTTGGAGGAATTAACCATAAAAATCCTGCTAATACGATCAGATCCGGTTGATCGGCCACCAACTGTTCAAGAACTCGCCCTGTTTCATAGAGGTCTTTTCTATCAAATAGAAGGGAGGGGAGATGCAATGCTTTAGCCCGTTGTAACACGTAGGCATCGGGATTATTCACATACACCTTTGTAATGAAAATCTCAGAATCCTCCTTGAAAAACTCTGTAATACGCTGAACATTTGTTCCGCCACCGGAAGCAAAAAGAATCACTCTTTTCATCTCTTTCTATTTTGTAGCCTTGGGCGTTTAGCTGTTAGCTTAGCCTTTGGCTTGGATTAATTGCAACGTTCACAAAAAATTGTTCTCCAACTTCCCTCTTCGGTCTTCCGACTCCCGACTTCCGTCCCCATAACCATGGCGTGTCTTTTTACCGACATGAGCGTTTCCTTTTACAAAAATAAGAGGAATTCGCAACCCAATGATGCGTAATTCTTTGTCTTAATGCACTTCTTTGGGTTGGGGTTTAGATAAATATTTGTTTATGAGCTGTTTGTGTTGCTCTGGCGTACATTTTTGGATCAAAATTTTGTTTATAATTATTAAAATACCTTTCTTTGTCACCTTGTTTAACTAAAAATTGAAAGTCATGTCAGACATTACAACAAGAGTAAAGGCTATTATCGTTGACAAGCTTGGAGTGGATGAAAGTGAAGTAACTCCGGAAGCTAGCTTTACAAACGATCTTGGAGCAGATTCTCTCGATACTGTTGAGCTTATTATGGAGTTCGAAAAAGAGTTTAACATTGCTATTCCCGATGAGCAAGCAGAAAAGATTGGTTCTGTACAACAAGCCATCAACTATATTGAAGATAATTCGAAGTAAAAACTAAAAATTGTAACATGACCCACAGAAGAGTTGTTGTTACAGGTCTTGGTGCGCTAACTCCATTGGGCAATACTGTCTCTGCATATTGGGACGGTTTGGTTAATGGAGTTAGTGGTGCTAATGAGATTACCCGTTTTGATGCGAGCAAGTTCAAAACTCGTTTTGCTTGTGAGCTGAAGAACTTTAATGTTCAGGAGTACTTTGACCGTAAAGAGGCCCGTAAGTTAGATGCGTACACGCGGTACGCTCTTGTTTCCAGTGCGGAAGCAATTAAGGATTCCGGCATTGACCTTGAGGTTCTTGACCTTGATAGAGCTGGTGTGATATGGGGTTCGGGAATTGGTGGTATAGATACCTTTATTGATGAGATCATCAATTTTGCAAAGGGAGATGGTACCCCGCGTTTTAGTCCGTTTTTCATCCCTAAGATGATCTCTGATATTGCGGCCGGGCACCTCTCCATTCGGTACGGTTTTAAAGGGCCCAATTACAGCACAGTTTCGGCTTGTGCCTCTTCGGCTAATGCCCTTGTGGATGCGTTCAATCACATTCGTTGTGGAAGGGCGGATCTCTTCATTACCGGAGGTTCGGAGGCCTCTATCAACGTAGGTGGTATCGGCGGATTCAATGGGATGCACGCCATCAGTACACGTAATGATGATATCAAAACGGCATCACGCCCCTTTGATAAAGACCGTGATGGATTCGTTCTCGGAGAGGGGGCAGGAACGCTCATCTTTGAGGAGTATGAACATGCCAAAGCCCGGGGAGCGAAGATTTATGCGGAGGTTGTTGGCGGGGGCCTTTCAGCTGATGCACATCACATTACCTCTCCTCACCCTGAGGGAGAAGGCGCCCAAAAGTCGATGAGGTATGCCCTGGAAGATGCAGGAATTGGCCTGAATGATATTGATCATATCAATACGCATGGAACCTCCACCCCCCTGGGAGATATTGCCGAACCCAAAGCTATTGTTAATCTCTTTGGTGATCATGCTTATGATATTGTGATTAACTCTACAAAATCAATGACCGGGCATCTGTTGGGTGCTGCAGGAGCCGTTGAAGCTATTGCAACAGTCATGGCGCTTGATACCGGCCTTGTGCCTCCTACCATCAACCATTTTACCGATGATCCTGAAATTGATAATAGACTCAACTTTAACTTTGGCGATAAGGCTACGTCTCACGAACTCACCTATGCTTTAAGTAATACCTTCGGGTTTGGTGGACATAATGCCAGTATTATTTTTAAGAAATTTGACAAATAAAACAGAGACTTCGGTTTTGTGAAACCCGTAAAAGCGTATTTTTCTGAGGATAAGATTTTATACGATTCCATAAAAAATATCTTTGGATATTATCCTGGAAATATTCATCTGTATAAGCTTGCCTTGCGCCATAAGTCGGCTTCAATAGAGGAAGCGCATGGGTTGAAAATCAGCAACGAGAGGCTTGAGTATCTTGGCGATGCTATTCTTGGAGCCATTGTTGCTGATTTTTTATTTAAGCTTTTTCCCTATAAGGATGAGGGGTTTCTTACCCAGATGCGTTCCAAAATCGTTTCTCGCTCCCAGCTGAATAAACTTTCACGAAAGTTGGGACTTCACAAATTGGTAAAGATCCACGGTAACGATAACAATCATTATCGCTCTATCAACGGGGATGCCTTTGAAGCTTTCGTGGGGGCGATGTATCTTGACAAGGGGTACAAATTCTCCAAGAAGATTATCATCAACCATGTGATTCGAATCGGTTATAACATTGATGAATTGCAAGAGACCGATTTTAATTACAAGAGTAAGCTTATTGAATGGGCACAAAAAAATAGACATGAGGTTGAGTTCCGCCTGATAGGCGAAGAGGGAAAAGGGTATAACAGACAGTATATCGTACAGGTATTCATCAACCATAAAGCATATCAAAAGGGGTTTGATTACTCCATCAAAGGGGCGGAACAGAATGCTTCAGAAAGAACCTGGAAGATAATTCAGACGGAGAACCAGTAATTTCTTACTTTTACCGAAAGCGATTTGTCATGGCAAAGAAGAGCTTTCGTATTGATTCCCTGAGTACTGAAAATTTCTCTTTTTTCGGTATTGTTGGACCTTTGCCAGATTATCAGATGGCCTATCGATTGAATAAGGGGATGGGGATGCAGTTTTGTAAAAGCCCCGACTTATCGGTCTATTTGAGAGAACAGGTTATTCTCTGCTCGCTTTATTTCTTTACCGATGAAACGCTTCATATAAATTATTTTCTCTTGAGGAATGAAAATCAAAACGATATCCTGATACCTCGCTTACGGAGTGTCGATTATTTTCTTATTATTGAAGCGTTTGCAAACCACCCCTCTCCCAAAATATTTTTAAAAAGGATGCGCTCCATTACCGGAATCCTTGCTGTTTTATCCATTCCCATTAATGAGAAAGACCATATTAATCATATCCTTGAAGATCTGGAATGCCATAGCTTAGAAGATCCCTCATCGCAAAAACGAAAATATTATGACAAAAAGAACCAAAATAATTGCAACCATAGGTCCAGCTATAAAAGATTTAAAAACGCTGACAGAAATTATTGAAGCCGGTGTTAACATTGTTCGTTTTAACTTCTCTCATGGAAGTTATGAAGAGCATCAAGAGCGGGTAAACCTGGTACACAAGGCCAACGAGCAGTTGGGGAGTAATGTGGCTATTCTCGCTGATCTGCAAGGGCCTAAGATCAGGACGGGCATCGTCCCCGACAATGGTATCACCCTTGAGAAAGGGGATCGAATCGTTTTTACCAACCAACCGTTGATCGGGACAAAAGAGAAGATTAGCGTTCAGTATCACGATTTTCCCAATGATGTGAAGTTGGGTGATATGATTATGATTGATGATGGAAAGCTGCTGTTTAAGGTTTTGTCAACCGATGGGGAGAAGGAGGTGTTACTTGAGGCACAAGTTAAGGGCGTCATTAAGTCACGAAAGGGGATAAACCTTCCTAACACTCAAATATCCCTACCGGGACTTACGGAGAAGGACAAGAAGGACTTGGAGTTTATTCTGTCGTTGAATGTGCACTGGGTTGCCCTCTCTTTTGTTCGTTCAGCTTCCGATATTGAAGTCTTACGTGAATTAATTCAGGCCCATCCCAATCCCGTTAAACCTCGTATCATTGCAAAGATTGAGAAACCGGAAGCCCTGGAAGAGATCGACAAAATCATTGCGGTCTCCGATGGCATTATGGTGGCTCGTGGGGATCTGGGTATTGAGGTCCCCCAAGAGAAGGTGCCCATGATCCAGAAGGAGTTGGTAAAGAAATGTCTCGCTTTGGCGAAGCCTATTATTATTGCCACCCAGATGATGGAGGGGATGATATGCAACGTACGTCCTACGCGCGCTGAGGTTAGTGATGTGGCTAACTCTGTCCTTGATGGAGCTGATGCGCTGATGCTCTCAGGGGAGACCTCCGTGGGCGATTATCCGGTGGAGGTGGTACAGACGATGCACCAGATCATTACGGAGGCCGAGGGAGAGGGTTATCCCTATTACCGTCCATACACCCTTTCGAAACCGGAAGATGAGCGTTTTATCTCCGACGCTATCCTGACACAATCCTGTACCCTGGCGCAACAGTGTAAAGCGGCCTCGATCAATACGCTTACCAACTCGGGATATTCTGCCTTTAAGCTCTCCTCCCTGCGCCCCAACACACGGTTGTTTATCTTTACCAATCGACCTCATCTGGTGGAGACTCTCTCTCTCGTTTGGGGGGTAGAGGCGTTCTTTCTGGAACCCCAGGGCTCCACCAGCAAGACCATCAAAGCGATGATCACACTGCTTCGAAAACACCACTCCCTTGAGAAGGGGGATGTGATCATCAACCTTGCCAGCGGACCTGTGTATGAGTTTGGAACCACCAATATGCTCCGATTGGGCGTTATTGAGTGATCCCCTTTACACAGTGGTAGTGGAGAAAAAGTATCTCCTTTGAATTAATCGTTAGAAAAGCATATTATTGTGGCAAATATGGCCGGGAAACAGAAATATTATGTGGTTTGGGAGGGACACCAGCCCGGAATCTATACCAAGTGGTACGATTGTAGACGTCAGATTGACGGCTATACTGCCGCAAAGTATAAGGCGTTTACTTCCCTGGAGGCAGCAACCATCGCCTTTCGTGGTGATTACCATGACTATTGGGGAAAAAAGACTACTTCCAAGTTGTCGGATAGGGAGATTGAAGCACTGGGAAAACCCATCTATCCTTCCGTATCTGTGGATGCGGCCTGTTCGGGGAACCCGGGAAAGATGGAGTACCAAGGGGTGGACACAGAGACCCAGGCTAAGTTGTTCCATGTGGGCCCCTTTCCTTTAGGAACTGTAAATATTGGAGAATTTCTGGCACTCGTCCATGCTTTGGCCTTTCTGAAACAGCGCCATCTTGACCTGCCCATATACTCCGATTCACGAACGGCCATTGCCTGGGTAAGGGAGAAGAAAATTCGGACCAAACTGCCTCGTAACCAGCAGACAGAGAAGTTGTTTGAGCTTACCGATAGAGCTGTAGCCTGGATCAACAGTAATCAATGGGAGAATGAGATTATTAAATGGGAGACAGAAGCCTGGGGAGAGATTCCGGCAGATTTTGGCAGAAAATAAAAATCACACGTTCTCCCTTTATGGGGAGAGAATTTCGTTTGGGTTATTTCCTTTTAACTTAGAGGCTTGCGATCAGGTGTTTTCTCCAAAGATCTTATAACAGATCTTCCATCATCTTCCCGATGAGGTTACTGGTACTCTCAGCAATTTCCATAAGGTTGCGATCCTGCATATAACATGCCGTTGTGTAGACGCGATAGTGGGGATCCACGGTGACCTCTCCAAAATCTGTAACCAGATGTTTGCCCCCCCTCTCTTCGATGGCAAGGGCTGTTCCTTCGTCATGTCCGATGGTTACGGTTACCTTATCAAGTACCTCTGCAAGCAGGACGGGAGCGATACACATGGCTCCTATGGGTTTTTTTGCGTCAATCATTCTCCTGATAACTTCCGCCACTGAGGGATTTACTGTATAGCCATCTCCTTGGGAGAAGGCGTAGTTGCTGAGGTTCTTTGCTGCGCCAAAGCCACCAGGAAATACCAGGGCATCGTAGGCTGAGGCGGTGAAGGAGCTAAGAGGCAACACCTTGCCTCGTGCAATTCGTGCCGACTCCACCAGCACATTACGTGTTTCTGCCATCGTTTCACCCTTTAGGTGATTGATCACATCTACCTGCTCCATATCCGGCGCAAAACATTGGTAGGTTGCACCCCACTTTTCAATGGCATAAAGGGTCATGACCGCTTCATGTATTTCACTTCCATCATACACGCCACATCCGGAGAGGATCACTGCAAATTTTTTCATTATCACACTATTTTAAATGTACAACCAATTCAGTCGCTACAAGGTTTTTGTTATAATTCTGATAATCATCAATATATACGATTTATCTATGGATAGATAAAAGTACAATAATTTTCCGTATGGTGAATGATTTTTCTTTTATGGGGAATATTCTCTGGATGGTAAGCTGGGTTGGCTCTCACGCTTTGTGCAACAGCCGGCTACACCTTTTGGGGTGGGGGGAGATGGTGATACGTTCCATGGGGATATAGTTTACATAGCAGAAAGATTGTAACAGCCTTTTTTTGTTGCGGCTACCGTGTCCCACGGCGTAGGGCAGCTCATCCCGGGGTACACATAGGGTGATTGCTCGTTTTTTGGGCGTTCCTGTACATAGAGGGAGGTATATTCTATGCCATATCGCCGTCATCAGCAGCTCTCGAAAGGCCACATGGAAGGGACCGGCCAGAAGTTCATCTCCACGCAGAAATCCTTCGGAAGGGTGAAGACCTACGCGTATAATCTCCACGTTGGCCTCTTCAAGGAGGAGGTATGGGGTTATGCTGTAGGAGAGAGCTTCCTCCACGGAGAGTGCTTGGTAGGAACCCTCTTTCCACTTGCGAGCGAGAGCAGTCTCTTTCACTACCAGGGTGGGATAGATACGGGTGTTGGTTGCTCCAAGAGCGATAATCCGTTTTGCCGTATGCTTCGATCGTTCCGGGGTGTCGCCCGGTAGGCCGACCATCATTTGTAACCCAAGCTGAAAACCATGAGCTACAATCATCTGGGAGGCTTGTTCCACCGCTTGAACCGAGTGCCCCCGGCCACTATGTAGGAGCACTTCCTCGTGGAGGCTTTGCGCGCCTAACTCAATGGTTACTACCCCTGCCTTTTTGAGCATCTCAAGGTCGAGGTACTGTTGTTGCTGTTCTATGGGAATCCCGGTGAAACTGCCTCCAAAGAAGGCCACTTCCACAAACGGTACACCGGAAAGCGTCTTCAAGTAGTGCGTGATGGTCTGTCGTATCTGCTCCGGGGAGGGCGCCTGAATGTTGCCGGTAATGGCATACTGGTTGCAAAATACACAGCGGTGCGGACAGGCTATCTCGGGGATGAATAGGGGGATGGTGGCACGCGATTTCATGGGAGGACTATATGAAGCCTTTACGTTTCATCATGGCATCGGGTGAGGGTTCCTGACCACGAAAACGCACATAGAGTGCCATGGGGTCATCGGATCCTCCTTTGGAAAGGATATGTTCGCGAAAAGCCCCGGCGGTCTGTGGGTCGAAGAGTCCCCGCTCTTTAAAGTGCTCAAAGGCGTCTGCGTCGAGAACTTCTGACCAGGTATAGCTATAATACCCTGCAGAATAGCCTCCACTGAAGATGTGAGCAAAGTAGGAGGGGCGATAGCGTACGATGATCTCCGGTAACATGCCGATTCGTTCCATCACCTGACGCTCGAAGGTGTTTGCCCCTTGGGAGGTTTGTTCCGTGAGGGTATGAAAATCCATATCCAATAGTGCTGCGGAGAGAAACTCGATCATGGCAAAACCCTGATGGAAGGTGGTGCTTTTTTTCAATCGGGCCACCAGTGCTTCCGGGATCTCCTCTCCTGTTTTGTAATGCCGCGCATATTGCGCCAATACTTCCGGCTCTGTGGCCCAGTTTTCAAGCACCTGGGAGGGGAGCTCCACAAAGTCGCGGGCTACGTTTGTTCCTGAAATGCCGGGGTAGGTACAGCGGCTTAGCAGGCCGTGTAAGGCATGGCCGAATTCATGAAAAAGGGTGAGTGTCTCTTCCAGGCTTAAAAGGACAGGCTTATGCTCTACGGGACGGGGAAAATTGGTTACCACCTGGATTACGGGCAATACATGCTTACCCTCTGGGGTCTTCATCTGCTCACAAAATTCGGTCATCCAGGCTCCTGCTCGTTTATTATCCCGTACAAAGAGATCCATGTAGAGGATGCCTATTACTGTTCCATCACGCTCTTGTACTTGAAAGACTTTTACCTCTTCCAAATAGCGAGGAACCTCTTCCATCTCCGTAAAGGTAAGGCCATAGAGCCGATTTGCCACCCCGAAGACCCCCTTGTACAGGACATTGGTTAGGGAGAAATAGGGCTTCAATGCCTCCTCTTCAAAAGCATATCGACGGGCTTTCACTCTCTCTGCATAGAACCACCAGTCCCAGGGTTCAAGTTTAAAATCTGCTCCTTCTCGTGCTATTTCTTGTTGCATTTCCCGGATCTCTCTCTCTGCCACAGGAAGGGCTTTCTCCCATATCTTTTCTAACAGATCATAGACCTGCTTGGTGGAGGAGGCCATACGATCCGACAGTTGATAATCGGCCCAGGTTGCATATCCCAGTATCTTTGCTTTTTCTAATCGAAGGTTAACCATCTCCATGACAAGCTCTTTGTTGTCATGCTGATTATTTCGATCTCCTCGCTTTGTATAGGCTTCAAAGAGGGTTTTTCTTAGGTTTCGATTTTTAGCATACTGCAAAAAGGGCATCCATGACGGTTTTTGTAGGGTAAAGACCCAACTGTCTCTTAGCCCTTTGGCCGAAGCTGTGCTGGCTGCCATCTCAATAACCCATGCGGGCAAGCCCTCCAAGTCCTTCTCCTTATCAATTACAAGAAGAAAGTCATGGGTCTCTTTGAGAAGATTGTCATCAAATTCCAACGATAAGAGAGAGAGTCGTTCATTAATTTTTCGAAAACGAGCTCTCTTCTCCAGAGGAAGGTTGGCTCCTCCGTTTATAAAATGGCGATGAGTTTTCTCCAGCAACATTGTTTGTTCCCGGCTGAGCATCTCTTTACGGTTTTGATATACCGCATGGACTCGTTTAAAGAGCGCTTCATTTAAAAAAATGTTATCCTGATGGGCAGAGAGAAGAGGGGTTATGGTTTTTGCAATCTCCAGGAGGGCATCGCTGGTATTGCACTCCACCATGTTGAAGAATACCCCACTGACCCGTTGTAAAAGTTTGCCACTATAGTCTATTGCCGCAATGGTGTTCTCAAAATTGGGAGGAGTAGGGTCGGCTATAATAGCTTGGATCTCCTCCTGTTGTTGCTTCATCCCCTGCTCAAATGCCGGGAGGTAATGTTCATTGTTAATTGTGTGAAAGGCAGGTACGCCGTAGGGGGTATGAAATGGCTTAAAAAATGGATTCATGACATTTTTCGGTTTTGATACAAAAAAGGCCGTCTGAGAGAACTCCAGACAGCCTTTCAGGACGAAGCTTATTTGGTTTATTCTGTTTTATCAATAGAGATCAATTCAACACGGATAATAAGGGTTGCTCCCACAGGAACGACTTCTGATTTTGCGTTGTCTCCAAATCCCAGAGAAGAGGGAATATAGAATTCGTATACAGAACCGGGCGTCATCATTTGAAGACCTGCGCGAAGGCCGGGTACGGTATTCTGAACCATGATGCTTACAGGGCCTGAGCCATACGATTCAGCATATACGGGGAAGTCGAATTTACCCTCTTTTTCTGCTACGTAAGAACCGCGATAGTGCAGGGTTACGGAATCTCCATCTACCGGTTTTTTCCCTTTCCCCTTCTTAATCACTTTATACTGCATTCCACTGGGAAGTGCCACAACTCCTTGTTGCTTTTTCATCTGGTTCAAGAAAGTAGCTCCAAGCTGTTTGTTTTTAAGAGCTTGTTCCTTAATAACCGCTTGTTGCTCCGTTTTCAGCTGGTTATTAAAGTCGCTGACAATCTTTGTGCGTACCTCTTTCGGGATCAAATCTGTACCGTTTATGGCATCATTAATTCCTTTATAAACTGCAGCAGGATTGATCTCATAAGACTGTTTTGCAAGATTCTTACCGTAATCTTGACCGATAATGTAGCTAACACTATCTATTTTGTTATCAAGTGATACGGCACCACTATCTACGTTATTACACGCTGCAAAAACTATCGAAAAGATAACGATAGCTACCATACTTAATTTACCAAACTTCATAGTTGAGATATTTAATATTTTCATTTTAATACCCTATACCTAATAGGATAACAGGCGCAAAAATAGGTTTTTTTTCGGCATTTTGAAACATTTTTCCAGACTTCATCGGAAGATCATATTCATTAACAACTTTTAACATTAGTTTATATTTTCTTGGGAAGATCGTGATTAATCATGGGATAATGGGGGATCGGTTCATGCAGTGACGTGGTAATGGGGAAAAATATAGGGTTGAAATAACGAGATAATAGCGGTACTTTTGTAACCGTTATATCATGTAGTAATGAATACGTTATTGTATGTTGGTGTAGGGGGATTTACCGGAAGCGTGTTGCGCTATCTTATCGGCCAGTATATGGAAGGGAAGATCTCGGGGGAGTTTCCTTTTGGGATTCTACTTGTAAATATTGTGGGGTGTTTTCTTATAGGATTGGTGTATGCCTTTGTCAGTAGGGGAGAAGTGAATGAGGGGTGGAAGTTTTTTTTGGCTACCGGTTTTTGTGGAGGATTTACTACCTTCAGTGCTTTTTCTCACGATCTTTTCTCCTTACTAAAGACTGGCCATACGGTGCAGGGTATTCTTTATGCGGTTCTTAGTGTTGTGTTGGGGCTTCTGGCTACTATTTTGGCCTATTCCCTTGTAAAACAGTGATTATGCGAATCAACGAAAATACGTTACATTCTCTTCCCGTCGAGAAAAAGAGTCCAGCCCTCTCTTGTTCTGAGGTGTGGGGAGAGCCCTCTTCCAATGGGACTTGGTGGCGGGTATGGGCTATCGTAAAGAGAAGGCCTTTGGGTTTCTCTGTGAAGTCGATCTTTGCCCTTGTGATGAGTGCCTTGCTTTTGGCAGGGTGTAATCATTCGCCCAAAAACAAAAAGGAAAAAACACCGCCTCCGGTGCCACCCCAACAAGCGGTGGTTATTCCCTCCTTCAATGGGGACTCTGCGTATCATTATGTGGCTGAGCAGGTGGCTTTTGGTCCTCGAGTGCCCGGATCAGAAGCGCATAAGAAGTGTGCTGCATACCTCGCAAGCAACCTGGAGCGTTTTGGGGCCTCGGTGCAGCAGCAAGCTTTTCAGATGCGGGCCTACAATGGCAAGATTCTTGACGGCATTAACATTATTGGAACCATTAATCCGGAGGCAAATCGGCGTATTCTTCTTAGCGCGCACTGGGACTCCCGTCCCTATGCAGATCAGGACAGCGATGAGGCTAAACATCGCCAACCCATTGATGGTGCCAACGACGGTGCCAGTGGAGTAGGGGTTCTTTTGGAATGTGCAAGAGCCATGCAACAGACTTTACCCGAGGTTGGTGTGGATATCATTCTTTTTGATTTGGAAGATTATGGTCCCCCAAAGGATCAACCACAAAAGGAGAGTGACGGGGAATTCTGGGGTTTAGGCTCCCAATATTGGGCCAATAATCCCCACGTTTTCGATTATCGTGCCGTCTATGGAATTCTTCTTGATATGGTGGGGGCGCAGGATGCCGTCTTCCCCATGGAGCGCTTTTCGCTTTACTATGCACCGCATATCGTGAAAAAGGTATGGAGTAAAGCCCAAAATATGGGGTATGAGAGTTATTTCCCTCAACAAGAAGGGACCTACATCAACGATGATCATCTTTACGTGAATAAATACGCCAATATTCCCATGATTGATATTATTCATCAGGATATGGCTTCCGTTAATGGAACCTTCTTCGACCATTGGCACACCATGGAGGATAACATTACCACCATCGATAAGTCCACCCTACGGGTTGTGGGAGAGGTTCTTATGGCTGTAATTTATGAGTAGGGCGTTTTTTTGCAGATAACGTTTGCTCCTCTCTACGGCTTGAACGAAATCGCAAAATCATCAATATAGATCAACTCCTTGGAGGGGTTGTAGATGTAGATCTTGATGAGATCTGCTTGCTTGATGCGATCCGGAATTGGCGCTACAACCTCTACGGGAACCCATTTCCCCGTCTCTTTTGTGTAGCTTGTGATGCTATACCCTTTCCAATAGTATTCGATGGCCTCCCCTTCAGCCTGTATGACCAATGAGGCTTCGTGATCCAGGGATGTCTGGTATAACCACAAGTTGATCGCTACCTGGTTTTTAAGGCTGTCAGGAATGAGCTTCAGCGGGTACTCCAGGGTGATGCTGTAGTCTGCTCCCTTCCCGGTTCTTGAGGCCTGTTTGCCCGAATGCACTTCCTCTTTTGTCGCGGTCTGCATCTGTCCCCAAACCACATGGTGGTCACAATCGTTGAAAAAGGTCGTTTGGTATTGTTGGTCGTAATCGACAGGTACGTAATCTTCTTCGTGCCAAACCCTAATGGCCTTTGCCACATTCTTGCCAATGGTTTGCCGTCCCTTTTCCGCATAATGTTCCGTGGTCCAGTTTTGGTCAATAAATTGTTCGTCGGCCACCTGATGTAGGTTATTGACAACCACTACTCCTTTTCGACCATAATAGTCCATCAATAGCCGGGTATTCTCCTCCATAAAGTAGAGTAAGGGATCTCCTATAAGGGCTTTTGCTTTTTCCGTATTTTCCGCCATAAGGTTAAATACCAAGTTCCATCCTCTCTTTTGGGCCAGCGCAACAATAGCATCAAAGTCCTTGATTCTTGGATTATGCAGCGTGTCGATCTGGAAGGCATAAGCTTTGATATAGTGACAGGCCAATTCAGTCATCTCCTGATTTTTCGTCCCATCTTCATTCTGTATGCCGTTTTTCCACATATGGTGATCCCATTCCGTTACGTTTTTATAGGGCAATTCAAAAGGCACATGAAAGGTATCTCGTTTCCACTTGCGTTTAAACTGCCTGGTACGCTCATCCTTGGTCTTGATATCGTAGGCTTTGAACGAGAGAAAGAATCGGTTTAGCAGCGGAGGAAAGTGTTTGATAAGGACAAGGCTTTTTTGTAGTGGTGTCTCCAGTTCCGAGTAGATCCATTGGGCATTGAAGGAGCGTAGGTTTAGGGTAACCACAACCGTCTTAACCGAATTTGTGGGGGGGATATTTTCCAAGAGAACCTTGTAGATTCCGGCGTGTCCGGCCGGTTTTGTAATGTCATAGGTTTGCAGGTGGGGATAGTGGTCTCCCACAAAGGCAGAAATAGGGCGTTTATCCAGGTCACTACCCCTAAAAGTGACATTGGAAGATTCTCCCAGATAGATGATATCCGCATCATCGGGTACCTCTCTTACCAGGTTGATAATCTCAGCATGCTGTTGGAGATCTTTTTCATAAAACCACTTGGTATAAATGAAGTTGAAGGCCACTAATAAGAGGCAAAGTATCCCTATTCGTAAGAGTATCTTTTTAATCATCATGCGAGTATTAAAATTGGAAATAAATGAAAGGGAAATTTTCTACGCCGGCAAACACAATGATGCTGAAGATGAGAAAAGCGTATACGCCCCATCTTACTAAGAAGGGAACCTTGCTTAAGTAGCTGTCAATACGTTTATTGTATAGGATCATATCACTCAATACAAAGAAAATGAAAAAGATCCATACGTAGGTCGGGATCATCAAAGAGGATTCTACCTCCCGGTGTGTTTGGAATAAGAGTTCGAACAGATGTATCGCCTCCCCAAGGCTTGGGCTCCGGAAAAAGACCCAGATCAGGGTGACAAAAGTGAATGTCTTAAGGGAGAGGAGGAGGTGTCCCAGAGAGAATGCTTCATGGGGCTTCACCAGTTTTAAGCGGCTATTCAAGATGTGTTCCGTGAGGTAGATGATTCCAAAGATACCGCCCCATATTAGAAAGGTCCAGTTGGCGCCATGCCAAAATCCACTCACCACAAAAACGGTGAGGATATTGAGAGCCCAACGCAATTTTGTGACCCGGTTTCCTCCCATGGGGAAGTAGAGGTAATCGCGGAACCAGGTGGAGAGTGAGATGTGCCAACGTTGCCAAAACTCACCAATATTTTTTGCCAGATAAGGCGTTTTAAAGTTATCCATCAACTCAATGCCCATGATTTTGGCACTGCCGATAGCAATGATGGAGTAACCGTAGAAGTCGCTGTAGATCTGAAACGAGTAGAAGAGAATTCCCTTTAGAATATCTGATGATGCATATTGTCCCGGTGCCGCATAGATGGCATCCACAATGCCGGCCAGGTTATCTGCTATCACCATCTTGATAAAGAGTCCGAACAGAATTAAGCGCAGTCCGTAGATGAGGTTTTGATAGGAGAAGTCGTGCTTCTTTTTAAGTTGGGGGGTTAGCCGCGAAAATCGCTCGATAGGTCCCGCCACCAACTGGGGAAAGAAGGATACGTAGAGGGCAAAATAACCCAAATGACGCTCTGCTTTTTGTCGGCCAAAATAGACATCAATGGAGTAACTCAAGGTTTGAAACGTGTAAAAGGAGATTCCCACGGGAAGAAGAAACTTCATTAGGGGAAGGGAGGTATCCATGCCCATTTTGGCAAAGAGTAGATTAAGATTCGAGGCGGCAAAGTTGAAATATTTGAAGAAGAAGAGAAGCCCCAGGTTGGAGCAGAGGCTCAGAATCAACCAGGGCAAGCGCGCCCTTCTCTCCTTTTGCCGTTCCATGAATATTCCTGAGAAATAATCAATTAGAGTTGATGTGATGATCAGGAAGATGTATTCAACCTTCCAGGACATATAGAAGAAGTAACTTGCTGCCAACAGCAATATCCATCGAAACTTATGGGGAATCAAAAAGTATGCAATGATGACAACAGGCAGGAAAATGACAAATTCAATGGTGTTAAAAAGCATAGTGATAAATGTTTCTGCTTATATCGGTACCTTACCTAGCGTCCGTCTATAACGTTCGACTTCTTTGTGAGGCTTGTCTTCCAAAGGGTCATCTCAGTAAACTCCCCTATTTCAGCCTTCGCAAGCCTCACATTCGAACGTTCTATACCGCCTCTTCTCAAAATGTTGACTTTATGGACAGACACTACCTATCTCTTTTTGTGCATAGCAATCACATGATCTTCTCCACAAGCCCACATTTGTTATGCCGGCTTGTGGAGAGAATCTTTTTACCTTGCAATAAGTAATTTAGTTTGGTGAGTGGTTTTATTTTCTTTCACCACAGAGACGGTATAGAACCCCTCTTTCAGGCTTGTGGTGTTGATGGTTTCCTTAGGCTGTGTGATTTGTTTTTGCAGTGCCACGGCTCCATTTCCCTGATGGATTATCAGCTGGCTATTTTGATAATCAGGGAGAACTATGGTTACCTTGTCCGTGGCCGGATTGGGGTAGAGGGAGAGACTCTCTGTTTCGGTTTCTTGGATTTTCACTGAGAGATCCACCGGCCAATCAGCTACGTGAAGCCCTCTTCCGTGGGTTGCGGCCACCACCTTGTTGTCGGCGGTACGCACGCGTATCATATCCACTCGCACATTTCCGAGGCCAAGGGTATTGGGTGTCCATGTAACCTCTTCTGCTGCGGCGTTGACGGTGGTCCATATTCCGGTTTCGGTGGCCAGCATCACCTGTAGGCTGTTTTCCGGGTGGTAGAGAGCCCACCTGATGGGCATATCCGGAAGGTCACTTTCAATATTGTTCCACGTTTGGCCGCCATCATAGGTTTGCCACACCGATGGAACCCCATAGTTGGAGAAGGTTACCAGCAGGGTATCCGCAGAACCTCCCACGGCGATACTTGAGATGTTCCCTATGGGGAAATTGGTTCCGGTGATCTCGCTACTCTGTGGATTGGGCGCATCGGCATTGTTTACCCGGAACAATTTACCTGCATTGGTTCCCACAAAGATGACGGGGTCTCCTTCGTCTGAGTGGCGAGAGTAAGTAATCGCTGAAAAATAGGCCACATCGCCTGTGGGCACCGTGAAATAGGAGGAGCTTCCTATCAAGGGGACATTGGCATAGCGATGAATTTTGTGGGCATTGGCACCGGTATATTTCACTCCATTGTTGAAAAGGATATTGTCTTTCCAGTCAAGGTCTCCGGCGTTGACAAAGGTTCCGGTTTCTTCGCCCAGGTAGTTATACGCTTGTCCGTTGACATAGGTGTTGTATCGGTTATAGTAGACGGAAGTATAGGCATAATTGGGCTCGTTTTCATCGAAGAAACAGAAGGCGCCATCGCCACCCTGTACCATGTCAAATATGCTTACCGGTGCGCCATTGTGCCATAGTGAACCATTATCCTGAAGGCCTCCCAATAACTCCGGACTTCCCGCCACCGGTTTGATGGCACAGGAGTAGAACTGGAGCGTGTTGTAGTGGTTGTTACGTTGTTGGAAAACGGGATTGCTGCTGTGGGCATTGTCGGTGTAGAACACGCCGCCATCGGTACCGAAGATGGCTTCGGAGGAGCTTCCCGGTTTGTAGGCAATGATATGTTGATCGGCATGGACGTAGTCGTCACCCCCGCCATAGTACATCAGCGCCCATTCACTTACCTGAATCCAGGTGTTTCCTGCATTGGAAGAGGTCCACTCATCCAATCCTCCGATATAGAGTTTGTCAGCATCGTTGGGATCTACCTCAACGGTGAAGGCGTGCCACGCCAATGAGGACCACTGTCCCCCGGAGGGATTGCTCACATTGACCCAACTCTCTCCCCCATTGGTTGACTTGATGACATACCGGCAGTGGTAGTAGGGGTAAGTATCAAGATATCCTCCGGCTACAATACCGTATACCCGGTTGGTATCGCTGGGTGCTGCGGCAAGCATGATGCGTCCCGGAAGATAATATCCGCTCGTACCCCCCTCAATAAGGGTTTTGTAGGTTTCATTTACACTCCATGTCCCTTCGGTTCCTTGGTCAGAGTAGAGGATGGTTGCACCTCCTTCACCGTTGATGTTGGGCATGGTACCTACGATCAAGCGTCCATTGGCTGTCATGGTAATATCTGCGGGGGTATAGGGGGTGTCTGAGCCTGTCATATTGGGCAAGACCTGCTCCCATGAGACTCCTCCATCCTCTGAGCGGTAAAGACCATCTGAGGGCGCACTTTGGTGGGGGCCGTTATATTCTCCGGAAGCTACGGCAGCGTAGATCACACTTACGCCATTCTCAGAGCGAATCTGAATATCGGTGACGTAAGCCCACTCTTGCGTTGACTCCAGAAAGTCCCAGGTCTCTCCCCCATCATTGGATTTCAGGATACCATATCCCAATCCACTGGAGGAGCGATAGGTCTGAATGGCAGTCTCTGCTTCTCCCGTTCCCACATAAAATACCATGGTGTTATTGGGATCATAGGTGATGCAGGAGATAGAGAGGTTGGCCCAGAAGGCATCCACACTTTGCCAAGGCTCTTCTTCATTGGCAATGTTATTGTTATACCAAAGTCCGCCGGTAACAGAACCCGCCCAAACTCTGTTGCCGGAACTGCTGTTGGGATCCCACATCAGTGCTCGGGTACGTCCTCCCATGACGGAGGGCTGAATCTCCCATGTCAACGAATCCAAGTAGCCATTATCGCGGTGCTTCTCCCGCGCTTTGGTGGTGTTATAGGCTGCTAACAATCGCTCCCTTGGAACACGCTTCTCCTTGGGGTCTACAACGGTGAGAAAGTTCTGCATGGCCGCCAAATCAGGACGATCCAGTTTAGGAATGGCCTTGGCCTCTTCATAATCCATCTCTGGAATTAAGGCATATTGCTCTTCTAACCATTGTACATAAGCTTTTCGCTCTGTATTTTTGTTTGAAAAGAGGTGAAGTACCGCGAGAGTACCTACAACTAATGCAAAAAGGAATAAAGTTCGTCTCATATCGTTTATATTTTTAAGTAATGCGTACAAAACAGACAACAAAAAAAGCAATATTGTTGCCTGGTATGTGACAGCAGGCAGAAAAGCCATAAAAGTAAACAATATTTAGAAGCATAATAGATTTATGCCTACCTTAGTGCAAAAATTTAACCCTATGAGAGGAAAAATAGTCCTTTTGCTCCTTATGATGGGCACTGTCGTTTTCATGTCTTGCGGTAAAAAATCGCAGAAAGAGATTGATGATGAATTGATTGTAAACTACATTGCAGAAAATAACCTTGAGGCTATAAAAACGGATTCGGGCCTCTATTACCAAATTATAGCAGAGGGGAATGGTGTATCTCCCACCATGGTTGATCAGGTAAGTGTGTACTATACGGGAAGGTTACTCAACGGAAAGATCTTTGACCATACCCAAGAAGGAGAACCTGTGGTATTCTCGTTAGGTGAGGTTATTTTGGGTTGGCAAGAGGGGCTGCAATTGATGCACGAGGGGGGACAGGCTTTACTGATAGTTCCTTCTCACTTAGGGTATGGAAACCGGCCTGTTGGTGATATCCCCGCCAATTCCGTGCTTGTTTTTACCGTTGAGTTGTTGAATATCGAATAGACGTAGGTGTATTTTCCCATTCCATGAATGATACTTTTATGAAACGATTTTTCTTTTGGGTGTGCCTCCTCTTTTTTTTAGGATTTGGGGCTGGCGCGCAAGATCTTAAGGTAGCCATTGGATCCGGGCTTACCGGTTGTGATTTGAAAAATGAGAATATGAGTCCATTGACCTATTTCGGGATAGGGTTTCAGGCTCATACTGGGGTAATCTATGAAGGCAAAAAATTCTTCCATGAGATGAACAGTTATCTGGGAGGGGTCTCGACGATTAATCTTTTGGCGAGGCCAGAAACCCTGTTGCGTCTTTTTGCCTGGGATTCCGATTATAGTTGCCTTTTCAAGCTTAAGGAGGCCGATAAATCGAATTTAACTTTGCATCTTGGGGGTGCCTTAACCCAACGTTTTGCCCTTCGCAATCACCAGCGTTACAGCAATAACAACGTTGATACAGACTATGCGATATCTCTTGCTTTAGCAGGAATGGCCACTTACTCTGTGTCGTTGAAAAAACACACGGCCGCTGTACAGTGGAAACTTATGTTGCCCGTGCTCTCTGTGGCCAATGCTCCCTCCTATGTGGGGCGCTCTCCGGAGGGTTTTATAATGAATGAAGAGGTGAACCCGCTATTCTTATTTCAAAATAGCGAAATTGTCTCTTGGGGGCGTTTTTTTAGGATGGTTAGCGATCTCTCTTTGGTCTGGACCCTTGCCAACGGTAATGCTTTTTTTGCAAAGTATCACTGGGATTTTACTCAGAATCGTATGGGACATTACCTCGCGGATGCAAAACACTATATGAGTGTGGGGTTGTTGGTAAGGCTTAATTAGAGTCCGTCTATAAAGTCCGACTTCTTCGTTACGCTTGTCTTCCAAATGGTTATTTACCTTAGTAAACTCCCATTTTTCAGCCTTCGCAAGCCTCGAATTCGAACTTTCTAGACAGCCTCTTCTCAAAATGCTGATTTTATGGATAGGCACTAAAGACGGAAGTCGGAAGACCGAAGACGGAAATTGGAGGATGGAAGTTGGAAGGCAATTTTGTGAACGTTGCAATTAACTCAAGCCAAAGGCTATAAAATAGAAACAGATGAAAAAAATAGGTTATTTGATGGGGATGCTTCTGCTGCTGGTTTCTTGCGAGCGGATAGCCATGAAGCCGGATGTGGAAAATACACCGGAAGCCGTATTTGAGTCCCTATGGACCACCGTTGATGAGAAGTATAGTTTTTTTGCCTATAAAAATATCGACTGGGATTCCATCTATCGCCGCTATCGGCCGGAAATCCATGGTGGCATTTCGGAGGAGTTGCTTTTTCGTTATTGTGCAGGAGCTCTCTTTGCCTTGCGTGATGGCCATGTGAACATTGAGAGCTCATGGAATGTGTCACGCAACTGGGATTGGAAGTTAGACTATCCGGAAAACCTGAACAGTACCCTTGTAACACGTAATTATCTTGGAAAAGATTACTGGATCACCGGGGCGTTGGAGAATCAAATTCTCCGTGAGGAGGTAGGGTATGTTCGATACCGTAGTTTTACCTCTCCTGTATCGGAGGAGGATATTGATAAGGTGTTAGAGCGTTTCTCCCTTTTGAAGGGAATGATTATCGACGTTCGAGGCAATGGGGGAGGGGATATGGGAAATATTACGACCCTTGTAAGCCGTTTTACCTCTTCTCCTTTTGTGTACGGAACCTTTGTACAGAAGTCAGGGCCCGGGCACGAGGATTTTACCGAGCCTATAGCACTCAAACAGTCCGCCACGAAGAGTCCCCCTTACAGAAAGAAGGTTGTTGTGTTGACCAATCGTGGCTGTTATTCAGCCACAAACGATTTTGTATTGCGCATGAAAGAGCTGTATCAAGTGACCATCATGGGGGATACAACCGGAGGCGGTGGGGGATTACCCATCTATTGTGAACTACCCAACGGATGGATATACCGTTTCTCTACGACCCAGACCTTCGATAACCGGGGGATTAATACCGAGGGAGGTATCGCGCCGGATCACTATGTCGCTCTCGACCCGGCTGATGAAGCGGCCGGAATAGATACCATGATCGAACAAGCCATTGCCTTTATCCAGGGAGAGTAAGGTATATGTTCCTTCGCCTTCTGCAATTCCCAATTGAAAAAGGTGCCGCCCCTCCGGGGCTTTGGGGGGAGGAGGGGGCCTCCCTGTTACAAAGGTGTCGCTCCTACGGAGCTTACTGGCTGTTAGCCTTTAGCTTGGGTTAATGGCAACGTTTACAAAAAGTTGCTCCCCGTCTTCGGTCTTCCGACTTCCGTCCCTATAATCACTCCATCACCATATCGCCGCATGGTTACATTATCACATTTAAAAAAAAATATAATCATCTGATTTTCAGATAATTGTTGATTCCTAATTGAAAAAGGTGCCGCCCCTCCGGGGCTTTGGGGGGAGGAGGGGGCCTCCCTGTTACAAAGGTGTCGCTCC
>PDWI01000658.1_pt1 | contig 55621 bp, 41 predicted proteins | sample 1430891 | NCBI WGS metagenome assembly PDWI01 (sample SAMN01162508, study PRJNA174530) | Oral metagenome, whole genome shotgun sequencing project. | biome: Marine environment; feature: Marine mammal; material: Swab sample of the gingival sulcus; isolation source: swab sample of gingival sulcus... | reverse complement strand
ACTCTTTTCGTGCCTGTGGATATCTCATGCATGAACCTCCTGCGCCCTGTTATAGATCGTTGTGGTTCATGTGGCAACTATCCTGACACATAGGGGAACCCAGAACACGTTGTCCGCCAGATATTCATCACGGTCTTCCGGATCAGCGAATTCTTCAGCCTGCAATGCTTCGTATTTTTCGAGAAAAGAGTCGGAGATGTATTTCAAGAAAATCAGACCGAGCACCACATGTTTGTACTCTGCGGAGTCCATTGTGCCGCGCAGCTTGTCAGCCGCCATCCAAAGTTTATCTTCAAATCCAAGATTTGCACCGGTGTTGTTACTCATTATCGCCTCCAGACTGCTTTTAACTCTTTTTTACCGGCATCGCCTTTGCCTGATCTTCTGTTATTCCTGTTGCTGCGCCGCCAGCTTCCACCCATGCATCGACCTGTTCCTTTTTGAACTTCCAAAGACGACCAATTTTGTGGGCGGGCATATTTTTTTCGCTTATCCACTTATAGACGGTATCTCGTTTTATCCCGAGATAGTCTCCAATTTCATCTACGGACAACCATCTGTCTTCCATTTTCGACTCCATCACTTTTTGAGGGTCGCCTCTTTCTGGTAAGAACAAGGGGCTCGCCAACTTGTTTAACCGGACGGCATCCCATAGGGGCACAATCCGGCTACATTAGGTTAAACAGGGTTAAAGATATATGGATGAAGTGAAAAAATCAAGTTTTCTTTCCGATTTTAACCGAGTTTAGCCGAATTTCTTCCCGTTCCAGTACAGTTAGAGCTGAACAGGACAAAAAATCACAGATCATCCGACACGTTCTCCGTTTCTCTGGTATGTAAGGTGCAGAGAAACCAGAACACAGGAGACACTGATGGATATTAATGATTTGTTTGACGGAATTGCCGAGGCGTTTCGGCAATATCAGGCGGAAACAGCGGGGCAAGCGCAGACTTCAGCCAACCCGACTCCCACTGGACTTGGGCAGAAAGCAGAAGCTGAGAAAACGGAGAAGAAATTGGCTACAGAAAAGAGACAAGATTTCCCGAAAAGGGAGTGATTGCTGAACGTTTGACAGGATACTAAATTCGGCGTAAGTCGCTAATAAATAAAAAGATAAAAACCGATCCCGTATGCCGGACTCGAAAACAGGATCGGTTTATCTAAAAGTTAGTGGTGGAGGCGGCGGGAGTCGAACCCGCGTCCGAAAGCATTCCACAGGAGCGTCTACATACATATTCCGGTATTTGATCTCACCAGCACCGTCTCCACCGGACTGGATACGATGGCGGCCAGCCTGAGAAAAATTCGCGAAGCCCGGCTCAGGCGCCCGGTATCCGCTATCCCGCTAGTCGACGCCCCTGGACGGATCCGCGAGAAGAGACCCGCCCGGACGGTAGCTTACGCTGCTACGGCGTAGTTATAATCGTCTGCGATTATATTTAATATCCCGAATTTTTGCGAGGTCCGGGGCCTCGGTATGCAACTCGTGCCTCATTACCCTCGTCGAAGCCGTTTCGCCCCCGAATTGTGAAAAGACCGTTTGCGCATCAGATAAAATACAAATTCTGCGGATTTTGTCAAGAAGCAGGGTCGATTTCATCCGAAAAAACAGCACGGGGTCCGGCATCACGGGATCCGGCATCCAGAACAGCAGGCCGAAATGATCCGACGGCCCCCGCAGTCCCGATTGGAAGACGGCAGGGGGGAGAGAATGTACACCGTCATGGTGCCGGCGGCCTTATGCGACCTTGAACGTCTTTCGCTTGCCGAATTCCACCCGTTTGCCGTCATTCCACTGCCTGACGGGCCGCAGATATCCCACCACCCGGGAATAGACCTCCGTCTCGCCGGTGCAGTGCGGGCATTCATGCTGCTCCCCAGGCAGGTATCCATGGACCGGACACACGCTGAAGGTGGGGGTAAGGGTGAAATAGGGCAGGCGATAGCCCTCGGATACCTTTTTCACGAAATGCTTGATGGCGGTCACATCCGTCACCTGCTCCCCGAGAAAGATATGCATGACCGTGCCGCCGGTGTATTTGGTCTGCAGATCATCCTGAAGGCGCAGGGATTCGAAAATATCATCCGTATAATTCACCGGCAGCTGGGTGGAATTGGTATAATAGACCTCTTCCTCCCCAGCGGCCGTCATTCCGCCGGCGCATTTGATCCCCGGATACCGGCGGCGGTCCAGCATGGCCAGACGATAGGAGGTGCCCTCGGCGGGCGTGGCCTCCAGGTTGAACATCTCCCCGGTTTCTTCCTGGTATGCGGACAGGAGCGTTCGGATGTGGTCCATGATCCGGATGGAAAAGGCCTGCCCCTCGGCTGTGCCGATATCCTTGTCCATGAAATTGACCAGGGCCTCGTTCATGCCGATGATGCCCACGGTGGAAAAATGATTACTCCAGTATTTGCCGGACCGGTTTTTGACATCCCGCAGATAGAATTTGGAATAGGGATACAAATTTTTATCGGTAAAGGATTCCAGCACCTTGCGCTTGATGACCAGGCTGTCCCTGGCCAGGGCCACTTTTTCAGAAAGACGGCGCAGAAAATCCTCCTCAGAGGTGGCCTGATACCCGATCCGGGGCAGGTTGATGGTGACCACGCCGATGGAGCCGGTCAGGGGATTGGCGCCAAACAGGCCGCCGCCGCGCTTGAGCAGTTCCCGGTTGTCCAGCCGCAGGCGGCAACACATGGAACGGGCGTCCTCGGGGGACATATCTGAATTCACAAAATTGGAAAAATAGGGAATGCCGTATTTCCCGGTCATTTTCCAGATCACGTCCAGATTGGGGTTCTCCCAGTCAAAATCTTCCGTAATATTATAGGTGGGGATGGGAAAGGTGAATACCCGGCCCTTGGCGTCGCCTTCCATCATGATCTCGGCAAAGGCCTGGTTCAGGATATCCATTTCCGCCTGATAGTCCCCGTAGGTGGCGTCCTGTTCCCGGCCGCCGATGATCACGGGCTGGTCTTTCAGGGTCGCCGGAACGTTCAGGTCCATGGTGATATTGGTGAAAGGCGTCTGGAATCCCACGCGGGTCGGAATATTAATATTGAAGACAAATTCCTGGATGGCCTGCTTCACCTCGCTGAAGGAAAGATTGTCTTCACGGATGAACGGCGCCAGAAGGGTGTCAAAATTGGAAATGGCCTGCGCCCCGGCCGCCTCGCCCTGAAGGGTATAAAAAAAATTCACCACCTGACCCAAGGCGGAGTGCAGATGCCGGGGCGGCGCACTTTCCACTTTTCCGGCCACGCCCCGGAAGCCCTGGAGCAGCAGGTCTTTCAGATCCCATCCCACGCAGTAGACGGACAGCAGACTCAGGTCGTGGATATGCATGTCTCCGCTGGTGTGGGCGTTGCGAACCTCGGGGGGATAAATGCGGTTGAGCCAGTATTCACTGGTCACATCCGAAGAAATATAATTGTTCAGGCCCTGGAGGGAATAGCACATATTGCTGTTTTCCTTGATCTTCCAGTCAAGACGCTGGATATATTGCTCCACCAGATCCACATGGGCCTTTGTGGCCATCTTGCGAATCTGATTGTGCTGTTCCCGGTAAATAATATAGGCCTTGGCCGTCAGGTAATAGGGAGAATCCAGCAGTACCCGTTCCACCACGTCCTGGACTTCTTCAACCTCGGGCACCGGCCCGAAGCGCATTTCATGAATCAGGGTCAGCACGCGCAGGGTCATTTTTTTGGCTTCCCGCTCACAGAACTCGCCGGTGGCGTTTCCGGCCTTGAGGAGGGCGCCGGTAATCTTGGTGGAATCAAATTCAACAATGCGGCCGTCTCGCTTGCGGATATTATCAAACACGGGGATCTCCTTTCAGGGGTGGCATAGAGAAAGCGGAATCAGCGATTCCCTCTGGTCGGGAGAATATCAACATATTGATGTTTGTCAACCAAAAAAATACTACATATTGTGCTATCCGGGGATAAGGCAAAAAAATATGCCGGAATATCGAAAATCCGCATCCCCGCCTTGAAAAAAAATGCGGCGGCGGCTATCCTGCGTCAGGTATCCGTCTGAAACCACCCCTCCCGGACCCCGTTTATGCCGATGGAAGAATTGCCTGTATTCCGAAAAGACTTCACGCCCTGGTACGATATCACCCCGTTTTGTCTGGGGCTCGTCCTTCTGATGGACTGTGTATTTCTGTTCGGCGCCGTGGGCGCCTCGGTCACGCGGGAATCCCCGGATTTCACGTCTCATCTCTGGCTTCCGGCGATTCTCATGGCGCTTTCCGCCGCAGTGACCGTTTCCGTCAGCATCCGCCTGGGGCGGCGTTTTTTCCATCATTTATCAGATAACGAAAACGCAATGAAATAGGGCCGGGCAAATATGTTCTCCCTGCTGAAAAAACTGGCCCGTTCGTTCTGGAGCAAGGAAGGCCCGGCGGCCTCCGCCAAAGAGATTCCGCCCCGGGATACGGCGGGAGGGGCTCCGCCGGAAATCCTCCCGGCAAAAACGCCGGCGGACGGAAAAAAGCCCTGTTCTTTATCCCCCGGCCCCGAGGGAACGCCGCTGCGGACTCTCCCCCATCCGGACCGCTTCGCTCCGCTGTCAGCCGATGCCGACACCGGCCCCGAAACCACCGCCAGTTCCGAAAAAAGAAAAAAACAAAACGGTCCGCCCCTGAACAAACACGGCATCCCGGTTCTGCGCTCGGAATCTGATATCCGCCGCGCCTTTCCGGCGGATGAACCCGAAGCCGCCGGAAAAGCCGCCGCGCCAAAAAGCCGTCTGGCGCATCAGAACCAAAAAATCACCACTGTCCCGCCGCGCATCCCCAAACCCGGTTATCCCCGCAACCGCCACGGCATCCCGATTTTTTCACCGGAAATGGATTTTTCCACAGTATTTAAGGACAGCGGTGCCGCCGTGTCCCGGGGACATCATTCCGGACCGGATGCGGGGAAAGACGGGCCGCCGTCCTTTTTGCCGGACAACGCGGAATTCTCCCGGCTCCTGGCGGAACATCTGGCCGGAAAAACCGATGCGGAAATCCTTGCCGCCAAAACGGACCGGCCTGCGGAGCGGCGTCCGGAAACCCGGCGGGACGTGCTTATGTCCTGGCCTCCGCCCCAGGAAGAACTGGACCTCCACGGCCGCACCGGCCGGCAGGCTGCGGCCCTGACCGAATCCTTCGTGCGTACGGCCCGGGCCCGGGGCAAACGGACCGTTCTGATCATCACGGGAAAAGGCCTGCACAGCAACGGCCGTCCCGTGCTGCCGGATGTGGTGGAAACACAGCTGGCCGCACTCAGGCAGCAGGGCCTGGTCCGCACCTTTATCTGGGACCAGGGGCGGAAGCGGAAAAACGGCGCTATCGCCGTTTATCTGAATACGCCGGTATAATGCCGACCGGCGCATCCAGGGCTGATCTTTTGGGCGGAAACAGACCGGTTACCGCGATTTCGGGATCTCCGGCGTTTCGGAAGAAGCCGGGTCCGCCGGCGCGGCAAAGGGACTGTCGGAAGGATGGGATTTGGATGTTCCCGCCGACCGGCAGGAATTTCGCAGTCAGGTATCAATGCCCATGCGGGGCAGGATGACGAGCTGCAATAAAAGCCAGATCCCGATAACTGCGAGCATGAAGATCCATTCCATTTCATAACCTCCTTATTTTACGGGGAGCGGCCCCCGGGCGTCATTACGCCGATGGCGTCGGGCCGCGCGGGACTTTATTTCATATTACAGCGGCATCCGCCGACGCGCAAGGAGCGGGGATGAAATCCTTTTTTCAGGTCCGGGATCTGTCCGAAATCCGAAAAATGAAATCCCGGTTTTCCATTTGCGGCACTGAATCCGTCCCTCTTTCCGCTTCCCCCGGACGGATTCTGGCGGCGGATATCGCGGCGGATATCGATCTGCCGGATTTCCGCAGATCCACCATGGACGGCTACGCCGTGGCCGCCTCCGCCACCTTCGGGGCCGCCGAAGGGAGCCCGGCTTATCTGCCCGTGGCCGGCCGGATCGAAATGGGGGAAATCCCTTCCTTCTCCCTGCCGGCGGGGCAGGCGGCCCGCATTGCCACCGGCGGCATGCTGCCCGAAGGCGCGGACGCCGTCGTGATGGTCGAATATACCGGCATGCTGGACGATTCCCTGATCGAGGTCTATCGCAGCGTGGCTCCCGGAACCCATGTGATTGAGGCGGGGGAAGATTTCCGCAAGGGCGATATTCCCCTGAAACCGGGACGCCGGATCGGTCCGGCGGAATGCGGTCTGCTGGCGGCCTTCGGTTATGCGGAAGCACCGGTATATGCGCGGCCCCGCGTGGGCGTCATTTCCACAGGAGATGAAATTATCCCGGTGGACGCATTTCCCGGGCCGGGGCAGGTCCGGGACATCAATACCCATACCCTGTCCGCCCTGGCTGCGGCGGACGGTGCCGAGGTGCGCGCCTACGGCATTATCCGGGATGACGAGACCGCGCTCATCAATATCTGCCGCCGGGCCGTGGCGGAAAATGATACCATCTTCATCTCCGGCGGCTCATCCGTGGGCGCACGGGATTTCACCGTGGCCGCCATCCAGGCCCAGCCTGCGGCGGAAATCCTGGCCCACGGCATCGCCATCCGTCCGGGAAAGCCCACCATTCTCGCGGATATCGGGGGCAGACCCTTCTGGGGACTTCCCGGACACGCGGTATCGGCCATGATCGTTTACAAGGCTGTGGTCCGGCCCTTCCTTCTCCATCTGGCCGGGCATGCCCCGGCGGCGGACCGCGCTGGGGAAATTCATCCCGGAATGCCCTGGGTTCCGGCGCACATGAGCCGGAATATCGCATCCGTCCAGGGCCGCACCGATTTTGTCCGGGTCCGGCTTTCCGAAAAAGACGGCGGGATGACGGCAGATCCGGTACTGGGAAAATCCGGCCTGATCCGCACCATGGTGCTGGCCTCCGGCCTGGTGGTCATTGAAAAAGACCGCGAGGGGCTGAACGCCGGTGATCCAGTCCGGGTTTTTCTTTTATGAAGCGCCTCTGTTTCCGGCCGCGGACCGTTCGCGTGCCGGGGCAAAGCGGAGAGCGGGGATAGAAGCCGCAACCGGAAAAGGACGATATTCCCCATGAACCAAAGAAATGTCTATCTGAATATGAAGCCGCTGAAAGAGGCCCGCCGCATTCTTACGGACGCCTTTCCCGGATTCGGCATCCGCCCGCCGGAAACCGTGTCCGCCCCCGAGGCCGTGGGCCGCGTGCTGGCCGCGCCGGTTTTTGCGGCGGTCTCCTCGCCCAATTTTCATATTGCGGCCATGGACGGCATCGCGGTATCGGCCGCAGACACCTGCGGCGCCTCCGAAACCAGTCCGAAATCCCTGGAAATCGGCGCCACGGCTTACTGGGTCAATACCGGCCGCCTGCTCCCCGAGGGAACGGACGCTGTGATTATGGTGGAGCATATCACCATTATGTCCGGTCAAGCTGGTTCCGAACGGATTTCCATCGAAGCCCCGGCATTTCCCTGGCAGTACGTACGGAAAATGGGGGAGGACATGGTGGCCACCGAGCTGATTTTTTCCCGGAACCACCTGGTCACACCTTACTGCCTGGGGGCGCTTTTGGGCGGCGGCGTATTTGATGTGCCGGTGCGGAGAAAACCCCGGGTTTTCATCCTGCCTACGGGAAATGAACTGACAGACTGGCGCACAGACCCTGCGGACGCGGCCCGTCCCGGCCGGGTGGCGGAATCCAATTCCTGGGTGCTGGCGGCCATGGTGGCGGCCTGCGGCGGAGAGCCGGTGCGCCGGGATATCGTACCGGACCGACAGGATGATATCCGCGCCGCCGTGGACGCAGCGGCGCGGGAGGCGGATATGGTGCTGACCGTGGGCGGGTCTTCCGCCGGGTCCGAGGATTTCACCCGGGCCGTATTTGCCGGGCTGGGGGATATTTTATTCCACGGCGTGGCCATGATGCCGGGAAAACCCCTTCTCGCGGCCCGGATTCACGGTATTCCGTCCTTTGGAATGCCCGGCTACCCGGTCTCCATGATCGTGGCCTTTGAGCAGCTTGTCCGTCCCCTCATCTTCCGGATGCTGGGGCGGGAGGCGCCGGAGGTTGTCACCGCGCCGGTGCGGCCGGTCCGGAGCATCCCTTCCCGGCTGGGGCAGGAGGAATTTCTGCGGGTCAAAATCGGCCAGGTGGACGGGGAGTTCATCGCCACGCCTCTGGCGCGCGGCGCCGGGAGCATCACATCCCTGACCGAGGCGGACGGCATCCTGCGCATTCCGCCCGACAGCGAGGGCGTGTCCGAAACTGAAACCGCGTTAGCTGAACTGCTGCGGCCCCGCTCCCGGCTGGCCCGGACCCTGGTGGCCGTCGGCAGCCATGACAATTCTCTGGATATTCTCACCGACGAACTCCGGCGAACCGATTCCCCGACCCGGCTGTCCTCCAGCCATGCCGGTTCCATGGGCGGGCTTGCGGCCCTGAAGCGGGGCCGCTGCCATCTGGCCGGCATCCATCTTCTGGATGAAACCGACGGCTCGTATAATATCTCCTGGATCAGGCGGTTTCTTCCGGATATTCCGGTCCGGCTCATCCACCTGGTCATGCGCGAGCAGGGGCTCATGGTGCTGCCCGGCAATCCGTCGGCGATTTCAGGACTGAAAGACCTGGCGCGGCCGGATATCCGGTTCGTCAATCGCCAGGCCGGCTCCGGCACCCGGGTGCTGCTGGACTTCCGCCTCAGGGAACTCGGCATCCCGGCGGCGGATATCCGGGGGTATGACACCGACGAATTCACCCATATGGCCGTGGCTGCGGCCGTGGCCGGAGGCCGGGCGCACTGCGGACTGGGCATCCGGGCCGCCGCGAAAGCCCTGGGACTGGAATTCATTCCCGTGGTGACGGAGCAGTATGATCTCGTGATTCCGGCGGTCTATTATGACCGGGAGGATATGGGAGAGCTGATCCGGGTGATCCGCACCCCCGGGGTTCAGGACCGTATCCGTGCCCTCGGAGGCTATGATACCGGACGCACCGGGGAGGAAATTCCCCTGCCCCTCCTGTCTTGAAACCGTCCTGAAACTGCCTTGAAACCGGAAAAGAGCTTGATTTTGTAAGATAATGCGGTATAGCATGTCAGGATAGAATACGTGGAAGAGACGCGCAGAACAGTAATGAGGAAAGCGCGTTGCATACATGGTCGGCATCTGGCGGCATATCGGGTGCCCATAAAGGATGCACAGGAGGATTTTATGCGGCAATTCTTTGTTTCCGTTATCCATCCGCAGGCGGCGATGATCGTCCTGACGCTGATACTGGCGGTATGCCCGGCGGCCGCGCATGCGGCGCCTGCGATCCAGCCGATTGACGATCAGGAAGCCATGGAAGACGAGGCGTTCACCCTTGACTTCACCATCAGCGGCATTTCCTCGGATTCTCCGGATATTGCCGTATCCTCAAGCAACGACGGCCTGGTTCCGGAAAATAATATCGTTCATACGGGAACCGGATCGTCTCACCGGCTTGTCATTGTGCCGGAACCGGATAAAAGCGGGAGCGCCACGATTACCATATCCGCCAGCGACGCTGCAGGATCGGACAGCGAGTCCTTCAGGCTTACGGTGACCGCCGCCAATGATCCGCCGTCAATCGACGGGCCGGACGCCGTTGAAATGGCGGAGGATTCGGGCTTTGTATTCGAAACCGCCGGGGGAACGTCCCTGACGGTGGCCGATATTGATGCCGGAAACGAATCCATCCGGGTGATGCTGCGGTGCGCGGACGGTGTGTTTCATATTTCATCGGCAGTCTCTGTGGTGACCGGCAATGATACGGCAGAGGTGCAGATCGACGGCACCACGGCCCATATCACGGACGATCTGGACGGCATGGAATTCACTCCGGCAAAAGATTTTACCGGGGTTACGGAAATCATCGTGAAAGTCGATGATCTGGGCCATAGCGGGGTGATGAGTTCTCCTTTCGCCACTTCTCAAATCACGACAAAACGGATCACCGCAACGGTTCTTCCGGCCAATGATCCGCCCGAAATCACGGTTCCCGGCCCTCTGGAAATTCCGGAAGACGCGGAAGCGGCCTTTGGCGGCGATGCCGCCATTATCGTGGCGGACGTTGACGCGGAAAATACCCCGGTGGAGGTGACACTCACAATGGAAAACGGGTTGCTGGATCTGGATGATGACGTTCCGGCGGAGGCCATTGGTGAAGGCACGCCCGAAATACGGCTGACGGGAAGCCAGGAAGACATCAACCTGTCTCTCGCGAAGCTCTCGTGCCGGCCGGGCGCGGTGTATGAGGAGGTTTCCGGGGGGGGGACGGTCTGGAAGCGGGAAAAACACTGGTTCGGGACCGCCACCCTTCATATTCTCGCCGACGACCGCGGGAATACCGGTGAAGGCGGTCCCCTCACGGATGAGGCGGAAATCACCATCACGGTCTATCCGGTTAATGACGTTCCGGAGATCAATGTGCGGCGGGAAATTTTCACGGAAGAGGACGCGCCGGTGGTATTTTCCGGTGCGAACAAAATCCAGGTATCGGATGTGGAATCCCTTGAAACGGCCGTAAATCTGACGGTGACCCTTGACGGCATGGGATCTCTTGCTGTGGATAACAGCGGCTTCGGGCCATCCGTATTTCTGTCCGCAGAAGATGCGAAACTGGAAATCACGGGAACCTGTGACGATATCAACCTGGGGCTTCTGGCCCTGCAATATATCCCCCCGGCCGACTGGAGCGGGGCCGTGACAATCTCTTTTCTCCTTGACGACAGGGGAAATGATGGCGCACAGGCTCCGGAAACAGCCGAGGCCCTGGTTTCCATCGAAGTGGAACCGGTCAACGACGCGCCGGTGGTGGAGAATGATGAGACCGTCCGTCTGACGGATCTTGATATCAACCAGCAGGATTCCGCGAACCGGGGAAACATAATTGTGGATATGATCCGCAACGCGGTAACGGATGTGGATCATGAGGGTCTATGCGGCATCGCCGTTATTTTTACGGAAACGGAAAACGGCCGCTGGCAATACGCCCCGGCCTCCCGCCTTACATGGAGTGATTTCCCGGACACGATCTCGGAGGCGGAGGCCTTGCTGCTGAAACCGGACAATTATATCCGTTTTGTGCCCAACGAGGATTTCGAGGGGCGGGCCCTGCTGCGCTACCGGGCCTGGGACGGCACCAAACACAGCGCGGGCTACCAGGCGGATGCCCGGGAAGCGGGGGGATCGACGCCCTTCAGCGAAACCATCGTATCCGCCACCGTGACCGTGGGCGACCCCGTGATCCTCGTCGCCGACGCCGGACCGGATCAGACCGTTGAGAGCAGCGAGACGGTCCGGCTCAACAGTTCCGCATCCGAGACGCCGGATAACGCGGAGTTCACCCGCCTCTGGCGTCAGTTATCCGGAACCGATGTCACGCTTTCCAACCCGGAATCGGTCCAGCCGACATTTACCGCCCCGCTGGTGGAAGAGGGCGTTGTCCAGCTGGTATTCGAGCTGGAAATGACGGCGGGAGATCGGACCGATACCGATACCGTGGTCATCACTGTGACCCAGGACATGACCATTTATACGGACGCGGGACCGGACCAGACCGTTCCCGGGGGCGCTGCCGTGCAGTTAGATGGAAGCCAGTCCCGTATTCCGTCGGGTGTTTCGGCCGTCATCCGCTGGGACCGCGTCAGCGGCCCGGAGATCAGTTTGTCGGACACCGCCGTCCTGAACCCGACCTTTATCGCGCCGGAAGTGACGGAAACCGTTGTCATCATCCTGGAACTTTCCATTTCCGACGGGGATGCCCAGACCCGGATTGATACGGTAGCCGTCACGGTTGCGCCCCGCCCCCCGGTTTCCGCTTCCGCAGGTCCGGATCAGACGGTGCGGGAAACGACCCTGGCCTATCTGGACGCCACCGCCAGCCAGATTCCTGATGGCGTGAGCGTGATCTTTGCATGGGAACAGACCGACGGGCCGGCGGTGCAATTATCCGATCAGACCTCCCCGACCCCATCCTTTACGGCCCCGGCGGCGGGCACAGGCGATATCATCCTGATATTCCGGCTGACCGTCACCAATACGGCCGATGAAACAGATACGGACAGCGATACGGTATCCGTCACGGTGACCCGGCTGACGCCGCCCGTGGCCAATGCCGGACCGGACCAGACCGCAGTCCGGGACCAGACCGTGATTCTGGATGGAGCGGGATCGGGAGATCTGGACGGTACGATCACGCACCATACCTGGGTGCAGCTTGCCGGGGAATCGGTCCGCATTGCCGACGCGGACCAGGCCAGGGCATCCTTTATCGCGCCGTCCGGCGGCGGAAGCGGACAAATCCTGCGTTTTCAGCTAACGGTACGGGATAACGACGGGCTGGAAAACAGCGATTCCACCCAGGTCACTGTGACTCCGGATCCGGGTTCCGGCAATTTGGAAACCGTTACGGAAGGCGCGACCGTAACGCTGTCAGCCGACGGGCCGGACGGCTTTGGCCAGGTGACGTCTGTATCCTGGACCCAGACCGGCGGGCCTGCTGTCCGCCTTTCCGATCCGGGCGCGTCCCTGCCGACCTTTGTGGCGCCGCCTGTTTCCGGAGATGATATCATCCTGCGTTTTCAGGCGGATTTGCGGAACGCGGCCGGCATGGCTGCCACGGCCCTTGCCGCCATCACCGTCCAGGACAACGGCATCTGCTGTTTTCCCTCCGACGCCGTGACCTTTTTGTCCGCGACCGGGAAGCCCATGGCCATCCGGGTGGACGGCGGCGGGGAACTGGTCCGCCTTGTCCCCAGATCTGCGGCCGCCATCAGCGACCTGGCCGGCCGGCCGGATGATATGCCCTACGGTCTCATTGATTTCACCGTGCTGACCGATATTGGCGGGGATGCCGTGGTGACCGTATTCCTGGAGAAAGCGGCCGGCGAGGAATACAGCTGGTATAAATACGATGCCGGATACGGCTGGCTGGACTACAACGGCCGGACACGCATTGCCGCCGACCGGAAATCCCTGACCATCACCCTGACGGACGGGGCACAAGGGGATGACGACCGGGCCGCCAACGGTAAGATTTCCGATCCGGCCGGGCTGGGCAGCGCCCCTGGTTCCGGCGGGGAAGACCCGCCGTCTTCCGGGGATGGGGACGGCGACGGAGATGACGGCGGCGGCTGCTTTATTTCTTCGCTGGAATAAGTGACTTCTCTCCACGGAGCCGGCAGGGGGATTCTCCGCGATATCCCCCCTGCCCGCCCTCCCGCCGGTGCCTCCAGGCGGGCGATGATGACCTGTTTTTCGGCCTGAGCCCGCCCGGCGGGCCGTCTCTTCCCTGTGAGCGCCATGTCCAGTCTGAAGCAGACAGTTTCCCTTGCCTTTAAAATCCGTCCGGGAGAAGGGTGGCCCACCTCCCTGCTCCTGCTTCATTCCTTTTTTACGGGCATTGCCCTGGTGTTTCTGGAAACATCGGCCTATGCCCTGTTTTTCGCCCGCTTTCCCATTGAAACCCTTCCCTGGGTCTATATCGCCTCCGCCGTTCTGACCACCGCCATCGGCCTGTGTTACGGCTATATGGAAGAACGGTTCAGTTTTCAGCGCCTCCTGATCCTGACCACGGGATTTCTGCTGGGCATGGTCTTTCTCTTCTTTCTGGCGGGCCTGTTCACGGAAGATATTGTCTGGCACCGCGCGCTCTCCTTTTCCCTGGTGGTCTGGCACAGTGTGACCCTGTCTTTGACCGGGCTGGTATTCTGGTCCCTGGCCGGTCGTCTTCTCAATGTGCGCCAGGGAAAACGCCTCTTCGGCCTCATCGGCGCCGGGGAAATCCTGGCCGGGGTTATCGGCGGGCTCATGGTGTCCTGGCTCGTGAAAAAAGCCGGCGCCAACGGGCTGCTGCTCTTTTCCGCCTCGGGCCTCATGTTCTGCCTGATCGTGCTGGTGATCACCACCCGGAAGCTCTCCCGCCGTCTCTCCGTCGTTGCCGGCGAGGAGGAAGACACCGGCAGCGGCGGTGATATCCGGGATCTGTTTACGGACCGCTATTTCCAGCTCATTGTGGGCACCGCCATCCTGTCGGTATTCGCCTATTTTATCCTGGATTATGTCTTTTACGACCGGGCCGAGTTCCGTCATCCCGGGGAAGAAGAGCTGGCGGCCTTTCTCGGACGTTTTATTGCCATTATCGGCATGGTCAACCTGGCGGGAAACATGTTTCTTCACAGCCGGCTCATGGAACGCTACGGCTTGGCCCTGGGCCTTCTGGCCGTTCCGGTCATTGTTCTCGCCGGCTCTGCGGCGGCGGCGGCAGCAGGATTTTCCGGCGGCATGGCGGCCCTGTTCTGGCTGGTGGTGATCTCCAAGGGTATGGACGAATTTCTCCGGGGATCCCTGGAAGAGCCTTCTTTCCGGATCCTGTACCAGCCCTTTCCTCCGGGCCAGCGCATGAAAGCCCAGACCCTGCTGGAGACCATGGTGGAGCCCGGTGCCAACGCCCTTATCGGCATCCTCCTGCTGCTCATGGGCCATTTCGCCGATCCCGGCCCTGCGGGCATCCTTGTCATCGGGAGCCTGATCCTGGCTGTCTGGACGGTTTCAGCCTGGCGGCTGAAAAAGGAATACCCCCGGGCCCTTACGAGAGCCCTGTCCAAACGCAGACTGGGCGGGGCTGTCCTGGCCCTGGGAGACAGCGCGAGCCTCGAAGTGCTGCTCAAGGGCCTGAAAAGCCCCATTGCCGGCGAGGTGATCAACTGCCTCAATATGCTGGAGGAATTGCACGAAGAGGATTTCCGGGACGAGCTGGTCCGCCTCCTGGAGCATGAGGATCCCCAGGTGCGCCGCCATGTGCTTGATAAAATCGGCCGGCTGAATATCGCCGGAGCCGCCGGGGCCATTCAGTCCCGCCTGGAGCGGGAGACGGATAAAACCGTCATTGGCTGTGCGCTCCGGAATTTATGCGTGGTGGCCGAGGCTGATGCCTTTGAATTCGTCTATACCTTTCTCGAAGATCCGGACATGGATCTGGAAATCAAGCAGGGCGCCATGGCCGGGCTTCTGGCCAGCGGGGGCATTGACGGCGTTCTTTCGGCCGGTTCCAAGCTCAATATTCTCCTGGAATCCACCCGGGCCGAGGAACGGAAACTGGCGGCCCAGGTATTGGGAGAAGTGGGTATTTCCAGTTTTTACCGTCCGTTGCTGAAATTATTGAAGGATGATGATCTCTCCGTGCGGTCGGCGGCCATCACCGCGTCCGGGAAACTGCGCAATCCCCGGCTGCTGCCCGCCCTGATCCGCAATTTTGAGGTGGTGGAACTCAATAACGTGGTGGTCTCCGGCATCACGGCCTTTGGTCCGGACATCCTGCCCGAGCTGGAAATCGCCTTTGACCGGGAAGATCAGACCCGGACGATCCGCATCAAACTGGTGCGCATCATCAGCCGCATCGGCGGGAACCAGGCCATCGCCATTCTCAAACGCAAGATCGACTTCAGCGAGGAAGAAATTCGTAGCCAGGTGCTCTCAGCCCTGGTGAACTGCCGCTACCAGGCCGATATGCGGGATATCGACCGGATCCAGGAGCGCATCCGCAACGAGGCGGCCGACGCCGCCTGGAGCCTGGCCGTTCTGGTGGATGTGGGCGAACAGGAAGATGTCCTGCTGCTCAGCCGCTCCCTGCAAAGCGAGGTCAATAAAAACCGGGACCGGATATTCCATCTGCTGGGCATGATCTATCAGACGGATTCCATTCTGCAGGCCCGCGTGAACCTCAAAAGCGATTCCAGGGACCGCCAGGCCAACGCGGTGGAAGTGCTGGACAATCTTCTGCCTCAGGAGATGAAAACCATTGTTTTTCCACTGGTGGACGAGATGCCCGCCAGCCAGCGCCTTTCCCGCCTGGTGACGCTTTTTCCCCAGAAGCGGCTGAGCCGTCACGAACGGCTCAAGGAGATCCTGGCCCGCAGTCAGCAATGGACTTCGGCCTGGACCAAGACCTGCGCCCTGTTCATCGTCGGCCGGATCGCCACCAAGGAATTTTATGACGCCATTATCTCCTGCCTCTCCGATCCCGATCCCGTGGTGCGGGAAACCGCCGTCTGGGCCCTGGGCCGGCTCAATCCCGATGACCTGATTCAGCGGCTGACGCCCCTGAAGCGGGATGCGGTGGAGCGGGTGGCGGAGTATGCCCGTTTTGTCATCAATTCCGTGGGCTTCGCCCGGATTCCCATGGGAAAAAGCGGATTTCTGACCCGATCTGGGCGCTATACGGCCGAGCTGTTCCTGTCCATCCTGGAAGATGACGGGGAGCGGCGTCTCCGGCGGTGCCGGGCCGCCAATATCCTGTCCCGGTTCCGGATTCCGGCGGCGCGGGTGGCCCTCCTGGGCAATCTCATGATCTCCGATAAAATGGTGCGTTCCGCCGTTCTGGACGCCCTGATCAAGGGAAAATTCGATCTGGAGGAATCGGATACGGCTCCGCTGATCCAGTTGATCCGCGCGGAAATATCCGATGCCGGGCAGATCATGGAAAGCGCCGTGGCCTTTCTCCGGGTGCGCCACGGGGAGCGCCTGTTCCAGTCCCTGCGACAGGAACTCTCTCACACGCGGCGGCGGATCCTGCTGGCTCTGTTTCTCCTCTATTCCCGGAACGGGTTGCTGGAAGTCCCGTCCGGAAAACAGGCCCCGGAAATCCGGGCGCCCGGAATCCATATGGACGAAGACCAGCAGCATGCCCTGCATTACTGGTTCATCCACCAGGAGGAAAACCAGGTGATTCCGGAAGATGTCGTGAAACGCCTGGATCTTCTGCTCGGATGCCTGTCTGCGGACCGGGCCCTGGCGGAAAAAATCCGTCTTTTCTTTCTCCACCGGCATCCGGACCGGCTGAAGGATTACTGGCATATCCAGCCCCCGGCGGATGCCTTGGCCGCCGAGATCCATCTGAAACAGATTGCCTTTGGTACGGAAATCTTCTCTCTTTCCTGGTCCCGGATCTGCGCCCTGGAACTGATCGTGCGGGCCGGCATGACCCAGTGCATCCCCCGCGTGGTGGAGCAGCTTTCCAGCCCGGATGACGTGGTGCGGGCCACTTCCGCCTGGGCCCTGTACAAACTGCACCCGGCCGAATACGCCCGCCATTCACAACGATTGATGAACGATATCAGCTTTCTGGTCTCCCGGACCGCCAGGCAGCTGCGCCAGACGGACGCGGGCCGGACCGGAAACGCATCGTGAGGACGTCCTTATGCTTTTGACCATTGAACGTGTGATCATACTGAAATCCGTCAATATTTTTTCCGAAGTGCCCGAAGAAGATCTGGTGGAGGTGGCCTCCATCGTGGAAGAAGTGGAGGCCAAAGCCGGCGAAGATATTATCCTGAAAGGGGATATCGGCACCTCCATGTATATCCTTGTGACCGGAAAGGCCCGGGTCCATGATGACGGAAAGGAACTGGCGGTACTGAGCGAGAGAACCGTGTTCGGAGAACTGGCGGCTCTGGATCCCGAACCCCGGAGCGCCAATATCACGGCCATGGAAGACTGCCATCTGTTCAAACTGGAAGAAGGCCCCCTGTACGATCTCATGGCGGAGCATGTGGAAGTGGTCCGGGGTATTATCCGGGTGCTGTGCCGGCGGATGCGCAGCATGCTGCGCCAGCAGATGAAAAAGAAATAGTTTTTTCCGGGCGGCCGCTGCAAACGACGCCGGCCCGGCGATCCCCCGCCCCTGTTTTTTCCTGGTTCAGAAAAAAGCAGGGGATTTTTATTTGAGGATCCGGCGGCTATGAGCGTTTTTGGGGATGTCAAGGGCCTGGAATCGAAAAAAAATCAAAAAACATGCCACAATAAAATTTTTCCTGAAAAAATCGTTTTTTTTCTTGACCTCCTGGACCCCGTGATTATTTTTCTGGTTAAGAAATGGCGCAAACAGGCATAATATTAAATGGTTATATTTCTGTCAAAAAAATGTGCGCCAAAATAAAAAAATCTGGAAGGAGGAAAAAAATGATCGTAAGAAGAATGTTCAACACACCGGGATGGAGCCGGCGCAGCCCCTTTGACGATCTGGATGAAATGCGCCGCCGGATGGAGCGCCTGAGCAGCGCCCTGGGCGCCGGGTTTGCCGACGAGACCGCCGGGGCCGGGGTCTTTCCCCTGGTCAATATCAGCGAAGACAAGGATGCCTACCGGGTGCGGGCGGAACTGCCGGGGGTGGCCGCTTCCGATCTGGATTTGTCCATTACGGGCGGCAGCCTGACCATTTCCGGGAAACGCCTGGTGGAAGAAGAGGGGGAAAATGCGCGGTATCACCGAAAAGAGCGCACCTCCGGCAGTTTCAGCCGCGTGATTGAGCTTCCGGACGTGGTGGACGGCGAAAAGGTGGGGGCGTCCTTTACAAACGGCGTCCTCCTGGTGACGCTGCCCAAGTCTCCGGCGGCCAGGCCCCGCCAGATCACCGTATCCTGAACAGGCGCCCGACGCCGCTGATAAAAATCGACAACCGCCAATCCATCGTATACAGGAGGTGCAGCATGACAAGAACAGATTCACTGGCAGTGAAAAACCAGAGCGGACTGCCTGCAGATGCGGAACTCACCACGTCCGGCCTTAAATTCAGTCCCAGCGTGGATATCTTTGAAACGGATCAGCATATCACCCTGGTGGCCGATATGCCTGGTGTCGCGGCCGACGGCCTGGATATTGATCTCAGAGACAATATCCTGACCCTGAACGGCACGGTTTCCGGGGAGGAATCAAATGAAGAGAACGTGGTCCTGAGAGAATACCAGACAGGAGATTATTACCGCCGCTTCAGCCTTTCCGAGGTCATTGACCAGGAAAAAATCAACGCGGATCTGAAAAACGGGGTTCTGCGCCTGACATTGCCCAAGGTGGCCAAGGCCACTCCCCGAAAAATCACCATCAACACCGATTGATGCCGCCCAGACATCCGGTCTGATGTGAGCCGATGCATATCGGCCGGAACATATCAATCGGATAAGTCCCCCGCCTGCCGCCGGAGTATATCGTCCTTGATACGGTCGCTCCGGCGGCGGTGACGCCGTTCCTTCTCCCGGTCCGCAGCCCCAATCCTTCCCGTTCAGCCGTCAGCGTCCCCCGAAGAGAATTTTTCATTTTCCCGAACCGCGTCCGGCGGCGCATGACCGCCAGGCAGGGCCATGAGCCTGATCTGGGCCGCTCCCGGCCGGAGACCATCATTTTCGAGAGGAGTTTTTTTGCGCATTCTGCTGATGTATCCCTATTGCATCGCGCCCCGCCATCACCAGGAAGATGCGGGCATCATACCCATCGGCGTCTATTATATTGCCGCCCTTCTGCTGGAAAACGGATTTTCGGTCAAGGTTCTGAACCTGAGCGGATTCAAAGACAGGCTGGATGAGATCCGCCGGGTTATCCGGGAAGAACAGCCGGATCTCGTGGGATTTTCCATCGTGAACGCCAACCGCTGGGGGGCGGTGGACATCAGCCGCATGATCAAGGAAATCCGGCCCGGGGCCAAGGTGGTGTGCGGCGGCGTGGGGGCCACTTTTCTATGGAACCACCTGCTCAAAAATTTTCCATCTTTTGATTATATGATCGCCGGAGAAGGAGAAACCGCTTTTCTGCGATTATGCCAGGTTCTGGCGGATGGAGATCAGGACGCGGCCGCCGCGATTCCGGGCCTTGCCAGCCGCCGGAACGGAGAACCGGTCCTGAATCCGCCGGGGCCGCCGCTCACCGATCTGGACGCCCTTCCCGACCCGGCCCGGTATTTCCGGTTTCAGCATACGGTATTGAGCCGGGGATGCCCATCCGACTGCCATTTCTGCGGCTCGCCGAAATTCTGGGGACGAAAGGTGCGGTTTCATTCGGCGGCGTATATTCTCCGGCAATTCACCCGCCTGAAGGCAAACGGAACCAACTTCCTTTATATATCCGACGATACCTTTACATTGAACCGCCGCCTGGTTCTGGATGTCTGCCGTGGGATGATCGCTGCCGGCCTGGATCTGACATGGGCCGCCATCTCCCGGGTGGACCGCGTGGACGCGGAACTGCTGGGATGGATGCGCCGAGCCGGCTGCATCCAGATCAGCTACGGCATCGAAAGCGGATCGGAGCGAATACGGGCTTTTTATAACAAGCACATCACCCGGAAGCAGATCCGCTCCGCCTTTTCCCTGACAGCAGCGGCCGGGATGATGGCCCGGGCCTATTTTATTTACGGCGCCCCTGGAGAAGAAGATGCGGATATCGACGCCACCATTGAGATGATGAAGGAAATCAAGCCTCTGGGGGCAATTTTCTATCTTCTGGATGTATTTCCGGGCACCCGGATATATGAAAAATTCTGCCGTCGCTTCGGGGTGACGGATGATATCTGGAAAAAACGGATCGAGGATATTGCCTGGGTAGAGTATGAACCGGGAAAAATCCGCGATACGGCCCTGGAACGGGGCCGGAAACTTCGGGATTTTTTCCACCGGCGCCTGGCCGGCTGGGCAATGGAAACGGAAGTTCGATACGGTAATCAGGAAGAGCGGCTGCTGGCCGCAGATTTTTATTCCCGCCTGGCCATGACCTTCAGCCACGGGGAATATGCCGACGGCCGCGTTCCGGATGCGGCTGCGGCGGCAGAGGCCCTGTATCGCCGTTCCCTGGATCTTGCCCCGGACCGCCGTGCGTTTCGGGGGCTGGGCATGCTGAAATACGGCGGGGGCCGGTGGGCGGAAGCAGAAAAACTATTTTCAGACGGGCTTGTCCACTTTCCCGACGACAGGGAAACGGCGGTCTGCCTGGCCATTTCGTATATGAACCGGAGGGAATATGGGGATGCGGAAAAAATTCTTTCCGCCTTTCCCGATTCTCTTCAAATCCTTTCATATCGGGAAAAATGCGCCGCTTTGTCCGGTGAGGGGGAAAAGGCCGAGGAGCTGCGCCAGCGCATGGCGAAATTACCCGAAAACAGAAAAATATCTGGATAAAAAAGAGGGTTAGCCGCGCAATACAATGATCGGAAGAGACGGCTTGAAACGGAGAAAAAGCTTGACATGAATACGGCGGCTTGTTAGCTAAGGCAGTCACGTTACCATGATAGAGGTATATTGTACGGCTGTCCGTGCGATTCCGTCATGTGAGCAGATGGAAAATCTTAGGTTTTTTATTTCACTCGCGTCAAGTTTTATTTCACTCGCGTCAAGGAGGAAGAACAAAGATGAAAAGATTAGCGGTTCTCTCACTTGCAGCTCTGTTGGTGGCGGCCTTCACCGTGCCGGCTGCCGCTCTTGAAAGCCAGTTCGGCGGTTACTGGCGCACCCGCGCGTACACCATGCAGAACTTCACCGGTGAAGACCAGACGGAAGGAATGGACTGGTCCGGAGTAGACACCCGTGCCCGCCTGTACTACACCGCTGTATTCCATGAAAATCTGAAATTCGTGAACAAATTTGAATGGGATGCCGTCTGGGGCGATACCACGCTCGGCGATATCGGATCTGATGGCAAAAGCCTGGAAATCAAAAACAGCTATGCTGATTTCAATCTGGGACCGGTAAATTTCAAGATCGGTATTCAGGGCGTCGCCATTGCCCGCGGTTTTCTGTTCGATGATGATTTTTCCGGTGCCATGGTGACGTACAAGGGCAATAATATAGAGGTTCCCTTTCTGTGGGTAAAAGCCTACGAAGGCTATAATCTCGGCTATGGTAAAGACAATAACAACGTCGATGTTGATTATTACGGCATCCTGCCGATCATCAGCATCGGTGAGTCCATGTCCCTGAACCCCTTCTTTCTGTATGCGTACTCCAAGGACGCCAGTAGCTGGCCCAGCACTGCTTCCTATGAAAAAATGAGGTTGTTCTATGCCGGTTTGAATCTTGACGTCACAGCTTCCGATATTGCTGCAATCTGGTTTACGGGTATTTATCAGGGTGGTGATGCCGATACAATCGGCGGCGGATGCGTCGATTTTGCAGCATATCTGCTGGCAGCCGGACTTGACCTTGACTTCTCCCGGGTCAATTTCCATATGCAAGCTTTTTATGCTACGGGTGATGATGATGCGGATAAAGATATGGAAACCTTTTTCGTTCCCAAGGGACAATCATATTACTGGGCGGAAATCATGGGTTTTGGCATTTTTGACAGAGAGGTGTCCGCAAATTCTCCGGGCGATCAAATCGGCAATATCATGGCTTCCAATATTGGTCTGAAATTCAAAGCCTCTGATAAATTGTCAATCAGCTGTGACCTGTGGGGCGCCATGTTCGCCGAAGACAATGCCGCCGGAGAAGACTACCTCGGTGCTGAGGTAGACCTCAAACTCACCTATAAACTGGTGGAAGGCCTGACCCTTGACGTAGTGGGCGCCTACCTGTTTACCGGCGAAGCCACTTATGAAGGCAGTGACGAAGCTGATCCGTATGAAGTGGGTACTCGTCTGTCCCTCAAGTTCTAAAAAAAAATCTGAAAATTCAAAGGGCGCATCTTCGGGTGCGCCCTTTTCTGATTGTCCTGTTGCGAATCATTTACGAATCATTTCAAGGCAGACGGCGTCACGCCTTCTCCATCCGCCAGATTTCCACAATCTCTCCAGCCCGATACATGTATTCCCTTATACTGGTATGACGCCTCACCGGCAAAGATCAACACAGGCGCACCGGCCTTGTCTCCGGCAAGGGCGCACCACTTTTCCAGCCCGGTAAAGGCTTCATGGGTAAGGGTCCGGCCCGATTTAATTTCCACTGGAATCAAACGAGTTCCCCGCTCAATCAGCAGATCAATTTCATTGCCGTTGCTGTCCCGCCAGAAGGAAAATATCTGTTTTTCTCCCTGGTTCAATCTTAATTTGACCAGCTCCGAAATAATAAAAGTCTCAAAAATATTCCCCCGCAGGGGATGGGTCATCATCTGTTCCGCCGTCCGGATACCCAGAAGCCAGGAGACCAGGCCCGCATCATAAAAATACAGCTTGGGCATTTTGACCAGCCGTTTATTGAAATTGACGTGGTGGGGACGCAAAAGAAAGGCCAGATAACTGGCCTCCAGAACAGATATCCAGGATTTCGCGGTATTTTGGGTGATGCCGCATTCCGTTGACAGGGAAGACAGGTTCAGCAGCTGTCCCGTCCTGCCCGCACACAGCCGGACAAATCTCTGAAAGGTTTCCAGATCCTGGATTTTCAGCATCTGCCGGATATCCCGTTCCACATAGGCCGTTACATAAGCGCTGTACCAGGCCGCAGGCGGCAGGCCGCGATCATAGATCGGCGGATAGCCGCCGGTCAGCATCATGATATCAATGTCATTGGGCAATTGCTCCGCTGCGGCAAGTTCCGGAACGGAAAAGGGGAGCAATTCCACAAAGGCGGTCCGGCCCGCCAGGGATTGTGTAATGCCGGACATCAGGCCAAACTGCTGGGAGCCCGTCAATATAAAAAGCCCCGTCCGGCCGTCCTTGTCCATCAGAGTCTGGAGATAGGATAAAATTTCCGGACACCGCTGCACCTCATCCAGAACAGCGCCGTCAGGAAACCGCGCGAGAAAAGACCGGGGATCTTCAGTGGCGGCCTGCCGCAGATCCGGCTCTTCCAGAGAGGCATATGGCCTGTCTTCAAAAACCGCCCTGGCCAGGGTTGTCTTTCCGGACTGGCGCGGTCCCGTCAGGGTAATGACAGGGAACCCGTCCAGCAGGCGCTCAATTGTTCCGGTTATTGTTCGATGGATCATGGCAATCCTCTATCCGGGTTTATGCAGCCTGAAAATTGTAAACGAATCTTTAACTTTCTGGAATAATACAATTTAACAAAAAAATCGCAGGTACGTCGATTATTCTATAACCAATGGCGTATTCGCCGGTTATTGTTGAATATCCGCATGACAGCGGCAAACAGAAGATATGGATCATTGCCCCAATTTATCTTTCAGCAGCTGATTCACCACCTGCGGATTTGCCTTTCCCCTGGTTTCCTTCATTACCTGCCCGACGAAAAACCCCATCAACCTGGTTTTGCCGTTCCGGAATTCCTTCACTTGCGATGGATTGGCGGCGATAATCCGGTCAATGACCGGCTCTATCGAACCGGTATCCGATACCTGTTTCAGCCCTTTTTCGTCCACGATGGCCTCCGCTGTTTTTCCGGTGGAGGCCATATCTTCAAAAACCGTTTTGGCGATTTTGCCGCTGATCACCCCTTTTTCCAGCAGGGCCAGCAATCCGGCCAGGTCTTCCGGAGAGACAGGGGAAGCAGATATCTCCAGCCCCTTTTGATGGAGCAGGCCGAGCAGGGGCCCCATGATCCAGTTGGCCGCCTGCTTGGCATCGGCGGAATGAGACAGGCATTCCTCAAAAAATTCGGCGATCTCCGGGCCGGCGGTGAGAACCTCTGCGTCATAGGAAGAAAGACCGTGCCCCAAGATATACCGGGCTTTTCTGGCATCCGGCAGTTCCGGCAGAGACGAGCGCACCTCTTCAATCCAGTCCGTGGAAATTTCGACGGGAAGAAGGTCCGGATCGGGGAAATACCGGTAGTCATGGGCCTCTTCCTTCCCGCGCATGGAACGGGTGACCCCGCTGTTTGGGTCATACAGCCGGGTTTCCTGCACCACTTCCCTTCCGTCCTCGATGACTTCCCGCTGGCGCATGATTTCATAGGCAATGGCCTTTTCCACATGCTTGAAGGAATTCAGATTTTTCACTTCAGTACGGGTGCCGAATTGCTCCGCGCCTTCGGGCATGATGGAGACATTGGCATCGCAGCGAAAACTGCCTTCTTCCATATTGCCGTCACAGATATCCAGGTAGCGGACAATGGAATGCAGTTTACGCAGGTAGGCCCCCGCTTCTTCCGGGGAGCGCATGTCCGGTTCGGAAACAATCTCCAGAAGCGGGGTGCCGGTCCGGTTATAATCCACACGGCTCACGGGTTCTCGCGGATCATGAATCAGCTTTCCGGCGTCTTCTTCCATATGGATACGGGTGATCCCGATACGCTTTTGATTTTCCGCCACCTGAATATCCAGGTATCCATGTTCGCACAGGGGAAGTTCATATTGGCTCACCTGGTAGTTTTTGGGCAGGTCCGGATAAAAATAATTCTTGCGGGCGAAGCGGGAAACGGGATTGATGGCGCATCCGGTGGCAAGAGCAAGCTTGATGCCGTATGCGACCACCTTGCGGTTCAAAACGGGCAGCGCACCCGGCATGCCGGTGCAGACCGGACAGGTATGGCGGTTTGGTTCGGCGCCGAAAGCGGTGGCGCAGGAGCAGAAAATCTTGGTATGGGTTTTCATCTGAGCATGTACTTCCAGCCCGATGACAGACGTGTATCTCATCAGGGAATCCCTTCAAAAAAACAACAGCAGAATGGATGAACGATGTCGCAAACAATGACCGAAACATGGCAATGATAACATTTTTCCGCAAGAGATGTCCATTCTCCAGGGAGAAAGTTCGATTGAGATGGATGTGCAATACAGGGCAAAATGTAAATGCGGGACACTTTCTTGCGCCCGGCGAAAAAAAAAACTATAAGGACACTTGTTCAGAAGGAAAACGTCGGGATCATGAAAAAAATATTGAACACAGAGAGGACTTTTCAATGAGGCAAATGATCGTTTTTCTGATAATTTTTTTTGCGCATTTTATTGCCGCCGGCGGTGTATGGGCAGACAGCGCCCCGCAGCTGGATACGGAACTGCCGGCCCCCCTTACCGTAATGATCGGTGAGAATCTGAGTTATGACCTTTCCTCCCATTTCTCCGATCCGGATGGCGATGACCTGGAGTTTACCCTGGTGGAAATTGTCCGCAATCCCATATCCGGAAAAGCATGCGGCGCAGCGGACTGTTTTTCCAGCCTGTCCCTATCCCCGGAAGGTCTTGTCACCGGCCTGTCGAATGACGAAACGGATGAAGGGGATTATGCCGTTATTTTTTCCGTGGCCGATCCGGCGGGCGGCAATACCTCCGTGATGAACGTCCTGCCCATCTGGCTGGCATTATCCGGAGAAATCCAGCTTTCTCCGGATTCCCATATCTTCGGTCCCCTGGGGCTCGGGGAGGCCGAAACCCATTCGTTTACCATTGAAAATATCTCGACGCACGGCAGCCTGATCCTGAGAAGATTCAGCCTGAATAACGCGGTTCATTTTTCCATCATCAATAATACCTGCCTGGACCGTACGCTTGCCCCCGGGGCGACATGCTCCCTGGATGTTGAATATCGTCCCCTGGAAGGCGGCACGCAGATTACCGGAATGACCGTTCAGTCTTCCGACGCCACGGATGACGGCGATTACCTGGAAGGCGTCACCCTGCAGGGGATGGCCTATGCAGTGGAGCCAAATATCGAACTGAGCAGGGATTCCCATGATTTCGGCACCATTGACGTAGGGAGCGGTTCCGCCGTGCAGGTATTTACCGTCTTTAACCTGGGCAATGCGCCTTTGACGCTGTCCAGCCTGTCCGTGAACGGTGATGACGCCGCTCATTTCCAGGTGAACAGCAATACCTGCGGCAGCGGCCCTATTCCGGCATCCGGCAGCTGTGCCGTCGGCATCTCTTTTCTTCCCCTGTCCGCCGGAGCGAAATCCGCCAGCCTGGGCATTGATTCCAATGATCCGGACAAGCCGGCGTATACGGTATTTCTGTCCGGAAACGGGAAAGCGCCAGTGGTGACACCCGACCCGGAAATCAGGATATCCCCCGCAGATCTGAATTTCGGGGTAATCACTGCCGGAACCACTTCTTCCGATAAGACCGTCACCATCACCAGCGCGGGAGAAGCGGCCCTGGATATCGACCGCATCTCCATCAGCGGCGCGGATGCCGCCTCCTTTGCCATCGAAGAAAATACGGCGAATGGCGCCAGGCTCGCCAAGAATCAGGCGGCAGCAGTGACCCTTTCCTTTTCGCCCCTCCGGATCGGCCCCCATTACGCAAGCCTGCGGATTCCGTCCAATGATCCGGATACCCCGATGGCGACCGTCTCGTTGACCGGTGAAGGGGGGGCTTCCGTCAAACTGTATTTTCCCCATATCGCGGCCACGGACCAATGGGATACGGAGATTTCCCTGATCAATACCCTGACATTCCGGTCCATCAGCGGAAGATTCATGGCCTACGGAAATGACGGCAGCCTGGTGAGCCAGGAGGACGGCGTGACCCTTCCGGCGGGCGGCAGAAAAGAAATACATGTTGACACCTTCTTTTCCCGGGCGGACGAGATCGGTTATATCGTTTTTGAAACACTGGATACCGGTCTTGCCGGATATAATAAATTCCATACACGGGACGCCCAGAGAGTGGCGATTCCGGCTACCTCCGAGATTGGCAGCGGCGACTTATATATCTCCCATATCGCATCCAATGCGGAGTGGTGGACCGGCATCAGCCTGGTCAATACCACATCTGCCGCCAGAACCCTGACCCTGGCTTTCAGTAACGGGGAAAGCCGGTCCAGGAGTATTCCGGCGGGCGGACATGACGCCTTTCCCATTGCCGAACTTTTCAGCGGCGTCCCCCAGCCCGATATCAATTCCGCCGTGATCCGGAATGCCGCCGGCATCATCGGTCTGGAACTGTTCGGAAGCCATGTCGGCAGCGCCAGTGAATACCTGAGCGGCATTCTGCTGAAAGAAAACACCACCGCTGATTTATACTATCCCCATATTGCCGATAATGATCTCTGGTGGACCGGCGTCGTGATGTATAATCCATCCGGCGTGGAGGCGGAAATGGTATTGAAAGCCTATGATATGGACGGAACGGAGCTGGGCGTGGAAACCCTGTACCTGGAGGGCAGGGGACATAAATCGGATGCGACGGGCAGCCTGGGGCTTCCGGCCGGGACGGATTGGTTCCATATTACTGCGGATCGTCCATTGACCGGGTTTGAATTGTTCGGAAAACGCAACGGTTCCCAGCTGGCGGGATATACCAGTGTCGGTATCCAGCGCCGGAACGGCGTATTCGCGAAACTGGAACGGGCCGGGTGGACGGGCATCGCCTTTGTGAATACCACCGGCGACCCGGCTGCTATCACCCTCACCGCGCGCAATGACGCCGGAACGGTAATCGCGGAGGAAATTCTTGATCTTCGCCCCCATGAAAAAATCGTGGATGTGGCGGAAGGCCTCTTTTCCTCGTCCATTATCGGCGCTACCTATATCCGGTTTGAATCGGACCGGGACGTGGTGGGATTTCAGTTGAACGGCGCGGAGAATGACCTGATGCTGGATGCGCTTCCCGGCATGTAAAAAGACCTGACTGGGATGGGATCGGATTCCCCGTGCAGCCTGCGGCTGCACGGGGAATCCGTGTTGGAAATGTATTGCGCGTATCAGCTGCGGGAAACGATATCCGCCGCCACAAAAGGGGTGCAGCGGATGCCGACGGCACCTTTCCGGACCCATATGCGGGCCATATGGACATGACGGCCGCTCATATTGATGATGCTCGGCATCTCTTCCACAAACAGGATATCCTGGGTGCGGAATTCGATATAATGGGTATGATCGGCATAGGGGTCGGCGATCAGGATAATTCTTTCCGGATCATGGTGATGTTTTACCGGAGACCCGGAAAAGGGCAGGCTGGCGGCTTTCAGCTTTTCCGGATCTTTCGCCGCTTTATACGGCTGGATTTCAAATTTTTGCGCTTCTTCCAGAAACTTGATCATTCTTCCATCATCTCCTTATATCCATCCATGCTTCGCCTCTTGTCTGCGGCGGCGGCAAGAGGCGCCATGTCAGCGGTGAAAAATCTCCGGATCAGATCTTCGCCCTCCGCCTGCGTGGAAATACCGGTAATGGCCTTCCGGAACCGGGTCGCGCCGGGCAGCCCTTTGACAAACCAGCCCAGCCGGGAGCGCATCATGCGGCAGGCAACGGATTCTCCATAATACCGGGCCGTTTCATTCAGGTAACTGACCATGAGTTCGCATCGCCCGGCCGGAGGGGGATCGGCTGCCGCCCGTTCCCCCCGGAGCAGCGCATGAGCCTGGCCGAATATCCAGGGGGCGCCCACAGCGGCGCGGCCGATCATCACGGCCTGGCACCCGGTCTCGGAAAACATCCGGAGCGCGTCTTCGGCCGTGTGGATATCCCCGTTTCCTATAACCGGAATGGACACCGCCTCCCGTACCCGGCCGATCAGAGACCAGTCGGCACGGCCTCGAAACCCCTGGGTCGCGGTGCGGGGATGCACTGCGATGGCGTCCACGCCGCAGGCTTCGGCAATGCGGGCGGTTTCCAGGGCCTGCTCTCCGGAGGCGTCCCAGCCGGCGCGGATTTTGATGGTCAGGGGAATGGAAACAGCCTTTCGAACTGCCGTGAGAAGTCTTTCGGACAGATCCGGGTTCTTCATCAGGGCGCTCCCCGACCCGGATTTCAGAATTTTCCGGACGGAACACCCGAAATTGATATCCAGGACATCCGCGCCGGATTCCGCAACAACCCGGGCCGCTTCGGCCAGAAGATCCGGTCTGGCACCAAAAATCTGGACGGAAAGCGGGGTATCGTCTGCGGCGGTGTCCAGCATGCGCAGGGTTTTGTGGGAGCCGTGGACAAGTCCGTTGGCGCTGATCATTTCCGAACAGAGCAGACCGGCCCCGCCGGCCCTGGCCATGAGGCGGAAAGGCAGATTGGTGACGCCGGCCAGCGGGGCCAGAACCACCGGCGGTGAAATTCTTACGGCCCCTCCGGAATTTCGGCCAATGGAAACGCCCGCAGGATCAGGAAGATTGGCCGACATCTTTATCCTTCCGCAGCCGGGACAAGGAAATCACCTTGGCCCCATCGTCCCGGCGGGGTTTTTCCGCCGGCCGGGGCCTGCTGTGAACCGGATCTCCGGGAGCGGACTCCGGGGCGTCCATTTGGTGATCCCGGTTCGTAAAATGCCCGTAATCCGGAATTTTTTCCAGGCGGATCCGCTTGCCGCCCATGGTGAATTCATCCCCGTTGATATAGGCGTTTCGCAGAATCCAGGTAACGGTCTGCAGGGGCGCCTTCAATATCAGCAGGGTGACATGATACCAGTCCGGCTTGTAATCGGCGCGAATATCCTCAATGCGGGCAAAAAAAGCGGGATTGTCCTCAAAATAAACCAATACGATATCATTTTCCTGGGCCATTTCATCCTCATGAAAACTGTTGTGAACCAATGATCACCATGCCGTCCGGGAAAATTCTGGCGACCGGACTATGCCATAATCCGCAGCGGGTGTACAGATCTTCGAGACAGGCGCCCGAAAAGAGAGGCCGCCAGCGGGTGCAGGGAACAAGTATAAGACAATACTTGAATTATTCATTCAGTTATACTATGAAAATTCTGGATATATCGGCGTGATGGGTTCGTCCCCTGACAAATGAGCGGAGACCGGCGGCATTGGCGCATTCCGTTCCGCTGTTCCTTGTTTCGGTCTTTCTTTGGCGCCGCCCGCTCGAAAAAATCCATTTTCAATTCCAGTTGACAGGAGGAGGTTGCCGGATGGCAAGGATCTGCATGAAAAAATTATTCATCCCCATGGCCTGCATGATGATCTGCGTGCTGATGGCCGGCTGCCTTTCCCGTACCCCCGCCCCGGAAGAAGCGGCCGCGCCGGAAGCTGAAACCACGGATGCCGCCGCGCTGCCGGATGCCGGACCGACGGAGCCCCTCCCCACCAGCGGGGATGAATTCACCGTGGATCCGGAAAGCGTGGAAATGGGCGCCTTTTTTGAGGAAGAAGTGGATAATTTCATTGTTCTCCTGGATGCTTCGGCGTCCAAATTTCTTCCCAATGCCGGGGAAACCAAGCTGAAAACCGCCAAGGACATCCTGCGCCGGTTCAACGCGAAAACACCGGACCGCCCTCTTTTCGGCGGATTGCGCCGCATGGGCTGGGAAGCCGGGGCATTTTCCACGGACACCTCCCTGCTGTACGGGATGGCGGGATACCAGCGCGGCGCCTATGCAGACGCCATTGAGAAAGTGCGCTGGGCCGGCGGCAAAACCCCCCTTTCCAAGGTGATGGACAAGGCCTCCGACGATCTTGGCGCGGCCCCTGACGGCCCCAGGGATTATCTGGCCATGGTCATCATCAGCGACGGAAAGGTATTGCGGAAAGAACCGGATCCGGTGATGGCGGCCCGGCGCGCCAAGGAACGCTACGGAGAACGGATCTGTATCTATACTGTCGCCGTGGGAGACGACCTGGATTTCGAAACCTATACGCCCGAGGATCTGAAGCCGAAATACCGGCGGAAATATCAGCTGCTCCAGGACATCGCCACGGAAGGGAAATGCGGATATATGGTCCGGGACAGGGATCTTGCGCCGGATAAAAATATGGAGCAGTTCGTCCATGATGTCTTTCATCGGGGAAACAGCTTTGAATGCCCGGACACGGATGACGACGGCATCTGCGATGCGGATGACAAATGCCCGGGCACGCCCCTGGGGGCTCCGGTGGATGAAAACGGCTGCTGGATACTGGGCAAGGTTCAGTTTGATCTGAACAAATGGAATATCCGTCCTGAATACCATGCCATGCTCGACGGTATCGCCCGGGTGCTTACGCTCAATCCGGATGTACGCCTGGCCGTGCAGGGGCATACCTGCACCATCTGGACCGAGGATTATAATATGAAACTGTCCCACTGGCGGGCCATGGCGGTGGCCGCCTATCTCAGGGATCGCGGTGCGCGGCCGGAACAGCTGGCCGTGGAGGGATACGGGTTTACCGTACCCACGGCGCCCAATGAAACCGAACGCGGGCGCATACTGAACCGCCGGGCGGAATTCCAGCGCATTCAGTAACGGTAAAATACCCCGGCCGGGGAGGGCGGTCTGCCTTCCCCGGCCGGCGTTGTCCCCGGGAGAGAGGAATGAAACCAATATTCCGCCGAATGGCGATTGCGGGCGCCGTCATCGGCGTCCTGCTCATTGTTCTGGCTGCGGCGCTGCCCTTTCTGGTGGATGTGCGGAAATACCGTCCGGAACTGGAGGCGGCCGCCGCAGAAGCGCTGGGCCGGCCGGTGTCCGTAGGTGATGATCTCCGCCTGGGGATCTGGCCCCGCCTGGAGCTATCCGCATCCGATATCCGCATCGGCAATCCGGAGGGCTTTTCCGCGCCCCATCTGCTTACGGTGAAATCCGTGGATTTCGGGCTTCAATTATGGCCCCTGGTCCGCGGACGGATGCAGATTGATGAAATCCGGTTTGTCTCTCCCCATATCATCCTGGAAAAAATGGCGGACGGCCGCGTAAACTGGAATTTTCCCGTCACGGACAGGGGCCGCGCAGCAACACCGGAACCGCCGCCTTCGGACAGCCCCGTGGCGGCCCTTGATGAGATGGAGATCAAAGGCATTCTGGTCACGGACGGACGGGTGGAATATAAAGATCACCAGTCCGGCCAGCACCGCGCCGTGGAAGAGCTGGCGCTGGATATGAATGATATTTCCCTGGACCGTCCCGTCGCCTTCCGGCTTTCCGCTCTTCTGGACGGTGTCAGGTTCTTTTCCAAAGGACGGATCGGCCCTCTGGGCAATCCGCCGGGCAGCGGCAGGCTGGAAATAGATCTTGAAGCAGGCATGGAAAAACTGCTTGAAATTGCGGTTTCCGGCCATGCGTCCGGGCTGACCGGTCAGCCTGAAATCGACCTGGACGTCCAGATTCCTCCCTTCCGCCCTGAACCGCTGCTGGATACACTGAAAATTCCAGTCCCGCCTTCTCCAGCGGTACAGGATATGCTCCACGAACCGGACGGTCTTTTGCATCGGATCGGCTTTTCGGGCCGTTTTTCCGGAAAAGAGTCGATTCTGGATGTAACGGACGCGAAATTGACCCTGGGCCCTTTGTCCCTCCAATGTGCCCTTCACGCGGACAGCGGGAACAAAAACGGGAAACTGCACATTTCGGCCCGGACCAGAAAGGAACCGCTGGAACTCACAACCCGGATCTCCCGGGAAAAAAACGGCGCATATCCCCTGCAGCTCCACGCCGCCGGGCCGGGACAACTGGATCTGAAGGCCAAGGGGCGGGTGACGGGCGGAAAGAATCCCGGGGGTGACTTCCGGATTGATCTGGCGCCCTTTTCTCCCAAAACACTGGTCTCTGCTCTGGGACTGCCCTGGCCCCTGGCCCTTGCGGACCCGAAAGCCCTGTCCACAGCGGGATTCTCCGGCCGGGTCATTGCTTCCCGGGACGGCCTGCACCTGAAGGACGGCCGGATGCAAGTGGACGATACCCGGATGACATGCACGGCAAAGATCAAAACCTCGCCCCATAAAGATATCCAGGCCTCGCTGTCACTGGACCATATGGACCTGGATCACTATCTGCCGCCGACTTCCCCGGCTGCCGCCGGGAATACGGAATCCGCCAATCTTTCCGCAAAAAACGGAGACCGTATTGCGTCCCTGCGCAAAGCCCTGGAAAAAACTGTCCTGGATCTCCGGTTCCAGGCGGATGCCGTGACGGTGAAAGGGATCAAGGCCCGGCAGGTGCGGATGAAGCTGGCGGGAAAGAATCATCAGTTCCGGCTGTCCCCCGCCAGCCTGGAAGCCTGTGACGGACGGATACAGACGGACCTGCGGATGGATCTGCAAAAGGTGTCGCCCGCCTGGGATCTCCGCTCCACCGTATCCGGCGTCCGGACGCAGGATCTGCTCCAGGCTTTCCTGGATTCCACTCCCTTCAAAGGCATTATGGATGGGGACATCCTGCTGCGGGCATCGGGAGACGTGCCGGCGGTTTTGACCCGAACCCTGAACGGGAAGGCAGAGATAAAGGTGAAAGACGGCGAAATCACCGGGATGAATCTGGTCTCCATGGCGCAAAATCTGGCCGCCTCCTATCAGGGAGAAAAGGGAAACGCGACCCGTTTTTCACGCCTGACGGCCGGATGCCGGATTTCCGACGGTCTGGTGCGCCTGGAAAATACCGTCATCCAGTCCCCCCTTCTGAAAGCCGGCGCCACCGGTACGGTGGATCTGCCCGCTGAAACCCTGGATATAGACATCACTCCCGAATTCCTGGCTCCGGCCGACGGCGCGGATATGACCGGCTTCATGGTGCCGGTGCGCATTACCGGCACCATATCCAGTCCCGTGATCCGTCCGGATGTACAGCGGATGATCCGGATGGTGCCCAGGGAAACCATGGAAAAAATCCTGAAGAATCCGGAACAGGAGCTGGGCAATCTTCTGGACCGGCAGAAAAACAAACTGAAACATATTCTCGGATCGGGGAAAGACGGCGATTCTGGGGCCGGTTCTGGTTCCGGTTCCGATTCCGATTCTGGTTCTGGCGAGGGGGGAGACAATCCCCCCGGCTCCGATGCGTCATCGCCTGGAGAGGAGGAGCCGAAGGAGGAAAAAGCGGCCGGTCAGATCGTGAACGACCTGCTGAAACTCATCAAATAACCTCCTCCTGGCAATATTCCCTGATCTTCTGATCAATAGCGCCGGCATACCGTGTGTCAAGGAGGGATTTTATAAAAGAGGTTTGATTTTTTTTTTATTTCATATATAACACGTCCAAACTTTACCAAGGAGGGGTAAAAAGATGAAAAAAATTATTCTGGTTATGTCCTGTATGACTTTGGCGTTGATGGTCGCCGCGCCGGCGTTCGCGTTTGAACTGACGTCCGAATCCGCTAAAGTCATGAACAACATCACCGCCTACAGCCCGGCACAATTGAATGCCATTATGGAAGCCAACGGTCTCACCCTGGCTGAAAACGCCGAAATACCGGAATCTTATGAAATTGACAATAAAAAGTCCATTGCCTATGAACCGGCCGATCTGCACAGTATCTTTACCGCCTACGGCCTGACCCTTTCCCCGGAGGCCGTGGAAACCAAACTGGGCGGCACTGATTATGCCTCCGTCAATAAGGACGGCGAAATCGTATTCGGCAAAAAATCATCCGCCTATGATGGCAAGGCGTTGACCGCGATTCTGAGCGCATATGCCGTCCCGTCCGGCGCGCCCGCGCCCGTACCCGTGGCCGCCGCAACCCCGGCTCCGACCCCAGCCCCGGCTCCGGCCCCGGCTCCGGCGCCCAAACCGCTCAAAACCGGCGCTCCGGTCGGTGCGGTTGTGGATGAAGGGGGAAAATGGACCCTGAAAGCTGATTTTCTCTTTGATTTTGATAAAGCCGTCCTCAATCCCCAGTACTATCCCATGCTGGACAATGTGGCGACCGTGATCAGCCAGAATCCGGATCTGGATGTTGAAATCATCGGCCATACCGACAGTATCGGCACCCCGGAATATAACAGCGGCCTTTCCGTCCGCCGGGCCCAGGCAGTAAAAACCTATCTGACGAACAAGGGCATCGCTGCTTCCCGCCTGTCCGTCAAAGGCATGGGCGAAAGCGCCCCGATCGCCTCCAATACAACCAGGGAAGGCCGTGCCAAGAACCGCCGCGTAGAGCTGAATCCCATCTGGCGGTAGTCTCCACGCCGGAAACGGCCATGCCTGACCATCCCCAAACCCCTCCGCGAAATCTTCGCGGAGGGGTTTTTCCGTCCTGCAAGCAGGGGATTCCCACCATCCGATAACGGACGCACCCCATTGTCCCTCCTGCCTTTTCGTGTCAGAGATACTGCGAGAATCCCGGTGGAGGAAGGCATTGCGCTTCCCCGCCCTGATACAGGGAAGACTGGACAGAAACACGATACAAACAGCGGAAGGAGGACATATGAAACAAGGCATGATCATGGCAGGAGCTCTTTTTGCCGCCACGCTTTTTCTCATGACCGGATGCGCCGGGTATCAGCGGCAGGCCCGGTTACCGCCCCATGATTTCTTAAAGGAAGTCGCGTCCGGAGAGCTCGCGCCAAAGGTGGGGCGGGCTGTTATTCTCCTGGACCGCTCGGACACCATGGGGGCCGAGTGGCAGGGAGGAACCCAGCTATCCGGGGCCGCGGCACTGGCCGGCGGCATGGTGAAGACGCTCGTCTCCCTGAAAATTCCCGTCACCCTCCATGCTTTTGGCGGAGATGCGGAAGACGCGGTTATTTTCCGGCCGGAAGACCTGAAAAACAGGGATATCCCCCTGTCCGATCTCACGCCCCAGGGCGAAAATACGCTGGGTGCGGCCCTGGCCGCCGTTGTGGAGGAACGGAATGCGTCATCCGCCGTTCCGGGAGAAAAAACCGCTGTCATCATTATTTCCAACGGTATGGCGGCGGATGATCCCGTGGCAGCGGCTGTCTCCGTGCGCGATAATTTTGGCGACCAGGTCTGCCTGTATTCCCTGCTGGTGGGGGAAGATACCGCCGGGCGGGAAATGCTGGGAAATACCGTATGGGAAGCCGAGTGCGGATTTCCCGAGAGTGCGCAGCGCCTGATGTCCCCGGATGGCATGGCGGAATTCATGAAAAAGGTGTTTCTTGCCAGGGGGGCAGCCCCTGTTGTTCCTCCCGAACCGGAAACGGAAGAAGGCGTAACCCCGGAAGAGACCACGTCCTGGGAAAGCCTTGACGACCGGGATGGTGACGGCGTGGCCGATGCGGAAGATCAGTGTCCCAAAACGCCGCGCGGCGCGGTGAGCATCAACGAGGACGGATGCTGGATCATCGCCGATATTCAGTTTGAAACCAATAAGACGGATATCAATCCCGAATATACCGCCATGCTGGATGAGATCGCGGCGGTCATGGCCGCCAACCCGGATATCCGGCTGGCGTTGCGGGGACATACGGATTCCATGGGCACGGCGGCCTATAATATGGCCCTGTCCTGGAAACGGGCCAGGTCCGTGAGTGCTCTGCTGGCGGAAAGAGGGGTGGACGAATCCCATCTGATCCCGGTGGGAATGGGTTTCAGCACGCCTCTGGATATCAATGACACCGCCAAGGGACGGGCCAGAAACCGCCGGGTGCATGTCCAGCCGCTCCGGGTGATTACGGCCGCGCCATAACCCCTGCAAAAGCGGGCGGAAACGCCCAACGGGCGTTTCCGTGTTTTTGCAGGGAAACAGTGCGTTTTGTATGAATATATCTGCTTTAAAGTCCGGATTCCGGCGTGCGGATCCATTGGGCGGCGATCAGGCTGATCAGGCTCATCACGGCCCCGGCGAAAAAAACCATCCGGTAGTCCAGCATCCATAAAAATCCGCCGAGGGCCGGCAAAACCACGGCGGCGATATGGTTGATGGCAAAGCCCACGGCCATGCTGGGGGCAATATCCCGGGGATCGCCCACCTTCTGAAAATAGGTTCGGATGGCAATGGCAAAATTAAAAAATACATGGTCCAGCACATATAAAATCCCCACCAGAAGCCGGGATTCGGTCAGGCCGTAGGCGGTGAAAATCAGGATCAGGCTGGCGTATTCCAGGGACAGAACCTTACGCTCTCCAAAGCGGATAATGGCCTTTCCGATCCAGGGACTCAGGAAAAAATTGACCAGGTTATTGATCACAAACAGGATTGTGACTTCCCGTACCGAATAATGAAATCGCTGGACGACCAGGAAAACGGCAAAGGCGATAAAAATCTGGCGGCGGGCCCCCGCCATGAAGGTCAGAAAATAAAACAGGCCGTATCGGCGGCGGAAAATCATTTTTTTATGCTGGGGAACCATATCGTCCCGGGCCGGACGCATGAAAAAGGCCCGCAGGGCGCAAAGGATGATCACGCCGCCGATGACGGCGTACATCTGCGCAAACCCGAGCCGGGCCGCCATGAAATAAATCACCGCGCCCACGCCCATATTGGTGGCGGCGCTGAGGGACCGCAGTTTTCCGAAAACCCTGGGCGCGGCGTCTTTTGAAAAATATTGAAGGGTCAGGGACTGATTGGTGGTTTCATAATAATGATATCCCAGGCTCATAATCAGCGTCGTGACCACCAGGCCGCCGTAGGTTGGAAACAGCCCGGTCATCACAACGCCGACGCCCAGGAACAGAACCGAAAGCGCGGACAGGCGGTGTTCTTTCATGAACAGAAGAACGAATACCGTCAGAAAGGTGAGAAAGCCGGGAATTTCCCGCACGGACTGGATCATGCCGACATGCGCGCCGTCCAGTCCGACCTTGTGGACGGCAAAATTATCGAAAAGGGTCCGCCAGGATTGCAGTCCCAGGGCCGCGCAGATGGTCAGCAGCATGAGGTAGTGATACATGGGCTGCCGGACGGTGATTTGCAGATCTTCCTTCATCCGTATGATAACTTTCGTGCCGATAGTCCCTCCGGGAAACGCCCGGAATCCATTTTGAATACAGAAGGGCCGGTGATATGCAGCCGTGATTCTCTTTGACAGCCGGAATTCATTTGCCTATAGTTGACGGGAAGACCGCTCGCAACGATCTGGAAACACCGGCAAAAGAATACCGTCATGCGGGCGGATAACAATAGCGCCGTTGCGGATGGAAATCCCGCAAAACAGGATGCCCCCATGACCGAAACCCTGTATCAGCGATCCTTTGACCTGGACGCGCTGACGCCCCGGACCTTTGATGAAGCCACCCTTTCCGTGCGTGTCGTGGCCGTCACCGAATCTCCGGTGCGCATATTCGACGCGGCCTGCGGCCGCACGCTGGAAGAAGTGCTGCTCATTGAGGGAATGGAATTGCCGCCCAAGGGCAGCGTGCCTCTCCTGGATTCCCATAATCATACGAGCGTCAATAATGTGCTGGGTAGCGCCCGGCGGTTTATCTCCAGGGATAATGTGCTGGAATGTGATGTTTTCTTTTCGGCCACCGAGGCCGGCCGCACCACAGCGATGAACGTGAAAGACGGCCATCTTACGGATTTTTCCGTGGGATATCTGCCCCTGGACGCTGTGTATATTCCCGAAGGTGAGCGGCGGACTGTCGGCGGCAGGGAATATGCCGGCCCCCTCAAGATCACCTCCCGGTGGCATCTGCGGGAGCTGTCCGTCACGCCCATCGGTGCGGATCAGCGGGCCACGGCCCGGTCTCAGCCCTTATCCCCTTCCCCGACAGCAGAACCCGAGCGGCCCGCCATGGATTCCCGGGATACTCCGGGAACAGGGGAAATTTCCGCCGCAAAACCGGAAATATCCGCTGTTTCCGAAACGCCGCCCGCGCCGCCGGAAACCGACCGGACCGAGGCGGGGGAAACAGCAGCCGTCCCGGGAGAACCTCCGGCGGATGAAAAGCCCGCCGGAACGGAAACCGTCCGGACCGAGGCGGGGGAAACAGCAGCCGTCCCGGGAGAACCTCTGGCGGATGAAAAGCCCGCCGGAACGGAAACCGTCCGGACCAAGGCCGGAACTTCCCCGGCACCGGCCGGTGATCCGCCCCCGGGCCAGCAGCCCGGGGATTCGGCCGAAGACCCAGCCGGTGATCCCGATGAAGAGGCCCAAAGCCTGTTTGCGGCCACTTCCACACTGGATAAAATATTTTACGCTTTTTTTGCCCTGATGCTGCTCACGATTCTCGCCGGCCTGATTTTATAGTGCGGAAAAACCCGGATCCCGCCGGTTAACGGCCGGTCAATCCCTTCTTCCCAATGGCGCTGATAACATGATGGGAGGCCGGGGCAGGCCTCCGCGCCTGTCCCGAAGGGCGGATATGGCCGGCCGGCTATCCGGCGTCCGGCCGCAGTACGGCCAGCAGGCGGTTCAGTATATCTCCCGCCTTTCCCTGGAGCAGGTAGTCGGATACCCTGTTTTCCGTGAGCGGGGTGCGTTCGGGATTGATCTCGATCACCCTGGCGCCCCTCTGTTTGGCGATCATGGGAATGGACGCCGCCGGGTGAACGATCGCGGAGGTGCCCACCACCAGAATCATATCGCACCGGCCCGCCAGCATGGTGGAACGCTCTAGGGCGTAGGATGGAATGGACTCCCCGAAAAATATCCAGTCCGGCCGCAGGATACCGCCGCAGGCGCAGGTGGGCGGCAAGGTTTCCAGGGAGACATTGCCGGTCTTGATGCGGTTCCCGCAGTCCAGGCAGAGCATCCAGGCGCAGGTGCCGTGAAATTCGATCACATCCGTGCTGCCGGCGGCCTGGTGCAGTCCGTCCACGTTCTGGGTAATGATGGTGTCCAGATATCCCAGCCGCTCCAGCTCCGCCAGTCCCTTGTGCCCGTCATTGGGTTCGGCCTGGCCGATGGTGATTTTCAGGTCTTTCAACAGCACTTCCCACACGGTTTTGGGGTCGCGCATAAAAAAATCGATATGCCCGAATTCCATGGGATTGACCTTTTCCCACACGCCGCCCGCCCCGCGAAAGGGCGGAATGCCGGAATCCACGGAGATACCGGCACCGGTCAGGGCGATGCATTGCCGGGCGCGGGAAATCTCCTTTGCCGCCTGTTCCAGGGATGTGTTCGTCGCTCCGTTTTCATGATCCGCCATTTTACGCCTCCTTTTTTTCATCAAGCGCACGGCCGGACGGACAGGGCCGCCGGATATCCGCGTCTGCGGTGGGACTGCGGAACCGGTTCAGTTCCGTATGCAGGACCAGGGTCAAGGCCCGGTATTCCTCGTCCGTCAGGAAATCACCGATCTCCAGGCTGCCGTTGTTATCAGTGAGCACCACGGAATTTTTGCGGCCCCGAAAAAATACTGGGTCAAAGATGGACGGCGTTTCCAGGCAGGCTGCCAGTTCTCCGTTTTCAAAATAACGCAGGGATTTGGCATCCAGTTCTATGCTGCGGTCGCGGAAAAAACGACGCCCTTCCATTCCCATGATGCTCAGGGAAACCAAGATTTCCAGCAGGTCCAGCCAGTCCAGATGAAAGGTAAAAAAGCTCCGGAAGGGATGGCCGGACGCGGCCAGCAGGGGATTGGCCGGATCCCACGGACCGAAAATGAGATCCAGGATCATGCCCCACCGAAGCATGAGGGCAAAGGAAAAAAGCAGCAGGATCAGCCATCCTGCCTCCTGAAAGACCTCCAGGACCAGCGCCCGGCTGCCGCGCGGATGCCAGCGGATGTCCAGGCGTGTGGACTGTTCCGTGCGCTCCAGCCGGAATTCCGCGGCCCGGGACAGGCGTCCCTGTTTCAAGAGCGGGGTGCGCAGCTTCCAGTAGGGATCAGTATGAAACAGGCGCTCGTCCTCACATCCGGCGAAATGAAGGGGAGTGTCCAGTTCGGCGGCCAGTCTGCGTCCGGCGGCAATGGCTTCGGACAGTTCTTCCCATTCCCCGCAGATCAGGGGCCTGCCGTTAGATCGGATGAGATGAAGTTCCCATCCCCCGCGCAACAGGGTCTCAAAGGCCCCGGCCCGGTGAAATACCCGCTCAAGCAGGAATTCGTCCACTTCTTCCTGGAGAAACCGGGTGGTGCGCAGGCGTTTTCCCTCACGGATGATATGGACCAGCCGCCCGTCCGCCTCCCGGCGCAGGCGCAGAGGGGCGCGTTCGGGATTCGTGAAAAAGATGCGGCGGGTCTGGTACCGGTCCAAAAGCCAGAGGGCGGGAAAGATGTATAAAACCATCTCTCCCGGCTCATGTAAATGATATAATGCCAGGGAAAAAACAGAAACACAGGCATACAGAAAAAGATGAGCCGGCCAGCCATAGACTTCTTCCTCCTGCATTTCCTTCCATAAAATAATGCCGAAGCGGCGGAGAAACTGTCCCACAATGCGCCGGGCCGCCAGAAAGGGGCGCAAAAGGCTGGCCAGCGGTCCGTGGGAAAGCACCGGGACATCGGCCCGGATGAGATCCCCGGGCGGACGCGGCGTCTTTTGTCTCAGACCCGCCTTGTGTTTCAGTTTCGGCATCCTGCTCCATTCCGACGCCCTGCCGCGAGGCCGGCGTCATGATCCGGCAGAGTCCCCGGAGTTGCGGCATCGCTCTCCGGACCTCGTCCGCGACAACAGCAAACCCGGCCCCGGCGGTCCAATCCATCGGAATTTGTCTCCCCGCTCTTTGGCCCTGCTGATCGTGTAAAGAATGGCGTCCGGCTCTTTCAACGCCTTTTTGTACGCCCTGCTCCAGGCAATACCAGAGTACCTGAAACGGGCCGGGAAAACAACCGGGGCATTCATGTTCACCAAAGATCACCAGCGGCCGGAACTGATCCGGCAGAAAATAGCCGCCCGCCATTTGCATTCTTCCGCCTCAGGCGCTATCCTTGGCCGGTATGGGCCTGCCCCCTGATTTCATTATTGCGGGGAAACCGGAGAAAACCCGTCAATCCGTCCATTGGCGAACTGTTTCTGATCCGTGTTGACCGCCGCTGCCCGGCGCCCGGAATCAGCGGGGTGTTTCATTTACCTCCTGCGGACGGGTGATGATTACATCCGGTGAATCCGTCATTACAGCCACGGGATCCGATATGGGAGAATATCTGTACGCCATCGCCCTGACCCTTTTTCTCGGCTGGCTGATCCTGGCCCGTTTGCCCCGGTTTTCCGGTGAGGAATTCCGGGAAACGGCCAGACAGGCCGGAGCCTGGATCGGCATATTTTTCGTCATCACCCTGGCCTATGCTTACCGGTTCGAGCTTGCGGGAGTGAAGGACCGGGTTCTGGCCACCCTGATTCCAGGGCATGAAATCCGGATCGGGGACCGCAGCCTGAGCGTGCCCGTATCCGCAGACGGCCATTTTTATCTCAAGGCGCGGATCAACGGCGTTCCCGTCCGTTTCCTGGTGGATACCGGGGCCACGGATATTGTTCTCTCCCCCCGCGATGCCCGGCGGATCGGGCTGGATACGGACCGCCTTTCCCATAACCAGATCTACCACACGGCCAACGGCATCGGCCGGGGGGCCCGCATCCGCCTGGACCGCCTGGAAACCGGGGATCTTGTCATGGAAGACATTCCCGCCGGGGTGAACCAGGCGGATATGGGCACCTCCCTTTTGGGCATGCGCTTCTTCCACCGCCTGCGGTCCTACGAGGTGTCCGGCGGCATGCTCCGGATCCATTGGTAATGAACGCGTGGTAATGAACGCGGACGGGGAAATTGATGATGAAGTACAAGGATGATCCCTGGCTCACCGATTATCTGAATTCCATTCATTTCACCATCCGGACCATTGAAGTGCATACGGGCAGCCGGCGGGCTCTCCTGGATCTCAAACACGAAACCGATGCCCTGGTCCGGGAGGCCATCCTCGGCCATCTTCCCATGGATGTATATACCATCCGCCGGGTATCGTCCCGTATTGACGAGGCCGAACAGCACCTGCGCCGGCGGGCCCTGCCCCGGCGATCACGGAAACCCCGCCCGGCCGGGCCGCGTTTTTCGTCGTACAAGGGGGATACCCGAAGCCTGGTGGCGGATTATCGTTTTCTCCAGCAGGGATTTGAAGAATTCTCCCTTGCGGGCATGATCGCCGAATGCCGGCTCTACCTGCCCAAAATATATATCACCCTCACGGATCTGGACGCTGTCGTAACCGAGCTTTTTCAGAGGGAAATCGAGCGAAACCGCATCCGGGAAATCAGGCCGGGCGTATTCGCCCATACACCGCCGGAATAAAATAATGCGCAAGGAAACGCCCATGCCGGCTGCCGGCAATAGCCAGCGTACCGAAAAAAATATCGTTCTGATCGGCATGCCCGGTGCCGGGAAAAGCACGGTGGGCATCGTACTGGCCAAGGTGCTGGGATACGGATTCGTGGACACGGATATCGTGATCCAGCAGGCCGAGGCAAAATCACTGTCGGAAATCATCCGGGAAAATGGAGTGGATGGCTTTCGCCGGGTGGAAGAAAAACACGCGGCCGCGCTGGCTCTTTCCCGGACCGTGATCGCCACCGGGGGCTCCGTGGTGTATGGGGACCGCGCCATGGCCGCCTTAAAATCCGCCGGGCGGGTGGTCTTTCTGGATCTGTCCCTGCCCCTGCTCTCCCGGCGTCTGGACGATATGGACGGCCGGGGCGTGGTCCGGCTGCCGGGCCAGACCCTGGCGGACCTTCTGGCCGAGCGCCTGCCCCTGTACCGGAAATGGGCCGATATCCGTATTCCGTGCGACGGCCTGGCCCCGGAACAGGTCATGAACCGGATCCGGGATCGCCTCGGGTAGGCCATCCCGCCGATTTTGTCATTTTTGACGGGCCGGGATGCGACAAAATTGAATTTCCCTGTTGCGATTTTGTCAGGTATCGGTATATCTCTTTCTTCATGCCTCCCGCCGGGCTGTCCGATCAGCCGCTCCGCCCTTGCGGGATGGCGCCGGATCCGCCTTTATGAACGCAGTGCGCATCAGGGCCTCTCTTTATTCTTTCGGAAACAGGACAAACTTCATGAGTGCGGAAAATAATTTTGAAGAATTATCCCTGCTGTACGATATCAGCAAGGCCCTGAACGAGCATATGGACCTGAAAAAATCCCTGTACCGGGTGCTGGCCATCCTGGCGGAATCCATGAATATGCTCCGGGGCGCCATTGCGATTCTCAATCCCCTGCGCAATGAAATCCGCATCAAGGCGGCCCACGGGATCAGCCGCCCGGCCATCAAGCGGGAAAAATACAAAATCGGCGAAGGTATCACCGGCCGGGTCATTGAGACCGGAGAAGCCGTGATCATCCCCAGGATCAGCGAGGATCCCCGGTTTCTGGACCGCACCGATTCCCGGGGCATGAAGCAGGAATTCTCCTTTTTCTGCGTGCCCATCCAGAAAGGCAATCAGACCATCGGAGCCCTGAGCGTGGACCGGCCCTTTGATGAAAATTATGTATTACGGGGCGGAAAGGAACTGCTCTCCACCATTGCCAGTATGGTGGCCCATCATGTGGTGAACCTGGAAAAAATCCGGGTGGAAAAAGAGCGGCTGCGCACTGAAAACCTGCGCCTGAAATCCGGGCTGGAAAATAAATACCGCATCTCCAATATCGTGGGCAATTCCAACACCCTGCCCGAGCAAAGCCTGGAAGAAGCCGTGGCCAGACTGGAGCGCGAAATGATCATCGGCGCCTTGAAAAATACCCGCGGCAATATCACCCAGGCTGCGGCGATGCTCAAAAGCACGGTGCGCAAGGTGGCGTACAAGGCCAAAAAATACGGCGTGGACTTTCATGAGTACCGGCAGTAAATATTGAATTCAACACTTCTTACTGCCGGTGATGTCTGACGTTCGATCACTCAAAAAAGGAGAGGAAATGCAGGCGAAATTCACAGCGATAATTGAGAAAGCGCCTGAAGGTGGCTACTGGGCTGTTTCTCCGAAAATTCCAGGAGCTGACGGACAGGGAGAAACGATTGAGGAAACCAAGAATAATCTTTGTCAAGCTGTCGAATTGATTTTTGAAGACCGTAAAGAGGACATCCTTTGTGGACTGCCTGAAGACGTAATCCAAGACACGGTGATGGCTGGATGAAACGACGAGAAGCCGTAACCAATTTGAAAGGCATGAAAAAATGATCCGCATCACCCTGCCGGACGGCAATGTCCGGGAATTCGAATCTCCCCCCACGGGAATGGACGTGGCCCTCGGCATCTCCGAAGGATTCGCCCGCAATTGCGTGGCCATGGAAATCAACGGCGAACAGAAAGACCTGAACACCCCCATCACCATGGATGCCGCCATCCGCCTGCTGACCACAAAGGATTCCGAAGCGCTGGAGATCATGCGCCATTCTGCGGCCCATGTCATGGCCCAGGCCGTGCTGCGGGTCTATCCGGACGCCAAATTGACCATCGGCCCGGTGGTGGAGAACGGATTTTATTACGATATTGATATGGCGCCCATTTCCGACGAGGATTTTCCCAGAATCGAGGCGGAGATGAAAAAAATCGTCACGGCCAAACTGCCGGTCACCCGGCGGGAGGCATCCAAATCCGATACCCTGGAATTTTATAAGGACGAGCCCTATAAACTCGAAATGATCAGGGATCTGGAGGACGGCACCATTTCCCTGTACGAGCAGGGGGAATTCACGGACCTGTGCCGGGGGCCCCATGTGCCCCATACGGGTTTTGTGAAAGCGTTCAAGCTTCTCCGGGTTTCCGGGGCCTACTGGCGGGCCGACCAGAGCCGGGAGCAATTGCAGCGCATCTACGGCACCGCGTTTTTCGATAAAAAGGAATTAAAAGCGCATCTCCATTTCCTGGAAGAGGCAAAAAAACGCAATCACCGCAAGCTGGGTGAACGCATGGACCTGTTCAGCTTTCACGATGAAGCCCCGGGCATGCCTTTTTTTCACGATAAGGGAATGGTCGTCTGGAATACCCTCCTTGATTACTGGCGCGAGGAGCATCACAGGGATCATTATACGGAAACCAAGACCCCTATTATGCTCGACCGCACCCTGTGGGAACGCAGCGGCCACTGGAGCTATTACCGGGAAAATATGTATCTTTCGGAAATTGATGAGCGGGATTACGCCATCAAGCCCATGAACTGCCCGGGCGGCATGCTCATTTTCAATTCCCGTCCCCATTCCTATAAAGATCTGCCCATCCGCCAGGCGGAAATCGGGCTGGTCCACCGCCACGAACTCAGCGGGGTGCTCAACGGACTGTTCCGGGTCCGCTCCTTTCACCAGGATGACGCTCATATTTTCATGACCCCGGACATGATCGGCCAGGAAATTCTGGGCGTGCTGAAACTGGTGGAGCGCATGTATTCCACTTTTGGACTGGGCTTTCACCTGGAACTGTCCACCCGGCCCGAAAAATCCATCGGAACAGACGAGGCCTGGGAGACGGCCACCAACGGCCTGCGCGATGGCCTGGAAGCCTATGGCAGGGAATACCGGGTCAACGAGGGCGACGGCGCGTTCTACGGTCCGAAGATTGATGTCCATATTCAGGACGCCCTGAAGCGGACCTGGCAGTGCGGCACGATCCAGCTGGATATGAGTCTGCCGGAACGGTTTGATCTGAGCTATGTGGGCCCGGATAATGAAAAACACCGCCCCATCATGATCCACCGGACCATCCTGGGCTCCATTGAGCGTTTTCTCGGGACCATTATTGAGCATTTCGCCGGAAAATTTCCCCTGTGGCTGGCTCCGGTGCAGGCAAGGCTTCTGCCCATCAATGATGATCTGACGCCTTATGCCCGGGAGGTGAAGGAAAAATTCGCGGCGGCGGGACTGCGGGCCGAGGTGGACGCGAGAACGGAGAGCCTGAACCGCAAGGTGAGGGAAGCCCAGCTGGATTATATCCCCCTGATCCTGACTATCGGAAACAAGGAAAAAGACCGGGGCACCCTGGCCGTCAGAACCCTGGACGGAGAGGTGAAATACGGGATTTCGCAGGACGGATTCATACAGCGCATCAGCGAAAACGTGAACGCGCGGAAGCTGGAGATGGATGTGCTTCCTGAACCGGATTGACAGATACATAATAATGGGTACCACCGCAGCACCAATACTCTTTCTGACTCTTTTACACGCGGCTGGCAATACGCAGATGAACCATGGGGCAGACCCCAAGAATATCAGTGATCGTAAACATCAGTTTGGTTTTCAGGGGCAGGCCGCTGCGCATCCCCTGGTACATGGGCGTGGCTGAGACTATGGTAAACCTCTTATCCCAGGTCTCAAGTTTTTTTACCGGTTTCAAAGCCCAGCCCTCGTCAATAGAGATGCCGCCCATGCCGCCTTTTTTGAGCACCTGTTTTTTGGCGACTTTCATTCCCATCGGAGAAAGGACATCAAAATAAAGCTCGCATTCTTTGAAGGTATCGGCAAGTTGGATAAAAAAATCCTTTATCTGCTGTTCATTGAAATAGCAGAACACCCCGCCGGCCAGAAAAAGCAGCCCCTTACCAGTGGCTATTTTCTCAAACCACTGGTTATCGAGAAAGGAAGAGGCGAGGCTTTGATGGCGTTCGCTCTCTTCAATAAAGTTTTTTCTCAGTGCAATCACCTCGGGTAAATCAAGTTCATAAAATATGATTTTGCCGTTATCAACCCGGCTGAAGGTGGTATCAAGGCCGCAGCCAATATTGACAATGGATGCCTCGGGATGGCGCTGGATAAAGGCTTTTACCAGTTTATCGATATGCAGACAGCGGGCAACCCAGCCGTGCTGAGACATAGACTGCGTTTTTTCGATGGTTGAGAAATCATAATCAATACGGTCAATGATCTCCACCGCCTTGTTGTCAACAAGCCTCGGTTTATCCTGCCGGGTCTCATGGGCCCGGCCCCAGAGGGGCAATAACAGGGTTTCTTCGACCGTCCCGGTTTTCACTGCGATCTTTTGTGACATTTCCATATCCTCCTTTCCGTCTTTGAGGCAAAGCAATATCCGTTGCAGGTATCTACCTGGCGGTTTGCTCGTTCATCGCTGCAAAATGACCGCCAGCGGCAAGCAGAGTTTCAGGGCTGCCGCTTTCAATAATTTTTCCTTTCTCCAGCACCACAATCTTATCAACGCTTCTCACCGTGCGCATGCGGTGAGCAATAATGAGTACGGTCTTATCCCGCACCAGGGCCGAAAGGGCCTTCTGGATCTTTGTTTCATTTTCGGCGTCAAGAGAAGCCGTGGCCTCATCGAGCAGAACAACAGGGGCGTTCTTTAAAATAGCACGGGCAATGGAGATCCGCTGCCGCTCACCGCCAGAAAGCCGTTCACCATTTTCACCAATAAGGGTGTCATAGCCCTGGGGAAGATTCTGCACAAAATCATCGCACTGGGCAAGACGGGCCGCTTCCAGCACCTCCCCGTCAGTGGCTTCTTTTTTACCGATGCGGATATTTTCCATAACCGTGAAGTTGAACAGGGTCACGTCCTGGAAGACAATGGCATAGTATTGCAGCAGGGTTTCCGGATCAATCTTCCCGATATCCTTACCACCCAGGGTGATGGTACCACCATCAATGTCCCAGAATCTGGCGGCCAGCTTGGCGGTGGTACTTTTACCGCCGCCGGAAGAACCCACCAGGGCAGTAACTTCACCTTGTTTTGCGGTAAAGGAGATATCATCAATGGTCCGAGTTTTACCATCATAAGAAAAAGAGACATTGTCGAAGGTAATATCAAAATTCTCTGGAGAACACTCTGTTGTCCCCTGCTGGATGGGCATCGCGTCCATCTCTTTTTTGCGATTGATCCTGGCCTCCAGAAAAGAAAGACTGGCCATATTGGCAATCACGGCATTAAACGGTTCGTAAATACCTGCGGAGACAATTAAAAAGACCACATAGGTAAAAAGATCCACCCGGCCCTGGGCAAAGAGCCAGGCCCCGATAAGAGCGACACTGACCAGGCCCAGCTTTAACAGGGCAAAGGAGAAATTAATCAGAGCACCGGCAATGAGCTCCATTCGTATCAGCTTTGTCTCATAGCCATCAAGCAGGGCGGCCAACTGATCGGAATACTTTTTTTCGTAATTATAGGCCTTGATCTCACCAATACAGTCCAGCCCCTCCTGCAAGGTGTCGGAGATCTCCAGTTTTGCATTACGCAGTTCAGTCATCGACCTTCGCTGGTAGCTTTTCGAAAGATAGAAAACCAGAAACGCCGCCGGAACCACCCAGAACATGGCCAGCGCCATCTGCCAGTGAAAAAAAATCAGGGCCAGAGTGAACAGAGCGATACTGATGTAGGAGGCATAGAGCTGGGGCACCGCATGGGAAAACATATGTTCAATCTCGGTGGCATCCTCCATGATGGTGGCGCTGAGGTCAGCAACATCACGCTTGCCAAAAAAGGCCAGGGGTAGTTTCCGTATTTTTTCGGCAAGGGAAATGCGCATTCTGGCGCTTTCCTCATAGATCTTGCAATAGGCGCTGTCGTACTGTTTTAAGGCGATGCAGAACATGACTCCGCTCAGGAGTGCAGCCATTACCACATAAAAGAGGATACCATGTCCCAGAGCCTCACCCGTACCCACTGTAAAAACAGCCTGCTGAATAAAATAAAAGGCCAGCATGGCGGGAAACATCAGGGAGATATTGAGCAGCGCCGACCAGGCCACGCTCTTTATAAAATCTTTTACGCCTTCTTCACTCAAGGCATATTTCTCTTGAAAATAGCGTTTCATGCCGCACCCTCCTCTGTGTTACCGCTGCCTGCCACTAATTTCCAGCCAATGGACGTCTGATACTCGGCGTACATCCGGGCATAGATGCCCTGTCTGGCCATCAATTCGTCATGGGTTCCCTGTTCGGCAATTTTGCCCTTGTCGATAACGAGGATCTTATCGGCCTGCTGCACGCTGGTGAGTCGATGGGCGATCATCAAGGTGGTTTTTCCCCGACCCAGCTCATGCAAAGCCCGCATAATCTGCTGCTCATTTTCCGGATCGGCAAAGGCGGTGGCCTCGTCGAGCAACACCACCGGCGCGTTTTTCAGAAGGGCTCTCGCCAGCGAGATCCGCTGCTGTTCACCGCCTGACAGATAGGTGCCTTCAGTGCCAAGAACCGTCTCAATGCCATCTGGCAGCCGGTCAAGAATTTCCTGTGATTGGGATAAGGTGACCGCCTTTTCTATCGCTTCGGGGCTGGCGTTCTCCTTTCCCATACGGATGTTTTCGTTAATGCTGGTACGAAAAAGCCGGGTGTTCTGGAACACAAAGGACACCGTCTCCATCAGTTGCTTGCGGGAAAAAGACTTCACATCCACTCCGCCAATCAGGATCTGGCCCTGCTGGACATCCCAAAATCGCGCGGCCAGCCGGGCAAGGGTGGTCTTGCCGCCGCCGGACGGGCCCACCAGGGCCACGGTCTCTCCCTGGGCCACGGTAAAACTGATATCATCCACCGCGTTATTCTCAGCGCCGTCATAACAAAAGGATACGTCTTTAAATTCAAGATCATAGGAAGTGACCTTCTGCTGTACCGCCGTGCTGTAGTCAAGCTGCTGATAGTCAAAAAGGGTCTCAATTCGTTCCAGTGCCTGTTCGGCGATATAGGCGTTTTGGCGAAAATAGGCAGAACGCATCAGAATGGCGATAAAGTTGGGAGCAATCAGCAGATAAAAAATGAAATCGGTGAGAACAAGCCGAAGATCACTGCCATTAGAGAAGAGCAGCAAGGTGATGGGCAGCAGAAAAAAGGCGGTGCTCTGCAGGGCCACAGTGGTAAAACTCATCTTGCGACGCCAGAGCAGGGTATATTGCAGGACATAATTTTTATATTTGATAATACTCTCATAAAAACGGGTAAAAGAGAACACTGTCTGCCCAAAGGTCTTGACCACCGGTACCCCGCGTACATACTCCACCGCCTCATTACTCATCTCTTCCAGGGCGTCAAAATACCACTGCATAAACTTCTTGCCCTCTTTGGACATCATGGTGGCAAAACCAATGCCACCGAGAACGACCGGAATCAGCGAGACCAGTCCCATCTTCCAGTTGACCGCCAGGATCATGACAAGAAGGGCAAGGGGGGTGAGCACCGAGCCGGCCAGATCAGGCAACTGATGGGCAAGAAAGCTGTGTGTGGTGGCGGCACTGTCGTTGACAATCTTGCGGATCTTGCCGCTGTCGGCAGTATCGAAAAAGCCCAGGGGCATAGACATTAACCGTTCCATGCTGGCCTTCTGCAACCCCACCTCGACCCGAAAGGCTGCCAGATGGGAAGAGGAAAGCGCCAGAAAATAAAAAACGACTCCAGAAACGGCACACAGCCCCACACCCCAGGCATAGGGAGCAATCTGCTCAAGGGAAAAACCTTGGGAAGAGAGCAGTTCCCGTACGATCAGCCAGATAAAAACAAAGGGGGCGGCACTCAGTAGTGCCGCAAGGGTTGAAAAAACGAGAGCCAGCGGGATAAGAATCTTTTTCTCCTCCATATAAGGAAAAAAACGTCGCAATATGTGTGGTTTTTTCGGTTGCATACCGATATCTCCTCTAAAAAAGAGAATGCCAGGGGTTATAGAACATCAATGGGGCGTCTTGATCAAAAAAGACGCCCCGTTAGTAAATAAACATCCAAGAAACACAGACATCAAAGATTGAGTCGTTCAATCTTTGAGGCATATCAGGAAATTAAAAAGAATAACTCACCCCAATCCCGAAAAAACGGGGATCACCGAACCCGGCCGCAGACAACATCGGATTGGCTCTGTAGCTGTTGATATACTCCTCGTCGGTGACGTTGTTCACATAGGCAAAAACATCGAAATCCTTGTACAGCCAGCCAATCTTCAGGTTGACCACGGTATAGGGGTCTTCCTTAAGCATGGCAAATATGCCACCGTCATAATAGTGGACCTCACCAACATGGCGAAGATCGGCCCGGCCGTAGAAACCGCCGGGATGGTGATAACTGGCGCTGAGGCGGAGACCATAATTAGGGGCCCCTTCAATGGGCTCGCCTTTGAGGTCTATATTGTTCCCCAGATCAAATCCATCATATTCGGTCTCCATAAGACTCAGAGCCCCGTTCAACTCCAAACCACGGATGGGCAGCCAGGTTCCTTCCAGCTCCAGACCGTAGGAATGGGCCCCATCGGCATTATCAGCGAGATACATAGTTCCCACAGACTTATAGATATGAATGTCTTTAATATCCATATAGAAGGCCGCTGCGTTTATCCGCCATTTGTCATGTTCAGCCTTGATACCCATTTCATAGTTGGTACTTTGCTGAGGTTCAAAAGAGTTTTCCTTTTCGCCCCCACCCGATGAAAAATAATTAAAACCTCCGGGCATATATCCTTGAGAAAGCGAGGCATAAGCAGTCCAGTTATCATTGACAAACCAGGAGAGCGCCGCCTTGGGAAGAAAGGCGTTCCAGGTTTTATCAAGATCAAGTACCTGCATGGGCGGCATGGGCATTCCCACCGGCTGATAGCGCATCTCAAGATCCATCTCTTTTTCGATCCGCTGATACCGGGCGCCAAGGGTCAACTCAAAGCTCTGGCCCAGGGGAACCATCGCCTGGCCAAAGATGGCTCCAGTATTGGAATCGGTCGTGGCATCGGAAAGCATTTCAAAACTCCCAAGATAGGCCATGGTCGCAGGATCAAAGCTGGGAAACTGCTGGCCATAATGGGGGCCCATATGATCTTCCTCTGTTTCAAGATAGATACCACCCACCCAGCGCAAACCTGTGGTATTGGAGCTGCTCAGGCGCAATTCCTCTGACCAGGTTGTCAGTTCTCCATCACCGAACATGGTCAGGCCGGCAAACATGGGGTTATCGCCAAAATCTGCATCGTAGATGCTGTCACTTATAGTACGCTCCCGATGGGTAGTGATCGATTCCAGTTTGAAGCGATCAAAATCATAGGAAGCGATAAGGCTCTGGGCATCACTTTGATGCTTTCCGGTTGGCTCTACATCAAGACGAAGATGTTTCGCCAGATCAGGACTAAAATCGTCCAGATCGTGGCTGGGCAAACCTTTTGCGGTCTCACTATGATCGTGGAGATAGGAATGAGCAAAGGCGAGCCGCAGGCGCAGGCGCTCTGTAGGGGTGAACAGCAGATAGCCGTTCAGATCATTGCCCGCCTTGCGGCCCACGTCTTCCTCCATTCCGGGGTATTCATTCCTGATCCAGCCATCGGTACAATCATATTGACCGGCGATCCCCATGGAAAGCTTGTCAGCCATAAGCGGGCCATTGGCATAGGCCGAAATCTTCCAGGTGTTCCAGCTGCCATACTCGGTTTTGATCTTACCTGCCCAGCTATCTCCCGGATCACGGGTAATGACGTTCACGACGGCACCGATGGCATCCTTACCGTACAGAGTACCCTGGGGGCCCCGCAATACCTCGACACTTTCCACATTGACGAGAGAGAAATCATATTCCCAGCGATTGGCAATGGGTACCCCGTCAACATATATGACCACCGGGTTATTGCTGGTAAACATTGAAGCATTAAGACCACGGAAATTGATCCCTGCCCCATGGTTTGGGCTGGACAAGGTATTGGGAATCTGATCCAGCACCTCCATGGCGTTGCTTAAACCCTTTTCCTCAATATCATTCTCGTCAATTACCGTGATACTCTGAGGTACCTTCTGGATATCCTCCTCCATCTTGTTGGCGGTAACGGTGATCTCCTCAAGAAGCACGGCTTCAACACCCTGCTCAGCCCCTGCCGGTATACCACCAAGGCAGAGGGCAAGAGCCGGAATAGCCAGTATCAATCCTCGTGCTTTCATCATCTCTCCTTTTTTTTTATAAAGCTCTGCTGCGTCTCTACCCCTTAAAAACCACATTCAGACGATAGAAAACGCAGATTTAGTTAGACAGAGCAAAGATATTGTATTATGACAAAATTATTTTCAGGGGTAATAAAAAGGAAGCCACGGCGCAACCCCAGTCGGGAAACTTTTAGCCCCAATCGGGAATTTTCATATCCACATACACGACACAGGGTAACCATGACGGATAACGCTTTGACACATTATAAGATGGCTGATGCCTTTGCCCATTATGAAAAAGAAAGCCTGCGAATCGGTTTTTCCGAGGCCAAGGACCACGCTCTTTCCCCTTTTTTCCGGGGAACACGCCTTGAAATGAATCCAGAGAAAGGCCGGGGTTGGGCAGAAATTCTCCAGATCGATAATGGGCTCTATGTGGGGCTCTGCAACTACTGTCTTAAGGAGAGCCATGAATCACTTCATTGCGGGCTGATAACTCCGATACAGTTCAGCATCCTGCTCTCAGGTCATTTCGACGTACAGATCCCAGGTGAAGTCCAAAAGACCATTGGGCCCGGCGATATCTGGGTTGCTCAGAGTCACCAGCAACAGACCATATTCAGCCAGCTCCATAATGATACCATCCGTGGAATCTCCATTGGGTTACCTGCACAGCTCATTGAAAATTGGCTGGGAAATTACGGTGGAGAAACCACCAGGGGACTGGAACGACTTATTGCTGGAAAATCTGGCGGCCAAACAACAGGCAATCCAGGCATCTTCCCCTTCGCAGAAGGGATGCCTCTGTCGACAAGGCTTATGCGGACCGCAAACAAGCTGTTACTCACAGAGCATCAGACCATTTTTGGCAAACTCCATTTTGAAGCCCTGGCCTTAGAGATCCTGGCCCAGATTCTCACTCTTGAAGGCAAACAGATCGAACATCACCCCAGACTGCGGAAAAAAAACAGGGCCGCGGTGGACACGACAGTGGACATCCTGCGCGAGGAATGGGTGGCGCCGCCAACCATTTCTTCGCTGGCAAAACGGGTGGGAACCAATGAATGCTATCTGAAAAAAGGCTTTCGCAACCAGACGGGCATGTCCATCGGTGAGTATATCCGCAAACTACGAATGAGCAAGGCCTTAAATCTGCTGGAAACAGGCAACCACTCTATCACAGAGATTGCTGTTGCCGTCGGCTACACCAACCCCAGCCATTTCAGCGCAGCCTTCAAGAAATTTTATGGTGAAACACCCTCACGCTACCTCGCCGAAGTGGCGTGAGAAAACGGGATTTTTGCGGTCCTTCCCATCTATTTCTTTAAAGGCTGTCCTTTGATTTTTCAGGTTTTTTTCATGCTTATAACGGATTTTGGGGAGCGTGATAGGGAGCAACTCAAATCATTGTGGAAGGAGCCTGATTACAATGCAAAATATTGATATTATTAAATATATTTTTTCATATAGAATTTTGAAAAATTATTTCATATAGTTAGATGCAAATCCCCGTCAAAGGAGGCCTCTAACTATATGGGAATAGCAGACCCAAGATCCGCTAACCGGAATAACAGAATCATATGTTTGCCCTTTTCTCAAGATGATTATAAACGCACCATTCATTCACCGGAAGATTTCAGGAGATGCATTGATGAACGCATCAGGCTTTTTCCAGAATTGTTTCCGCCTGAAATTGTCGATGGATATC
>PDWI01000690.1_pt1 | contig 55646 bp, 54 predicted proteins | sample 1430891 | NCBI WGS metagenome assembly PDWI01 (sample SAMN01162508, study PRJNA174530) | Oral metagenome, whole genome shotgun sequencing project. | biome: Marine environment; feature: Marine mammal; material: Swab sample of the gingival sulcus; isolation source: swab sample of gingival sulcus... | reverse complement strand
TTTTGTGGAGTCGGCGGCATTCAGCCCGGACGGGACGCGCATCGTCACCGCGTCAGGGGACAAGACGGCACGGGTCTGGGATGCGGCCACAGGCGCAGAGTTGAAGCGCCTGAGCGGGCATGAAGGTTCTGTGAGGTCGGCGGCATTCAGCCCGGACGGGACGCGCATTGTCACTGCGTCGGATGATGGCACGGCCCGGGTCTTGGATTGGGATGCGGCCACAGGCGCAGAACTGGCGTGCCTGAGCGGGCATTCAGCGGCATTCAGCCCGGACGGGACGCGCATTGTCACTGCGTCGTTTTGTGGAGTCGGCGGCATTCAGCCCGGACGGGACGCGCATCGTCACCGCGTCAGGGGACAAGACGGCACGGGTCTGGGATGCGGCCACAGGCGCAGAACTGGCGCGCCTGAGCGGGCATGAAGGTTTTGTGGAGTCGGCGGCATTCAGCCCGGACGGGACGCGCATTGTCACTGCGTCGCGGGACGAGACGGCGCGGGTCTGGGACGCGGCCACAGGTGCAGAACTGGCGCGCCTGACCGGACATGAACATTCTGTGAGGTCGGCAAGATTCAGCCCGGAGGGGACGCGCATTGTCACTGCGTCGCGGGACGAGACGGCCCGGGTCTGGGATGCGGCCACAGGCGCAGCACTGGCGCGCCTGACCTGGCATACAGGCGGCGTGTGGTCAGCAAGATTCAGCCCGGATGGGACGCGCATCGTCACTGCGTCGTTTGACCACACAGCCCGGGTCTGGGATGCGGCCACAGGCGCAGCACTGGCGCGCCTGAGCGGGCATGAAGGTTCTGTGTCTTCGGCGGTGTTCAGCCCGGAGGGGACGCGCATCGTTACTGCCTCGTGGGACGAGACGGCCCGGGTCTGGGATGCGGCCACAGGCGCAGAACTGGCGCCCCTGACCGGGCATGAACATATAGTAACTTCGGCAACATTCAGCCCGGACGGAACGCGCATTGTCACTGCGTCGTGGGATGACACAGCCCGGGTCTGGGACGCGGCCACAGGCGCAGAACTGACGCGCCTGAGCGGGCATGAAGGTTTTGTGAAGTCGGCGTCATTCAGCCCGGACGGGACGCGCATTGTCACTGCGTCGTGGGATGACACAGCCCGGGTCTGGGACGCGGCCCTTCCGCACTACCCAGGAATTGATTGACTATGCCAAGAGCATTGTGCCGCGCAGCCTTACGCCGGAAGAACGGAGAAGGTATTTTCTGGAGCAGCCTGACAGAAAGAAGTGATAAGCAGGGCCTTATTCATCCTGTGAATTCATCGAACTTGTCTTGCTTAGTGGACGGCGAAGCTGTGAACAATCACGCTGCACGACGACCATAAGGCTCAGGAGTGGTGGTTGGCTGCGTACGTCCGCACGAGGGCACGGTCTTGGGGCCTGAGTGCGGTCGTTCGCCAGAGATTGCATCTTGTAAGTTGACAAGCAGACTAACAGTGTGTATAATAGATACTATGCAGAGCGGGGAGCTTATAAAACGATTGAAAAATGACAGATGGATTCTCCAGCATACAAAAGGAGATCATCATCAATTCAACGATCCGAAATGGAGCTGAAAAGACGACGATTCAGATTATGGCTTCACGTTACTTGATTTGCCGGGGTGTTTTTCGGCTTGAAAGCATTGCTTAATGGCAGATGCGCTTGCATCGCCCTTTTCGGTACAGCACTATAGAACAGAACGTTACAATGCGATGATTTTAAAAGAGGCGATGCTCGCTGTCTTCGCGCAGCGGCTTTGTCCAGCACGTTGTTTCACCAGACACCGCCTGCAGCGCGGCGCCGGTGAACTTTTTGCGTTATGCTGAAACGTATTTTCATCACACTCTTACTGTTGGCACTACTCGGAATGGCGGGGTATGTTGCCTGGCAGGTCTATCAGTTTTTGACGGTTCCGCCGGATAACAGGGCGGAAGAACGTATTGTGCTGATCGAGCCGGGAACCTCTTTGCGGCGGACAGCAGAAATCCTGCAGGCTGCATCGGTGCTTCGTGATAAAAATCTCTTCATGATTTTGGCGCATTTCTATCGAGACGGGAAAAGTATTAAGGCTGGTGAATACCAGTTCACGACCTCAATGCGTCCTGTTGAAGTGCTTGAGAAGCTGCAGGATGGGAAGGTTTTCGTTCGCAGCTTCACGATTCCCGAAGGATATACCTGTCGTCAAATTGCTGAACAACTTGCAGAGCAGGGATTTGGCAGCAAAGACCGCTATCTGGCGCTGGCATTTGATAAAAATTTTGCCGCAGAGCTCGGTATCGAGGCCGAGACGCTTGAGGGCTATCTTTTTCCTGACACCTATCATGTCGTGCGCGGCATGGATGAAAAGGCTGTCTTGCAGAAGATGGTGCAAGAGTTGCTGCAAAAGATCGTGACAGCGGATTTACGCCGGGAGATGGACGCTCGCGGGCGTACGTTACACGAAACACTGACGCTGGCGTCGATCATTGAGAAAGAGGCTCGTGTTGCAGAAGAACGCGAGTTGATTTCGGCTGTGTATACCAACCGGCTCAGGATTGGGATGAAGCTTGACAGCGATCCGACCGTGATTTATGGTCTAAAAAATTTTGACGGGAATTTGACGAAAGCAGATTTAAAAAAAGAGACGCCTTACAATACCTACAGACGACGCGGGCTGCCGCCCGGACCGATCGCCAATCCCGGCAAAGCGTCCATTCTGGCAGCGCTTCGTCCGGCAGACGTCAAATATCTGTATTTTGTTGCCCGTAATGACGGTACGCACAAGTTTTCAACACGCTATAACGAGCATTTACGGGCTGTGCGGGAATTTCAGAAAAAACGGAAATGATGACACAACAGACTCTGTTTATTACGTTTGAAGGTATCGAAGGCTGCGGAAAAACCACACAGGCAAAATTGCTGGTGGAAAGATTACATGACTTGCTGGTGCCGGTCTTGCTGACACGCGAACCCGGGGGCACGCGGATTGGCGATCAAATCCGAAAGATCCTGCTCAATGCCGAGAATAATGATATGACCTCGATGACAGAATTACTGCTCTATGAAGCCAGCCGGGCCCAACATGTGCGCAAGAAGATTCTGCCGAATCTGCAGCATGGCATTCATGTGCTTTGCGACCGCTATGTCGATGCATCTGTCGCCTATCAGGGCTTTGGACGAGAGCTGACCGTTGAGGTGGTGAAAGAAGCCAACCGTTTGGCTTCCGGAGGCTTGCAGCCGGACCTGACGCTCTTCATTGATGTCGATCCGGAGCTGGGCCTGTCGCGGGCGCGCGCCAGAAATCTGAACTTTGATTCTGCACTGGAAGAAGGACGTTTTGAGGAAGAAGATCTTCTCTTCCATCGCAAAGTTCGGGAAGGATACCTTGAGCTTGTGAGGGATGAACCGGAACGTTTTTGTGTGATCGACGGCAATACAGGAATCGGAGAGGTTCAACGTCAGATCGAGGAGATCGTCTTGCCACTGTTTGGCCCATGAACACTGAGTCCTGTTACTATACGGGCAGCATTGTGGGGAATGCTGAAAGCGGGTTGTTGTGGTCACAGGGATCTTGTATGATGGATTTTGCTGAGAACTGAGGATTTATGGCATTTTCCGACATTCTTGGACAGGAGAAAGTGCTGAATGTGCTGCGGAATGCCCTGCGGCACGATCGAGTGCCGCAGGCTTATGTCTTTGCCGGTTCGGAGGGCGTTGGCAAAAAATTCAGCGCCTTGATGCTGGCAAAAGCCTTGAACTGCCGCGAAAAGACGGACGACGCCTGCGACCGCTGCGTCTCCTGTCGGAAGGTTGACACCGGGAATCACCCGGATGTCAGAACGATCGAAGCAGATGGACAGTTTATTAAAATCGATCAAATTCGGGACGTGCAAAAGGATGCAGGCTACAAGGCCTTTGAGGGAAGGCGCAAAGTCTATATTATTGATCGCGCCGGACACATGCGCGACGAGGCTGCGAACGCCTTGCTGAAAACCTTAGAGGAACCGACTGCAGAATGTGTGATTATTCTTGTCACGGCGAATGTCCACGCATTGCTGCCTACAGTTTTGTCGCGCTGCCAGCTGCTTCGTTTTGCGGCACTCAGCGTCGAAAAGCTGGCTGAATTCCTGGTTCAGCGCCGGGATCTCGATCCACAGCGCGCTCGGGTGATTGCCTCATTGTCCGAGGGATGCCCAGGGCGGGCACTCTCGATGGATGCCGACGCACTGTCAGTACAACGAGAGCGCCTTGAGAGCTTGCTGCAGACGCTGTCTTCGGGTTTGCAGGACGTCAGAATCCTTTTTCAGGAAGTCGAGGTTTTACTGGCACACAAAGACGAGCTTCACGACTCTCTTGATCTGTTACAGCTTTGGTATCGTGATATGCATGTGCTGCGCGAGCGGGGAGACCCGCGTTTTGTTGCGAATTCCGATGCGCTCGCCTGTTTGCAGCGTAGTGCAGAGCAGCTTTCTCCGAGGCAGATTCGGCGTTTGTTCGAGATTGTGTCCCGCACAAAGTCCGATATTCTGCGAAATGCCAATGTACAGCTCAGCCTTGAAGTGATGCTGATTTCTCTAACAGAGGTTTATAATGATAGAAGTCGTTGGCGTGAAGTTCAGGCAGACAGGAAAAGTCTATAATTTTTCAGCGAACGATCTCGATTTGCAGATCGGCGATCGATGCGTGGTGGAAACCGAGCGCGGCTATGGCTTCGGCGTTGTCGATATCGGTAAAGTCTGCCATGAGACTTGTCCCTTTCGACGTCCTTTGAAGCGTGTATTGCGGAAAGCGACTGAGGCAGACCTGGCGACGGTCCGGGAAAACAAAAGCACCGAACAGGAAGCCATGAGTTTTTGTCTGAAACGTTCAGTCGCCCGCCGTCTGGAAATGCAGCTTGTCGACGTGGAGTATACCTTTGATCGGAAACGCTTGACCTTTTACTTTATGGCAGAAGGGCGGATCGATTTTCGCGAGCTTGTGAAGGATCTTGCGCAGAAATTTCGTACTCGTATAGAAATGCGGCAAATCGGCGTTCGCGATGAAGCGAAACTGATCGGCGGCTTTGGCGCCTGTGGTCGACCATTGTGCTGCACGACCTATCTCAAGAATTTTGAGACAGTGTCCATTAAAATGGCGAAAGTGCAGGGCCTGACTCTCAATCCGAACAAACTCTCCGGGATCTGCGATCGCCTGAAGTGCTGTCTGACCTACGAGTACGATTATTATCGACAGATGTCAAAGTACATGCCGCGCCGGGGACAAATGGTCCGGGATTTAGAGGGGAATGGCCCCTATCGGGTTCGAGATGTTAATTATTTAGATGGAACCGTGCTCGTCGAGTTGAGTGACGGGACAAGGCAAAAACTTTATTATCGAGATCTTGAAAAGGTCAAATAAGGCGAGAAACGTGAAGCGTGACGATTGACAGGAAGGTCAGAATGTTCAAGCGGGTGCTTGCAGTCTGTGTCGGAAATTCGGAGACCTGTCGCACGTTGTCCTTGAGCATCCTGCTTCAGGGCGGGACGTTTTACGTGTCGAGCAAATGAATAATGTCAAAAAAAATACTTGTGACAAGTGCGCTGCCGTATGCCAACGGCCCGCTGCATATCGGTCAGATTGCAGGAGCTTACCTGCCGGCGGATATTTTTGTGCGCTATCAGCGTTTGCAAAAGCGAGATGTGGTGTATATATGCGCCACCGACGAACATGGGGTTCCGATCACCTTAACGGCTGAAAAAGAGGGCGTGAGCCCTGAGCAAATTGTCGAACGCTATCATGTGCAGATGAAGGAGACTTTTGAGCGCTTTGGCATGAGCTTCGACCACTTTTCTGCAACGCGTCGCCGAATTCATCATGACACCTCACAGGAGTTCTTTTTGAAAATCCTCGAAAATGGCTATATCGATAAACACGAGGTGCAACAGATGTATTGTGCGAGCTGCGATCGTTTTCTGCCGGATCGCTATATCGAAGGAACCTGCCCGGTGTGCAGTTCCGACGGCGCCCGGGGCGACCAATGTGAAAAATGCGGGCGCTGGATCTCGCCGGAAGAGATTGTTGCGCCCAAATGTAAAATTTGCGGCAACACCCCGCAGATGAAAAGCTCGACCCATTGGTTCCTGCGACTTGAAAAATTCCAGAAGCGTCTGGCAGAATGGCTCGATACAAAGCCCAGGTGGAAAGATAATGTCAAAAAATTTTGCGGGCAGTGGTTTAAAGCCGGTTTACAGCCCCGCGCTATTACGCGGGATATTGACTGGGGTATTCGCGTTCCGCTGGCAGAGGCTGAAGGCAAAGTCCTCTATGTCTGGTTCGAAGCGCCGATCGGATACATTTCAGCCACGAAAGAATGGGCGCAGCAGCTCGGCGATCCGGAGAAATGGAAAGAATACTGGCTCGATCCAGAGAGTGAGCTGGTGCATTTTATCGGCAAAGACAACATTGTCTTTCATGCAATGGTCTGGCCGGCAATACTGATGGGCTATGGCGAATATACGCTGCCGACCGATATTCCGGCCAACGAGTTTTTGAACCTGGAGAATGAAAAAATTTCTACCAGCCGGAATTACGCCATCTGGCTGCATGAAGCCCTGGAAAGGTTTCCGGCAGATTATCTGCGCTATTATCTGACCGCCATTGCCCCGGAAAAATCCGATTCAAACTTTGCCTGGGACGAGTTTCAGAATCGAGTCAACGGAGAGCTGGCTGATATTTACGGCAATCTCGTGAATCGTTCGCTGACCTTTATCAAACGCTTTTCCAAGAGCTCGATTCCGGCCCTGGGAAAGCTGCGTCCTGAAGACCGGGCAGTGTCGGACGAGATTATTGCTGCAAAAGCTAAGATCGCAGAGGCTCTGGAGCAGTATCACTTCAAACGCGCTCAGACCGAATGGATGAACCTGGCGCGTTTCGGCAATCAGTATTTTCAGCAGAGTGCGCCCTGGGCATTGCAAAAGACCGATCCTGAAGCCTGCGGCACGGTCTTGCATGTGTGTGCGTTGCTGATTAAGAATCTGGCCGTGCTGGGAGCGCCTTTCCTGCCGTTTACCGCTCAACGCAGCTGGGAAATCCTGGGACTTGAAGGGAGCGTTCACGAACAGTCCTGGGATGACGTTGGCACGTTCAGCTTTGAGACAGGCCATCAGCTTGCGGAAGAGTGGGGAGTTCTTGTCGAGAAAATCGATGAGAAGGTCATCCGGCAGGAAAAAGCGAAGCTTCAGAACATGCTGGACCGACAGGCTCCCCAAAAAACACCTGAGATTGAGTATCCAGAGATCAAAGAAACAATCGATATCGATGATTTTGCCAAAGTGGATTTACGGGCCGGAAAGATCCTGGAGGCCGAACGGGTCAAAAAATCGAAAAAACTCGTCAAAATGCGGATCGACATCGGCAGTGAAGTACGCACGATTTTAGCAGGCATTGCCCAGCATTACGAGCCGGAACAGCTTGTGGGAAAGACTGCGATCGTGGTGGTGAATTTGAAACCCGCAAAACTGATGGGACACGAATCACAGGGGATGGTCCTGGCCGGCGTTTATGGCGACGGCCTCTGCGTTTCAGGCTTTGATAAAGAGCTTCCGCCGGGCGCGATCGTTCGCTGAAAATCCTGAATCGCTTAGAGCAGGATTCGGACTCAGCTCAGATAAATTGTCTTGACGGAAAATCGTGTCTGCCTATTCGCACAAGGATTCCACATACGCGGCAGGGCCGTCTCGAAGCCAGCCGTCGAGCCGGGCAGGGGCCTTGAGCTGCTGCCCGCTCAGGCGGGGGACTGAGGCAAAGCGGCAGTCCAGTTCCGGCAGGGCGGTCATGTCGCCCCAGAGCTTTTCGAACGGTGTCACCGGAAACACATCTTCCTGCCCACTGCCCCAGCGCTTCTTCATGTCTTTCAGTGTAATAGAGGTCGGCATGCGCGCTGCGAGAGCACGAACTGCGTGTTTGACCTTTGTGTCTTCTGCCAAATCCTCTACAATTTCCATACATGCCGAAAAAACAGAGCATAGTATCCGCCGCGAAGTCCGGGGCCCATCAGGTGCTGCGCTGCTTCCGCAGGTGTCGGCTTTTCGATGACCCGTTCGATCCGGTCCTGCGCAGGAGATGAGGGCTTTTGTAATTTTCATCGAGAGCTTCTCCTTGTCACAGACGCGATGCTCAACAGAATATTTTTGCAGATTTTCGCTGGAGTTCGCGACGTGTGGCATCCCCTTAGCGTGTGAGGAAAAAATCGATCTTATGCCCCGGGTCATGTATTTTTTGAAAAAATACTTGACAAATTTCTATAATAGCATATTGTATACAATGTTACAGTTTAAAGAGAAAGCGATATAAGACATTACAATTTATGAATTACAGGGCGTTATTCTGTGAAAATCGTTTAGCGGTCTGTCAAAGGGAGGACTTGTCATGAAAAAGCTGTGTGTGTTCCTTATGCTGCTGAGTGCCGTATCGTTGGGAAATACTGTCCAGGCAGCGGATTTCACTATCAGACTGGCTCATAACCATTCTGAGGAAGGCATGTATTATAAGGGGGCGCTGAAATTTATCGAGCTTGTAGAAGAACGCAGCGGCGGGAAGATAAAAGTCGATCATTATCCTGCCGGACAGCTTGGGGCTGATCGTGACATTCAGGAGGGTGTTCAGCTTGGAACGATTGAAGCCGGAATCTCATCGTCTCCGGTGGCCCTGATTAATGACTATTTTAAACTGCTTGACGCACCCTATCTTTTTGTCAGCCGCGAACATGTCGCCAAAGTACTTGACAGTGAACTGGGACAAAAAATCGCCAAACCACTGGAAGAGATCGGTATTAAACATTTGGGCTACTGGGAGAATGGATTTCGTCAGATTACGAATAACGTTCGTCCGATTAACACCCCTGAAGATTTGGCAGGCATTAAACTGCGCACCCCTGAAAATCCGGTACGCATGACGACCTTTAAAACCTTGGGCGCCAATCCGGTTCCGATGTCCTTTAAAGAAGTGTTTGGGGCCTTGCAGCAGGGCGTGATCGATGGGCAGGAAAACCCGCTGGCGACCATTTATCAGGCATCGCTCCAGGAAGTGCAGAAATATTTGTCCCTCACCGGGCACGTCTATTCGCCGACGCACCTCCTCATGAATAAAGAACTCTTTGATTCCATGCCGGAAGACTTACAGCAAATTCTGGTGGACGCCGGGCGCGAAGTTGCTGTGTATACCCGTCAATTAGGCGCAGAGAACGATGCCAGGCTCGCTGATGTCATTCAAGAAGCTGGAGTCGAGGTGAATCAGGCTGATGTCAAAGCGTTTGTCAGCAAGGCCAAACCGGTGTGGCAGATGATCATCGAGGATTGTAAATACGACGATGCGGCTGAAGTTCTGGAACAATTTTCAGCAATGGCCGATTAATCACAGCCCCTGTTTCCTTGTGCAAGAACCGGTATTCTGAGATTCCTTCAATCAGATGCTGGTTCTTCACGCTTTGCTCATCTACTGATATTCACGTTGACAGTAAGGTTTGGCATGAAAAAAAAATTAGATCATGGGATTGATTGCATCCTGGCGATCGTTATGGCTGCAATGACGATCATCGTGTTTACACAGGTTTTTTTTCGTTATGTCCTCAACTCAGCTCTTTCCTGGCCAGAGGAAATGGCGCGTCTGCTGATTGTATGGCTGACCTTTACAGGAGCTTACATGGCCTTGCGTGAGAAAAAACACATCGGATTCAATCTGCTGGTAAAAAAGCTCTCGCCCAAATCTCAGCAAATTGTCATCATTGCGGGCAAAGTTCTCATGATGGCCTTTCTCTTTGTGATGATTAAAGAGGGCGTGCTTTTTGCCAGAAAATTTGCTAACGTCCCCATGCCCTACACTCGGTTTCCAATCGGCATAGTCGCGTACAGCGTTTTTCCCATAAGCGGCTGCCTCATGTTCTTGCAAGTGGTCCACGATCTTTCTGAGGCGCTTTCAGCCTTCAGACAGAAAAATTCGTAGCTGTGGAAAAGGAGCAGTCCCCATGCTGGTGTTATTAATTTTTGGCTTAATGATCGTCTTTATCGCTATGGATATTCCGGTCGCTTTTGCGCTGGGATTGACATCTCTCGGCTTTATTGTGCTGGGAACAAACGTTCCATTGATTCTCGTTGTCCAGCGTCTTTACACCGGGGTCGACAGTTTTACGCTACTGGCTGTTCCGCTCTTTATTCTGACCGGAGTCCTTATGAATTACACCAGCCTGTCGAAAAAAATTGTGGATTTTTCGATGGCAATGGTGGGCTTTATTCGCGGGGGGCTGGCGGCAGTGAATATTGTCACCAGTATGTTTTTTGCCGGAGTCTCAGGAACATCAATGGCCGATACAGCAGCGGTAGGAGGAGTCTTGATTCCGGCTATGATCGAAAAAGGCTATAAAGCGGATTTTACCGGAGCGGTGACTGCTTCATCCTCAACGATCGGGATTATTATTCCTCCCAGTGTCCCGATGATTTTATACGGCGTCTTTGTTGGCCTTTCAGTAACTACGCTGTTCATCGCCGGGATCATTCCCGGAGTTTTAATCGGTCTCGGCCTGATCCTCGTGGCATTTTATATTTCCAGAAAAGCCGGTTATTCGGGTGAGTCCGCGTTTTCTGCCGAGAGGCTTTGGCAGACCTTTAAGGCGGCGATTCCTGCCCTGCTCCTGCCGGTGATTATCCTTGGAGGCATTATGGGAGGTATCTTTACCCCAACGGAGGCGGCAGCCGTAGCAGTCGTCTATGTGCTTGTCGTCGGAACGCTTGGGTTTCGGGAACTCAGCCTGCGCAACATGTACGATGCGCTGAAAGAATCGGCATTATTCACCGGTCAGGTCATGCTGATTATCGCCGTGGCGAGCCTGCTGGGCTGGGTCTTTGCGTATGCGAAAATTCCCCAGATGCTCGTCAGCCCGATCGTGAATATCACTACGTCGAACTCAGTGTTTTTATGGCTCGCCTCACTGGTATTCGTGGTCGCCGGAACGTTTTTACACGGAACAGCGATGCTGGTGGTGCTGGTTCCGCTTTTTCTGCCGGTGGTTCAGGAGATGGGAATTCATCCCCTGCAATTTGCCATGGTTGTCATGATGTGCTGGGGCATCGGCCAGCAAACGCCCCCGGTTGGGTCGGCGCTGTATATTACGTGTAGTTTGGCAAAAATCGACATGTGGGAATTGACCCGGGCCAATATGCCGTTCATTGCGGTTCTCTTTGTCGTGTTGGCAGGGGTTATTCACCTGCCTTCCCTTTTCGTTCTTCTTATCCCGGGAATTTTAGGATTACTATAGAGACAGCGCAAAGGCAGACGGGCACGACGTTTCCTTATCTCAGAGCAGTGAGAGTGCCGTGCTGTTGTGGTGTCCTTGTGGAGGCAAACACAGATGAGTAGACAGAAGAAACCCCGAATTGCCGTATTGCCGGGAGACCCCTGTGGAGTCGGTCCGGAGCTGGCTGCCAAGCTCCTTGCCGAGCGCGAGATGCTGGCGCAAGCTCAGGTTATCGCCCTCGGCGATCGTCGTATCTTTCAGATGGGTGAGACGCTCGCCGGCGTGTCTCTGGAGATCTGCGACATTCATGAGATTGAGGCGCTGCCGTCAGAATCAACGACCTTGTTTTGCCTTGATTATCCTTCGATGGCCCCGGAAGATGTTACCAGGGGCAAAGTCAATCCCAAAGCAGGTGCGTCAGTCTACAAGACGCTGCTCTATGCCCTGGAACTCGCTCAGTCCGGTGCAATAGACGGATTTGTCTTTGCTCCCTTTAACAAGAAAGCCATGCACCTTGGGGGGTGTCCTTTTGAGAGTGAGTTCATGTTATTTCTTGATTTTTTTCAGATACACGGTGTTCATGGAGAAATTAATGTGCTGGACGAACTCTGGACGACACGTGTCAGCTCCCATATTGCCTTAAAAGATGTTGTCGAATGTATTCAGCAGCAACGGATATTTGAAACGATTCGTCATTTGCATCAGAGTTTGCAGCGTTATGGGCTGTTGCAGCCGAAAATCGCCGTCACCGGATTAAATCCGCACTGTGGCGAAGAAGGCATGTTTGGACGCGAAGAGCTTGATGAGATCGGTCCTGCGGTCGAACAGGCCAAATCTGAGGGGATGAATGTCGTTGGCCCCTATCCGGCGGATACCATTTTTCTGCGGCGGGAAAAAGAACAGTTTAACGGCATTATTTCCATGTATCACGATCAAGGGCAGGTGGCTACAAAATTATTAGGATTTGATCGCGGGGTCACTGTGCATGGCGGGCTGCCGGTCCCAATCACGACCCCTTCCCACGGGACGGCGTTTGACATCGCGGGAAAGGGGATCGCTCATCACCAGGCCATCTGCAACGCCTTTAACATCGCCGTTCAAATGGCGCAGGGAGGACGTTCTACATGATTACAGGTCTCGAACACATCGGTCTCATGGCCGAATCTCCAGTAACACTTGCTGAGTGGTACGTTAATACCCTTGATTTTCGGGAGATTTTCAGAACTGAAGGAGATACTCCGATCGTATTTATTGCCGGAGCGCAAAGCGGCATTCTCGAATTTATCCCCCGCAAACATGGCGCCGATCTTCCAAAAGACCACAAACAGCAAGTACATCTGGCGCTTTCCGTCGAAAATTTTGAGGCGGCCAGGGCCAAGTTACTCCAGGCGGGTGTTGAGTTTCCAGAACCGCCGTTTGACCTTTTTCACGGAGGCAAAACGGTCTTCTTTGAAGACCCTGAAGGGAATCGGATTCAAATCGTCTATCGACCCAAGGCTCTTGAAGAGCTTGGACACGCTGATCTGTAAAGGAGCATCAGGATGCTAACGATCGGAATGCTGCATTCGACGAGGATGGTGATCGACGCGGTTCACAGCGCTGTTGTCTCGTCATGCCGGGACATCGATATTCTGCACGTGATGGATGAGGGCTTATTAAGGGCGTTAAAACGCGAAGGGAGCATTGGTCCGGAAATGACGGAATGGATGACTGCTATGGTCAAATCGCTTGAGCGCCAAGGGGCCGAGCTGGCACTTGTCTCCTGCTCGTCGTTGTCACCATGCGTCAATGATATTCAAAAAGCCGTGGGCATTCCGGTCCTGAAAATTGACGAGCCGATGATTGAATGGGCCGTTAATCACGCTGCAAGTATCGGACTTGTCATGACAAATCCGACAACGGAAGGTCCTTCAAACTTGTTGATTTCGGAAGTCTCGCAGCGGACCGGAAGACATCCCAGCGTGCTTTCACGTGTATGCCCGGAAGCGTTCTGGAAATTGAACGCCGGTGATTGTGAGGGACATGATGCTGAAGTGGTCCGTGTGGTCCATGAGCTTTTACACAGCGTTGATGTCGTGATCCTGGCACAGATTTCGATCGCGAGAGTGCTCGCGAACTTCGATGAGACAATAAGACCAAAAGTCCTTTCGAGCCTCGACTTTATCGGCCCGAAAATTCAGCAGATACTTTCGGCGTAAGCTCAACCTACGCTCCGCAACAGAAACCTGTAAGGAGGAACATTATGATAAAACTTGCAGTAGCTATTGCTGATGAGCAGGCGCTGCCCAGTGCATTTGTCGTGTTTCGAGGACTGGAAAAATCCATCCGGAAAGCAAAAGACTTGGGATATGAGGGAGTGGAGTTAGCGCTGAAAAATGCGGAAGAAGTCGATCTGCGCACACTCGATCGCGTGCTGGCGGAAACCGGTTTAGAAATTTCCTGTATTTCAAGTGGACAGGTTTATGCTGATTTGGGGCTCTCATTTACCGATCCTGATCCGGCAAAACGTGCGGCAGTGACTGATGTGTTCCGGGCGTTAATCGATCTGGCAGCGGATTTTGGACAGTTGGTCAATATCGGACGGGTTCGAGGGCAGATCGGCGCTTCACCCCGAGAGGAGGCTGAAGGTCGTTTTGTTGAATTAGCCCGTACGCTGTGCGCATACGCGGCTCAAAAAGAGGTCACGCTGATTCTGGAACCGGTTAATCGTTATGAAATCGACTTCATCAACAGTGTTGCAGAAGGCGTGGAACTGATGCAAAAAGTTGATATGCCGAATATGAAACTCATGCCAGATGTCTTTCATATGAATATCGAGGATGTTGCGATTGGGGGAGAATTGGCGCGTCATATCAAATACGTCGAGTATATTCATTTCGCCGATTCAAACCGTTGGGCGCCCGGACAGGGACATACCGACTTTTCGGATATTTTCCGCCATTTGAAAACAGTCAAATATTGTGGCTGGATCTCGCTTGAAATTCTGCCGAAACCCGATCCGGATACGGCAGCTCGTCAGGCGATCGAGACCTTACAACCCATGATTACAGACTATAACCGAACGATATGATGGGAGTCTCCTGCATTGTTTTCCGTGCAAATGCGTCAAAAATGCGTGACAGTTCTTATGGATCATATATTGTATATAATATTTAGCATATCAGCAGTGAATCGTGTCCTGATTCTTTAACATCTCAAGAAGGAGAGCCATGGAAACATTACGAAGTTTAGATCGTCAGGAGATCATCTCCGAAAGCGATCTCACAAAAAAAACGGCCCTGATGCAATATCAGGCTCAATACTTGCGACTCAAGGTCCTGGATATTCTGCATGATAAAGGTACCGGCCATTGGGGTGGCGCTTCATCAGCCGCAGAAATCCTTACCACACTCTATTATCATGTGATGAACATAGATCCTGAACAGCCTGATTGGCCTGAGCGAGATCGCTTTGTCCTGAGCAAAGGCCATGCCTCGGCCATGCTCTATTCGGTCTTGGCGCATTGCGGCTACTTTGCGGTTGAAGAGCTGGATAGTTTTCGCCAGCTTAACAGCCGCCTGCAGGGACATCCCTGCATGAACAAAACCCCTGGTATCGAGATGTCCACCGGTGCATTGGGACACGGTCTGTCCGTTAGCTTAGGCATGGCTCTGGCTGCGAGGATCCAAAAGAAGCCCTTTTGGTCTTACGTCATGATGGGTGAAGGTTGTCTGAATGAAGGCCAAACCTGGGAAGCTTTGATGGCGGCGGCCAAGTTTCAAGCGGAACGGCTGGTGGCACTTATCGACCTGAACGGGGTACAACTCGATGGGCCAAGTGACGAAATTATGCCATTGAAACCTCTGGAGGATAAATTTCGGGCCTTTCAGTGGAACGTTGCGCCAAAGACATACGATGGACACAGCATTGCGGATATCCTTGCATCATTCGACTGGACAGCGCAGCAATCTCGCTGGCCGGTGGTCGTTATTTACACAACCCATAAAGGCAAAGGCGTTTCGTTTATGGAAGACAATCACCAATGGCACGGTGCGCCGATCGGCGATGATGACTACGCAAAAGCCCGTCCAGAACTTATGACTACGCTGAAAGCATTGGAGGCTCAACTATGACAACACAGAGAATCGCCATGCGTGACGCCTTTGGGGAGGCGTTAGTGACCCTTGCCCCGGAAATCCCCGAACTAGTGGTCCTGGACGCCGATGTCTCATCCAGTACAAAAACCGGATTGTTCGGCCGGCAATATCCTGAACGATTTTTTAATGTCGGTGTCGCCGAAGCGAATATGATCGATATTGCCGCTGGAATGGCGACCTGCGGCCTGCGTCCGGTCGTGAGTGCGTTTGCCCTTTTTATTGCGCTAAAGGGGGCTGATCAAATCCGCAATGTCGTATGCTATAATACGTTGCCTGTTGTCTTGGCCGCCGGCTATGCCGGGCTTTCGGATTCTTACGACGGTGCCAGCCATCAATCGATTAGCGATTTGGCAGTGATGAGGGCTCTGCCGAATATGACGGTCGTCGTTCCCGGCGACGCTGTGGAAGTGCGCCAAGCCCTCAAACAGGCTCTGAGACGGCCAGGCCCCAGCTTTATCCGCATGAGTCGGAATCCCAGCCCGATCGTGTTCGCAGGAGCTGCAGAGCTGGAAATTGGAAAAATACGCAAGATACGCGACGGCGCTGACCTAAGCATTGCTGTGTGTGGGGTGCCGACTTCTTTTGCCGTCGATGCTGCCGGAGAGCTTGCACAGCAGGGGATTGCCGTCGATCTTCTGGAGGTCTCAACTCTGAAACCGCTGGATACTGACACTCTCGTCGCATCAGCACAAAAAACCGGACGGGTCTTGACTGTTGAAGAGCATAACATTTATGGCGGACTCGGAAGTGCTGTTGCAGAGGCCTTATCAAGCTGCTGTCCTGTCAAGGTAGAGCGGATTGGAGTGCAGGATTGTTTCACCGAATCCGGCCCTTATGACGAACTGCTGATGAAATATGGGATTTCAACGGAGGCAATTATTGAGAAGGCACGGAACTTCGTCGAGCAGTAATCCGAGCTGCCTGTAATCTGTATCCGTTGTTCTCAGGCTCGCTGCAATGACAATAACTTTAATTACAGAGGAGGATTGTTATGAAACTCACACAAGCCGTAGTGTTTGTCGCATGTTTACTCGTCGTCGGCACGTTGTTTTTGGGAACTAATGGCGGAGCACAGGAAACCGTTCTGAGTTTCGGGCACTATGGGGCACCGACGGATACGGCCACAAAAGCGGCCGAGCATTTTGCCGAACTCGTTGAAGAGCGGACGAACGGACAGCTTACAATCACGCTTCACCCTGGGAATGAATTGGGGAATTCTCCCACTCAGCTGCAAGGCGTACGGATCGGTACAATCGATCTTGTGATGGTCGGGAACCCGTATCTTACGGCCTTTGCTCCCGAACTAAATGTCCTGGATCTTCCCTTTTTGTTTACGTCCTGTGAACATGCGTACAATGTTCTGGATGGAGCTGCCGGACGCCGTCTGCTGGATACGTTGGAGAAGTATCAATTAAAAGGGTTGGCATTCTGGGAAATCGGTTTTCGAAATATTAGCAATTCATCTCGTCCCATCCATAGTCCTGAAGATCTGAAAGGCTTAAAGATTCGCACGACTCCAAACCCGGCTCATGTCCTTGCGTTCAAGCTTCTGGGCGCAAATCCCACTCCAATGCCTTTTGCTGAGTTGTACATGGCGCTTCAGACCAAAACTGTCGATGGTCAGGAGAATCCGGTACACCATATCTATGCCAGCCGATTGCATGAAGTTCAGAACTACCTCAGCTTGACCAATCATGCGTACACCGTCGCTCCTCTCGTGATGAATCTTGCGAAATTTCAGAGCTTGACTGCTGAAAACCAGAAGATTCTCGTGGAAGCAGCCCTGGAAAGTGCAAAGTATGAACGTGAACTCAACAGCAGCCTTAACGGTGAAAGTTTAGCAAAGATGAAGGCAGAGGGCATCGAGGTCGTGGAAGAGCCGGATATCGAAGCCTTTCGATCTCTTGTGATCGAGCCGGTATGGAAGGCGTATGTCGAAGAATACGGAAGCGATATTCTCGATGAGATCAACAAAGATTAGTGTGCCGATGGGACAGTAATCTTTCTGAGCAAAGCCGTGCGGGGTCGGGCTTTTGAGGACAGCCGCACGGCACATTAGGGGGGGGACTCTGATGAACATGCAGCACATTGTAAAAATAATGAATCGTGTGTTGGATGCCTGTGTGGGAGGGCTACTGGCTGTAATGTTGTTCGTCGCATCGGCACAAGTCATCAGCCGGTATATCCTCAAGTCCTCTCTTGTCTGGAGTGAAGAGCTGACTCGTCTCCTCTACGTCTGGATGATCATGCTTGCTGCAGTCAGAGCTTCCCACATGCGTATCGAGATACTTGTGAAGCACTTTGGAAAGAAGCTGCAGCTCGCCGTAGAAACAGGGTGCGCCGTGATCTCCGCTGCGATTCTTCTGTTTATGGTCCATGGCGCGCTGTTTTTAGCCACACTGACGGCAGGGGATACGTATACCGGCCTCAAGCTGTCTGTGAAGTATGTATTTTTAGCCTTAGTCTGTGCAGGAAGCTTATGGAGCATTGCGATTATTGCCCATGCGGCAGAACGCGCATGGGGCGATCTGCGGAAACAGGAGGAAAGACCATGGTAATTATCGTGCTCCTGGGAACAATGCTGCTCTTGAGTGCATTAAGCCTGCCCCTGGTCTTCAGCATCCTCGCCGCCTCTCTTGTCACGCTGGTGATCTTTCGTCCCGGGCTTCCGCTTGTGGTTGTGCCACAGCTTTTTGTCAGCGGGATGGATCAATCGCTTTTGCTCGCGATCGTGTTCTTTTTTTTCGCAGGCGAGTTGATGAACCGAGGCGGTATCACGGAGCGGGTTGTTGATTTTGCACATGCCTTGGTGGGCCATATCAAAGGTGGCCTGGCACATGTGAACATTGTGTCGAGCATTGTGTTCTCAGGGATTTCGGGATCAGCGGTTGCCGACACTGCTGCAATCGGAACGGTGATGATTCCGGCGATGGCCCGGAAAGGTTTTTCAAGGGAATTTTCCGCTGCTGTCACGCAAACCTCTTCAGTGATCGGTCCTATTATCCCTCCGAGCATTCCGATGCTTGTCTATGCGAGCCTGGCAGAGGTGTCGGTCGGCAAGATGTTTCTGGGCGGGATCGTCCCGGGACTGTTGATCGGGTGCTGCCTGATGGCGGCTGTATATGTTATCAGCGATCGGCGAAACTATCCATGTGAAGAATCGGTGACGGCGCGCAGAATTTTGCAGACAGGAGGAAACGCAGGATTCGCGCTGGTGTCGCCATTGATCATTGTTGGAGGGATCCTTGGCGGAGTGTTTACGGCGACCGAAGCAGGGGCTGTTGCCGCAGTTTACAGTTTTTTGGTCGGAAAATTCATCTATCGGGAACTCAGTTGGAAAGACTGCTGGACCTCGCTTCTTCAAGCTGCCGCAGGCACTTCAACGATTATGGTGATTCTCGGCGCGTCATCGATTTTTGCATGGATTGTTGCCGATCTGCAAATCAGTCACCAGGTTGCAGAACTCATCTTTTCAGTTTCCGAGACACCATGGATTGTCCTGCTCCTCGTGAATGTTGCCGTGCTTATCGTCGGTCTCTTCATGGACCCACTGGCTGCTCTGATCATTCTTATTCCGATGTTACTTCCGACGGTTGTCGAGCTTGGAATCAGTCCGCTCCATTTCGGAGTCGTTATTGTGATGAATCTCATGATCGGTTTGTGCACACCGCCTGTCGGCTATCTTATCTACCTCTCTGCTTCGATTGCGAAAACAAAACCGGAAGGCGTCATACAGGAAAGCCTGCCGTTCTTTTTCGCGTTGTTGTTTGCCTTACTGTTGTGCATCTTTATTCCGGAGATCACCATGACTCTTCCGGGCTTAACAGGCAAATAATATTGTTCTACAACACAATATGAAAGCAGACCAAAATCATATTGCAATAAGACTTGAAGGGTTTTCATGTTCCCCAGAAGAACTTACTGAAAAGATAGGATTAAAACCAACATGGGTTGCATTAAAAAACCAAGAGTATCACATTGGCACAGCTGATAATAGAATAACAAAGAAATATAAGACTAACTGCTGGCAATTCAGGGTAGATAAAGAAGATCAATCCTGGGTTTCTGACCAAGTGCGTGAGTTCCTGGAAGAACATATTCGACCAAGAAAAAAGCAAATAAAACAGGTCGTTTCAAGCTGTGAAGGAGAACTCTCAATTGTTCACTATATCTTTGAGGGCTGTAATCCAGGGCTGCACTTCGGAAAAGAAGAAATTGAATTACTTAGTGAAACAGGTCTGGAATTAGATATAGATATATACTGTTTGGCTGCTGATTAATAAAAACAATGTATAACAAGTCGTTTCACGGGATTCGTTCCACTCGCCGGTGAACTCTGCGTTACAGGAGAAAAATACGATGGACAGACTTATCGATCTGAGCATGCCGATTGACACGCATTTTCGTTGGAAGATCGAGAGAAGGCAGTCCGGTGATTTACTGCAGGGAGACAACTTTCAAATAACACATGTATGCTGGAGCGTTCATGCTTTTACACATATTGATTCTCCTCGTCATATCCTGGCCGACGGAACGACAACTGATGATATTTCCCTCAAGCAGGTGGTCGGAGACTGTGCAGTTCTGGATCTGACGGATATTGGCGCTGATGCTCCAATTGAGGAAGAGCAGATCGCAAAAGCCGGGCAGCACATCCAGCAGGGAGACATTGTTCTCCTGAAAACTGCGTGGGATCGGAGCTTTTCCCCTCACAGCCCTGAATTCTGGACAAAATCCCCGTATATGACTCGTCAGGCAGCTGAGTGGCTGTTACGCAAAAAGGTTCGCTCGGTTGCGTTCGATTTTCCGCAGGACTATCCCATTCGACTGACGTTGAAAGGAGAGTATGCTCATTTGTCGGAATTCGTCACCCACGATGTCTTGCTGCGCAATGGTGTCATACTGATGGAGTACTTGTGTAATACGAAGGAATTGACACAAGCTCGGGTGTTCCTTTGTGCCCTGCCGTTAAAAATTCCGAATGCCGATGGAGCGCCTGCGAGAGTGATCGCCAAGGAGATCGTATAAATTATGTCTGTAGTTTTTTTCATGAGAAAGGATGCGGACAGGGCATCTACTCTGGCCGGGTTGTCGTTTTGTTAAGGAGCCGAACGCCTGTGTGTCACCGAATGTAGAGGAGGCGCACCGGTCGCTGGGAAGATATTGCGATGGAACAGCAAATGCAGGGAAAAGTCGCTCTGATAACTGGAGCTGGACAAGGGATTGGACGAGGAACAGCGTTGCGCTTCGCTCAAGAAGGGGCCGCCGTGTTGATCGCTGACATTAAGATGCAGGAAGCGGAACAAACAGCTGAAGAAATCCGCAGGCTGGGGGGACGTGCTTTAGCGCATCAGGTAAATCTTGGACATGTCGCGGAAATTCAGCCTATGATCGATCAGGCTGTCGCAGAATTTGGGCGCCTTGATATCCTGGTCAACAGCGCAGGCATCGTGCAAAGTAAAAGTTTTTTGGATATCACTGAAGCAGAGTGGGATCGAGTGCTCGATATTAATTTGAAAGGACTCTTTTTCTGTATCCAGGCTGCTGCCAGACAAATGATCGCCCAGGTTCCGGACAATGTCAAAGCTGACGGAAAAGCGGATCGCAGTTACGGAAAAATCGTGAACCTTTCGTCAATTTCCGGGAGGCGCGGCCGCTCGTATCAAGCGCATTATGCTGCCAGCAAAACAGCCATCATAAGTCTAACGCAATCGGCTGCTTTAGCCTTTACCCCCTACGGCATTAATGTGAATGCCATTGCACCGAGTGTGGTGCTGACTCCGATGTGGCAACAGAATATTCAGGATAAGAGTCAAGCCTTTGGGGTTGATGCGAAAAAAGAATCTGATGCATTCATCGAGCGTATTCCGCTTAAACGCCCCGGCACTGCCGATGAAATGGCCGCGGCCATCGCCTTCCTCTGTTCTGCGGATGCCGATTATATTACCGGCCAAACACTGAACGTTGACGGCGGTTTCGAAATGGACTAGCCCTGCCCTGCAAAGAGATGTATGTCCGTCAGGATGTTGAAGAGGCCGTCAAACTTATCTCGCAGGGAGCGCTGCATACTCAGGAACTTATCAGCAATTATTTTTCCGTGCGTGACACCCAGGCTGCCTATCAATATGTCGACGATCATTTTCAGGATGTGATGAAAGTGATGCTCACCTTTTCGGAAAGACGTTATTAATTATTCGTCATGAAAGCGATCTCTCAATAAAACGATCTTGACAAATTTTGTTCCATTTTAAAGTGTATACGGGATCATGGCCGGGACATATGTCGTTTGCCCACAGCCCCTGGGTGCATGTTTTGTCGATTGAAGAGCAACTTGCGGATAATGTCTATCCGAATGAATTGAAGCAATAGACCCTGAAAATCATTCTTTCTCCGGCATTCTATTTTTTGTGATGACTTGATAGAATGCCGGAACCTTTATGCTAATCGATAGCGAACGCTTTTTTATCTCGACCGTTCACCACCATGAACGATGACTCCACACGTTTGCATACTAAAAAAACTATGGTACAGGCAAAAACAGACTATACAATTCATCGTCAGAGTCTCTCAGAACAGGTATATAAATACATTAAACGTCTGATTCTCTCAGGAGAACTTAAGGGAGGGCAAAAGATTCCCGAAGAAAAAATTGCTCAACAATTCGGAGTCAGCAGAACCCCGATTCGGGAGGCATTGCGCCGTTTGGATGAATACGGACTTGTGTATTTGAAACCGCGAAGTTATGCGGTGGCTGTTCAGCTCATTCCCGAAGAAGCAGAGGATGTCGCCCAGGTCCGCGCACAGCTTGAAGTGCTCTCGACACGTTTATTGGTCGAAAATGGAACGCAAGATGATTTTGACGCTCTGGAACAGCTCGCAAAAGAATGTCAGGAAGCGCTTGACGCAGATGATGTTGCAACGGCTTTTGAAAAAGACAGCCAATTCCATATCGAAATTGCCAGGCGTACAGGCAATCGGCATCTCTGCGAGTTGTTTCAAAAAATCGATGCGAAAATGCAGCTTTTACGGCTGGTGTTGCATCTCCCGCATGACAAACTCAGTCAATTTATCGCGCAACACAAGCCCCTTCTCGAATACATGCGGAGGCAAGAAAAGGACGCTGCTGAAACTTTGATGGCACATCATATTCTCGATCAGCTCAATTATTTTCAAGAGCATTCATAAATTTTTGTCCCGCTTTTACGCTGCCAGTTGGTATTTTTCGAAAAAATGCTTGACAATATTTTATTATCAATTTGTATTGTATACAATATTCTATACACAATTTAAAGTGTTGCTGTACACGAACACCCGGCACACCGATAATCAGCTTTTGGTCTTCTGTGCCCGGCTTTACACACGATCAGATGAACAACGTCCAGAAGCGTTTCTAAGTCTGAATGCAGAAGCTAATTGTGCTTTCAGGTATAGAAATGCGTACACAGCATGAAACGTAGCGCAATAATCCTGTCAGTAGCGGCATTCACCCTTTTTGCAATGAGCATTTTTCCCGGTCTTTTGGGACAAGCTTTTGCTGAGTATCCGGATCGGCCGATCACAATTATCGTCCCCTGGGGAGCCGGTGGAGGCACGGATACGATCATTCGAATTTTTGCAATCGGCTTCGAACAGGAGATGGGAGTGCCTGTTAATGTGGTCAACCGCACAGGGGGAAATGGTGTGGTGGGACACACGGCCATTGCAAGCGCAAAACCAGACGGCTATACCCTGGGAGCAGGGACTTCGGAAATTACTTATTTCAGCACCCTGAATCTCGCTCCGCTCACCCCTGATAGTTTTGATTTAATTTCGCGTCTTGCCGCAATTCCAGCCGGTGTGACCGTGAAGGCTGATTCGCCGTTTAAGGATCTGAACGATATGCTGGAAAGCGTTCGTCAGAATTCTAAAGACACATACAGTGCTTCTGGTTCTGGGCTGGGTGGCCCGTGGCATATGGCAATCGCTGGTCTGGAAAAAGCTGCGGGAATCGAAACCGACCGTATCCAATGGATTCCCAGTCAAGGCGGTGCTCCAGCCCTCCAGGATTTGATCGCGGAAGGGATTACATTCTTTACCGGCTCCCCTATCGAGGCGAAATCTCTTCTGGCGGCAGGAGAAGTCCGAGTTCTGGCAATCATGTCGGAAGAACGTTCTCCGGCGTTTCCGGATGTCCCCACAGTGAAAGAAGCTGCTGGTTTGGAGTGGACCTTAGCGAACTGGTTTTCTCTTATCGCTCCGAAGGGCCTTCCGGAGGATGTCAAGGTGAAAATTGTCGCAGCTGCGCAAAAAGCTCATGCAGATTCAAAAGTTCAGGAGGCTTTGGCCCAACGCGGTATTACGCCCTTATGGGATGGGCCGGAAGGATTTAAAGCCTTTGCTGACGAGTTTACGGTCACGGCAGCCAATCTGCTGAAAGAGCTGGGGGTCGCAAAGTAAGGACTAAGCTGTCACGCTTTCACCTTGAGGATGAAAGCGTGACAGAGGGGCTGGTGGAAAAAATTGATAGTATGAACGTTCATGATGCAGTAATCGGATTTGTTTTTATTATCATGGGGATAGGCATAACAGCTAAGGCCCAGACGTTTCCCGCAGTTGCTGGTCAGCCTTACGGCTCTTCATTCTTCCCGACAATTATCGGCGTCGCTATGATTGTTTGTGGGCTTATGCTGTGTGTAAGCGCAGTTCTTCAGAGAGATCCCAGGCCAATTCTCCGCATTCCGGCATGGCTGCAATCACGTCGGAGCGCGATCAATGTCCTGTTAGTACTGGCCGGGCTCGTTGTTTTTATCGCAGTCGCTGATACGCTCGGATTCTGTGCAACGGCCTTTATCCTGCTTGCAGGCCTGCAGATGAGACTTGGCGCAAAAGTCCTGCCGGCTCTGATTATCGCGCTCGCGGCGACAGCGTTATTTTATCTTGTCTTTACGATGCTTCTGCGGGTGCCCTTGCCCTATGGTATTATAGAACAATTTTTATAAGGAAGGGGTATGGAAGTTCTCATTGAGGCCTTTCGTCTTGTCGTAACTCCGGAAGTGCTTCTTACAATTATACTTGCATCCTGTATGGGAGTCGTTATCGGCTCGATACCAGGCTTGACGGCCGTGATGGGAACAGCTCTGCTGGTTCCGATCACGTTTTATCTGGACCCGCTCCCTGCGATTTCTGCTATTGTGGCGATGACGGCTATGGCGATCTTCGCTGGCGATATTCCCGGAGCCTTGGTTCGCATTCCCGGAACGCCCGCCTCTGCGGCATATGTCGATGAAGCCTACAACCTGACGCTTGCAGGACAACCGGAACGCGGCCTGGGGATCTGTATGGCCTCAGCCTGCGCCGGAGGAATGATGGGCAGTATGATCCTGGTATTGGCCGCTCCTCAGTTGGCGCGAATCGCCGTGAAATTCAGCTCGGTAGAATACTTTTGGCTGGCTTTGCTGGGGCTGACTTGTGCGGCATTCGTTTCCAGCGCTTCAGCATTAAAAGGCGTTCTGTCGCTGCTGACAGGGCTCTTTATCTCGACCATAGGTATTGATACCACCTCAGGACAGTCCCGTTTCACGTTTGGCGTCATCGAGTTGATGGGAGGAGTGAACTATATCCCTGCCATGATCGGGATGTTTGCGCTGTCTGAAATCCTTCGAACTGCGGCTTCTCCACTGAAGAAACAGCTTCAAGTCCAGGCAATTAAGCATATTATGCGGGGACTTGGACGAGAGCTGCGTCAGTATCGTAGCAATATTGTTCGCGGAGGACTGATCGGCACCCTGGTCGGCGCACTTCCCGGAGCCGGAGCTGATATTGCGGCCTGGGTCGCGTATTCTATCAGCCGTAAATTCTCAAAAACTCCGGAACGTTTTGGCAAAGGGCACCTGGAGGGTCTTGCCGAATCCGGGGCGGCAAACAATGCCTCGTTGAGCGGTGCCTGGGTTCCTGCGCTGGTGTTCGGCATTCCCGGTGATTCCATTACGGCGATTGTAATCGGGGTTCTCATTTTGAAAGGCATGGAGCCTGGGCCCGTTATTTTTATTAAGCAGCCTCAGATGGTTTACGCGGTTTTTATCTCGTTTTTTATTGCCAATCTGTTGCTGCTTCCGATAGGCTATGTCATTATCCGACTGTCACGCGTGTTCTTGGCCGTACCCCCGAGTGCATTGATACCGATTGTCCTGCTGGCCTGTATTGTAGGCTCTTTTGCGATTAACAACACGAGTTTTGATATTGGTGTGATGATGGTGATGGGGCTTATCGGCTGCTTGATGGAGGAGAATGGTATTCCAGTGGCTCCGGCAATTCTGGGAATTGTGCTGGGGAACATGCTGGAATTCAATTTTGTCACGACCATGATTAAAGCGAAAGGGGATCTCGTGATATTTTTCAGCCGGCCGATTGCTGCAGGACTCGGAATCGTCACGCTCTCAATCTGGCTGTCCCAAATCGTGCTGGCTTTCCTTCGCAACGTCAAAAAGCAGAAGCCGTCGGAGGCCTGAATATGGATAATTTTGCTATCGTCGATGCTCACCATCACTTTTGGGATCTTGAACGCAATTATCATCCCTGGCTGTGCGACGAGCCGATGATTCCCTTTCGCTATGGCGATTATTCTGCCATTCGGAAGACATTCATGCCCAATGATTATTTCACGGAAGTCGGCGATCATCATGTGGTCATGACCGTAACGATGGAGGGAGAATGGGATCCTGACGATCCGCTGGGAGAAAGCCGTTGGATGCAGGAGGTGGCGGAACAATACGGTTTTCCTCACGCGCATGTGGCTCACATACGGCTCGATCGTGATGATGTCGAGAATGTGCTGGCAGCACAGGCAGCAATCCCTTTGGTGCGAAGTGTGCGCCATAAGCCCCGTGCTGCGGCCTCACCTCAGCACGTGGAGCCTGGAGTGCCCGGTTCAATGGGCGATCCTCGCTGGCGAAGAGGCTTTTCACTGCTCGATCGCTTCGGAGTACATTTTGATTTGCAAACCCCTTGGTGGCATTTCGCTGAGGCGCTTGAACTCGCCGAGTCATTTCCGGACACTCTGGTGATTCTCAATCATACTGGTTTGCCGGCGGATCGGAGTCCCGAAGGCCTTGCTGCCTGGCGCTCAGCCATGAAGCTGCTGTCTGTCGCGCCGAATGTGTTTGTGAAAATATCGGGACTTGGGCTTGCGGGCCGTCCCTGGCGGCTTGACGATAACACGCCGATCATTCGGGAGACAATCGAGATCTTCGGTGTTGATCGCTGTATGTTCGCGAGTAATTACCCGGTTGATGCTGTGATCACTGATTTGGAAACTATCTTTACAGGGTTCAAACAGGCTGTCGCCGATTTTCCTTTGGAAGATCGAAAAAAGCTGTTTCATGATAATGCCGTGAGCGTCTATCGCCTTTCGAAAGAGGAATCTCATCTCTCAGCAACAGCCCATCACGACCCTGCGGCCTGATATGCACACAACACTTTTAGGATGTATTGCTGATGATTGTACTGGAGCGACCGATCTGGCTGATACGTTGGTCCGTCAGGGAATGCGCACCGTACAGGTGATCGGGGTGCCGGAGACATGCACAGCGTCTTTCGAAGCCGATGCTGTCGTGATTGCGTTAAAATGCCGTTCGATTGCAGCTGAGCTGGCGGTGCGGCAAAGCCTGGAAAGTTTGGCGTGGCTGCAAAAGCTTGGATGTCGCCAGGTCTTCTGGAAATATTGCTCGACCTTTGATTCCACACCGCAGGGTAACATTGGTCCCGTAGCTGATGCGCTGTTGCAGAAGCTTGGTGGTGAGATCACTGTTGTCTGTCCGGCATTTCCGACGAATAAACGTACAGTGTATCAGGGCCAGCTCTTTGTGGGGGACCTGCTCCTGCACGAGAGCAGCATGCGTTATCATCCTGTAACTCCGATGAGTGATGCCAACCTGCTGCGATTACTCCGACCGCAAGTCTCCGGAAAGGTCGGCCTGATCCCGTGGGAGATCGTCAGACAGGGTATGCAGGCAATCCGGGAGGCCCTGCATGATTTGCAAGAACAAGAGGTGCGCTTTGCGGTTGTTGACGCCATTGAAGACCGTGATCTGATTTCCATTGACTCTGCGTGTGCGGACATGCCGCTGCTCACCGGGGGCAGCGGTCTTGCTCTTGGTCTTGCGGAAAACTTTCGGCGTCGGGGGATGCTGCCGTTGCGCGAAGAGCTCGGTGCCATGCTTCCTGTCCCCGGACGGAGTATTATTCTTGCCGGCAGTTGCTCCGAAGCCACGCGACGCCAGGTCGCTTTTGTGAAAGATCGCTTCCCGTTCTTCCGACTCAAGCCGCTGGACCTGGCTGAAAAGCCCGAGGAGTACATTCGCCGGGCAATAGCGTGGGCAGCAGCTATCCCCCCGGAAACTCCGGCCTTCATCTCTTCAAACGCAGATCCGCAGAATGTACGGGCTGTACAGGAGCGCTTAGGCCCCGACCGGGCCGGAAGGCTTGTGGAAGAGGCGTTTTCCGTACTAGCCAGAGCGTTACAGGCTGTTGGTTTTACACGTTTTGTCGTAGCAGGCGGCGAAACATCGGGAGCGGTCCTTGAGGGACTCGGTATCCGGGCACTTCGTATTGGGCCCCGCATCGATCCGGGAGTCCCCTGGACCACAAGTCTGGAATCACCCACGATTGCGCTGGCTTTGAAATCTGGCAACTTCGGTGGAGATGATTTTTTTCTCAAGGCCTTGAATTTTTTCGCATAGCAGCTCTTAAGCTCGGGCTGTCAGTGTTGAGCCTGACCGGAACGATCGCTTAACGCGGTCGGGTCGTTAACTGGCCATTTCGGGGCCCTTCCCGAAAGCACGTCATCAATGCCCATTGCTGCGTGCACGGCCATGCGAATCATACATTCTTTGGTTAAGCTTGCATTATGCGGAGTCAGCATGACATTATCCAATTCTAATAGCAGATTATCTCGGACGGGTGGTTCCTGCTCAAAGACATCCAGTCCGGCTCCGGCAATCGTTTTTTGTTGCAGAGCCTCGATTAAATCGGCTTCATTTACGAGCTCACCCCGGGCTGCATTGATGAGATATGCCGTGGATTTCATCAGTTCGAATTCTTTTTTTCCGATACACCCTGTAGTGTGAGGCGAGGCAGGTAGATGGAGTGTGATAAAATCAGCAGTTTGAAAAATGTCTTCCCAGGACTCCATAACTACGACATTTGCCGGAACGTGTTCTTGTGTTACGTATGGATCGTACGCAATCACTTTCATATCAAAACCGAGGATTGCTTTCTGTGCCACGCGTGAACCGATCGCGCCCAGGCCGATGATGCCAACTGTTTTTCCCTGCATATCGACCCCATGAACCTGATCGCGAATTGCAAAATTTCCTTTTCGGATTTCACGGTTGCAAAGGCTGTAATTTCTGGCGCAGGCGAGCATTAAACCAAGTGTCTGTTCTGCAACGGAATTGGAATTCGATTCCGGCGCATTGGTCACGTGGATGCCAAGCTCGGTTGCGGCCGCAATATCAATATTATCAACTCCCACACCATGACGACCGATCACGCGCAGTTCCTTCCCGGCCCGGAGCACTTCAGCCGGCAGTAGCGCCGTCCTGATGAGTATAGCACAACAGCCCTTTACCTCTTCTTTCATAACCTCTACACTGTGAGCGGATCCTGTTTTCACGTTATAGCCCCGATCGCGCAGGTACTGTCTGCCTTCCTCAGCGATGGGCTGCGGAATTAATACGTTCTGTGCCATGATATCTGTTCTCCTTTATTGCAGCTTGTTCACTTTCCCATTGCCTGTTGTAATTGTCTGATACCTTCCCGCGCAGCAGACATCAGCATGCTCACGTCATTCGACCAGAGATTACAGGTCATACCTTGTTTCTTATATCCCTGCAGGGCTGTGGTCGTCATAACATGAATTCCTGAAAATTTCTTGTGTTTTCTGGCAGAGGCTATCACGGCCGCGATGGCCTCGATATATTTCGGATGTTCGGTCTGGCCCATAATGCCCATACTCTGTGTGAGATCGTTAGGACCTACAAACGCGACATCAATTCCCTCAACCGAGAGAATTTCATCAATATTCTGCAGCCCTCGCAGCGATTCAATCTGGGTGAGTAAGATCGTTCGATCATTGGCTGTATCCATATATTCACGGGCATTGGAGATTGTTTCAAAGCCGGTGTGCGCGCGTAATAAGGAGACGCCCCGATTCCCCATCGGCGCATACTTGGAATAGCTCACCAGGATCTTGGCCTGCTCAGCCGTTTCCGTCTGGGGCAGAAGGATTCCAGCGGCCCCCATTTCCATTGATTTCAAGACCACTTCACGGCGCAGTTCAGGAATCCTGATCATTGGAGCAATGCCGCATTCGCGCGCTATGGCGAACAGCCCGGCTACATCGCTATAATCAAATGAGCCATGCTCACAATCCACAATAAAAAAGTCGAATCCGCAGACTTTCAGCATTCTGGCCAGTTCCGGGTGTGTAAAATTAATGACCATTGTCCCTAAAATATTGTGCCCTTGCCGCAATGCTTCTTTCAGATCTTTCATCGTATTGTATCCTTTTGGGTGAAGAGTGATAGTTGATGATCTTCCTGCCAACTCCATAATCTTTACACAGATTGAGACATGATATCCTATCATAGAAGACACTGTCTATCCCAACATATTTTTTGGCAAATAAAAACTTGACAACTATTGTATATTGTCGTTTGTATGACAATATACAATAGTTGTATGAAAATACGCTGAATGCAAAGGAGAAGCAAAGTGCAGGGGAGTATACAAGAGCCCAGCCTCAAAAGGGATAGTCTTGTAGAGATCGTTTTTGAGGCCCTTAAAGGCAAAATTTTATCGGGAGAGCTGAGTGATGGGGATCGGCTGCCAACTCAAAAAATGCTTTGCCGGCAGTTTGGAGTTTCTCGAACCGTCATGATGGGTTCTCTGCACAAATTGTCCTCATTGGGACTCATCACAAGCCGGCAGGGGCGTGGCACCTTTGTGCGGCTGCCCGATACCAAAGCCGTTCTGGAGCCGATGTTTCAGGCTCTTCTGCTCGATAAACCCTCCACCTGCGAGTTGATCGAGACTCGATACTATCTGGAACGTGCGATTGTGCGTCTGGCGGCCAGACATATTGATACGACGCAATCCCAGGACCTGCAGAATATTGTTGCCAAGATGGAGAGAGATTTTCAAGAGGGACGGATTGAAGCCTTTTCGCAGGGCGATCTGGCCTTTCATATGAAACTGGCGGAGAGCGCTCGCAACAGCATTTTAGGCCGCTTTATTGAAGTCATTCGGGAGATGCTGGCGGAATTTCTTGAAGAATTTAATCGTACTCCCGGAGCAGCAGAACGCGCCAACGAACATCATCGAAAGATTTGCGACATGGTCGTTGGTCACGATCCTGACGGTGCAGAAAAAGAAATGCAGCTTCATCTTCGAGATGTGGTGATGATCTTGCGCGAACAACATCATCTTGATGTCGACATTTGAGTCTGCATTCACACGGAACGAATAATAACATCAGAAGGAGACTGAATTATGACTTACTTTGAGAAAGCCCGAAAACTCTTGAAGGAGTTTAAAGGAGATGCGTATCTGTATGGCAACGGTGTCTTAAAGGATGTCGGGCAAGTTGCTGCAAAAGCCGGAAAAAAAGCTGTGCTGATTTATACGGACTTTCCCGGAGTGGACAGCTATGTCAGCATCATCAGTACGTCGTTGAAAGATGCCAGTGTCGAGCTGGTGGCCAGGATTGAAGGTGCCCGGCCGAATGCGCCGCGAGAGGATCTGGCGCGTATTACCGAAGAGCTGAAGGCAGCCGACCCGGACGTCATCGTGAGTTTTGGCGGCGGTAGCACAATCGATGCTGCAAAAGCGGCAGAAGTTCTGAGAACGCTGGGCGGCGGTATTGAAGAGTATTTCGGCGTGGGGCTGGTCAGCAAAAAGCTTGAGGAAAGCGCTAAGACGCTGACACCGCATATTGCGATTCAGACAGCGGCAAGCTCCGGGGCACATCTCACAAAATACTCGAATATTACCGACATCAGTACTGGTCAGAAAAAGCTGATTGTAGATGAAGCCGTGGTTCCTGCCTATCCGGTCTTCGATTATACCGTAACACACATGGCCCCGCCGGCGTTGACGGCTGACGGCGCTCTTGATGGAATTGCCCATATTCTTGAAGTCTACTATGGGGCAGTCAACAAACCCTATTACGATCGACTGACGGCTATTGCAGAAGCTGGAATCGGCTTGGTCGTAGAATATCTTCCTGAAATCAATGCAAATCCCAAAGACGCTGAAGCCCGTGAGGCCCTCTGTCTGGCAACTGACTTAGGCGCTTATGCAATCATGCTTGGTGGAACCAATGGGGGGCATCTGACAAGTTTTTCGTTGGTGGATGTACTCAGTCATGGCCGTGCCTGCGCGTTAATGAACCCCTATTACACGGTCTTTTTCGCTCCGGCTGTAGAAGGCCCGCTGCATGTGGTCGGCAAAATTTTCAAAGATGCCGGCTATATTTCTGAGGAGATCGCCGGACTGACCGGTCGCGAGCTGGGTACAGCGGTCACAAACGGCATGTTTGCCTTTGCCGAAGCGATTGACTTTCCAAAAACCCTTAGCGAGGTGGACGGTTTTACCCAGGCCCATATCGATCGGGCTTTGAACGCAGCCAAGAATCCGCAATTGAAGATGAAGCTGGAAAATATGCCGATTCCTCTGACAGCTGACATGATTGACGAGTACATGGGACCGATTTTGGAAGCTGCCAAAAGCGGCGATATCAATTTGATCAAAAACGTATAGTGCTTTAACGGCAGATAGAACGGAACCCTGATTGGACTGGTTGCTGCTGAGTGGATTTTGCATGACGCTTACGCGCTTCCTTACAGGGAGACGGCGTCATGCAGCCTTAATCCGTCCAATCGCTCTTCTGTTGCTCGTTCATGAATATTCGACTTGATTACGGAAAAAGCGGTTTGGAGATTTCGCTGCCGGACGAAGCCGCTGTCAGCATCGTAGAGCCAAAGCATCTGGATGCCCTGCCAGACCAGTTTGAGGCAGTCAGAGCCGCAGTGCGGAATCCAATCGCTTCTCCCCCTTTGCGGGAACTTGTCAGGCCTGGGAATACGGTGGGTATCGTTTTCTACGACATTACCCGTCCAACGCCTGATCGCATTATGACTCCGCTGCTGCTTGAAGAGCTGGAGGCGGCCGGCATTGTCCGCGAGCAGATCACGCTCTATAACGCGACCGGAACGCACCGGGCAAATAGCGATCAAGAATTACGAACGATGCTCGGTGATGAGGTGGTGGAGGGCTGCCGGATCGTTCAGAATGATGCGGCTGACAAGGATTCGCACGTCCTGGTGGGGACGACCTCAAGTGGCAATGCCATCTGGATTCACAAAGAATTGGTCGAGTCCGATATCCGCATTTTGACCGGTTTTATCGAACCCCACTTCTTTGCGGGTTTTTCCGGCGGAGGGAAGGCGATTATGCCGGGCATGGCCTTGCTGGAGACGGTGATGCGCAATCATAACGCCAGGCACATCGATCATCCCAGAGCCACGTGGGGGATTACTCACGGGAACCCGCTCTGGGAAGAAATTCATGATGCCGCAGCCTTTGTGAAGCCGTCGTTTTTACTGAATGTTGCCTTAAACCGGAATAAAGAGATCACCAACGTGTTTGCCGGTGACTGGGAGCAGGCTCACGAACAGGGCTGCGCTTTTGTGAAAGACACGGCTATGGTCCCGGTGGACAGCGCCTTTGATATCGTCATCACGAGCAACTCCGGTTATCCGCTGGATTTGAATCTCTATCAGGCAGTGAAGGGCATGAGCGCAGCCTCGCAGGTTGTGAAACAGGGAGGAAGTATTCTCATCGCTGCCGAATGCTGGGACGGCATCCCGAAGCACGGTCCCTATGGACAATTACTGCGTGAAGCGGATAGTGTCGAGCAGCTTCTGGAAAGAATCCGTGAACCCGGTTTTGTTATGGGTGACACATGGCAGGCCCAGATTCAGGCCTTAATATCACAAAAAGCTGATGTCTATGTGTATAGCGACGGCTTAGACGATGACAGCATTACAAGCGCCATGCTTCAGCCCTGCGGGCCTGTTGAACAACGTGTTGAGTCGCTCCTGAAGACATACGGGCCAGATGCCAGGATATGCGTTTTGCCGGAAGGCCCTCAGACGATTCCGTATATTGCGTGACGTACTTTGCTGCAAAGCTTCTCTGGCTTGCAGCCTGTAAGCTGTTCGACAAGAGCCATATTGTTCTTGACAAGCTCTTTCTTTCTGGGCATACCGTATACGAAAAAGATCCAATATGTCCGCTCGTTTGGTATCAAAAGGCGGGCTGGAAAGAATATACCGCTGCTGCTATTTGTACAAGGAGAGACTTTTGAGAACACAGCACCGCATTATCCGTTCCAGTTTGAGTGAGCAGGCTGCTGAGAAAGTGAAGTCATGGATACTTTCGCTTCGCCTGAATCCTGGGGAACGCCTTATTGTAGACAATCTTGCCGAAAAGCTTGAAATCAGCAGAACCCCGATCCGGGAGGGCTTGCAGAAGTTAGTCTCCCAGGGACTTGTGGCTTACGATGGGAAGAGCTACTCTGTGATGACATTTTCACAGCGGGATATTGAAAACCTCTTTGAAATCCGGTGTGCGTTAGAGACGCTGGCGGCTCGCCAGGCGAGCGAGCGCATGTCCGAGGAGCTGATTGATGATTTGTGGAGCTGTTATGAAGAATTCCAAGCGCAACAGCCGGAAAAAGACATCAAAGAGGCTCTCTCTCACGACATGCGTTATCACCGGATTATCCGGGAGGGCGCTGGAAACCTCCGGCTTAAAACCATGCTCGATACCCTGCATAATCAGATATGGTGGGTTATTTATCAGATTTATGCTGGGAAGCCCGACGAATATAAAAGTCGTCTTTCATTACCCGAGCACTTGGCAATCCTGAAATGCATCGCAGCGCGCGATGGTAAAGGAGCTGCTGAAGCAATGGAGCGGCATTTACACCGTTCAGAGTCTGATATGTTTCTCGATCTAAGTTGGTCGGAGTCATAGTCAGATCTGCATCATGACAACGGGTCACTCGCAAATGATCAGAAGAAAAACTTGACAAATTTTTGTATTCGGTATTTCGTATACGGAATGCGAGATACAAAATATACTTCTCAGAATAAGGAGATGCAGCCATGAAGACAATTCTTTTACACCAGGCTCATGATATTGCGCTTGTCGATCGTCAGCAGGGCAAAGCACAAGACGATCGCTGCCAAATTCGTGTCGTGTCCATGGGGGTCTGCGGTTCCGATATCGCCGCGTACAAAGGGACGTCTCCGCTTGTGACGTATCCCAGAGTCCTGGGGCATGAAATCGCCGGAGAAGTGGTCAGCATTCCTGAAAATCCCCAGGGTATTCAGGCCGGCGATCGCGTGATTGTCGAACCATACCGCTACTGTGGTCACTGTTATCCTTGCCAGCTGGGGCGGACGAACTGCTGTGAAAATCTCAAGGTGATCGGTGTGCATGAAGACGGTGGAATGCAGGAGTATTACGCACATGACGTTCATCTCATTCATCGAGTCCCGGACACGATTCCCTGGGAGCTGGTCCCGATGGTGGAACCGCTCAGTATCGCCATACACGGTATCCATCGGCTTGATGTCAAAGAGAACGAGTATGTCGCCATCACCGGAGCAGGCCCCATCGGCCTGTTAGCAGCTCAGTTTGCGCTGCATCTCGGTGCCCGGCCCGTAGTCATCGATCCGGTGCGCGAACGTTTGGAACTGGCCCAAACAATCGGAGTTCAGTATGTTTTTGATCCCATGCAGGACGATCTTCAGCAGGAAATCCCGAAAATCACCGGGGGAAGAATGGTGGAAGCCTTCCTGGAGGCCTCGGGCGCTCAGGCTGCGGTGAGAAGTTCACTCGATGTGGTTCATTATGCCGGACGGATTGCGTTTTTGGGATGGCCGAAAGAAGAAATCAGCCTGCCAACCTTTCTGATTACGAAAAAAGAACTTGATATCCGCGGTTCGCGGACCAGCGTACAGGAATTTCCGCTTGCGATCTCCCTTATCGCAGAAAAGGCTGTTGACGTGGAAGCGGTCATCACGAATATTATCCGCTTCGACCAGATTCCGGAATATGTAGCCGCCATCGCCGAGCGTCCTGGTGATTTTATGAAAGTGATTGCAAGTATGAATTAAAGGGGAGAACGACGATGAAAGCATTAGTGAAATATGCAAAAGGGGCGGGAAATATGGAAATCCGGGATGTCCCGGAGCCTCATGCAGAAGCTGGACAGATCAAAATAGAAGTGAATGCTGCGGGAATTTGTGGCTCAGATCTTCATATTTATCATGATGATATTGCCATTCCTGTCAAGCCGCCGGTCGTCACCGGCCATGAGTTCTCCGGCGTTATCAGCGAGATCGGCGACGGGGTCTCGGGCTGGGAAGTCGGGGATCGCGTGGTCTCTGAGACCGCCTATGAGTACTGCGGCACATGCGATCGCTGTGTCAACGGCTTTTATAATCTGTGCGATCATCGCAAAACGCTGGGCTATTGGTTTAACGGAGTCTTCACGCGTTACACGGTGGTCCCGGCTGCGAGAGTCCACAAACTCCCTGAGAATCTCGACTTCATCAGCGGCGCTCTCATGGAACCGTTGGCCTGTGTAACACACGCTGTGCTGGAACTGACTCATATCACCGCAGGAGACTGGGTCCTCGTCAGCGGACCTGGATCGATAGGGCTGCTGGCCCTGCAAGTGGCTAAAGCCCAGGGGGCCACAGTGATGATTGCGGGGACAGAACAGGATCGCGAACGTCTCGAACAAGCGAAAGCCCTTGGGGTTGATTATTGTATAGACCTTTCCCAGATGAACCTTCTTGACGAAGTCGCCCGGTTGACAGGATCGTCCGGAGTGGATGTGGTTCTGGAATGTTCCGGCAGTGCGAAGGCTGCTAATGATGCGTTGCTCGCGATAAAAAAACAAGGACAGTTTACCCAGATCGGCCTCTTCGGAAAAACGATCGAGATCGATTTCGAGCGAATCTGTTTCAAGGAAATCAGCGTAACCGGTTCACTGGGATCCCGACGAAGCTCCTGGAAAAAAGCTCTGCAGTTAAGCGCTCAAGAACGGGTGCAGTTACGTCCTCTGGTCTCTGACATCTTGCCGATTAGCGAGTGGAAGCATGCCTTTTCACTGTTTGAGAAGAAAAAAGGACTCAAACTTGTCCTGACTCCGCTGCCTGACTGAGCGGAGAGCATTGAGAGGGCCGTTTCTCAGATGGCTGAAGGCGAATCAGAGACTTCTGGTCATCTGCGCAGTACATGTTCGAAAAAAGGGGGGATGCCCGGCTCGGATTGTTCTTGTACGTGGAACTTGTGAAGCAGCTTCTGCAAGTTCTCGAAAGCTTTGTATGTCTCGTACACAGTGTAGAAATCTCACACAATAACAGTATGAAGGAGTCTGTCTCATGAAAAAAGGAATCGTCGTTGCAGTGCTGTTCATATTGGCGTTAAGCGTTTCTTCTGTTGCATTGGCAAAAACGGTCTTAAAATTTGCGCATATTTACGATCCTTCTCATCCTGTGGCCGTTGCTTCGGATATGGTTGCAAAGCTCGTGGCGCAAAAAACAAACGGTGACGTTGAAATTCAGGTCTTTCCGGCATCGCAGTTAGGCTCGGAAGAGGCGCTCCTCGAAGCTTCGATTTTCGGTTCGGTCGATATTGTCAGCTCAGGAGCGGGGCAGATCGGGAACTTGTTCAAACCCGTTCTGGTCTTGGAGATGCCGTATACCTTCAAGGACAATGATCAAGTCATCAGGTTTGCAAAAAGTGATATTGCCAGACAAATGGGCGAAGATCTACGTCAGGAATTTGGGGTAAAGATTGTTGGAACGACACCCTACGGTATCCGTCAGGTCAGCTCGAATAAACCGATAAAGACCCCCGCGGATCTTAACGGTTTTAAATTGCGGGTGCCCGAACAAAACGTGTGTATTGAGTATGCCAAAGCAATGGGTGCTGACCCGACCCCGATTGCTTTTTCCGAAGTCTACCTTGCGCTTCAGCAAGGGGTCGTCGATGGGCAGGAGAATTCCCTTTCTACCATCAAGGCCATGAAATTCTATGAAGTGCAAAAATATGTCAACCTCACTCGTCATGTGACAAACTGCTTATTTTTTGTCATGAATGATGCAAAATTTCAGAGCCTTAGCCCCGACCAGCAGCAGATTCTTCTCGATGCCTTCGATGAAGCTGCCAATTATATTGCAGCAGAACTCAATAAAGGCGATCAGGAATTGGGAAAGATGTTTGAAGCAGAAGGGGTCACGATCATCGAGCCAGATCTTGAAGCCTTCCGTAAAGCGACTGCAGAGATGCCGAACACATTCAGGAAATGGTGGATTCGTTACGGTGATGACTTGCACAAGAGGATCCAGGATCTCTAGGAGCAGTGCGGCGCGTCTTTAATCGTTCCGTCCCCTCTTCTCCTGCAAGAGGGGACAGAGGAATTCTCTTGGCTGCCATGAAAGATCTGCTGAGAGGGAAGGGCTGAAAAGTATTCGTGGGTTTGACAGAGCGTAAGCGGTGGATGCCTGAAAATGTCTTCTGAACGAATGGAAGGAGGGGATGCTTCGTGTTTTTTAAGTACTATGATACATTGGAAGAAAGGGTTACTGTCGTTCTTTTCCTCTTTATTTTTGTCTTAATGGCAACACAAATCTTCACACGCTATGTACTCAGTATCACGTTTGCCTGGAATATCGAATTATGCCGCTATACGTTTGTCTGGCTCACCTTTGTCGGGGCAGCGTATGTCCGGAAGCATGGCTCGCATATAAAAATTGAAATTCTTTTTAATTATCTCAACCAGAAATGTTCGGCAGGAGTGCAAAAAGCGATCTGGCTGATGAAGGAGCTGCTGACCTTTGCCTATCTGATCGCGTTGATCTATTTTGGATTCCTTCTCGCCTATAAATCCCGGCGTTTTATGTCGCAGGCAATGCAAATTTCTCAATTTTATCTCTATATTTCCGCTTCTGTCGGAGCGTTCTTATATCTTATCCGTGAAATTCAACTGTCATATCAGTATTATCGGGAACATTTGTCCTGCAAGAGCTCTCATCAGGCAATATGTTAAGGAGGAAGTACGACTATGCTGGCTTTGTTAGTCATCGGACTGTTTGTCCTGCTTATCATCGGAATGCCGGTCTCCCTGGCTATCGGCATTCCGTCTCTGCTGTATATGATCGCTGATGGACACGTACCAAATTTTACAGCGGTTCAGCGCATGGTTGCCGGAGCCAATACCTACCCGTTGCTGGCTGTCCCGTTTTTTATCTTTGCCGGAAATTTGATGAATACCAGCGGTGTCACCACCCGTATTTTTGACTTTTCGAACAAGCTTGTCGGTCATATTAAGGGCGGATTGGGACACGTGAATGTGATTGCGAGTATCATTTTTGCCGGAATGTCCGGCGCAGCGATCGCTGACGCCGGAGGACTGGGAACGATAGAGATCAACGCTATGCGGGATGCCGGCTATGATGATAGCTTAACAGTAGGAATTACGGCGGCATCTTCCACGATCGGGCCGATTATCCCTCCCAGTCTGCCGGTTGTCATTTACGCTGTGGTCGCATCGACCTCGATCGGCCGCTTGTTTGCCGCCGGCATTATTCCCGGTCTCATTATGGGATTAAGCTTGATGATTCTGATTTACCTCCTGGCTGATAAGTATCAGACTCCGGTGGGAAAGCGCCCGACAGCTGCCGAAATGTGGACATCGCTCAGAATGGCCTTCTGGGCGCTGCTGACTCCCGGAATTATCCTGGGAGGCATCTTTTTTGGGGTATTTACTCCGACTGAAGCCGCTGCCGTTGCCTCCTTGTACGCCATTATTTTAGGATGTATTATCTACCGTGAGATGACCCTGAAGCAGTTTTACGATGCTGTGCTCAGCTCGATGATTTCGACTGTTCAGGTGATGTTTATCGTGGTGGCGGCCACACTCTTTGCGTGGATTTTGACAAAGGAACAAGTGCCGCTCATGGTGGCGAATTACATTCTGGGCTTAACCGATAACTACTACCTGATCCTCCTGGCGATTAATATCGTGCTCCTTATTGTGGGGATGTTTATGGAGACAATCGCTTCGATTAATATTTTAGTGCCTGTGCTGCTCCCGGTGATTGATCAACTTGGAATCGATCCGACCCAATTCGGGGTGATGATGATTTTAAATTTGATGATCGGCTTGCTGACACCGCCGTTCGGCACCGTGTTGTTTATCTTAAGCGGTGTCGCAGATGTGCCGGTGGAAAAAGTTGCGCGCAATACCGCGGTTTTTCTGGTGCCGCTGCTCATTGTGCTGTTCTTGATCGTGGTGTTTCCGCAGTTGACATTATTCGTGCCAAAGCTCATTTTTGGAAAATAAAGGAGTTCAGTTAGAGGCTCGAACATGTCTGTCAGCCTTAATTTAAGTAAAGCTTTGTGAATAACAGCGTGAGTGCTATGTGTCGTCAGTGTGCTTGTTTTTAGAGAACTCGTCATGCGACGCGCACAAGATTTGAAAGCATACCTGCTTTCAGCGAAAGGATTAGGAAGATGATGAGAGATGAATACCTTGATTTACGAAAAAAATTGCTGTTTGACAGCACGCCTCAAGATTTCACACAGATTTGCAGCATGTTTCGAGACGACTGTGCCCAAGAGTTTCAAAGCGCTTCGGAGACGCGCCAGCAAGAGCTTACGGAGATCGTCGCCGGTGTGACGATAGACATGCAATCCTATCTCTTACGCTGGAATCTCCAGCGTCCTGAAAACGATGAACAGCTTTCACAAGCCACCATCGAACAAGAGCTTCTCGCTAACTATAGCCTTCTGGAAAACTGGGAGGCAAAGGACCTGCTTGCGGCTGTACGCGCTGAAGCCGCTGAGATTCAACGCAGTAATTTCCGCAAAATTTCGCTCATGTCGGATGCCGGTACGATGAACGTCCGTCTGGGACATGACTATGCTTCCGGATTGACGAAGACACTGCGAAAAGGCGCGATCCTCGTCACGACGAATCCTCCTTTGGTGAACATGGCGCGAAAAGATGATGCCGCTCATTGGAATGCTGTCAAAGCACGGTTGCGGACAGAACATCCCGCAGCGTCATCTGAGGAGCTTGTCTCTCTTCTGACAATGGAAGTCGTGTTGCAGAACTGTCGGGAACTGCGTCCGATCTATGAAGCCACGCAGGGCAAATACGGCTATGTCAATCTGCAAATCAATCCGCACCATTCCGGGAATGCGGTCAAAATGGCTGAGGAGATCGAGTGGCTGTATGAAAAATTAACTGGTGTATTCGGTGGCACGCCTAATGTCGTTTTTAAAATTCCAGGCACCCGTGCCGCGCTTGACACTGCAAAACGTGTGACGCGACAAGGGATTGGAGTGACTGTCACAGTCAGTTTTTCTGTCGCTCAACATCTCGCTTTTGCCGAAGTGATCGAGCAGGGCAACGCTCCGTGTTCATTTCTGGTGATGATGAACGGCAGGCTGGACGATCCTGTTCAGAAAGAATTGCAAGGCCTGGGCCTGCCGGATGCGGCTGAAGTCGCCAAATGGGGAAGTACGGCGATCGTGCATCGCTCCTATGCCGAACTCTGCAAAAAAGGGTATAGCAAATCCTTTCTCCTCATCGCCTCACTCAGAGGCCCCTGGAATATCGACGGATGTCTGACTGATGGAACGCTCCCGATTTTTATCACCTCTTTTCCAGACAAGACGGCAGAATATGACGCTCAGCAGCGTGAAATCGCCTCGCATATTACAGAAGCGCTTTCTGAAGAGTTGCTCAAAAAGCTGGAGCACAGTCAGATCTTCAGACAAGCCTATGCCGTCGAAGGATTGGCTGTCGAGGACTTTGACAGCTTCCTTCCGGTCGTGAAAACGCTGACGTCGTTTAGAGAATCCTATGATGAACTGATCGAATACGTTCAAGAATAAGCACAGGAAGCAGGGCTGCTCTGCGTGATTCACTGGATAGCAGTCACATTCTCAGCAGTTCTGCCTTTGAAAAGGGGGAGGCGCTGTTTCATCTGCTGTGAGACAGGCCCGCCCCTGGATGAAAATTGTGTTCCACAACGGAAGGAGAACGCGATGGAATTTGGAAAACTCCGCATAAATCCGCTTACAAATCCGGCGATTTTAGACACGGGAACCTGGTCCCCACAGGCTGCCTGGCATATAATTGACTCACTGGACACCTCATATTGGCGTGTGGTGTTGCAGGCGCTTGTTGAAGGGAACACGCCTCCGCAGCATCAAGACTGTAGGCTCTATCAGCCGTCTCAACAGCCGCATCAGGGGATGCACTCTCTGTTGGCAGAGATCCATGACGGGCAGCATGTCTTTGTCACGATCGGACAACATGACGAGCAGCCGCTTCTGGGAAATGCAATTGGGGCGAAAAGCCTGCCTGACGGATCAGAACTGGCAGCCTTTGCTGCCGACGCTGCTGTTATCGACAAATTCTGCAGAAATATTGCTCCGCAAAAAGGCCCCAGAGCATTGGGACCTGCACCGCGTCTGGGAATCGGAGTCCGCATGTCCACCTCAGTGTGGCCGGGAATCTGGACAGCCATGAAAAAATATGACTTTGCGGCCAACCCGATTCAGAATTCATTGCGGGAATTAAATATGCTTGAAGATGTCTTGGCTGCGACCAGGCCTAACACGAATTATCTGTTCAGTTTCGGCAACATTGACGAAGGACATACCGGTAGCACTTTTGAGGGTCTCTGGGTGTCCGGCGTCCTTTCGAACCTGAAAGATGAAACGACTCCCCGATATGGAGCAGATGCCGATCATATCATGGTAAAACGCGATCCGAACGGCTTAGGCCGCGCCAGACGGATTCTCGACTCTGCTCGATATTACAGCTTTTTTACCCTCGACGTGTCTGACATTTTAAACTACGAGGCTGTCAACGAAAGATCTGCGGCAAAAGCCGAAGCCTGTCTGACACAGACGGTTCAGGACTCTGCCCTTGTCAGGGAACTGATGGCCTATCACCGTGAAAAATCAGGCTTTGGCGGAGGAAGATATTCCCCTGACGCCGCAGCTGTCGGGCGGCTTGTCGGGAAATACTGGAGGGCATTGAACGCGACGCAGGACTTATACGATCATATCGTATCGCTGAAGCAGGGCGTGCCGTTTGACCTTGAATTAAGTATTGACGAAAATCCGCCGGAAGTGCGGACCTGCGAATCGCTCACAAACGATGAGGAATTGATGTTTTTGCTGACCGAAATCCGGCGCCGTCAGCTTCCGATTACGCACATTGCGCCGAATTTCGGAGTCGAGAAAGGAAGGGACTATCGCTGTCCTGGGGGCCTGGATGAATTGGAATCCCGTGTTCGGCGCCAATATCAGATGGCGAGCGAGCAGGGCCTCATGCTGGATTGCCACTCCGGCGATGATCTCACGTCTGCGACCCGTCGCGTTTTCGGACGGGCAACAAATGGGAATATTCACTTCAAAATCTCGCCGTCCCTGCAGGTGCTCTTCGGTCAGACGCTTGAAGACCTCTATCCGGACCACTTTCGCTTCTGGTGGGATGATACGTATGCCTATGCTGAACGCGAAGCTGAAGGCGGGGCTGCGGTGGCGATCGAGAGTCTTCGAGAATATAAACAGGGCGACGATCCAAAGCCGTCAGCAAGAACAAGTCTCTTCGAGCACTTTAATTTTGCGACTGTTGGGAAACGTGACGCACACGGACAATTCATCTTTCGAGAACGTTTCTACGAGCTCCCGGAGGATTTTTATGAGGAATACAGCCGGAGGGTCGAGCAGCTCTTAGGTGAAGTGGCGCAGGATGTGTTTTATGCTGAAGAAGACGTCTTTCTGTAAAAGTCATTCGATAAGAGCTGGATAAAGGGGGGATGCCGGGGTCGGAAACTGATGTCTTGTCAAGATCTTTTACACGGCGTATGTATGGTTGTTCCATGATCGATCACTAGAACAAGAAGGAGAACTGTCTTATGAAAAAAGGTCTTTCACTACTAATGCTTGTTGTGTGTGTCACAGGTCTTTTAATGGCTGGAATGGCGTTTGCCGAAGAAAAAACGTATAAGGTCGCGTTCATTACCACCACAATGGCTCATTCCGTTCCGGCCGCCTGGCATGAAGGGATTAAACGAGCGGCTGAGGCCAACCCCTCTATCGAGTATGAAGTCGCTGACGGAGAATGGCGCGCTGATGTCCAGATCGCCAAAATAGAAGATTATATCAACAGAGGTTTTGACGCACTCATTCTGCAGGCTCAGGATGCGGCGGCCCTGGCGGCCTCAGTGCGAGAAGCCGAAGAGGCCGGAATCTTTGTCGTTACATTGAATCTGGACGTCACGGTTCCTCATGCCGCCCTGGTCACAATGGTGACCGACAGAGGCGGAAGATTGGTGGCGCAGGAAATGGCAAAGGACCTTGGCGAAAAAGGCAATGTCGTGATCTTGCAATCTCCTCCGGGAGCCAGCATCGGCATTGACCGGGAACGCGGGTTTAGAGAGGAGATCGGGAAGTATCCGGAGATTAAGATTATTGCCGCCCAGAATGCTGAGTGGCGCAAAGATAAAGCCTTTGCGATTATGCAGAGCCTGCTCCAGAGTAACAGCCAGATCGACGGCGTGTACGGCGTGAACGATTCTATGGCAGAAGGGGCTGCGCTGGCCGCAGAACAGGCCGGAAAACTGGAAGGCATGTCGGTCTGGGGCCTTGATGGCGAAAAAGATGCCTTAAGCATGATTGAAGAAGGCAAACTCACAGGCACGATTTACACCAACTGTTTTATGCAGGGTGAACTTGCGCTGAAGGTGGTCGAAGAGCTCCTCACGTCAGGGAAAAGTCCTCAAGAGAGCACCGAAACGCAAGTGGTCGAAGTCGATCCGATGGTTGTCCGTAAAGAAAATGTCGGCGAGATTAAGCCTGAAGATCGCTGGTAGGTCTCTGCCCATCTCCTGACCGTGCATGTGCTTCCTCACGACATGTACGGTCTTGGCTGAGGATCGTAAGATATGAAGACAAAGTCAATGCACGATACCCAGAATTATGTGATCGCGATCGTATTTATTCTCCTTCTCGTGGTCTTGAGCAGCGTAGCGCCCCAGTTCAGAACGACGAGAAACATGTTGTCCATGCTTCGTCAGACATCCTTTGTCGGCATTATGGCGGTGGGAGCCACGTTTGTGATTCTCAGCGGCGGTATCGATCTGTCCGTAGGCTCGATGCTGGCGTTATCAGGTATGATCTGCGCCAGACTGCTGCGGCAATTCGGAGTCGATGCCTATACCGCCGTATTCCTGACTCTGCTGGCCGGCGCGTTGATGGGCTATCTGAACGGCGTGTTGGTCAATAAGCTTGGGATCCCTCCTTTTATTGTCACATTCAGTACGATGGGCATCTTCCGGGGACTTGTATTTTTGATGGCGTTTCGAGAGCTGGGCTATATCCAGAACGTTCCGCTCACTGATAACGTATTCTTAGCGATAGGAGGCGGGCGTATCGGAAAAGTCTACAATCCGATCGTTTTTTTTGTCGTGGTGGCGATTCTCGGCATTCTCTACCTCAGAAACAGCAAATTCGGCACTTATGTCTATGCAGTCGGCAGCAATGAACAATCGGCGGCAATGTCCGGAGTGAACGTAGAGAGGGTCAGAACACAGGTCTATGTGCTTTCCGGCATCTGTGCCGCCTTATCGGGCATTTTATGGACATCCAGGCTGATGACGACCACAACGGAGATGGGCCTGGGAAACGAGCTGGATGTCATCGCCGCTATCGTGGTCGGAGGAACCAGTATCATGGGAGGCCGCGGAAGCGTGGGGAAAACCGTTGTCGGCGCCCTGTTTATCGGAACCCTGACAAATGGTCTGTCCATGCTGGGAGTGCCGGCCTTTTATCAGCCTCTGGCCAAAGCGCTGCTGATCGTGTCGGCCGCGTATCTTGATAATTATCTACTTAAGCGTTATACAGAGCAGAGCAGACGTCATCTTATTGCTGTGAAATCGTCTCGCGATGAAACGCCTGTTCTCACAGGGGAGCGGACAACATTCGATCCGTCTGAGATTGCACTCGATATTCAGGGGATCTCAAAGCGTTTTGGAGAGATTCAGGTTTTGAAGAATGTCTCTCTGAAAATTGCGAAAGGCGAGGTGCATGCCCTGGTCGGCGAAAACGGCGCCGGCAAATCAACATTGATCAAAATTATGACCGGTGTCCATCAAAAAAATGCTGGACAGATCCTGCTGCATGGCAAGCCGGTGACAATAAAAAATCCTCATCACGCCCAATCTCTGGGAATTAGCGCGGTGTTTCAGGAATTAAGCCTGATCCCGTCGCTCTCTGTGGCCAAGAACATTCTTCTTGGCAGAGAACCTCACTCTTTGCCGGGCATTATTCACCATGCAAAACTTCGCCAGCGCGCAGAAGCCGTGTTGCAGGAGCTGAAATTCAATCTGCCGCTTCACGAGCTGTCAGAACGTTTAAGTGTCGGCAATAAGCAGGAAGTCGAAATTGCCAAAGCGTTTTCTCAGGATGCCTCGATCGTGATTCTGGATGAACCGACGGCCTCATTGAGCGCTGAAGAGAAAATTAAACTCTTTGATACGATCCGCAAGTTGAGCGCCAAAGGCGTGTCGATCCTCTTTATTTCCCATATTCTCGATGAAGTTCTGGAAATCTCTCATACCGTGACAGTGCTTCGCAACGGAGAGATCGTTACCACATCGCCTGCTGAAGACTTGGATAAAGCCGCAATCGTGCGATATATGGTCGGCCGCGAACTGGCTGAACAGAAGATTGCCCCTGCGGAAAAAGGAGCGCCTGTTCTGGAAGTGAACGGTCTGACGCGCGAAGGAAGTTTTGCAGACATTTCGTTCAGCTTGTGTCGGGGAGAAATCCTTGGGCTGACCGGGCTTGTCGGCTCTGGCCGCAGCGAGCTTGCCAGGGCGATATTCGGCCTGGATGCCGTTGACGCGGGTGACATTTGGCTCCATCAGCAGCCTGTGCAGATTTCTTCGCCTGCAGCTGCCATGAAACATGGGATCGCCTTTTTATCAGAAGATCGAAAGAACGAAGGCCTGGTCATGATTCATTCGATGATGCAGAACATCTCGATGGCTCATTTAGGGGCTGTTTCTACGCACGGGATCCTCCATCGCGCGCAAGAGCTCACGCTGGCCCGAGAGTATGTGAACATGGTCGACATCCGTCCCCCTGATCCACATCTCCCGGTCTCAGGCTTAAGCGGCGGAAACCAGCAAAAAGTCGTTCTGAGTAAATGGCTTTGTCGAAATCCACAGGTCTTGATTGTTGACGAACCGACTGTAGGAATCGATGTCGGTGCAAAACATGAAATTTACAATATTCTCCACGGGCTGGCAGAGCAGGGCGTGGCAATTCTCCTGATTTCATCGGATTTCGCGGAAATCCTGAGAATGAGTCAGCGCATTCTGACGATGCGGCATGGCAGGATCGTCCTCCGAAATGATGCGGCCCGGGACCAAATCAGCCAGGAAACACTTATGAAAGCTGCGATAGGGAGGGGAGAATCATGACAACGCGCAATACCCTGCTTCGAACATCTGGGCGCCTTGGGCTCCGTTTCTTCAGGAAGTACCGCTTATGTGCCGTCATCATCATGCTTTCACTCGTGTTGACAATAATTTCACCGTCCTTTTTCTCGGTGACGAACATGATCAATATCCTGTGGAATGTCTCGGTGGTGGGAATTATGGCGGTCGGGATGACCTTTGTTATTGTCACCGGCGGCATTGATCTGTCGGTCGGATCGATTGTCTGCGCAACAGGAGTTGCCACTGCCCTCCTTTTCAATCCCTTCCAGGTCCCGATGAGCGTAACGATCCTTGTGGTCCTTGCGATCGGCATGATCCTGGGCCTGGGCAACGGACTCTTGGTTTCACAGGGGCGGATCGCTCCGTTTATCGTGACCCTGGCGACCATGGTCTTTTATCGTGGAATGACCCTGTTTGCCACCAACGGGGTCACGCTCGGCGTTCTGAAACCAGAGGCCTTTCTCAAAGTTGGCCTGGGAAAAGTCGCCGGAATTCCGGTTCCGATATTCATCTTTGCTGCCATCGCGATCAGCGGATGGTTTATCAGCCAGAAAACGACCTTTGGGCGGGAAATTTATCTTGTTGGCGGCAATCGAACCGCGGCCCGCATGTCGGGCATTCACGTCAAACGCATCGAAACCATTGCCTATGTTCTTTCAGGCTTTTGCGCCGGCATTTCAGGGATCGTCCTGACCTCGCTGGTTCAGCAGGCCGGTTCGTATCAGGGCGTAGGCTTTGAACTCGATGTTATTGCGGCGGTGGTCGTTGGCGGAACCAGTCTGTTTGGCGGTTCGGGACAGGTCCTGGATTCAGTCCTGGGCGCAATTTTTATCGGCACAATCGCTAACGGTTTGAGTCTGCTGAATGTTCCCAGCCCCTATCATCCTATTGTTAAAGGCATTGTGGTCTTATGCGCAGTGGGGTTTGAAATTCATGCACACAGAAGACAAGAGTAGAGCGCTCGCAGGCAGACAAACGGCATTGCTGATTCTGCTACTGAATCTCCCGGGCCTGCTGTTCAAATGCTTGATCATCGTATCAGGAACGTCTTTTTGTGTCTGGCCTTGAACTTCCATAGCCCACCGTTTGAACGCACCATATCCTTCGTTGTCTTTTATCAGACTTCTATACCAATTCGGATGTGTTTCAACATATCTTTCTGAAACAGTGTATAGAAGGCTTTTAGCTATTTGTTTATGCGTATCGAGTTGGTCTCTAACGCAGTGTTCAGGAACGGCCGGATATACAGCCATGAACTGCGAGTTTCCTGTGCATGTTCTGTGGCAAGGGCGTTAAAAATACCACAAGCCTCCCGCCGTCCCTTGGAACGATTTGCTAGAAGTTTCTATTTAACATTTTTACCTTCTATAAGTCCCGTCAGGTAGAATTGTTGGTAACTTATATTGAGCATCAGTAATCAAACTATAAATAGCTCCATCTTTAGCTTGAACTAATGCTTTTGTATTAAGCTTCCATTCCTGTTCAATTTCACTCAATCTATTTTCTTGCGCCCCTAACATCGAGCTCATGGCCCAATAAAAATACTCGGCGACCATACAACTGTAGTCACAAGTCTGGTCGTTATAGGTATACCAAGCTCCTGAGGGGTACTGATCTGGAATTTCCATAAACTGTCCACCTCTTGCTCTATCCATCGCATCAGCAAGAGCGCTGCCTGTATTTTCTCCAAAAATAGAAGGGTACGCCTTTGCATAACCGGCATGAGTAATGATGTGCCAAACCTCTTCCAACGCAGCGTCAAATTGACCCGTATGTCCGTTTTTATGCCAAGCAGGAAGCGTTTCATCATTTCCTAAATCTTGGCCCTCAGCATTATCAGGAGGGTTGATATTGTTCAGATCTGATTCATTCTTCCACATGAACATAAAGGCATTCGCAGCAAGCATCTGATGTATTACGAGAGGATTATCAACAGTCCCGTCTTCATTATTGTCGAGATATTGAGCCATGACATTTGCTGCATGTAATAATTTTTGATTACTTACACTTGGTACTGCGTAAATTGGAATATTAAATACTTCAACTTTACGATTAAACAATTCAAACCCACTGTCAGAATTAGCGATAATGGTGAAATTCGGGTCCTCACTAGGGTCTGAAACACCACCATTACATCCTGCAACTCCTGACAACATGGCGAGAAATAGGAATTCCAGCAATTTCATTTTTCTTCCTCCTTGCCCCGCAGTTTTAGTGGCCGTGCAGTGCGATTGTTAGCGAATTTTGCCTTTATATCAAGCTAACCACTCTCTTTTGAACCTGTTATAACTTTCTTGAACAAAGTCAATCTCTTTTTTATTCATCATGTTCTGAATCATATCCCATTCGTGAGTTTAGATCTGAATATGGAGCCGAGCAAGGACTGGGAAATTTATCCAGAAGATGAGTCCTCCAACTTGCGTGATGATCCTCTCATCGCTATTGTTAACTATTGAGAACGAGATGTGTTATAGCCTTGTTGTATCGTGTGATGTGGACGAGTCCATCTGCTGACATTGACACGGCAGGGATCGTCAGCAGCACGCACTTGCCAGGGAGACGTGTCCCAGTCCATATTTGTACGCTCACCCCCTTTCCAGACCTGTGTCCGGGTCATCTCGATGTTGTCGCCTTTTCACCATGTCCTTGCTCGTTGCCAGCGTGGCAACGGTCGGTTCGGAGTCCCTCGTGCGTGCCGAAGCGACCGCGGCACCCCGTCCGGTGCTGGCGTTCAGACCGCCCCGAATCCTTTTTCCCCCATTCGTTCGTCCACTGGGAAACGCTCCATAACGCCGCTGTTCAGCCGACCGAAAGCGCCATGACCAGGGGCAAAAAGCTTTACTTCGCAAGGAACCATAACAACGGGCACGTATGCTGAAACTGCGCCGCATTTTCGAGGTCGGCTGCAACAGCATCGTTAGACACAAATTTCATATTGCTAGAATTTCTTCTAATATTTACAAAAATTTGTCCTGTAATGTTTTTGTAAACACGCGTCTCCCTTTTATTATAAGCATATTTATCCAAATAGGGCTAACAAAAATAATACTCTGAATAAAGATTCTTAACAAGAGAGTCTCACCGAGCTTAGTAGGAATGTCATGAGAGAATGTATGAAACAGAAAAGGTATATCTCCCCAAAAACAAAGCAGACGTATTAAGATATAGCTTATTATCAAAGGGAAACTGATAGCAAATCTAATTTGAAATACGCAATCAAAGTACAAAGCACTCCACCAGCCAGACAACAGGGCATAACGATTAAGTTCACTGGCGAGTGGAACGAGTCCGGTGAAACGACTTGTTAGACCAGTATATACTTACTCATTTATATATTTCAAATCCGACTATTGCTTGAATTAAAGCGAAATGATTATCAAGCGAGTAAATTGCGGAATTATTTTGCTGAGCATTTTGAGCAATAATTAAATCAGGAATGCCAACTCCGTTTATACCTTGTTTTAAGCACTTATATTGAAAGTCAATTATTTCGTTCCAAATTATATTCATTTCATTCTTTCTAATTACATTTAGTAAATGAACAAGTTTTTTCTGATTTCAATGAACAAGTTTTTTCTGATTTCTTAGTTTTAAAAAAGGTATTAATTCAGAAAGAATTAGATAATTTGTAACAAGTAAATTTTCATCTATAAAAAGTTCTATCTCTCTTGAAAAGAGACCATTTCTAAAATATTCTATCCAGATAGAACTATCAACTAAAATATACATTTCATTCCACGGAGACTGTCTAAATCTATATCCAACTCAACTTTTCCTCTATAATTCTTAATTTCCGTGATTTTATGTTGTCTAATCAAATCTTCAAGCGCTGTGATAATAACTTTTGTTTTAGTTGTAATTTTTGTCAATTCCATAGCCTCGAAAAGAAGCTCTTCTGGTAAATCAAGTGTTGTTCGCATAATACACCTCCTTTATACAGATAAAAATATCATTTCATACATAAAAGTCAAGAAAAATACAGTCAGTTCGCTCAATTTGCTGAAAACATTTTATCAAAAGATAGGGTGGCGGGCTTGCTTATTATTGTATATAATATTGATTTTACATTATTTTTAAAATAAAAAGAGTAGCTGAAAGCTGAATTTAGTAAAAATTGAATGAGATGAGGAAATTGCGAGGTCTAACGCCTCGCATGTGCGGTTTTTGGGGACGCCCTGACCGGAAGGAAGCTCGACGCCCGAATAACCATAAAACATTACATAGCGGGCACATAAGTTAAAATCGCTACGTGTCCCCAAAATCCGTACCATGACATTGTTAGCACATGTTCGTATCACGTTTCTTCTTTTGATGCTCATCAGTCTCCTTTATTAACATACACCAATTTATACTGTTGATTTTCATATAAGACAGGCAACATCGTTGGTGTTTGCCTATAAAGGATAATATGGGTTACATGATATTTCTCTACAACATCATGTAACCTCTCAGCATTAATCGTTTGATAGTTGCGTTCCATCTCTAATAATGCGGGAAGTCCTCCCGAAGATTCTGGAGTACCATAACAATCAAATATTCGTTGCTGCCACTCTATTATCTTCTCTTCTTGAAATGGAAATGCTTTCCAATCAACAACAATAGCCCGTCTCGCAGTTAATCGAAAATGTCCCCAAGTTGGAGGAACTAGAAACAGAGCTTTCTTCGTGATATAATCTCGGCTATATTCTGCAATGTCGATATCAACACCGGAGAGATCTTCTATGCAAATTTGAGGAGAAAGGAGTTTACCGCCCAATGCTTGAAGTCTTTCCGGTAACTTTAGAGGGGCGATGGGGCTACTCCATACGAAGAGCAATGTAATTGTTCCAGCAGCTATTCCGAGATAAACGATTTTCTTTGAACCCATAAGCAGGGAAAATCCTAGAAAGAGATAAAGAGGGAAAAGCACGATAACATCAGAATGAAAGTATAGTATGATGCTGATAGAATAAATAAATAGCGCCCCCGGACTGACATACCATGTCAATGCTGGAACGTGTTGCGTGATAAATTTTCTATAAATTTTTGCGGTGAGAACAACTCCTAAAGCAAACGGAGAGAGTGTGCTCATAAGAATGATATACCCATCGCAGTCATAACTGTCTCTGCTTATTAGAGTTCCAACCATTCCTGAAATAAAAATAAGTCCCAGCCACTTGATTAAAAATAAAAGTCGAAATGGTTGGATTGTTGTCCAAAATTTTGATGGGAATATTTCAACACCAATATACCCTCCAAGGCATAAGCACAGAATAATGATTGTAAATATGAAAACCTCTCGTTTGGGGAATATTGTAAGACTGGTGCCAGCCCGCCAATACCAAGCAATTCCTGTAGCAAGGATAAAGCATGCGGCTTCAAGGTAAATCATCCTTCCTCCAAAAGCTGAGGGAACATAGTGATGAGGATGTCTGAAAAATGCAAGAATCTGGATAAAGGTGTCTGTTGGTATACGGTGCATAGAACGAGAAGGTAAAAACCAAATGAGTGTAAAAAAACATAGGAATAGTAACGCAATTACTATTGAGACAAAATGTTGGTACCATTTCTCAGTACTGCCGCTCTTAGCAGGCTTTTTCTTGAGCAGAGCTATTAGAATCAATATCGCAGCAGTTTCAAGTCCAAACAACGGATGTATAATTGAGGCAATACCTGCGAAAAATGTTGCGCGAATAACATGCTGATAAATGCCATGCCATATTGCATAAAAGATGAGAGGCATGATAAGGTGAGCAGGAGTTAACATTCCGTCATAAATTGACGCGTTGTATCCCAAAAAAAAGGTCGGGATACTCATCACAACACATCCGGCAAGTATTCCAGCAATCTGATTCTCAGCAAATAATTTACAAGCCAATAGACACGTAATAAACGTGATAAGTATATTGGAAAGGCTGGTTAGAACAAGATAGGTGATAGGAAGCGGGATGTAGTGAGCTAACCAAGCAACTACCTTCGCAAAATAAAACCGTGGACCCATTGCTATGCTGGCATTGGTAAAAAAATCATTTGAAAGATATGATGGATCAAGAACCCGCAAAATCATAGGTAATTGTTCTATATGATTCCCTATGCCATACCCATACGTTGACAGAGTTGACAATACCCCCAGAACTATAGAAAGCAGAATATAATCGAGCAATGAGATAGTGTTGTGTTTTTTCATATTGTTAAAATCTGGCCAAAGACAAGAAGAACATTGTCTCCGTGATTTACCTACGAACAGATTGAGTAATTCTTAAAGCAATTGCTGCGATGAAAGCTTATTTTCGTTTTCAATAACCAGCAATTTTGATACTTCCGATAACGTCAGCCTAAATGTGCTAACGACCCGGCATCTGGTGCGAGCCCCGCCCCGTGCTCGAAGTTGACGCACGTGACGAACCCCTGAACGGTAGAACGAGTATATGTGTTACAATTGACGCGGCGGGGCTCGTCACCAGCACGCCGTGGTTAGGGAAACGTTTCCCAATCCACCCCCGACCGTTCAGGCTTCTTCCAAGCCTGTTTCCGGGTCATCTCGACCGGGTCGGCTGTTCTCGAGATGCGTGCTCGTTGCCAGGGCTGCAACGGTCGGTTCGGAGTCCCTTGTGGAACGCGCGGGGTGGCCATCCCCCTTCCGGCGCTGTTGTTCATGCTGCCTCACGATTGTCTTCCCCTATTCTTTCGCCCGTTGGGAAACGCTCCATAACGCCTCACATCACCGGCAGCAAAAAGTAGAGCGAGGAACGAGCGGCGCTTTTTGCTGTCCGAGTGCATGTGATTGTTAGGTGGTTTCATAAAAGTGTTTGCTGATTTACAATGATGGAATCTATATTTTGGGACTGCTGAGTGAAATTAAATACCTTTTCAAGGGTTTTTATACCAATCCCCTTAACTTTTCCAAGTTGGTTTAACTGGTGAATATCATGTGACTGCATGGCATTTAATACTTTAATCACATAATCTTTTCTGAGCTTTGTTGATTGTGATATATATTCAACATCTTGAGATAACAACCATTTTTTTGTCTTTTCAAATAAATCATCATTTGCTACTGCCGAATAACGGTACACTTCAACTTCAATATCTAATGGTTCAAGATACTGTCTGATTATAGAAAGACTTTCTTCTTGAGGAATACCGCCTTTATCTGCACCAAGTAAAGGAAATGCAATTGATTCAATCCCTCTTTCCTTATATGTAGACACGAATTTTTCAAGCCCAGAATACAAGTATTCCTTTTTTGATGGGTATTTCCAGTGCTTTTTAGTTGGGAAATTTAAAATCCACCTTTTAGGTAATTTGTAAATCCATAGCAATCCAATATCAATTTTATTTTTATTGCATAAGTCAATATATTTTTTATGCATATCTGGGTAACGCAATCTGCACTCCAATGCTATACCTGCCCCCATAACACCAACACAGTTAATTGTATTCACTATTGTTTGGCAATTGCTTGTAAAAATATTACCTGTAATTATCTTCAAACTCATAATCTTCCCTCAAAACGGAATATCATCTTCAAATGAAGATGTGACATTTGAGGAACATTTGCCGAAAAATAATTCCTCTGAGATTTCCACCGGCACACGAAACTGACTCAAATACTGCTTAGTTTTTCTTGAACAACAATGTAATTTTATTATGTTTTTTTGATGTATCATGGGGTAGATTAATACTTCACTACATCTTTTTCTTTTTCCATCAGGGAAATCATTCCAATATGATGCATTTAGAACATCCCAGGGTGGCTTATCTAAATCGCTTATTGCGTTATAAAAATGGGTATTACGTGCAGCCGCATTACCATCAGTAAAAATGAAGTTATGATCCGACAACGTAGATAATGATATTTCAATTAAGCACATCATGTTGAATATTGCGCCTCACATAAAGCATAGGATTTTTAATGTTTATATAAGTTGGTGCATATTCATGTAATTTTTTTCCATAAATCGGATCTTTTAACTCCCTCCATCTTTGAACGCCATGGTCTGAAATATCCATAGGTTTTTTGATTTCATATGCAGTTTTATTGCTAAGTATCCCTGAGCTTAAAATTTCTCTGACATTATTTTTATGAGTCATGTGCCAAACCGATTCGATTCCATATTGATTAAATGCATTAGATATATCTGAATATGAATCATCTTTTTTGATTTTACTTGTTGTTGTAGATTCATTTTTTGACTTAGAGGAGCCACCAAAGAGAGTTCCAATTAGCCACAAAATAAAAATCCCAATAATCCACTCCATCGTTCACCTTTTACTTTGCAACACCTAACGCCTGCGCTCACAAACCTATGACGCGCCATGACGACGGGCAACACACCTTGACAAACCACCAGACCGTTATGCGAGAGGCGTGTGCAAAAACTACGGCGCGCGGCATGGGTCTTGTGCAGCGCTTTGTTAGCACAATAGTCAATAGAACCTCCACATTATATGAGTTGAAAACGATTTCCAGTTCACAAATCAACGAACCATTCCCGTGAGAAACCCGCCAAATTTTTCTCCGTGCCGAATGGCTGTGGTGCTACGGCAGATGGTCATGGGCTACATCCGTTGATCCTATAATTTGAGGCTTATGGCAAGTTTGAACAGGACGTTTTGCTTCGTATCG
>PDWI01000657.1_pt1 | contig 55660 bp, 48 predicted proteins | sample 1430891 | NCBI WGS metagenome assembly PDWI01 (sample SAMN01162508, study PRJNA174530) | Oral metagenome, whole genome shotgun sequencing project. | biome: Marine environment; feature: Marine mammal; material: Swab sample of the gingival sulcus; isolation source: swab sample of gingival sulcus... | reverse complement strand
ACAATTGCATCGGCACAATACATGCCAGAATAAATGGCGCTATGCACACCTTTAATACGAGATGCATTGAGCAAGCCAGCTTCACAACCAATGAGTGCCCCACCGGGGAAGGTGAGTTTCGGTACAGCTGATAAACCACCCGCTGTAATCGTTCTTGCCCCATAGGCAGTGCGTTTCCCACCTTTAAGAATGGCTTGATAGCTTGGGTGTGTTTTGAGACGTTGAAACTCCTCAAATGGGGATAGGTGAGGGTTATTATAATTAAGTCCTACAACGATACCAACAGCGACTATGCCATCTTCAGGTACATATAAAAATCCACCACCATAGGTATCGGATTCTAATGGCCAACCAGCTGAGTGAAGCATATAGCCAGTTTGTACGTTGTCTTTGGGGACTTTCCAGAGTTCTTTTATCCCGATGGCATAACTTTGTTTTGCTTTGCCTTCGTCTAATTTGAATTTTGTGATGACTTCTTTGCCAAGTGAACCACGGGATCCTTCGGATAAAATAGTCCAAGTCGCATGGATTTCTACACCGGGTTGATACATGGCAGAAGGTGTGCCATCTGCATTGAGACCCATATCACTTGTAGCGACACCGTAAATACTGCCTTGCTCGTTGTAGAGTAATTCATTAACAGCAAATCCTTCAAAGATATCCACACCCAGTTCTTGTGCTTGTTGACCTAACCACTGTACAAGCAAACCTAGTCGAACCACATAGCAGCCATCATTTTTGAAGCAAGAGGGTAGGAATATGTGGGGTGTTTTAATAGTACGTTTTTGTGTTAAAAATAAAAAATCATCATGTGTGACTTGGGTTGTCATAGGTGCTTTTCTTTTTACCCAATCTGGAATCAATTCATTGAGTGCACATGGATCAATAACGGCGCCCGATAAGATATGTCCTCCTAATTGAGCAGACTTTTCGAGTACACAGACACTTAATTCTGGATTTTTTTGTTTAATACGAATAGCACAAGACAATCCCGCAGGACCCGCCCCGACAATAACAACGTCATAAGGCATAGATTCACGATGAGACAAGGTTCACTCCTATAATATATTTTTAATTTATATCTTATATTAACATTTATGAGGGATTTTATCTATATTTTTCAAGAGTGATTCGGTGGGGTGTATATAAATCAGAACGGATATTGTGTAGCTTATCGTCTATTGAGTTTTAACCTCTTGAATAAATCGTATGGATAGGCTTGCAAAAGCAAAAAAAAAGGTGCATATTAGAGGTTTGTTGAATTGATTAATGAGTAAATATATGACTGTAACACAAAAAATCGCCTTATTAAGGCAAGAAATGAAAGCACATCAAATGGATGCCTACCTTGTATTAAGTGCAGACCCTCATTTATCAGAATACTTGCCTGAGCATTGGGCGACGAGAGAATGGTTAACTGGATTTACGGGATCTGTTGGTAATGTATTGATTACAGAAGATTTTGTAGGTCTTTGGACAGACTCTCGTTATTGGGAACAGGCAGAAGCACAACTTCAAGGCACCGATATTGTCTTGATGAAAATGGGTGCATCAGGTGTACCAAGTATTATTGAATGGATAGTCGCGCATGTGCCTGCTGATACGACATTAGGGGTTGATGGCAAAGTGCTAGATATTGCATTTTATCAACAGTTAGACTGTCAATTAACGTCTCGAGGAATTAAGCTTAACATTGTTCATGATTTGTTTAACGCAATTTATTTGGATAGACCAGCTTTACCTGTGGCGTCTATTTATGAGTTTCCTCAAAAGTTTAGCACGCTTACACGTATGGATAAAATTTCACAAGTACGTTCAAGTATGCAAAATTTTGGGGTGCAAGCACATTTAATTAGTAGTCTTGATGATATTGCGTATTTATTAAATATTCGTGGCAGTGATGTTGAGTATAACCCTGTCTTTTTATCGTTCTTATTGATTAAACAGGATCGTATTGTTCTGTATGTGGATCCTCAAAAAATCAATACAGATATCCGTGCTTTATTAGAGCAAGACGGTGTTGAAATTAAAGACTATCGTCGGTTTGATTCATTGATTGCTTCAGATGTTGCTGGGGCGACTTTGTTGTGTGATCCAGCACGTACTACGATGGGTGTATTAAACTTGTGTGATACAGATTCTGTCGTGTATGAGTTAAATCCATCTCAAAGAATGAAGTCTGTTAAATCAGAAATGGAAATGGATTATATTCGTGTTGCACACGATAAAGATGGCGCGGCATTATGTGAGTTTTTCGCTTGGTTTGAAGAACAAATGGCGAAAGGTGCGTCAGTCTCGGAATTAGATGTTGATGCTAAGTTATTAGAATTGCGTTCAAAACAAGAAAACTTCATTAGTCCAAGTTTTGGTACGATTGCAGGATTTAATGGTAATGGTGCCATGCCTCATTATAGTGCGACACCTGAATCTTATGCTCAAATTGAGGGTGATGGTTTATTGTTGATTGACTCGGGTGCCCAGTTCTTTGAGGGGACAACGGATATTACACGTGTATGTCCTGTGGGTAAGATTACAGATCAACATCGTTATGACTTTACACAGGTTTTAAAGTCTCATATCCAATTGGCATTAGCCGTATTTCCTGATGGTATTGCATCACCATTGTTGGATATGTATGCGCGAGGTGCTTTATGGAAGGTAGGGTTGGATTTTGGTCATGGAACAGGTCACGGTGTGGGTTATTGCATGAACGTTCATGAAGGACCACAGGTGATTTCATGGACAGCGTATAAACGTCCGAATACAGAGATGCATGTCGGTATGATTACATCGAATGAACCGGGATTATATCGTCCGGGTCAATGGGGTATTCGTATTGAAAACTTGGTCTTAACAGTACCCGCATTTAAAACAGAATTTGGTACATTTAATCGTTTTGATACAGTCACCATGTGTCCGATTGATACACGTTGTATTGATAAATCTTTATTGACAGATGAAGAAATTACATGGCTAAATAGTTACCATGAGACTGTGAGAGAACGTTTAAGTCCACGTGTGTCAGGTGCTGCAAAAGCATGGCTTATTGAGAGAACACAAGCGATTTAATAGTATCACCTCATTGTTTAATTGCTTGATGACTTGAGCGAATATATCCACCCCTTGTGGGGTGGTTTTTTTACACAATTGATATGTATATGTTTGTTGATGTGTTGTAATATCTTTATTGTTTGATTATTTGTGACTTATGGTTCAAGAATTTGTCTTTTGAATCATTATATTGTAGATGATGGTATATAGTGCGATGTTAATATAGCTATGACAAAAATATCGCATTTTTGTTTTTTTATTAAGTCAAGATGCCTATGATAAGACTTATTTATCCAAAAATTTCATCACATACTATGGGGGCGTATGACCTATTGTTTTGTTGAAATTATGCTATAATTTATAGGAGTAAAGTATGACTCAAAAAGGCAAGAAACCATTTATAAAACAAAGTGTTTTATCAAGTACTTCATCATATAGGGAGGAATATATGGCAGGTAGTTATTTGAATCCATTTACCGATTTTGGGTTTAAACGGTTGTTTGGAACAGAAGAGAATAAAAAGTATCTTAAAGACTTTATCAATGAGCTGTTACGAGAGGAAGAGGGTGAAATTATAGACTTAACCTTTTTACCTACGGAACAAATACCTGCCTACCCAGAACAGAAAAAAGCCATTTTTGATATTTATTGTAAAAATGAAAAAGGTGAGTTTTTTATCGTTGAAATGCAAAAGCACAGCCAGCGTTACTTCAAAGATCGCTCTGTGTACTATTCATCATTTGCTATTCAGCAACAAGCACGTAAGGATATTGATGATAAGGGTTTTTGGAATTATCAACTAAAGGCAGTTTATACCATTGCCTTGTTATATTACCCTTTACCAGATACACCAAAAGATAGATATGTTCATTATGTTAAATTGATGGATACTCACAGCAAGGACGTGTTTTTTGATAAGTTGACATATATCTATATTGAACCCACCAAATTCGAAAAAGAACTTGATGAAATTACTACCGATAAAGATCGTTGGTTATATACCTTAACGCATTTGTGTAATCTGCACACTGTACCTGAACAATTACAAGAGGGAATATTCCCAAGCTTCTTTAAGACAGCACGTATCTCAGGAATGACGGAAGCAGAACAGATGGCTTATGAGTATGATTTAGATAAGGCACGTACTCGTGCTAGTGAAGAAGCTACCGCTATAGAAGATGCGATCGAAAAGGGTATGGCAAAGGGCTTGAAGGAAGGTCTAGAGAAAGGTATTGAACAGGGTAGAAAGGCAGAGCGTAAAGCATTGATTGAGCATTTAAAACAACAAGGAATCGATATTACTTCTTTGAATATATAACGTGTTATTCAAGTTTTTACTCATATGGTCTGAATTAATAAAGCCCAAAATGATATTGAATACGTTTTTGGGCTTTATTGTGGAATATGCTATTTAGTTAAATGCTATTTTGCTTTTAGTTTGACTGTTTGTTGGCTATATTTTGCACCTGTTTTTGCATTTTTTAGACGAATGGTTAAAGTGAGGGGGTGATAGCCATTTTTGTATTGTGCAACATTTGACATTTCAGTTAAATTGTCAATTTGAAATGTTGCCTTATCGCTGATATCTGTCCAAATCGATCGTCCAGATGAGCTTTTGCTATGTAAAATCAATTCTAGTGTTAATTCGGCATGATTGTTGCTGTCGTTTTTAGCAATAAACAAGTTGTATGAAATGCCACTTGCATCGTAAGACGCTTGAACAGCATGTAATGCGTAAGTTTGATTGCTTTTTGGCAATGCTTTTTTAAATAAATTTAAGCTTTTTTGGGTTGTTTCAAATTTGTTTTTAATCAACGTATATTGATCTTCAAGTTGTTGATTCTTGGTTTTTAGGCTACTTAATGTGCCTTCGAGCTTATTTAATTTAATCTGTGTTTCTTGTAATGAAGACGACAACATTTGGTTATTGTTGAGAATGTCTTCAGATTCTGTTGAAGATAAGCGTTTTGGTCCGTAATTTGTTTCAAGGAACCAAAGACCACTTGCCCCTAAACCTGTGCCAAATAAGAAAATAATAAGCCATTTTGGAAAGCGTTTTTTTTGTTTCTTGTAACGGCTATGAATTACATGGTTATTTGATTTTCCAAACATAGTGGCTTCCTTTTATTATAAAAAATAGAATAGCCTATTATACTGAATTTTTTTTAAAATATAAAGACGCTTTTATGGAGAGTTCTGTCTTGGGGCCTCTTTTTTGAGATGATTATTTCTGATGGAGTCGTGCTTTTTTGGCAGGGTTATCGTTTTTTGTGTAAAATAACAGCTTCAAGAAATTAATAATAAACATATCACATGTTTTATAGACTGTTGAGAGGAAATAATATGAATCAGTCATTTAAACGTATTGGTTTAGGTGTATTAGTAACCGTTATGTGCTTGAGTCCTGTGTACGCGAAGAAGCAATCTCGTACATTGTCTCATAAGTATAAGTCATTTACTCAATTTGATGATCGTGTCGTGGCCCGATTAGACGGAAAAGACGTGATTACCATGCGTCAATTAGCACACTATATTCAAGTAAGACGAGTATTGGGTGTTTTAAACGTGAATAGTTTAAAAGATGCATTAAACCAATATATTGACTTACGATTGATGGAATCATTTGCTCAGCAAACAGGTTTGGTGGTGCGTCCAGAAGAAGTCATGCAATTAGCACAGTCAATTGCTGCATCTAATGGCGTATCTGTTCAACAATTAGCTGCTCAATTAAAATCAAAAGGACTTGGTTGGCAATCCTATTTGCAATATTTGAAAGAAGAAAAAATTTATAAAGATATTCAAGGTGGTTTATATAATCAAGAAGTACCAGTGACAGAGCATGATATTGATGTGTTTCTTAAACAGTATCCAAAGGGTTTAATGAAAACACACTATAAACCCATTAAACAGACGTTTGTCCAACCCGTCTTTGTGCCTAAAGTGGCTGCATTAAAAGATATTTTGGTATCAATATCAAGTGGTGCAAGTGCATCAGAGGTGGATTCGGCACGCCAAAAAGCCAATTATATACACCAACAATTGAGATCGGGCGTTCCTTTTGAGCAGGTCGCAAAACAATTCTCTGATGGTCAGACAGCACAGCAGGGGGGAGATTTAGGTATTCGCTTGCTCACTGATTGGCCTGCCGTCTTTGTGCGTTCTATCAAGGGGGTGCCTCAAGGTGGTATTACACGTGTGTTTAAAGCGCCAAATGGTTTCCATATCCTCAAAGTGATGGAGTATCGTGGTGTTGTTGAACAAAGAAAACAAGTGGTTGTGATTTCACCAGAGCAACAAATGTCCCCTATGGAGCGTATGATTTTGTCAGGTAAAACAATTAATGGTACAGATGTTAATACCCGTCATATTTTAGTGAAATTCACACCAATTATGAATAATACGAAAGCCAAAGCCAAAATTAACGAAGCCTATCAACAACTAAAATCAGGTGAAGATTTTGAAAAAGTAGCTGAAAAATACTCAGATGATGCAAGTGCTGTTGATGGTGGTAATTTAGGTTGGATGAATGTCTCTAGTTTGGATTCAAATTATGCAGCACAAGCGACTAATTTACCACTCAACACCATTAGTAAGCCTTTTAGAACACAGTTTGGTTGGCATGTGGTTGAGGTCCTAGATCGTAAGACAAAAGATTATACGGAGCAGGTATATCGTAATACAGCACGTCAATCATTGATCCAACAGCGTGGTGAAGCAGTATTCCGAGATTGGTTATCTACATTACGTTCTCAACATTATATTAAAATTGACCTACCAAAATAATATGTCATCTCATCAAGCACGTAAGCGATTTGGGCAAAACTTCTTGCAGGATCAATCCGTTATACAAAGTATTGTGAGTGCGATTGATCCTCAGCAGGGAGACTCGGTCGTAGAAATTGGACCGGGTCTTTGTGCTTTAACGGATCCTCTCATGTCGCGTCTCAAAAAAATGTCTGTCATTGAGATTGATCGAGATTTAATTCAACGACTAGAAACTCGATATCCTGATGGTGCATTGACAATTTCTCCAAGTGATGTTTTAACTGTGGATTTTAATCAATTTACGACAGAACCACGCTCACTACGTATTGTGGGTAATCTACCTTACAATATTTCTAGTCCACTCTTGTTTCATTTAATTGATTATCTACCTATCGTAAAAGATCAACATTTCATGCTTCAAAAAGAAGTGGTTGATCGTATGGTCGCAAAACCGAGCACAGAGTTTTATGGTCGTCTATCTGTGATGTTGCAACTGTACTATCGAATGTATTCATTGTTTGATGTTTCACCAGACGCCTTTAATCCTCCTCCCAAAGTCACGTCCAGTATCGTACGTATGATTCCTCTAAAAGAGGATCGAGTAAAACCTCAAAATGAACGCATCTTTGCACGTATTGTTAAAGAATCATTTGCACAACGACGCAAAATGATACGAAAATCTTTAGCAACTTATCAGATTGATTGGGAGACAGTTAGAGTGTCAGAAACAGCTCGTCCTGAACAACTGTCCGTTATGGATTTTATACAGATTGCAGATTATGTATATACTCACTTATAGATGATTTATTGAGTATAGATTTAAAGAACTTTCCAATTTTAAAAGAACTTCATTGTTGTATAACAACTTTGAAGTTTTTTACTTGAGACAGAAAAAGGGTTTTTATTGCTTTTAAACTACAGGGTATTATGATTATTATCTTTTTTATTGAGGGGGGGGGGTAACATTTTGTTTCTTTTGATTAAAAATTAAAATTTTATGCTTTGTTTAAATTTTTTATTTGTATATTTATGATTATAAGAATGATTATCATCTGTATTTTTGATATGCTTGGTGGTGTTTGATATTTAAGAGATTTATTTTTTTAGGAGAGATTTATGAAAAAAACACGAATTAGTAGTGTATTAGCAATGTGTTTTGCCATGGGGGGGTATTGCACTAACGCCTACAGTCGTTCAGGCAGCACCTAATAGTTCTGTGATTTCAACGTTTGCTGTACAATCTGATGTAAAATTAAAAATGGCAAGCTTGTCTGATGATACAGGACAGACAGCTTTTAAATTGGCTTTGTCTGGGGTTGATCCAGCTCACCCAGATTGGGGTTATACTGCTCCAGCAATGGATGAAGCTGATCAAGAGCAGTTTATGAATGAGGCTGTTCTTTTTATAGAGGGAACAGAGTTGGGAACGCTTAAAGATTTAGGCTTTACTGCGATGCACTTTAGAGAAAGTAATAAGTTTTCACTGACAAGTAAAGCAGGATTGAAGAAACTTAAGCCAGTTGTTGATGGATCGAATTTAGATGTTGTTATTAAGTACTCCAAATTTAATGGTGGGCAAGTTAGATATCCAAATATGGAAAATAATTTGTCTGCCCAAGCAAAGGCAGAGATTAAAGAGGGTTCAACCCCTGCAGTAGTCAACAAAGATGCATTAAAAGCAGCGATTACAGAGGGTGAAGCTGTAGATACGACAGGCAAGACTGATGAATCGGCAAAAGCATTAAAAGATGCGATTGCAGCTGCAAAAGTCATTGATGCAAAAGCAGATGCGACTCAAAAAGAGGTTGATGATGCAAAAGCTGCGATTGAAACAGCAAAAGCTGGGTTGAAGGATAAACCAGTAACACCTGTTGACCCATCGGAACCTTCACCAGTCGTTGTGGACCTTAAGGACTTTACAGAGTATGCAGATGCCTTCTACTACACTGATAAAAGTATTGTGGATCACTTAGATAATAATATATATTTAACTACAAAAGCAGGTATGGTAGGTGCTTTAGGTAATATTAAAAAAGTACTTGATGGACATAATTCATTTGATATCTTATCTATTATCGGTGGTGTACAAGCAGGTGTGAGCCTTCCAATTAAAGATCATGAGAATATCCGTGTGGGTGGTTTCTTTGAGTATGATAATAAAGGTTTTGGAAATGTCTCAGCTCATCATATTGGTCTTGGCGCTACTGTGAAAACAGAAGATGTGAAAGCATTTGTGAGATATCGTGTTGTCACATATAAAGGTAAAAACAACCACAATATGGATGCATATGTAAACTATGCTCATAACTTTGTAGTGACAGAGAAATTCCATATTGAACCAAGTGCTGGTTTATATGCGACATACTCAAGTAAAGTAGCATTAGACAATGATGTTGAATTGGTAGGACGCTTTGGTGTCTTAGGTGATGCGAGTGTGAAATTTGCGTATGTCAATGATGGGTTAGAGTTGTATGCTAAGCCAGAGTTACGTTTTGGTTATAATAATCAGATGCTTCGTCAGACAACAGTGACCAATAACCAATTGGCGATTACTAGAAACTATATGAATTACTCATTAGGTTTGGGTGTTAACAAAACATTCAAGAGTGGTGTGAAGCTCTTTGGTCAAGTGAAGTTTGAAGGTGATGAGCAAAGAAATGGTGAGCTTGATGCTAGAGTAGGTATTGGTTATAGTTGGAAATAACACATAGTATTATTATGATGTGATATAAATACAGGCAAGATGATGAAGTATGTCTTCACATATTGCCTGTTATACTTAATAAAAAACCTTATGTTATTTGTGTTGTTGTGTGTATTTAATTGTTTTTAGGGGGTTGAATATAACATGCAACATGAGTTTTGGAGAAGAGAATATGCAATATATAAACAACAATGAGTCTATGTTTAAAAGAACGGCGATTTGCACATCATTGTTCGTTGCTTTTTTATCGATGGGGCATATTGCCGTAGCAGATACATTGAATACCATTAATGTGACAGCAAATTCAAAAAGTAGTATCAAAGGCAAAAAAATTGGTAAAACAGTAAAAACAGCTAAAGATTTAAGTAAACAGCAGGTGTCCGATACCAAAGACCTTGTTCGTTATGAAACAGGCGTGAGTGTTGTTGAAAAAGGGCGTATGGGTGCCAGTGGTTATTCAATCCGTGGTGTTGATGAAAACCGTGTAGCAATTATGATTGATGGACTCTCTCAAGCAGAAACATTGTCATCACAAGGCTTTAATGAATTGTTTGCTGGATATGGTAATTTTAATAATACAAGAAATGGTGTTGAAGTAGAAACCGTTAAGCAGGTTGAAATCAGTAAAGGATCAAACTCTGTTGAAGCGGGTAGTGGATCATTGGGTGGTTCAGTAATTTTTAAAACCAAAGATGCACGTGACTTCTTAAAAGGTAAAGACTACTATGCAGGTATTAAATATGGTTACTCAAGTCGTAATAATCAGCACATGGTTTCGACTACTTTAGCAGGTCGTTATAAAATGGTGGATGCCTTAGCGATTTATACATATCGTGATGGACATGAGACAGAAAACTTTGGTTATCCTACGTACCCTGATATTCCAGACAGAACTGCTCAAGGGCGTGCTCGTCAAAAAGCAGACCCATACCATATTAAGAATCATAGTCTTTTAACTAAATTTTCTATTAATCCTAATATGGATAATCGCTTGACGTTTGCATTTGACTACAATCAGAAAAATGCAAAGGGTACTGACTGGTCTTATACCCTTGGGCAGTTGGTGACAACGACACAATCCTGTGAAAGAGATCCAAGCCTATGTGTTTTGGCAAAAGAGGTTCGTCATACAAATGACAGTAGTACAAGAAAGAATTTCTCTTTTGCTATTGAAAACTTTAATGAGTTACCAGTGTGGGACAGTATTAAAATTACTGCCTCTTACCAAAAGGTCTCTCAACGAGCTAAGACAGACGAGTATTGTGATGGTGAAGGCTTGTGTGAAGGACTTGAAAATCCATTTGGTGTCAAGTTAAAAGATGGAAAAATGGTCGATAAAAATGGTAAGCCTTTGAAGTTGGGCTATGCCCCTAAATGGGTTGTAAAATGGGATCAAACTGGCAATGTTAAGTTAGTAGAGGAAAAAGGCTATCAAGGGGCAAAAACATTGGCGTTGTTAGATGAGAATGGAAAAGAGCTTCCGTACAATGAAAACACTGACTACGGAACAAAACAAGATCAAAACAACCTTTGGGGTCTTGAAACTGAACGTATTTTAGATTGTAATGCTTTTGATTGTAGTGGTACTGCACGCTTTTACCATATTGAAAATAAAGACGGAGAACTTGACAATAAACAACCTGATGAAGTTGGCTACATTGATATTGATTTAACATCTAAAGAACCAAAAGAAATTATTAAAGAATATGAAACTGATGGTTTTGATGATAATTGGAATACAATTAAAGTGAAGAAAAAGGAAAAGACAGTATTTTTTGTTAAGGACTATCAAGTTGGAAATAAACATTACAAAAAAATATCTGCAAAAGAAACGGACTGGATTAATAAGGGCGATAGTTTCTTAGATAAAAATTATGAAGGTTGGCGTTCCGGATTGCCGGGCTTAAATGGTTGGCATGCTGATTCAGATGAATATAAAATGCTGTGGTTTAGTTCTAGAGGCTATACCAAAAATTGGTGGAAGGATCGTTCTTTAAATACGACATTATTCCAATTAAAAGCAGATATGAATAAAGAATTTGAGATTAAATCCTCTCAACATCAAATGGCATACGGACTGTCTTATGATCGTAAAACTAAATCCATGATTAATTATATGGGTGATGATCTCATAAATGTTCAATGGTGGGCTCAATACTTTGATACAATTGATGAAAATGGTGATCCTGCATGTACCTCGAACAATATTGCTTGTTCTTCTAAAACAGATGCAGAGACATTCCTATTACCTGTGGTGAGTAATTCATTTGCTGCTTATGTGTCAGATAAAATTCGCTTTAATAAATATGCGAATTTGGATATGAAGTTGCGTTTTGATCTTGTTCATCATAAGCCACGTTTCGACCCAGACAAAGATCCAGCTTTACCTAAAGGGCTCTATGAGGGTATGTATATTGATGGTGATGGTCCTGCAAACATGAGATATTTGGCAAATAAACAAACACGTTTTATGCAACTTTCTTATGATTTGGGTGTAACAATAGATGCCTTAGATTGGCTTCGTATTCAAGCAAAATATGCTAAGGGATTCCGTGCACCAACATCAGATGAGTTGTATTTCACCTTTAAACATCCAGATTTCTCTATTATTGCAAATCCTGAGTTAAAAGCTGAAATTTCATGTACAAAAGATATTGCGTTGACTTTCCATAAAGGTGGCAGTTTCCTCACATTAGGTGCTTTTAGAACAGACTATAAAAACTTTATTGAGTTGGCATTTAAGGGCTATCATCAATTTACGAGTAATGGGCAAACATCTGGTATTGCATATCGTACATATCAAAACGTAAATAACTCAAAAGCTTATGTGTATGGATTTAATATTGGTGGACGTGCTGATTTTGGAAGTCTTACAGACAAATTGAAAGGGTTTAGTCTTGGGTATAAATTAACCTATCAAAAAGGTCAGACCTATGGTATCGATTATGATGTTGACTTAAATGAAAGTTTGATTTGGCATGCGATCAATGCAATCTCTCCATTGAAACAAGTGGTGACCTTTAGTTATACGGCACCTGAGAAAAAATGGGGTATTGATGCCTATTGGACATATTCAGCAGCAAAGAAAAAAGAAGATACATTTGATCCATATCATGGAGCAAATGCTAATCAATTTGGTGCTAAAGACACAGGTAAATATGTTGCAAATCTTAGCAAAGCATATCATGTCTTTGATGTAGTAGGAACCTATTCACCTAATAAATATATTAATTTAAAAGCTGGGATTTATAACTTGTTTAATGCAAAATATGCAACTTGGGAGAGCTTACGCTCTATCCGTTCGTTTGGGACAAGTAATTTGATTTGCAAACGAGCAAATCCTAATGCACTTGGATGTAAGGAAGTTGGACAAGGTATGGAGCGTTTCTATGCTCCCGGTATTAACTTTAAGTTTAGTGCAGAGTTGAAATATTAGGTTTGTTCTTTAATATGTAGAAATACGACTTGATGCATATTGTCGTATTGCATACTAGTACATCATGCCTCTCATTTTGGATAATTTTATTCCAAATTGGGGGGTATTTTTTATTGATTATTTACCTATTTTTGTGCATACTCATGGTGTCGTATTCGAGTGTGATGAAGGGACAATAAAGTACGTTTCATCACTGCTTTTAAGACGTCTAAACAACATATTAGGGACTATCAATATGGATAAAAAATACAAGGAGTTTGATATGAAGGGTGCCCAAAGGGGTATTCCTGCATTTATTCAAAAACTACAACACCAACCCCTTCTTAATAGTGATGTGCTTAATTGCTTGAATGTGCAGAGTAGTGAAACTTGTCCTGAAATTCCTGCTGTTGAGATCTCATAAACCCACAAAAGCACGCATAATCTAGATTTTATTGAGGAAAGTTGTGTAATCTATTTAATGAGGAAATGAACTTCGTCGCTTTTATTTCTCAAACTCTCTATAAATAGTGTCCCCTAGTTGTTCTAAACTTGTTATATTTGTTAGGTCCTGTGGCAAGAGGGGGAGTTTAATAATTTGTTGCTTTTTAAAGTATTCCTCAGCTTTTGGAACGTAGATGTTTTGTTCATCAATACGGGATTGTAAGAATGGATCATTCGATGTTTCAGGTAGTAGCTTATTAAGAATAATCCCATCAAGTGTCAATCCAATCTCATTCATTTCTTCTTGTCCACGAATGGTTTCGTTTAGGGACAGTTTCGCTGCATTCATCACAAAAAAGAAGGTGCTTTGAGTGCGTAATATGGCTTCAAATCGTGAGTATTTTTGGTAACGTTGATCTAAAATTTGAATCATTTGTTGACGGAAAAAGGCATCTGGGTTTTTTGTTTTATCAGCAGGTAGGTGCCCTAAAATATTTTCCATATTTTCGCTGTTTTGTTGGATTTTGAGTAGTTTTCTAGACCATGAGGCTAACTGTTTAGGCAAAGCTAATAGCCGTAAAGTGTGCCCACTGGGTGCTGTATCCACAACAATATGCTCATAGTCGAATGTTACAACTTCACATAGATACTCAAAGAGGGCATTTTCTTGTGTGCTTTTAGCTTCAGCCACCTGTTTGTAATAGCTATCCACTTGTTCGTAATTCATGGTGCTGACAAAATCTTTGGTTCTATCAGCTGCCTCCTGAACCAGTCGTTTGGCTTGATATTCCCCATCGACTTCAAGAATATCTAAGTTGGGTTGGACTGTTTTTATATCATGTCCAAAGGGTTGGTCAAAAATATCTCCCAAGTTGTGTGCAGGATCTGTTGAAACTAGCAATACTCGTTTTTGAGTAGATAGGGTGAGTGCTAATGCAGAGGCACAACTACTTTTGCCAACGCCTCCTTTGCCACCGATAAAAATGATTTTTTTAAACATAGTGAGTTCCTAACAGCAACATGCATAACAAGGCATATTATTAAAAAATGAATGTTCTATCCCTGATTTTTGGTGCCATTCATGAAATTTCGGCATAAGAACGGGTAGCATATCTAATGTTTGTAATGCCATAAAATTAGGGATACCATAAATTTCTGAGAAGACTAAAATCATAAAGAAATCGTCATTGAGATTGGCTTCTTTGTAAAGGGCAGATCGATATTTTTTAAAATAGAATTCATCGAATCCTTTGAGTAATTTTTGAAACCTCATATTCATGCCTTTGTGTTTTTAAAGTAATTATCTTCGTTATCATTATATACGGATTATGCTGGGATTTGTCGGTGTCGATAAAAAACGTCGAACAGGAGAACTGTCCGACGTTGTATTTTAAGCTAATTGAGAGTCAAGGTTTTTTTAACCCTTTGTTTCTCATATTAAGCTTGTTGTTTTTTGCGATTACGTAGTAACTCTGCAATTTCTTTAAATGCGTTTAATGCAACATAGATAGTTACAATAATCACAATGATACTGAGGAAGAATAATAACCATTTTTCTTTTCCGTAGTAATCGATTGTTTTAACAAACGCACCCCATAGAGACATGGTTAGAATAAATGTCATTGGGCAAAGTGCTACAAGTGAGCCTTTGAAACGGTTCATCTTCATGAGCATAACAGCGACAACAGTTAATGTTAAGCTTGCTAATAATTGGTTTGTGGCACCGAATAATGGCCAAATCGCCACTTCAAGTTTACCACCTTCACCAATACCACCGATACATAATGCAAAGCTAGATAATACAGCGATCATAGTTGCAACTGATGTTTTTGTAAGTACAGGTAGTTTGTAGATGTGACCCCACTCTTGAATGATGTAACGTTGTAGTCGGATACCTGCGTCCATTGTTGTTGCTGCGAATAAAACAAGCATTAACGATAGGATTGTGCTTGAGTATTTGGCAGGAATACCTAAACCGTTTTCAATGATAGCACCACCACCACTTACGAAGTTACCCGGACCACCTTTGAATAAATCAGCCCATGATGCCATGTTAAGATCCCCGTTGACTAAGCCCATACCTGCCACACAACAGATAATGGTTGCAAGTGCAAGAGAACCTTCACCTACGGCACCTAGGTAACCTACAAAGCGTACGTCTTTGTATTGATCAACTTGTTTAGACGTTGTACCAGAACTGACGACACCATGGAAACCAGAAATGGCACCACAAGCGACAGTAATAAATAGGATTGGGAATATACGACCCCATTCGCCATTATCAGAAATAGCTGGAATTAAGGTAGGTGCTACTACGTCTGGATTAACGAGAATCATAGATACATAAAGTAATGTCAGCGCAATAAATAGTTGAATACCATTCACATAGTCACGTGGTTGTAATAACATCCAAACAGGTAGGATAGAGGCAATACCTGCATAGATAAATAAAATCACGACCCATTGACGCATTGGATCAAGACCAAATAGCATATCAGGCATATTGACAGGTACATTGGCACCAATTGGAATAAGGATATAAAGCAATACGACACCAATGATGGTCACTGGCGCTAAAGGCAGTTTCATTTTGTAAATTGCTTGACCCATTGCGATCGCAATAAGTACAGCACCCCAAGCAGGGATAATGGTGGTTGGATGACGAACAGATTCACCTGCAATGACCACACCAAATGCTGAGTTGACCATTAAGAGTAGCAAGAAAATTACAATCATGAAAAGTTGACCTACACGGCTTCCTACGACTGTCATACATACATTACCAATACTGTTGCCCTTGTGGCGAACAGAGGCCCATAATGCTGTCATATCATGGATACCAGCAAAAAATACTGTACCTAATACGACCCATAGGAACGCAGGTAACCAACCCCATTGTACAGCGATGGCAGGACCTACAATTGGTGCAGCGCCAGCGACTGCTGTAAAGTGATGCCCCCATAATACAAATTTATTGGTTGGACAGAAATCGACGTCGTCACGTAGCTCGTGAGCAGGAGTGACAAACTCTTCGTCGAGTTTGAGGACTTTTTTTGCAACTAGGTTAGAATAAACAAACCAACCAAATGCAAAGATAGAAAGTCCAATGAATAATAGCCATAAAGCACTCATTTTATTTCCTTCTTAGTTGAATTTAAAAGTCAACTTACATGATTTGTAAGATGATGATTTATTATAGTCCTTTTTTATATGAATGGCATTTTTTATATTATTGTTTAATAAAAAAACAACGGAATGTGGTGGCATACTTTATATGGGTGTGGCTTGCATTTTTGGTGCGTGAAGTGTTGCGTGTGAAGTGATACAATAGGGGCTTAGCTTAAATTGATAAAATATATTATGAATCATTTAGACAGTTCGGAGTTTGAACAAGAGATACGTCGTTTTTCTGTGACAACTCAAGAAATGGGAGAGCGTTTAGATAAGGTATTGGCACAATGGATACCTGAGTATTCTCGTGGTAAGTTGCAGTCTTGGATAGAAGCAGGGCATGTTTTAGTCAATGGTGTTCAAGTAAAAACACGTTATCGTTTACAATTTTCAGATGAGGTGGTTGTAGAGATTCAGCCACCTGATGAGGTCTTAATGATGACACCTGAGCCGATTGATTTTGAGGTGGTATATGATACGGAAGCTTATCTGATTGTTAATAAACCAGTGGGTTTGGTGGTGCACCCGGGGGCAGGGAATCGTCAGGGTACATTGCTCAATGGATTGCTATATCGTTTCCCAATCCTAAAAACTTTGCCTAGAGCAGGTATTGTGCATCGTTTAGATAAAGATACATCGGGTCTGATGGTGGTGGCTAAAACTGAAATTGCACAAACTCACTTGGTTCGACAATTGCAAGCACGTGATGTACATCGTGAATATATTGCCATTGTTCAAGGTCAATGCCCTGCGTCGGGTATTGTGCGTGAGGCAATTGGACGAGACCGTCGTAATCCAATTAAAATGTCTGTGGATAATCCAATTGCACCAAAAGAAGCGATAACACATTTTCGACGTATTGCGATGGGTGAGTTGAGTGGTAGGACAGTTTCTATGGTTTTATGTCGTTTGGAAACAGGTAGAACACATCAGATTCGTGTTCATCTTGAGAGTTTAGGGCATGCTTTGTTGGGGGATTCTGTCTATGGTGGCATGATGGACCCATTGGCACAAAGGCAGATGTTACACGCACGTGCATTGTCGTTTGTTGATCCAATAACAAATAATTTGGTGGAATATAAGGCAGACATGCCTGAAGATATGAAAGAATTGGTTGCGGGGGCAGGATTTGAACCTACGACCTTCGGGTTATGAGCCCGACGAGCTACCATGCTGCTCCACCCCGCGTCTGAATAATGAATTATAGGTGAAGTCCTTTAAATGTGCAAGTAAAAACTAGGAAAAAAATGGAAAATAAAGAAATACAGCTGATGATAGAGGGTTTGTTGTTGGCAAGTAAAACACCATTAACAATATCAAATATAAGGAAAGTTTTTGAGCCTGAGCAAAAACTTCGTGCTGATGTTATAAAACAACATTTACAAAAAATACAAGACGAGTGGGCTGAAAAAGGGTTAGAATTACGTGAAACGGCGATAGGTTGGAGATTTCAAACAAAACCTGTATTGCAATCCTATTTGGACCGACTCTCGCCTGAGAAGCCTATGAAATATTCTCGTGCTTTGCTAGAGGTGCTTGCCATCATTGTTTGGAAGCAGCCCGTCACGAGAGGTGATATTGAGAATATTCGGGGGGTTTCTGTATCTAGTCATATGATAAGAACATTAGAAGAAAGGCAATGGATTGAAGTGGTTGGTTACCGTGATGTGCTTGGGAAACCCGCATTGTTTGCCACGACAGATACATTTTTATCAGATTTAGGTCTTAAAAGTTTAGATGAGTTGCCAGATTTAACTCAGGTTGAAGCATTGCTTACAGTTGATGAGTTTGGCAAGCATTAAGTAATTCAAATTTCACAAGGTATTAAAAATAATTTATGGAAAAGCCTACATTAAAAGTGCGTAAGTTGAGGACACCTTTTTCGCGAAAGAAACGACATAATGACGCAGTTAAAGCAGCAAAAGTTCAGCAACAGGACGCATCAGTGATTGAAGCGACAAAACAATCGAAACAAGTCCCAAAAAAAGTTGTCGAAACAACAGAAAAAAATACTCAAAAATCAGATGCTCATCGTGGTTCCAAAAGACCTCATCAAAAGAACACCAAAAAACGTCGTGGGCAAGGATTTTTAGGCAAAAATCGTTCATTAGGGGCTTCTCAAAAAGAGTCATTATCTATGGATCAGGTATTGGGTCAATCTACGAAATTAGAAGATTCTCTCAAGAAACATTTGAATTCAGATGTATTAAAGCCAAAATTACACAAAGTGCTGGCAGAGGCAGGTGTTGGTTCTCGTCGTGAAATGGAGTCGCTTGTGTTAGCCGGTCGCGTGTCTGTAAATGGTGAGCCTGCGCATGTGGGGCAACGTATTGCTGATAATGATGTGATTAGAGTGAATGGTCAGGTTGTGTATAGACCTAAAAGCAAAAAACCACCACGTGTATTGTTTTATCATAAACCAGCTGGTGAGATTGTGACACATCGTGATCCTAATAATCGAGATACTGTATTCTCACGATTGCCTGCTGTACGTAATGCCAAGTGGCTATCTGTAGGTCGTCTTGATTTAAATACAGAAGGTTTGTTGATTTTTACGACATCAGGAGAGTTGGCTAATCGTTTGTCACACCCACGTTATGGAAATGAGCGTGAATATGCAGTGCGTATTTTGGGTGAGTTGACGGAATCCCAACGACAACAGCTGTTGAATGGTATTGATTTGGCAGATGGTAAAGCACATTTCAACAAGGTAGAATTTGCAGGTGGAGAGGGTGCTAACAAATGGTATCGTGTAACGTTAGAAGAGGGTCGAAATCGTGAGGTTCGACGTATGTTTGAACATCTGAACTTGGTTGTTAGTCGTTTGATTCGTATTCGTTTCGGCAATATTTCATTGCCTCGTCATTTGGAACGAGGTCGTTGGGAAGAATTAAAACCAGAACTTGTGCAAGCATTGATGTTGGAGCATGGCTTAATCAAGCCTTTAGATGATGAACAGTCTAATCGTTTTAATGCCCGTCAACCAAAGCATTATGGTAGTGCTCTAGCACAAAGTGGATTTGTTAAAGATAATTTTTCCTCCTTTGCTGGTGATGTGAATCGTGGTTCGTCAACTCGCTTTGGTCGTAAAAAGACCAATCAGAAGCGTTCTAAATCTGGTTTTGCACGAGGTCGTTCTGATGCTAATAAAACACGTATGTTCAAGAGAAAACGTGGAGAGGGTGCTTTGAAGCAGGAACATGCCTATAAATCCTCTTTGGGTTTTTAGTTTGTTGTTTTTTGTGGAATTTTTTTTGAGGATTGAGTATAATATTGGTATTTAAAATGACTTTGTGTTATACTTGTCTCATTCAGTGTAGGGTTGACCTACATGCTTTTGTTAAAAGGGCTCATTTCGTGCCCTTTTTTTATTGTTAGGACTATGGATAAATTATTTGAATTAACACAAGAAGCCATCATGGGGTTTGATGTAGAACTCGTTGATGTGGCTTATGAGAAGTCAGGACTATTGGTTGTGACCTTGGATAAAGAGGGTGGCATACAGATTGAGGACTGTGAGCAAGTGAGTCGTCATTTGTCACGTGTTTATGAAGTAGAAAATGTTGCCTATCAGCGATTAGAGGTGGGTTCTCCGGGAATTAATCGTCCTCTGAAGCGTTTACAAGATTATCAACGTTTTGTGGGTGAACGTGTCCAGATTAAACTCAGAGAGGCTTTTAATAATCAAAAAGTATTTACAGGTGTTTTAGGACAATCACAGGATTCAACAGAGGAAGATGCTTTTTCTTTGTTGATTCAAACACCAAAACAACCAGATCAACTACTGGAATTTTCATTTCATGAAGTCGAAAAAGCGAAATTAGATCCAGTGATTAACTTTAAAAAGGGTAAAAAATAATGAATCGTGATTTTTTATTAGTGATTGACTCGATGGCAGGGGAAAAAGACATTCCTCGTGATGATTTGTTGTCAGCGATTGAGTTGGCTTTGGCAACAGCACTTAAAAAGCGCTATAAGATTGAAGATGAAGATCGAGACTATAGCACGCCTAAAGACGTAGATATTGTGGTTAGAATTGATCGTGAAAATGGTGAAATTAGTGCATTTCGTCGTTGGGAAGTTGTCAATGATGCAGACGGGTTACAGGAACCTGATCGTCAAGAAATCTTCAGTGATGCGAGAGAGGATTACCCAGAGATTCAAGTAGGTGAGTTTATTGAAAAACAAATTGAGCTAGAAGATTTTGGTCGTATTGGCGTACAAGTTGCTAAGAACTTAATTGCTCAACGTGTGCGTGAAGTAGAGCGTGAAAACAATCTAAATGAATTTTTAAAGCATGGAGAAGAAATCTTTAGTGGTACGGTCAAACGTATTGACAAAGGTGATTTGATTGTTGAGTCAGGCAAGATTGAAGCACGTTTACCACGTTCAGAAATGATTCCAAAAGAAACATTCCGTATGGGTGATCGTGTGCGTGCATGGATTAAAACGGTTGATCGTGAATCTCGTAATCAAGCCTTAACGCTGTCTCGTATTGCACCAGAGTTTGTGAAATATTTGTTTGAATATGAAGTGCCTGAGATTGAGCAAGGTATGTTAGCGATTCGTGCAGTGTCTCGTGATCCGGGTTTACGCTCTAAAGTGGCTGTTCAAGCATTGGACAAACGAATTGATCCTGTAGGTGCTTGTATTGGTATGCGTTTTTCTCGTGTAAATGCTGTTAAAGATGAAATTAATGGTGAGCAGATTGATATCATTCAGTGGGCAGAGGATCCAGCTGAGTTTGTGATTTCAGCATTATCACCAGCAACGGTTGACTCTATTGAGATTGATGATGAAGAAAAAACCATGTATATCGTGGTTGAAGAAGAAAACTTAGCCAAAGCAATTGGTACAAGAGGACAAAATGTTCGCTTGGCAGCTGATTTGACAGGGTGGCAATTGAAATTAATGAGTCACGACCAAAACGATGATCGTTTGGCAAAAGAACAGGCGCATATTCGCACACTGTTTGCTGAATCACTCAATGTGGATGACGATTTGGTAGATGTACTGATTGAAGAAGGATTCACAAGTTTAGAAGAAATTGCTTATGTTCCAGAAGAAGAGTTACTCATGATTGACGGGTTTGAGCAAGAGATTGTGACTGAATTGAGATCTCGTGCAAAATCTGCATTATTGACATATGCAATTCGCTATGAGGAATTGGCTAAAGAAGCAGAAGATGATTTATTGTCATTAGAGGGTATTGCTTCTCACCATATGATGAAGATTCTAGAGTCAGGTATTAAAACACGTGATGATTTAGCTGATTTAGGTACAGATGAATTATCTGAGATCTTAGGTGTTGACGAAAAAGAAGCAGGTGACATCATTATGTTGGCACGTGCACATTGGTTTGAATAAATTTTTAGATAGAAGGTAATATGACAACAATCACAGTAAAAGAATTGGCAAAAGAAATTGGTATCAGTGAGAAAAAAGCATTGAAACAACTTCAAACTGCAGGGGTTGATATTCAAAATACTGACTCTGAGGTTTCTGAAGCAGACAAAAAGAAACTATATGCGTCGTTGCGTGCAGATAATGATGTAAAAGAGAAGCCAAAGATTTCATTTACGAGAACCACTAAGTCGGAGTTACGTAGTAAGGACGCTTCGGGTCGTGCTCGTACTGTGCCTGTTGTTCGTACACGTCGTGTAGTTGTTAAGAAAACACCTGAACAGCTTAAACGTGATTTGCTTGAGCAGGAAGCTTCAAAAAAAGAAACACTCACAGAGGTGCCTGCAGAGGTTGTGTCAGAGAAGCCATCTCAAACCCCTCTAGAAAAACCCACAGTTACTCAGGTAGAAGCAACATTACCAGATGATAACAAAGAGGTATCGTCAGTAGCGGTTTCTGTTGAGACGCAAGATAAACCAGTAGAGACGCCTGCTGAGCTAACTGTTGCTCAGAAAGATGTTGAAACATCAGTTGAGAAACCAATTGAAAAAGCTCAGAAGAAAAAAACAAGCTCTGAAAAATCTAAACAAGAAAAGACCAAAAAAGCACCTGCAGCAGTAGATAATCAATCTAGTCAAAAGGCAGAGGCTGAAGCAGAGTCGATTCGTGATATGTTGAATCGTCCTAAAAAGGTACTGAGTGCTAAAAAAGACAAAGTCAAAGATAAGCCAGTTAAAAATCCGAAACGTGAGCAGCAAAAAGCATCTGCTCAGAAAAAATCTGAAGAACGAGTAGAAAGTCGTGATGGTGCTCGTCATCATACGCCAAATGCTAAAAAATCTGTTAAATCTGGTGAAGTGAAACGCTCTAAAAAGAATACAACAGATGAAGAGAATACACGTTGGGGTTCTAAATCATCTCGCAAGAAACGTAAAGGTCGCGATAAATCATCGAAACCGATGCCCGCTGTTCCTGAGTTTATTTCTCGTGAGATCCATGTGCCTGAAACAATTACTGTGGCTGATTTGGCGCATAAAATGTCCGTTAAGGCAGCAGAGGTGATTAAGCAGCTCATGTTGCTGGGACAAATGGTTACAATTAACCAAATGTTAGATCAAGAAACTGCTATGATTTTGGTAGAAGAATTAGGACACAAGGCATTGGCCGCTAAATTAGATGATCCTGAGGCGTTCCTAACAGAATCAGAGGGTGCTCACGAAGAGCATGAGTTAAAATCTCGTGCGCCAGTTGTGACAGTCATGGGACATGTGGATCATGGTAAAACATCATTATTAGATTATATTCGTCGTTCTCGTGTGGCTTCAGGTGAAGCAGGTGGTATTACACAACATATTGGTGCTTATCGTGTAATGACTGAGGGTGGTGAAATTACGTTCTTAGATACACCCGGTCATGAGGCATTTACAGCAATGCGTGCTCGTGGTGCGCAGGCAACGGATATTGTGATTTTGGTGGTGGCAGCAGATGATGGTGTGATGCCTCAAACCAAAGAGGCGATTGCTCATGCAAAAGCAGCTGGCGTACCTTTAGTTGTGGCAATCAACAAAATTGATAAGCCAGAAGCAAATCCAGATCGAGTGACAGGTGAGCTTGTTTCAGAAAGTGTGATTCCAGAGTCTTATGGTGGTGATGTGCCATTTATCCCAGTCTCTGCAAAAACAGGTCAAGGTGTCGAGGACTTATTAGAGAACGTTCTGTTACAAGCTGAAATTTTAGAGCTTAAAGCGCCTGTAGAAGCGTCTGCTAAGGGGATTGTGATTGAATCAAGTCTTGATAAAGGTCGTGGATCTATTGCAACCATCTTGGTTCAGAGTGGTACGCTTAAACAAGGTGATGCAGTACTAGTAGGTGCTGCTTATGGTCGTGTTCGTGCGATGTTAGATGAACATGGTAAGTCTATTAAAGAAGCAGGTCCATCATGCCCTGTTGAGATTCAGGGCTTATCAGGTGTGCCAGATGCAGGTGATGAAATGCAAGTCTTGTTGGACGAAAGAAAAGTACGTGAGATTGCTTTGTTTAGACAGGGTAAATTCCGTGATGTGAAATTAGCGAAACAACAAGCAGCTAAACTTGAGTCTATGTTTGAAGAAAAAGTAGAGGGTCAAAAGAATTTACCATTGGTCATCAAAACTGATGTTCAAGGTTCTCAAGAGGCATTGGCACAATCATTGATTAAATTGTCAAATGATGAAGTCAAGGTCCAAGTGGTGCATGCAGCAGTGGGTGGTGTATCTGAAAGTGATGTGAACTTGGCGATTGCCTCTAATGCTGTAGTGATTGGGTTTAACGTGCGTGCTGATCAAAGTGCTCGTAAATTAGCTGAAAATAATGGGATTGATATTCGATATTACAATATTATTTATGATGCGGTTGATGATGTAAAACGTGCTATGTCAGGTATGTTGACACCTGAAAAACGTGAAGAAATTATTGGTAATGTTGAAATTCGTGAAGTATATACCATTTCTAAAGTTGGTAAGGTAGCGGGTTGTATGGTGACTGACGGATTGGTCCGTCGTGATTCTCAGGTTCGTTTACTACGTGATAATGTGGTACTTTGGACAGGGTATCTTGACTCGCTTAAACGCTTTAAAGATGATGTCAAAGAGGTTAAATCAGGCTTTGATTGTGGTATTTCTTTACGTGGACAAAACGATATTCAAGAGGGTGACCAATTAGAAATCTTTGAGGTGCGTGAAATTGCGCGTAGTCTATAAGGGTAGTACATGAGCCGTCATCAAAAGAAATCAATACCTAATCGTCAAGTACGATTGGCAGAACAAATTAAAAAAGATCTTGCAGGGATGATTCAGCGTGAATTGTCCATGCAAGAGGCAGGTTTAGTGACTTTAACCGAGGTTGTTTTAACACCAGACTATGCCCATGCACGCGTATTTTTTACAGTGATTGGTGTAGAACCAGAACAGGCACAGCAAGTTTTATCCGAAAAAGCAGGTTATTTTCATGCTTTGTTGTTTAAATTGCTTCATATCCATACGGTACCTACATTGCATTTTATTTATGATGACCACTTAGAGCGAGGTATGACCATGTCTGCTTTGATTGATGAAGTACGTGCTAAAGATCGTCAAAATTTACACCCAGATTTGGTGAATGTGGTGGATAATGAAGCGTAAGGGTCAAGACATTCATGGTGTTTTGCTACTAGATAAGCCCGTTGATGACTCAAGCCATCGGGCACTTTATCGAGCAAAACGTCTTTTAGATGCCAAAAAAGCAGGTCATACAGGTACACTGGATCCCTTCGCAACGGGCTTGTTGGTGTGTTGTTTTGGTCATGCCACCAAAATAAGCACCATGATGCTCAATGCAGATAAACGATATGTAGCGACTTTATCTTTTGGTTCAGAGACTGATTCTGGTGATTTAACAGGTCAAGTGGTCTCTCAGGTAGATTTGTTGCCTGAGCTGTCTGAGTCTCAATTGTTGAACGTGTTGCGTCAATTCCAAGGAGAAATTCAACAGATTCCTCCGATGTTTTCTGCACTCAAAAAAAACGGAAAAAAACTATATGAGTATGCTCGTCAGGGGATTGAGGTAGAGCGTGCTCCAAGAACGGTGACGATTTATGATATTCAATTGCTTGAATGGTCACAAACAGGGTGTGTGATTGATGTCGCTTGTAGCAAGGGTACTTATATTCGTACTTTAGCGCAAGATATTGGGCGTACTTTGGGTTGTTATGCTCATTTAACGCAGTTGCGTCGTACATCGGTTACCCCATTTAATATTCAAAATGCATTAACTTTAGAACAGTTAGAAGTAATGGATAATCCAGTTGATGCATTAATTCCATTACAACAAATTCCTCAGGATTTGATGCCTGAGTCTTTAAAAAGGAAATTAGTATGAGTCACGCTTTGCGTAACGTTGCAATTATTGCCCATGTGGATCATGGTAAAACAACATTAGTCGATCAATTATTACGTCAGTCAGGTACGTTCCGTGCCAATCAACATGTTGAAGAGCGTGTGATGGACTCAAATGATCTTGAGAAAGAACGTGGTATTACCATTTTGTCTAAAAACTGTGCAGTTAACTATGAAGGTACCCATATTAATATCGTAGATACACCAGGTCACGCAGATTTTGGTGGAGAAGTAGAGCGTGTATTGTCGATGGTAGATGGTGTGTTGCTTTTGGTAGATGCTGTTGAAGGTCCAATGCCACAAACACGTTTTGTGACAAAAAAAGCATTGGCATTAGGTTTAAAACCCATTGTGGTTGTGAACAAAATTGATCGTCCGGGTGCTCGTCCAGATTTTGTGATTAATACAACTTTTGATTTGTTTGATAAGTTGGGTGCGACAGATGAACAGTTAGATTTTCCGATTGTATATGCCTCTGGTTTAGATGGTTATGCTGGTTTAGAAGAAACGGTACGCAGTGGTGATATGCGTCCATTGTTTGAGGCAATTATTGAGCATGTGCCACAACGTGAAGCTAAGGTAGATGAGCCATTGCAGTTGCAAATTATCTCTTTAGACTATAGTAGTTATGTTGGAAAAATCGGTGTTGGTCGAGTCAATCGTGGTTCTATTCGTCCAGGTCAAGAGGTGATGGTTAAATTTGGTCCTGAGGGTGAACAATCTAAAGGGCGTATTAATCAAGTGCTTAAATTCCGTGGCTTGGAGCGTGAGTTGGTGGATTTTGCAGAAGCTGGTGATATTGTTCTGATTAATGGTTTAGATCAGATTGGTATTGGTTGTACGATTTGTGATGTGAATCAACCTGAAGCATTGCCTATGCTAACAATTGATGAGCCTACATTAACCATGAATTTTATGGTAAATACATCTCCATTGGCAGGTCGTGAAGGCAAATATGTAACTAGCCGTCAAATTCGTGATCGTTTGGATTTAGAATTAAAGTCTAATGTGGCATTACGTGTGCGTGATACAGATGATGATACGGTCTTTGAGGTATCTGGTCGTGGTGAGTTGCATTTAACTATCTTATTAGAAAATATGCGTCGTGAGGGTTATGAATTGGCAGTGTCTCGTCCTCGTGTGGTATATAAAGAGATTGATGGTGTGCGTTGTGAACCAATGGAAATGTTGACTGTTGATGTGGAAGATGACCATCAGGGTGGTGTGATGGAAGAACTTGGCCGTCGTAAGGGTGAGTTAGTGGATATGCAGTCAGATGGTCGTGGCCGTACACGTATGGAATATCGTATTCCTGCACGTGGTTTGATTGGTTTTTCGGGTGATTTCCTATCTATGACACGTGGTACAGGTTTGATGAGTCATGTGTTTGATGAATATGCACCTGTTAAAGAAGGTGCAATGGGCGAACGTCGTAATGGCGTGCTTATTTCTCAAGATAATGGGGCAGCTGTTGCGTATGCTTTATGGAAGCTTCAAGACCGTGGTCGTATGTTTGTATCGCCGGGTGATGCGTTGTATGAAGGTATGATTATTGGTATCCATAGCCGTGAAAATGACTTGGTTGTCAATCCAATTAAAGGAAAACAATTAACGAATGTTCGTGCATCAGGAACAGATGAGGCAGTTCGTTTAGTACCACCAGTTAAATTAAACTTAGAGTATGCTGTTGAGTTTATTGATGATGATGAATTGGTGGAGGTAACTCCACAAAACATTCGTTTGCGTAAACGCTTTTTGATTGAGCATGAGCGTCGTAAAGCAGCACGCGAGGGCTTGATTTAATCTGTATTGCTTGATGATTAAATGAAAAAATCCAAGATGATGTGACATGAATCGTCTTGGGTTTTTGTTTTTCTGGCTGTAATGGTATTTTTTAATAGCTTATCACGTGTGCTCTTGAATCTCAGTATGCTCAAGCAATATGTTAGCTAAACACTAAAATGACCATCACAACCTGATTGCTCTATATCCTTGCTTTGTGAGTATTTAGTTTTCTTCCGTTTGAACTCTTTGTTGCATAGCAATAATACGATTTTCGAGTTCAGGTGATGTTTTAAGTGCTAGTAAAGGAATAGGGCTATCATTGTTTTGTTCAAAAGATAATTTAATAAATTGCCCATCAAAACACTCGGGATTAATTTTGATGTCTTGATACGTTCGGATTAAATGATCAACTGCTTGTTGTGTTTTGTAGAGTGTTAGATCAATATCCTCTTCTGGGTTATCTCTGAATGTTTCCTCAATGGCACGTGATAAATCCCACGTAAAAAACATCAGCGCATTTTCTTTTTTTAGTTCGGGGTGTTCATATCCCCAAGTGAGTGATTTACTCATGGTTTATACCTATAACTGTCTCATTAATGAAGCCTTTATTATAAGGGTTTTCCCCCGAAATGGGGATTATTTTTCTTTATTTTTAAGAAAATTCTCGATTCTGTGCTAGACTTTTCATTTTCGTGGGTCACTCTGAGTCTTCAGAGTGTTTATTAAAGGAGTATAAAAATGACAGATATGAATCCTATTGATGCTTTGCATAGTTGGGTTAATTACCTCAGTGGCTATTTGTGGGGGTGGATGCCATTTCTATTAATAGGGGTTGGCTTATTCTTTACAGTGACCACTTTTGGTTCTCAGTTTACATTATTCCGTAGCAGTATTCGAGAAATGTATAACTCAAATACAGTGCATCCGGGTGAACGTCATGGTATTACACCATTCCAAGCGTTTGTTACAGGTGTTGCCTCACGTGTGGGTGTAGGTAATATTGCAGGTGTAGCAATTGCGATGAAAATTGGTGGTACAGGTGCTGTGTTTTGGATGTGGGTGACTGCGTTAATTGGTATGAGTACAGCAGTGATTGAGTCATCACTTGCACAGCTTTACAAAGAAAAAGATAAAAATGGTTATCGTGGGGGTCCTGCGTACTATATTACCAAAGGCCTAAAACAAAAATGGTTAGCTGTTATTTTTGTATTTTCATTGTTATTAGCGTATGCGTATGTCTTTAATGCCGTTCAATCTAACTCTATTGTGGCAGCAACTTCTGACCTATGGGGTTTAAAATCTTATGACTTGCACTTGGGTTCAATGACTGTTTCATTTGTTGGTGTGTTGTTGGTTGTTTTAACAGCGATTGTGATTTTTGGTGGTGTTCGCCGTATTGCAGTATTTGCACAAACATTAGTGCCATTGATGGCAGTTTTATATTTGATTTTGGCATTGGCAACAATTGCATTGTCGCTTTTATCTGATCCTGCTTATGTTTTAAGTGCTTTTGGTTCTATTTTCACAAGTGCTTGGTTTGACCTTAAAGCAGCCATTGGGGGTACAACAGGTGGTATCGTCTCTGTGATGATGATGAACGGTATCAAACGTGGTTTGTTCTCTAACGAGGCTGGTATGGGTTCTGCACCAAATGTGGCAGCATCTTCTGATGTGGCTCATCCAGTAAACCAAGGTTTAATTCAGATGTTAGGTGTGTTTATTGATACGATGGTGGTGTGTACTTGTACTGCAGTTATTATCTTGCTGAGTGGTGCTTTAGATCCACAATCAGCAAATGTGGTAGCACAAGATGTCACAGGTGTTCAATTGACACAACATGCCTTAGGCTCTATTTGGGGTGCATGGAGTGAGCATTTCTTGGCTGCTATGATTTTCTTGTTCGCTTATTCATCTATCTTGGGTAATTATGCCTATGCAGAAAATAACGTATTGTTCTTAACAACTAACCGTAAAATATTAAATATTTTCCGTTTAACTGTTTTGGCAATGGTCTATTTTGGTGCAGTCAATAAGATTGCATTGGTATGGGATATGGCAGACTTGTCATCTGGTTTGATGGCATTGATTAACTTGATTGCAATCCTTCTCTTATCTCCTGTCGCATTTTTATTGCTTAAAGATTACAAGGAGCAAGCTAAACAAGGTCTTAGCCCTGTCTTTGATATTCGTAAATATCCAAAATTGGAAGCACGTTTAGATTCTAATAGTTGGGATTAATATTTAAAGAGTATCCTAGTTGAGGTAAGCCCCGAAAGCTGATAATGGTTTTCGGGGCTTTGTTATGGATCATAGTTTTTCTCTCTTTTTAGTGGTTAATCCTAATGATAAAAAGTTTCTACCACATAGTGTTGTATGTTAGAATAATCCGTTATTATCACGTTTCTACTGTTGGAATGAATACACTTCTTAGTCTTCAATTATTCGATATCCATGTTTGGATAGGTCTCATTACTTTAATCATTCTTGAGATTGTTCTTGGGATTGATAACTTGGTTTTTATTGCGATTTTAGCAGGAAAATTACCAAAAAAACAACGAGATAAGGCTCAATATTTGGGTTTGAGTTTGGCGCTTGTTATGCGTGTTGTCATGCTGACATTTATCTCTTATTTGATTAAGATGACACAACCCTTGTTTTCTATACTGGGGTGGTCACCTTCGGCACGAGATTTGATTTTATTGGTGGGTGGCTTTTTCCTACTTAGTAAAGCAACTGTTGAGATGCACAGTCGTATAGAACATACAAAAGCGACCTCTAAATCACGTGTCAAAGCAAAATTTTTTGCCATTGTTGTTCAAATTGTGATTTTAGATGCTGTATTTTCCTTAGATTCTGTGATTACAGCGGTGGGTATGGTTGATGAATTATGGGTGATGATTTCTGCAGTGATTATTGCTGTCACTTTGATGATGTTGGCGTCTAAACCTTTAACACAATTTGTCAATACACATCCTACAGTGGTTGTTTTATGTTTGGCATTCTTAATGATGATTGGTTTCTCATTGATTGCTGAAGGCTTTAATATTCATGTGCCAAAAGGTTATTTGTATGGTGCAATGGGATTCTCTATCTTTATCGAAGTGATGAACCAATTGGTGATGCGTAGTTTCCGTATGGTGCAATTAAGTCGTCCTTTGCGTGAACGTACGGCAGAAGGTATTCTTAAAATGCTGGGTGGTCGGACAGATGAAGATGATGAGAGTGAAGATGATACGCCTGATCATGCTGTTCAAGAGCAAATGGCAGAGGTTTTTGAAGAAGAGGAACGTCATATGGTCAGTGGTGTTTTGAAACTAGCAGATCGTAGTATTTTATCCATTATGACACCTCGTAACCAGATTTCTTGGGTTAATATTGAAGATGATCCCGATGTCATCCGTCGTGAAGTCATGAAAGTGCCCCATGGTTTTTTGCCTGTTTGTGAAGGGTCTTTAGATAAGATTATTGGTGTTGGTAGGTCGCGTGATATTGTGACTGACTTATTATTGAGTGGTCAGATTAATGTCAATAAACTACGTCCTACGATTATTGTGCCAGAGTCGATTGATACATTACGTTTGATAGAGACTCTAAAATCTAGTCGAGGTCAGCTTGTTTTGGTGAGTAATGAGTTTGGTGTGATTGAGGGACTAGTAACGCCTATTGATGTGTTTGAAACCATAGCAGGTGAGTTTCCTGATGAAGATGAAGTGCCTGATATTATTCCACTGTCTGATAAGACATGGTTAGTAGATGGTTTGGCAGATATGCAACAACTCACACAGACTTTGGAGTTGTATCATTTGCGTGATGAAGAAAATGATACAGAAACCTTAGCAGGCTATTTGTTGGGTCGTTTTGAACGTATTCCTGCTCAAGGGGAGTCGTTGGAGTATCGAGAAGGTTCTCGTTTAGTACGCTTTGAAATAAAACAAATTGAACGTCGCCGTATTGCGCAAGTGTTAGTTTCAATGACGCTGGAAGAGGAATAGGTATTAAGTATTTTAAATAAAGTCATCTCATGTTGATATGTGTTTGGAGTGAAGTATGTTAATTAAAGTTTTATTTGTTTGTACAGGGAATATTTGTCGTTCACCAAGTGCTGAGGGTATTTTCCGTCGTTTTATTGATGAAGCACAAATGCAAGCCGAAATAGAAGTTCACTCTGTAGGAACGCATGATTATCACGTGGGAGAAGCACCTGATCGACGTGCACAAATGGTATGTCGAAAAAAAGGGGTTGATATTTCTGGTCACAAAGCTGCTCAGATTACAGTAGATGATTTTCATATTTATGACTATATTTTAGCAATGGATTGGGATAATTTGTCTGCTATGCAACAAATTTGTCCTCGTGCTTTGCAGCATAAATTAATGCTCTTGATGCGCTTTGCAAGTGACTATGAGGAAGCGATTGTTGCAGATCCTTATTATGGTACTGTAGATGATTTTATGCGTATGTATGATACGTTAGATGATGCGTGTCAAGGTTTATTTGAAGTTGTTTCTCGTAGAAGTCAGGTTTAGTATATCCTTGTGTTCTAACGTATCTTGTTTTAAATATAATTAATAAAATATATTAGTCAAATACCCCAATATTTGTTATACTTGAGTAAATTACTAGGTTATTGGGGTTTTTATGCGTTTGACTACAAAGGGGCGTTTTGCTGTAACTGCAATGATTGATCTGGCTTTTGCACAGTCAGATGGGCCTGTTTCATTGGCAGGTATTAGTAAACGTCAGCAAATTTCTCTTTCTTATTTAGAACAATTATTTTCAAAATTACGTCGTTATCAGTTGGTTGAGAGTATAAGAGGACCTGGTGGGGGTTATATTTTGGCAAGAGAATCCTCTGAGATTACGGTGGCTGACATTATTATTGCAGTTGATGAGCCAATGGATACAACGGCTTGTGGTTCTAAAAAACAATGTAGTACAGGAAAAAATGGTCAACATGTGGGTCATTGTATGACGCATAACCTATGGACACAGTTAAATCAAAAAATGATGGAGTTTTTAGAGTCTGTTTCATTGCAGTCCTTAGTAGATAATGAGAAATCACGTCGAGCTAAAGCGACTGTGTCTGTCTCTAAACTTGATCTTACAAAAGAAAATAAACCATTATTGCCAGATGTTTTATCATCTGTCATCTCTTAAAGGAGTAGATATGTCAACTAATTCATTAATTTATTTGGACTATTCTGCGACAACGCCTGTTGATCCACGTGTTGTGGACAAGATGGTACCTTGGCTGTATGAACGTTTTGGTAATCCTGCGTCTCGCAGTCATGCTTTTGGTTGGGAAGCAGAATCAGCAGTCGAACAAGCCCGTGTGGAAGTGGCAGAGTTGGTGAATGCTGATCCACGTGAAATTATTTGGACTTCAGGTGCAACGGAGTCAGACAATTTAGCCATCAAGGGGGCTGCACATTTTTATTCAGGTCGAGGACGTCATTTGGTGACGATTAAAACAGAACATAAAGCTGTTTTGGATTCTATGCGTGAATTAGAGCGTCAAGGGTTTGAGGTGACTTACTTAGATGTTAAGGAAGACGGTCTCGTGGATGTTGAAGTGTTTAAATCAGCTTTGCGTCCAGACACGATTCTCGCTTCTGTGATGTTGGTCAATAATGAAACGGGTGTGATTCAAGATGTGGCGACCTTGGGAGAGATTTGTCGTGAGCATAAAGTGATCTTCCATGTGGATGCAGCACAGGCAACAGGTAAAGTGGATATTGACCTTAAAACACTGCCTGTTGATTTAATGAGTTTTTCTGCTCACAAAAATTATGGTCCCAAAGGTATTGGTGCTTTGTATGTGCGTCGTAAGCCTCGTGTACGCCTTCAATCTCAAATGCATGGAGGTGGTCATGAACGTGGTTTTAGATCAGGTACATTGCCAGTGCATCAAATTGTTGGCATGGGTGAGTCTTATCGCTTGTTAAAATTAGAAATGGCTCAAGAAAATGCACGTATTAAGTTATTGCGTGATCGTTTATTGGCAGGACTGTCAGAGATTGAAGAAACGTACGTGAATGGTAGTTTGGAATCTCGTGTTCCACATAATTTGAATATTAGTTTTAATTATATTGAAGGTGAGTCGTTGATGATGGCACTCAAGGAATTGGCTGTATCAAGTGGTTCTGCTTGTACCTCTGCTAGTTTGGAGCCGTCTTATGTATTGAGAGCTCTGGGTCGAAATGATGAGTTAGCACATAGTTCTATTCGATTTACCTTGGGTCGATTTACGACAGAAGAAGAAATTGACACAACGATTCAATTAATTAAATCGCGTGTGGGTCGTTTGCGTGATTTATCACCATTGTGGGAAATGGCACAACAAGGTATTGATTTGAGTACCATTCAGTGGTCTGCACATTAATTCAATAAAAAGGATATTAATATTATGGCATATAGCGATAAAGTAGTGGATCATTATGAAAATCCACGTAATGTAGGTACATTAGATGCAAATGCAAAAACCGTTGGTACGGGTATGGTGGGTGCACCCGCTTGTGGTGATGTGATGCGTTTACAGATTTTAGTCAGTGATGATGGTGTGATTGAAGATGCAAAATTTAAAACTTATGGCTGTGGTTCTGCAATTGCTTCTAGTTCTTTGATTACTGAGTGGGTTAAGGGCAAAACATTAGATGAAGCATTAAGTATTAAAAATGCAGATATTGCTGAAGAATTATCTTTGCCACCTGTCAAAGTGCATTGCTCTATTTTGGCAGAAGATGCGATTAAAGCAGCGATTGAAAATTACAAAGAAAAACAGGACAAAAATGCATAATATTTCTTTAACTGAGCGTGCAGCAAAGCATGTACAGCGTGCTTTAGATAAAAGAGGGTATGGTCTTGGGCTACGTTTAGGTGTTCAACCATCTGGTTGCTCTGGTATGGCATATAAATTAGAGTATGTAGATGAAGTCGATGTACATGACGTGGTGTTTGAGTCACATGGTGTCAAAGTGTTTGTGGACCCAAAGAGTTTGCCTTATTTACAAGGAACGCATTTAGATTTTGTTCGTGAGGGACTTAACGAAGGCTTTAAGTTTGAGAATCCAAATGAAAAATCAAGTTGTGGTTGTGGTGAATCATTTACTGTGTAATATATGAATTACTTTGAATTATTAGGTTTGCCACTCCAATATACTTTGGACTTAGAAGATTTAGAATTGCGTTATAAACGCGTGATTTCGGCAGTTCACCCAGACCGTTTTGCGACAGCTAGTTCAACGGAGCGTTTGACAGCAGTACGTATGGCAAGTCAATTAAATCAGGCATATACCACATTGCGTGCACCTTTGTCGCGTGCTATTTATTTGTGTGAAGTCAAAGGTTATGAGATTGAGGCAGAAACCAATACTGCCATGTCTATGGATTTTATGATGTTACAGATGGATTGGCGTGAGCGTTTAGATGAGGCAGTGAACACAGAGGCATTATTAAATCTACATCGAGAAGTAGATGAGTATGAATACACACTAATACAGCAAGTGACGAAAACATTGGATGAGCAAGCTGATTATAAGCTGGGGGTACAACTAATCCGTCAGTGGATGTTTGTACAAAAAATGCAGTCTGAATTAAATATGCGTGTACAAAAATAGTGATTAAGTATAAAAGGGATATATTATTGTATGGGGCTTTTACAAATACATGAACCGGGTCAATCGTCTGCGACAGTTCAAAAGAAATCCGTGGTTGGAATTGATTTGGGGACGACACACTCATTGGTAGCTACTGTTCAAAATGGACAGGTCAATACATTGGCAGACTCGCATGGACAGCATTTATTGTCTTCTGCTGTACGTTATCTAAAATCGGGTGGTTATGAGGTAGGTTCTCAAGCAGTGATGCACGCAAAAGATGATCCTTTAAATACCTTATTGTCTGTAAAACGTTTAATGGGTCGAGATTATCAAGAAGCGAAAGAGATGTTTTTCCCATACCATTTTGTTCCAACAGAAGGTATGGTAAAAATTAAAACTGTGCAGGGTGATTATTCCCCTGTAGAGGTATCGTCTCATATTTTAAGTGTTCTAAAAGAACGTGCACAAACACAATTAGAAGATGAGTTGATGGGGGCTGTGATTACGGTGCCTGCTTATTTTGATGATGCACAACGTCAAGCAACACGAGATGCCGCTAAGTTAGCAGGTCTTAATGTATTACGTTTGTTAAATGAGCCAACAGCAGCTGCTCTAGCATATGGATTAGATCAAAAAGCAGAGGGTGTTTATGCTGTGTATGATTTGGGTGGAGGCACCTTTGATATTTCAATTCTTCGTTTGACACAAGGTGTCTTTGAAGTAGTCGCTACACATGGGGATACTCAGTTGGGAGGTGATGATTTTGATCAACTTATTATTAAAGATGTCTTGAAATATCATACAAAAGAAATCATTACAGAAAGTGATAAACAACTACTTAAAGCGACTGCAAAGTCTGTGCGTGAAGAATTATCCTCTAAGCGTGTTGTTCCATTTAAATTGAGCTTAACACATGGATTGCATATTGACCAAAACTATCCTAGAACTCATTTCGAAAATTTGTCTAGACCTTTGGTGAACCGTACTTTAAAGTCTGTTGAGTTTGCCCTTAAAGATGCTGGTTTGACTGTTCAGGACATTAAGGGTGTTGTGATGGTGGGTGGTGCTACTCGTATGCCTGTTGTGCGTCATTTGGTGGCAGATTACTTTAAACAAAAACCTTTGACAAACTTAGATCCTGACCGTGTGGTTGCAATGGGCGCAGCATTACAAGCTAATTTATTGGCAGGCAATACGCAGGCATCAGATAATTGGTTGCTATTAGATGTGACTTCATTATCATTGGGATTGGAGACTATGGGTGGTTTGGTAGAAAAGATCATTCCTCGTAATACAACCATTCCTACAGTAAGAGCACAAGAGTTTACGACATTTAAAGATGGTCAAACAGGTATGAAATTTCATATTGTTCAAGGAGAGCGAGAGTTGGTTCAACATAGTCGATCCTTGGCACATTTTGAACTCAAAGGTATTCCACCGATGGTGGCAGGTGCAGCACGCATACGAGTGACATTTCAAGTGGACGCAGATGGGTTGTTGAGTGTTACAGCACAAGAACAAAGTACAGGTGTTCATACGGGTGTTACCGTAAAACCTTCTTATGGTTTGAGTGAGGAAGATATCTTGAAGATGTTACAACAGGGTATGGATTCAGCAGCAGAAGATATGCAATTACGTTCTTTGTATGAAAAACGTGTAGAAGCAGATGCTTTGATTCATTCTGTGGTAAATGCTTTATCTGATAGTGAGCATTTGCTGAATAAAGAAGAGTTGGCACAATTAACATTACAATTAGAACATGCGATTGTTGCCTTAAAGTCATCTGATATACGCGTCTTGGAAGATGCCATAAAGACGTTAAGTGTGGGTTCTGAGACTTTAGCTCATCGTCGGATGAATGAAAGTATTAAGCAAGCACTACTTGGACGTAGTGTGGAGGAGTTATAAATGCCAATTTTAACGATAAAACCACATCAAAGTTTATGTGAGGAAGGCAAAACAATTGAGGTTGCTGAGGGTGAGAATATTTGTGAGGTTTTATTAGATCACCATATTGAGATTGAACATGCTTGTGAATTGTCATGTGCTTGTACAACTTGTCATGTGGTTGTGAGCAAAGGGTTTGATGGGTTGGAAGAGGCTGATGATACAGAGGAAGATATGTTAGACAAGGCTTGGGGTTTGACACCCACATCTCGTTTGTCTTGTCAAATGCGTATGCCATCGACAGATATTGAGATTGAAATTCCAAAATATACATTGAATTTGGCAAAAGAGAACCATTGATCTTAGAATATGGTATAAGATATAGGTTAAAATACGCTTATTACCTTATAACACAAAAAGGATGGTTATGAAAAGATTCCAACATCAATGGATCGTATTAGGTTTGATCACATTATTAACAGCTTGTGCTGGACTTCAAAAAGATGGTTTAAATACGCGAGATCCTTTATATCTGAAGCGTACAGGTAAATCAGCTTTGTTGGTAAAAGATACTAAAACTAATAAAATTATTAAATCAGCACAGATTCGTGTAGAGTGGACACAAGTTACTCCTAAAACCACGATGAATATTCTAAGTCCATTTGGTACGTCTTATGGTCAAATGATTGTAAAAGATGGTCAAGAGATTGAGTTGACAACCCCTTTGGGTAAACAAAAAGGTCAGAATGCTGAACAGTTATTGAAGCGCCATACGGGCTTTGTGATGCCTGTTTCAGGTATGCGTTACTGGGTCAAAGGTTTATTAGTACCTAATGTGCCAGCAGAAAAGGCCATCAAAAACGAAGCAGGTCAATATACAGCGATTCAACAACAGGGTTGGGACATGACATTGAGCAAATATGATCAATATGGTCCAAAACAGATTAAGATGAAACGTATGATGAAGTCGGGTCAAGCATTACAGCTTCGTTTGGTATTTGAATAATTATTTATGTGGCATTGCATTTCTTCTCCAGCGAAGTTAAATCTTTTTCTGCATGTGATAGGTCAACGTGCTGATGGTTATCACTTGTTAGAGTCTTTATTTGTGCCGATTGCTTCGTCAGATACCCTTAATTTCTATGTGTCTGAAGATCAAGTAGGGCAGGTTCATTTAGATATCAAATCTTATATCAATCAGTTTGATGTGGTGTCACATGATGTTGATACATCAGATTTTATTCATAATAATCTTGTGATGAGAGCTGCTCGATTACTTCAAACTTTGGCAATTAACAAAGGATTTTCTTTAGAACAATTACCCTCAGTTGATATTCGCTTGGATAAGTATATTCCAATGGGTGCAGGATTGGGTGGTGGCTCTAGTAATGCAGCGACCACTTTAATGACGCTTAATCGTTTATGGTCATTGAAACTATCTCAAAGTGAGTTAATGTCGTTAGGTTTGTCTTTAGGGGCTGATGTACCGTTCTTTTTGCAATCGTCTGCTGCTTTTGTAGAGGGGATAGGAGAGCATATCACACCACTGAGTATCCCCAAGAAATATGTATTGATTTATGAACCAAAGCAAAAAATATTGACTGCGAATATTTTTAAAAGCCCTACTTTAAGACGAGATTGTAGGTCTGTATCGGTGAGTGATGTTAAATCATATTATGGTCAGCATAAGTATGACGATATCTTGAGTGACTCTGTGAATCTAACGGATTATGCTTGTTCTTTATGGGGTGACAATGTACTGCAAGCAGAGGTGTTAAAACAGTATCCTGATTTAAAAAAACTGTATAATTATGTATCTGATTTGGGGGTCAATATTCGTATGACTGGTTCTGGTAGCTGTTTTTTTAGTCTTTTTAATACAGAGAAAGAAGCTAAAGATATGATGAGCTATTTGAGTACTGGGTTGGAAAAATTAATATCTTCTAATGGAGAGTCTATTCTCCAACAGATTTATTTAACAGAGTTTTTAGTATAAAGAGATGAAATATTTAAAGTGTAAACAATATAAATTATCACTAGAACGTCCTTTGATTATGGGGATTGTGAATGTTACACCTGATTCTTTTTCTGATGGTGGGCAATTTAACTCTACGCAAGCTGCCTATCAACATGCAGTGACATTAAAACAGGCAGGAGCTGATATTTTGGATATTGGTGGTGAAAGTACCCGTCCGGGATCTGATTCAGTGTCAGTGCAAGAAGAGTCGGATCGTGTAATGCCAGTCATTGAACGTGTTTTACCTTTGGGACTACCCATTTCGTTAGATACGAAGAAACCTGAAGTGATGAAGGCAGGTTTAGAAGCAGGTGTTCATATCATCAATGATGTGAATGGTTTTCAGGCAGAAGGTTGTTTAGAGGTTTTGAAAAATCATAAAGATGTGGGTTTGTGTGTGATGCATATGAGAGGTATGCCAAAGACTATGCAGCTTAATTTAGATTCTTCAGAAGATATTGTTAAAACGGTTTATGAGTTTTTAGTGTCACGTGCAAATATCCTAGAAAGCATTGGTTTTAAACATCACCAAATTGTTCTTGACCCGGGATTTGGTTTTGGAAAAACAGTTGAACAAAATTATCAGCTATTGACTGATTTGTCACAGTTATCCTCATTGCCTTATCCTGTTTTAATTGGTTTATCTCGAAAAAGCATGTTGGATTCAGTTATTCATCGTCCTGCTTTAGAGAGAGATGTGGCAACGGTTGTTGCGAGTTTGGCATGTATTCAACGAGGTGTCAATATTGTACGTGTTCATAATGTGCAGGCAATGCGAGATGCCTTGATGATTCACAATAGAATTGAAAGCGTCTATTAGTTTAAATTTTATTTTAAGATGACTGAGTTTTTGTATAATGTCATCTATCTAGTATATATGTTGAGTAATGTAGGTGGTTTGGAGTGATTATGAAGAAATATTTTGGTACAGATGGCATTCGTGGACCTGTAGGGGGGTCAAAAATTAATCCTATTTTTGTTATGAAATTGGCGTATGCTGCAGGACGGGTGTTTTCTCGTTATTTTTCCAATCAAGTAGTTGGATCAGACAAGCCTTATCAACCGACTGTTTTAATTGGTAAAGATACAAGGATTTCAGGTTACATGTTAGAAGCAGCGTTAGAAGCGGGTTTTGTGGCAGCAGGTGTTAATGTTGTTTTGGTAGGACCTGTGCCTAGTCCTGCTGTGGCTTATCTGACAAAAACATTACGTTTGACGGCAGGGGTGGTCATTAGTGCATCACATAATCATTACTCTGATAATGGCGTAAAATTTTTTACAGCAGATGGTTTCAAACTAGATGATGAATTAGAGTATGCAATTGAATCGGAACTAGAAAAAGAGTTTGAGTGTGTGCCATCTGGTGAACTTGGTAAGGCAACACGTCTTGTGGGTGCCTCAGAGCGTTATATTGAATTTTGTAAGAGTCGTTTTTCTAATAAGTTATCTTTACATGGATTGACGTTAGTGGTTGATGCAGCGAATGGAGCTGCTTATAAGATTGCACCTGCAGTATTTCGTGAGTTAGGTGCCAATGTTATCTCAGTGGGTTGTGAACCAAATGGGCTTAATATTAATGAGGGTGTAGGTGCATTACATCCGGAATTCCTGCTATCAAAAGTCAAAGAGTATCAAGCGGACTATGGTATTGCATTAGATGGTGATGCAGATCGTATTCAAATGGTGGATTCACATGGGCATATTTACAATGGTGATGAGTTATTGTATGCCGTTATTAAAGATCGTTTATGTCGTGATGAAGTACCAGGGGTTGTAGGTACTTTGATGACAAATATGGGGTTAGAGGTTGCTTTAAAATCCCGAGGGATTTCTGTTGAAAGGGCTAATGTGGGTGATCGTCATGTGATTGAAAAATTGAGAGAAAAAGGCTGGTTATATGGTGGTGAGACATCAGGACATTTATTGCTTTTAGATAAACATTATGCTGGAGATGGTGTAGTGGCTGCTTTGCAGGTATTAATGGCAGTGGTAAGACACAAACAACCTTTGTCTGAGTGGATTTCGGATTTGGCGTTATATACACAACATATGATTAATTTACAAGTGACTGAGTCACAAAAAGCGAGTTGGTCTCAAAATACAGAATTTTTAGAAGAACAAGCTCGTGTGAAGACTATATTAGGTGATGAGGGGCGTGTATTGATTCGACCATCAGGTACAGAGCCAAAAGTCCGTATTATGGTGGAGTCTAAGGATTCAGCGAAGGCAAAACAATATGCAGAGCATCTAGCTAAAGCATTTACCCGCTTGATTGTGGATTAATGTATATTTTTTAATGTGTTGATTATTTAAGTGGTTTTTAGTATCTTTAAGAAAATTTAATTTTTGGTATTTTATTGTAATTCTTTGTTTTTGTTGTTTTTTAGGTTTTTTGTTTTGTTTTTTTGATGTAATATGTTGTTTTAAGGTGTAGTGGATATTTTTTTGTTTGAAATGTATGTTGAAGCCTTATTAAGGTTTTTAGATGCATAAAAATCTCCACTACACCTTACTTTGTTATAAGGAACTCTATGAAGAAAATCCAATATCTTTTCTGTCTTTCTGGTGCTGTATTGGTGAGTTTTTCACCTATCTTGATTGCAGAAGAAAACTTAGAAACTATTCAAGTGGTCTCTGATAGGGTGTTTGCTTCTGGTGAACGTTTTATTGGTGGTAGCAAGGTCATTCTGAGTCGAGATAGTGAATCAGTCATTCGCAATATCAAAGCACAACAAGCCACCTCGCTCGGTCAAACGGTTGAAAAGGTGAGTGGTGTCCAGAATAATAGTTTTGGACCGAGTAATGGGATTCCACAAATTCGTAGTTTAGTCGGTTCTCGTGTGTCTGTGAATGAAAATGGTCTTGGTATTACAGGGGTATCAGCGTTGAGTGGTAATATGCCGACAGCGATTACACCTGCACTTGCTGATAGTATTACAGTTTATAAAAGTTCAGCAGCAGTCCTCTATGGTGGAAATGCCATTGGTGGTGCCGTGAATGTGAATAATAGACAAATTCCACATAAACAATCTGAGGAGATGATTACTGGGCGTTTAGAGTTGAGTGGTGGTCTTAATAGTACATGGGATCAAGCCATTTCCTTGAATGGTAAGTTTGGCAAGAAGAGTCGTTGGGCATGGCATTTGGATGCGATGAATAGTTATACGTCTGGTTATAAGATTCGTACAGGTGCAGGTCCTAAAGCAGATGTTTGTTATAACAAGGATTTTATGTTTAGACCCACTGTAAGTAAAACAGGTAAAAAAATTGGTATTGGTATAAACAGTGAATTAGTGCGTGCTTGTCAAATGTGGGTTGAGGCAGATGTTGATTTTAATCCTGCAGCCTATCCTTTGCTTGATAAAAACTATGCTGATGCACTTGCTAAAGGTGAAGAGGGTGTTAAGGAGTATAAAGAAAAGTGGGGCCTTGATGATCTAAAAAAACAGCATATCAGCATGGAGTATATGAAAAACTTGAAATGGTGGCATTATTTGTTGTTATACAAAAATAAGCATCAATTTGCTCAGTTGCCACCAGAACAACAAGTGATATTAGCTGAGAAGTGGGGTGGGTATATTGTTCCTAATTTTTCTAAATTGGCCCCAAATCCTGATTATGATCCTGAGGCAAAACTTGAAACAGCAAGAAAACTGACTCGTTTCCAAGATATGGTTCCTATTGAAAAAGGTAAAATCACCAATAGCCATATGAGAAATAGTAGTTTTAATGGTGGTGTGAGCTATGTGGGTGACAAAGGATATGCCGGCATGAGTCTTGGTTTTTATGATACGAAGTATGGTGTTCCAGGCTTTGCATCTTTACAAAGTGCGACAGATGTAGGTTCGACCGTCGTTAATAGAGATCCTGTCAATATCCATGGCAGACAGATCAAGCTGTCTTTTGAGGGAAGTTATGATTTGCCAACTGACTATCTTGGGTATATTAAAGCAAAGTTAAATTATCTCAATGCATTGAATGAGGAATATTTGGCTGATACATTTGCAAGTAGTATGAATGCTCAGCAAGTTCAGGGTCGTGTAGAGATGACACATCAATATAAAAAGTGGACTTCTGGTGTAGTTGGTCTTGATTTTTCATATAGAGATATTGCTGGCAAAGGGGTAAATCGTTTTTTACCTCATGCAAAAAGTGGGCAGATAGGTATTTTTGCAATGCAAAATTTCACATGGAAATATGCTGATTTAAAACTGGGTGGGCGTTATGAGTATGTGGCTCATCGTATGATAGTTGATGATGACTACAAGCCTGCACAACATATGAAAAATGATGATACGGGGGAGGTTATATCGCCATTAGAGAAAAAATGGAAACCTGAAAATAGAGCTCAATCATTTAATCTTTATGATGTTTTTGTTGATTTAAAAGCAAAACCTACACAATGGTTGGCATTAAATGCACGCTATAGTCGTTCTGATCGTGCACCAGATGTGAATGAACTTTTTGCAGGTAACTTCCATTATGCTATTTTAACTGATGAACAGGGGAGTCCTTATTTAAGCAAAGAAACTGCCCGAACAGTTGAGCTTGGTGCTGATATAAAATATAAAGATACCAGTTTATCTGCAACGTATTATCATACGCGTTATGATGGCTATATGTATTTAGCAAATACAGGTATGAGTCGTTTTGATTTGGAAGTGAAAGAACATCGTCAGTCAAGTACTCGTATTGATGGATTTGAACTTGAATTTGATCAGTATGTAGAAATAGGTGATGATCATGGTCTTGATATAAGGTTATTTGCAGATTTAGTTAAAAATAGACCAGTTGATGCAGATACGTTCCAAGGGAAACATGACGGTAAGTATATGCCAAACCTCCCAACATCACGTTTGGGGGCAGGGTTTTCGTGGAATAAAGGTGGCTTTAAGCTTGGTGCTACTTGGACATACTATATGGTTCAGAAATATGCAACAGAGACTAATATGGAGTTTCATAAAATCCAAGATGGTTCACGTATGCAAATTAGTCTCCCAAGTTACCATGTGGTTGATGCCTATATGAGTTATGATTTGATGGTGAAACAGCGTCATGCCTTTGAGTTCTTTATGGATGTGCGTAATTTATTTAATGTAAAAGCTAACCCAAATAACTCAACCTTGAAGTATATTACACCACTGCCGGGACGCTCTGTTCGTCTTGGGGTCAGATATTCATTCTAATGGGTATGTATTCATCAATGGTTTAAAAATTATAGGGACATGCTGATGTCCCTTTTTTTGGAAAACTCATCGTTTGAAAAAGTACAGTATGAACAAGGTGATAAAAAATAAAGAATATGGATTATTTAAAACATGAAAAGAGTGAAATAGGGTATAATTCCCTTTTAGTCTGTTAATAACGATTATTAGAGGATCGTATGAAATTAAAATATACAAGTTTAGTTTTATTATCTGTTGCCTTGGTGGGTTGTCAATCAATTGACGCTTTGACAGGTGGTCAGTCAGTAGATTATCGTAGTGTGTCTGGTGGCAATCCATTACAACTACCACCTGATTTGTCAGGTGCGGCCATTAATCCACAGTATGTGGTTGGCAATGCAGAGTCTGAGGCGTCTCGCTTCTTAGTACAAAAAAACATTCGTCTCAAAGGTGATGCACGTAGTAGTTGGTTAGAGGTGAATACTAAACATTCGGCTCAGTTATGGCAACGATTGGAATACTTCTGGGAAAGTATGGGGTTTGCGATTAAAACACGTCAACCAGAGTCAGGTTTGATGGTGACAGATTGGGCAGAAAACCAAGCAAAAATTCCTACAAAAAAAATACCAGTGATTGGTTCGATTTTAGGTATGTTCTCAGACAGTAGCGAACGTGATCGTTTTTATACACGTGTTTATCGTGTAGGCTCAGATTATCGTATTGTGATTAATCATGAGCGTTTAGCAGAACAAGCATTTAAAAAAGATGGTACAAAAGTTCGTTGGGGACATACAGCACCTAATCCAGCCATTAATGCCGAGATGTTATCTCGTCTGATGGTTTATTTGGGTGGTGAGTCAGAGGTTGCCAAAGAGCAGCTAAAAGCGCGCAAAACTCAGCTAGAAGCGTATGTGGCTCCAAACTCTGTACAGGCTGCTCAAATTCAACAAGAAGTGTATGAAACATCACCTTATCTTCATTTGCCTTTGTATGCAGAAAATACTGATTATGCATGGCAATGGTTAGGTCAAGTGATGACATCAGCACAGTTTGATATTCAAAAGGCAGATTACAAGACAAAATCATACGAGGTTTTATATTTGGATACAGATGATGGTCTGGTGCATGAAGAAAAAGGATTCTTTGCTCGATTAATTGGTCAAAAATCGAATGTAACGCCACAGACTTACAAATTGGTTGCTGCACAAGGTGAACATGGAATCGAAATTCATGTAGAAGATATGGCGGGCAATATCTTATCGTCATCTACGGCAAAACGTATTTTGACCGTGTTAGGACAAGCATTGTAATCGGTGTTGAGAGGATGTTTCTGAATATATCCTTTTGATATGGCGATACAAAATCCCAAGAGATGAGGTGGATCCTCACATACTTGGGATTTTTTTTGTCATCTAAAAAAGTTAGCTCTAATGGATATTTTTTGTGATTTGTAAGTTTACTGTCCTTTTTCCTTTTGTTTTAGTTTATACAGAGAGTAGCACACGAGTATAAATACAATACTCAGAATGGAAACTATTAAGGCAATAATAATATTATCGAATACAAACCATAATATAATGGTCGTGATTAACCCAAAGAATACAGGTGTGTTGGCAAGTCTATCTAACAGCTGTTTCATTTGAACTCCTCTGTATTGAGCATGGATTTAAGTTCATATAAGGCATCTAATGCTTCTCTTGGTGTGAGTTGATCAGGATCCACGTGAATGAGTTGCTCAACCAGTGCTTGATAAATGCCATTAATAGATGGCTCTTCATTGATGTTCTCATTAAGTGAGTTACACTCGCTGTTTGATATATCCTCTATTGGTACTGTTATAACGGGGGCATGAAATAATCCCAGTTGTTGTTCTTGTTGTTGTTCGGATAACTCGATGAGTTTTTGTCGTGCTGTATAAATAACATGTTTTGGAATGCCAGCTAATTGTGCTACATCAATCCCGTAACTTTGATTGGCAGGACCTGATTGTAGTGCATGTAAAAATACAATCCCTTTTTTGCTTTGAATGGCACTGACATGTTGATTTTGAATATATGGAAAATGTTCAGTAATCCGTGTCATCTCGAAATAATGTGTTGCGAATAAAGTGAGAGATTGATTTTTGGTGTGAAGTGCCTCTGCAATGGCCCAAGCTAAAGATAAACCATCTGTAGTTGATGTGCCTCGTCCTATTTCATCCATTAAAACAAGACTTTTTGGTGTTGCGTATTGTAATATTTGAGCAGCTTGTAACATTTCCATCATAAAGGTGGATTGACCTGCTGCTAAGTCATCTGCAGCACCAATACGCGTAAAAATACGATCAATAACACCAATGGTGGCTGATGTAGCAGGTACAAAGCTACCCATACGTGCTAAGAGCGTGATAAGAGCAACTTGTCGCATGTAGGTTGATTTACCACCCATATTGGGTCCTGTAATAATCATGGTGCGTTGGTTGGTTTGTAAATCACAGCTATTGGGTGTAAATTGTTCAATGGTTTCTTCCACTACAGGGTGACGACCTTGTTCAATAATAATGTGTGATTCCTCGCTTAGTGTAGGACAACACCACTGATGGCGTGTTGCATGATGTGCTAGTGAGAAATATACATCAAGTTCTGCTAGTTGATAAGCTGTTTGAATAAGTGCAGGGACACTGGTTTGACAATGTTGAATAATCTCATTGTACAAGGTGCGTTCACGTGCTAATGCTTGCTCTTGAGCAGAGAGAATTTTATGTTCTAACGTTTTTAATTCAGGAGTGATATATCGCTCTACATTTTTGAGGGTTTGTTTTCTTTGATAATGATCAGGGACTTTGTCAGCCGATAGTTTAGAGACCTCAATAAAAAATCCGTGAACACGGTTATATTCCACTCGTAACGTGCTAATGCCTGTGTTTTCTTTTTCGTTTTCTTCTAGTTGTCTTAAATATTCACCATGATTTTGAGACAGTGAGTTGAGCTCATCTAATGTAGTATCAAATCCTGATGCAATAACACCACCATCTCGAATGAGAGTAGCAGGTTCTTCTAAAATAGCGCGAGATAGAAAATCTACTAAGTCTGGGTAAGTGTCGAGTGAATTGACGATCGGTATAATACCCTGTGTTTCTGATTTGAAAGCTTCACTGAGTAGCGTTTTGATGTTCGGTAAGCGTGCCAAAGCATGTTTTAAAGCGACAAATTCTCGTGGGCGAATATGACCTAAGCTAATACGACTACTGATACGCTCTATATCAGGCAGTTGGTGTAATAGTTTTTGTAAAGATTGTCTTGTATTGGTATCATTTACCAGTTGTTGAATGGCAACTTGTCTGCTACGAATAGGGAGGTTTTGACGTAAAGGATGATGAATCCAGTGACGTAATAATCGACTGCCCATACCTGTTTCGCAATGGTCAATTTGTTTGAATAATGTGCGTTGATGGTTGTATGAATTGGATTGACTGAGTTCTAAATTTTGGCAAGTGATTGGGTCTAAAATCAAATAATCATGAGGCGTGTCTGCCTTAGGTGCTTGCAAATGAGCTGGTAATGTTTTTTGTGTTTGTTTAATATATTGAAATAAAGCACCAGTCGCAATTAATGCATAATCCATATGAGCAATACCAAATCCCTCTAAGTGTTGGACTTGATAGTATTCACAGAGGTCTTTTTTTGCTTTTTTAAGATCAAAATACCAATCATGAATCGGTGTGGTTGCAATCTCAGATGGTAAGTTGAATTGTTTTTTGTGATGTAATTTGTCAGCTAAAATAATTTCAGCAGGAGCAATGCGTGTAATTTGTGCTTCTAATGCCTCTAGCGTGCACTCGGTTAGTGTACATGCACCATTGCTTAATGTTAATGCAGCAAGACCTACTTGATTTTTGTGGAGATGAATACAAAGCAAAGGTTTATTTTCTTTGCTAGGGAGTAATGCATCTTCGGTTAATGTACCCGGTGTGATAATACGCACAATTTCTCTTTTTACAAGACCTTTGGACTCAGCAGGATTTGTGGTTTGCTCACATATTGCAACAGATTCACCTGCATTGACCAGTCTAGGTAAATATTGATCTAAGCTATGGTAAGGGATACCAGCCATAGGAATGGGATTATCTTTTGGAAAGCCTTTGCTGGTTAATGTGAGGTTGAGTAAAGACGCTGTTTTTCGAGCATCTTCATAAAATACTTCATAAAAATCACCCAATCGAAAGAGTAATAGCATATTTGGGACTTCGGACTTGAGTTCCCAGTATTGTTTCATCATAGGGCTGAGGGCTTCTTTTGACTTGTTTTTAGTAGGCTCTTTCATGGTCAATATGAGGTCAAGATAAATGAATAATTATAGCATAGGGGAGTTAGTTGAATACCTATTTAAGTTTCATGACTTTATTGCAAATACCCCTAAAAATTTGTATTTCTTCGTAACTCAGTTCACTACGCATAAAAAATTGTCGTATGCGTTGCATAAGTTGTTTAGGGGAATTGGGATTATAGAATTTACAGTGAGTCATCATAGATTCCCAATGCTTGATAAGAGCCTCTAAATCTTCGTGTTTAGGTGTATGATCGGTTTGTTGTGTATTTGTTTTGAATGAGCCCATTTGGCCTTGCATAAGCGCATAATGTGCCTCCCATGCGACGAGCTGAATAGCAGAGGAGATGTTGAGTGAGCTGTAATGTGGGTTGGCAGGGATATAGCATAGTCGATGGCAATGAAGTAACTCATGATTTGACATACCATGGCGTTCTGTTCCGAAAACAAAGGTAATATGGGTATTTTGGGACTGTATATGTGATGTGATAAGCTCACCCATAGTACGCACATCTATTGTTTTAGGACCTTTATCACGTGGTCTGGCTGTTAATCCAATGACTAATGTGCTGTTTGCTATAGCCTCATTGAGTGAAGTATAAATTGTGGCATTAGATAATACATCAGTAGCCGAACTTGCCAGTGCGATTGCTTGTGGTTCGCTTACCATGGATTGAGAGGCAGGATCTAGCACTAAACTGAGTTGATGAAATCCCATTGTTTTTATGGCACGTGCTGCAGATCCAATGTTACCTGCATGAGTTGGATTGAGCATGAGAAATTGTATGGGCAATGGGTGATGCATGATAAGTTCCTATAATGCGATATGTGAATTCTTGTTCATGGGATCGATTTGTCTCGTCCATTGATTGTATTTTCTTTAAATTCTAAAGTATTACAGATTCTTTAGGGTGTTTTCCTAAATAGCTTGTTCTTTTTGAAAAATTAATTTCGTTAAATTGATACAAACTAAAGACAAATAGATAAAAAACCCTATTATACGATAATGAGTGGTTTTTTTTTAGTTAAAAATGCTTTAAAATAGGGTTTTATTGAAATTATACTGTGGAATATTATGCAAATTATGCTTTCTGCTGCAATTAAAGCAGCACGTGATGCGGGACGCGTTATCTCTCGTGCCTGTTTAGATTTAGGACATAAACAATCAAAAATACAAATGTTTAGAAAAGAGGCGAATGATTTTGCTACTCAAGCAGATAAAGATGCAGAAGCAGCTATTTTAAATCATTTAATGAGTGAGTTTCCTGACCATGGTTTTGTCTCAGAAGAGTGTGGTTATGTTGAAGGTCCCGAAGTGGATTTGCCTGAAGGGGAGAAGCCTGAGTATGTTTGGATTATTGATCCATTAGATGGGACTAAGAATTTCTTTCATGGTTTAGAGAATTTCTCAGTGTCTATTGCTTTAGCACACAAAGGGGAAGTGATTCGAGCTGTTATTTTTGACCCAAGTCGTAACGAAGTATTTACAGCCACTAAAGGGGCAGGTGCTTATTTGGATAATCAACGTATTCGTGTATCTAATCGTACCGAAATGCATGAGGCTTTGATTGCAGGACGTTTTGAAGGAATTACACATGCAGGTTCAGTGGAAGAGGCTGCACGTTATATGCCGTTGGTAGAACAGAGTATGGGTATTCGTCATTTAGGTTCAACCTCTTTAGAGTTGGCTTATGTAGCATGTGGTCGTTTAGATGGTTATTGTGCTAGAGGTCTCAAGCCTTGGGATCTAGCAGCAGCCTCTCTTATTGTATTAGAAGCTGGTGGATTGTTGGCTGATTTTGAGGGTAACCAAGGGTGGCGAAAAACGGGTGATGTTGTTGCAGGTACACCAAAAATATTTTCACACATGATTCATTATTTAAATAAAGCATAATCATCTCGTTAAATGCCCATGAGATCATGGGCATTTTTATTAATGATAAGGAAAAGAAGTGACATTATTGTTGTGGTTAAAAGCGATTTTAATTGGTATTGTAGAAGGTGTAACAGAGTTTTTACCGATCTCAAGTACTGCACATATTCTGATTGTCCAAGATTGGATTGGATTTCAATATGGTCATCTTGCAACTATTTTTGAAGTGGTCATTCAAGTAGGGGCTATTTTGGCAGTTGTTGTGTTTTATCATCGCCGATTGTTCCAAATGGTGTATGGTCTGTTGACTGGGGATAAGGAGCAAACGAGATTTGTGGTCAATTTGATTTTAGCCACGATTCCTGCTGGTGTATTAGGTGTGCTTTTTATCAAAACCATTGAAGGGTTATTAGGGAATCATTTCTTATTGTATGCTTCTACATTATTTGCAGGTGGCATGATTCTTTTGTGGGTTGAAGGTCGTCCTAATATGGCAAAATCACAAGAAGGTGAAGTATTTGATGGTCAAGTGACTCGATTGGAAGATATGACAGCCAAACAAGCTCTTGTGGTAGGTTGTGCACAATGTATTGCAATGGTGCCGGGAGTTTCTCGTTCTGGTGCGACCATTGTGGCAGCTATGTTAATGGGTATTCATCGAAAAACAGCGACTGAGTTTACTTTTTTCTTAGCGATTCCAACGATGTTGGGTGCCTCTCTCTTGAGCTTGCTTAAAGGGGGTGTAGCACTTACATCTACGGAGTGGGGGTTATTGTCTGTTGGTTTTGTGATGGCATTTATCAGTGCTTTGGTCGTTATTAAAGGTTTGTTGCACTTTGTTAGTAAACATTCTTATAAAGCCTTTGGCTGGTATCGTATTATTTTTGGATTACTGATTGCTGCGATGATGGGTTGAACTATCTTGTGCTACTTGATTTAGATTGTGTTATATAAATTAGGTTGTGTGTGGGGCTTTTTGAAAATTTTGTAACCATATAAAAAAAGCAACGAGTTTATGGCGTATATCCAAAACTGGTTGCTTTTAAATTTGTAGGTATTTTTTGTGTTTTGTATTTTTCTATGGCTATTACATGAGTGGCATACCGATTAGTTGTCCATGTAGTGCTACAATAAAAGCAATGTAAAGTCCAACACCAAGCCCTAATAAAATAAGATCATTCCATTTATTTTCTGGTGTGCCTTTAGGTTGATTTGGGGGATTATTGGCAGGTAAGCGATTTAATGCAATCAGATCTAAAATTGCCCATATCAGTAATCCAGCAAATAATACAATATCCGCTAACATACCATTGACCAGCAAATGAGACATCGCCCAAATTTTTACTGCCATAAGTTGTGGGTGACGTGTTAGACGTGAAATGCGTCCGGGGAAGTAGGGTGCGAGAAAAAACACAAATACGGGAATCATCATTAAAAATGTGATATGACGTAACCAATAAGGTGTTGTATATACAAGGATAGGTGTCATACGTGATTGACTGTATCCTATAATGATTAAAATAAATCCAAGAATAGAAATGACACTATAAATGCTTTTCCAAATCATTGGATATTTTTGTCGATATATTGCTCGAAAATTCGGTGCCACAATCACAATAGAGTGAATGCCTAAAAATAATAATAAGCCGAGTATAAGTAATAACATGATATGATCCTATAATATTTGAAATATGAATTGAATGATGTTGGTTAATTTGGTTGTTTAAGATAAAACATAATAAACCTTTATGTTGAATTATCATTCATATGTTGCTTAATTATTTTACATGCAAAATATATTATCATAGTAGATGCTATTTTGCAAAGAGTAGTGTCAGCTGTTGTTTTTCTATAAAAATTAATTCAACATACCGGACTATGAATAAAAACAGTCAGAAGCATTGTAAAATGAATGTATTTAGATAAGAGTTTAGTGTGGTAAATTTGTCAGAAAGACAAAGAAAAGTAGAGAAATGGCGCCTCGAGCGGGACTCGAACCCACAACCACCCGCTTAGAAGGCGGGTGCTCTATCCAGTTGAGCTATCGAGACGCAATTCGCAGTATGCGATACAAGAGACAAATGGTATCATATAATCATAATATATTCAATGAGAGGGTTGTTTATGGCGATTATTTACAACTTACATGTGGATAACCCGCAACTGAGGTTAGTTAAACAAGCAGCTATGTTACTGAATCAAGGTAAAGTATTGGCTGTTCCAACAGATTCTAGTTATGCGTTAGTGACAGGATTGGATAATCCTAAGACGGCAGAACGCTTGCGTAAATTACGTGGCTTAGATCAACGCCATCATTTGACGCTGTTGTGTCGTGATTTATCAGAAATTGCGACCTTTGCGAGAGTAGATAATCGACAATATCGTCTCTTAAAAATGGCGACCCCGGGACCGTGGACATTTATTCTTCAAGCCACTAAAGATGTCCCACGTAAAGTATCACATCCTTCGCGTAAAACGATTGGTATTCGTGTGCCTGAACATGCGATTTTATTGGCATTGATTGAAGAGGTGGGTTCGCCTATTTTATCTACTACATTAATTCCAGAGGGAGAAATTGAGCCTTTAAGTGATCCAGATGATGTGCTAGATCTCTACGAACATTTAGTGGACGGCATTGTGTTGTCTGGTACCTGTCCAATTCATCCAACGACTGTTATTGATTTATCTCAAAATGATATAGAGGTGTTGAGGGTAGGTGCAGGTGATCCAGCTGATTTAGGTTTGATTACTTGAACTTTTTGGATTCTTGATGGTCATAAGATGTATGTTTTCATATCTATAGAGAAACATATCACTGATCGTAATTCTATGTCTTTCTTCTTGAATTCTGAGATTTTTTGATAATGCTCATGATAATATGAAGTGAAATAATGTGATTAAGAATAGGAGATAACAAATGAAACACGCTATATTTTGCATGGTGACTTTGATGTTGGGTGTATTCTTTAATCCAGTCATGTCTCAAACTCAAGCAATTTCACAAGAACAAAAAAAAGCACCAGAAGTTCAATTGGTTAAACCACTCAAACGACCTGTTGCCTTGAATTATTGGATTCAATTAATCGAAGATGAAAATCAAACACAATTCCCGCTCTATGTGGATCTTGTTAATTTAAACAAAAAAGATTTAGAGTTGGTGAGTGTTCAAGGGGAAGAAATAGGTGGTACTGAATTTCACTATGTCAATGAAGCAGGTCAGGATCAGATCCTTTTAGGAGAAAATGGTCACATTACATTAGCATCAAAACAATTAACTAAACTTCAACCAAAAGGCTTTTATATTATGTTATTAAATCCAACAAAGCCTTGGGCAGAATTGGATACAACCAAAGTTACTTTACGCTATCGTGTCCCTACCTCTTTGCAAGAGATGGAACAAACGTTCAATGTAAAAATCACATCATCGGGCCCTGCATGTCATGTATTACACCCAGACAGTCCTACAAAATCATAGTGTTTAATCATTTTTTAGAAATAAAAGGAAAGTTTATATGAAACATAAGTTGGTACAATGGTTATCTTGTGTCTTTTTTGTAATCAGTGGCTCTGTATATGCAGTTGAAACACCCCTTGATTTTAAATTACAAAGATTGGGTGGTGATGGGCAGGTAGAGGAGGTGACACCTGCTACATGGCAAGATAAATATCTTTTAATAGCCGTCGGTTATACAACCTGTCCTCAAATTTGTCCCACCACTTTATTTGATGTGAGCTCAGCTTTAGAGACTTTGGATAAAATTGCACCAGCACAGGTTCAAAAATTACAACCTATATTTCTGACAATTGATCCTCAAAGTGACTCCCTTGAGGATATGAAGAAATATACGGCGTACTTTGACCCACGTATTGCAGGCGTTCGTGCAATAGATTATCCTACTTTGGATCATGTAGTTGAACAACTGCATGCAAGTTATAGCTATCAGTTTGAAGGTGAAGATATACAACCACCTAATTTACCAAAGGGTTATACTGTTTCACATAGTGTGTTTATTTATTTGTACTCACCTAAAGGTGAATTGTTGGACGCTTATCCGTATAATATGGACGGTGAGTCACTGGCTTTGGGTATTTTAGACAATATGCCTAAATAATCAGGTGTTTTAAAATAATTATTTTTTTAAGGAGAAAGTATGAAACAATTCGTAAAAACAGTAGCTGTTGTAGGAACTGCATTAGTGGCAACTGCTTGTGTTAACTCTAAGATGTTAAATACAGATCAGGTGCTTCTGAAGCAATGTGTTATTCAAGAAACAATCCCGGGGGCAAAAGCTACAGGTGCCTTTTTGAATATTTATAAATTAGATGATTCACCTTTGTCACTGGTTTCTGCAAAAGCACCAGAGATTACTGATCGTGTTGAAATTCATGAAATGATGATGAAAAAAGGTATGATGAAGATGAGTCCGATCTCATCTTATCCACTCAAAAAAGGGGATAATATTTTCAAAAAAGGTGGTTATCATATCATGTTGTTAGATGTTAAAAATCCAGTCATTGCAGGTAAATCATACAATCTGACTTTGACATTTAGTGATGGAAAGTCAAAATCTTGTCAATTTGAGGCAAAAACTGTTAAAGAGTTGACACCTAAACATATGAAAATGAAAGGTATGAAGATGAAGGCTGGTATGAGTATGAAACATCACGCCATGGATATGAAAAAATAATCTAAGTTATTTCATATAAACAGAGCCCCCATGTTTTTTAATATTGGGGGTTATTTATTTTTGATTGGATTGTGGTGTGTTTGAAAATATATCGCTTCAATAGAAACATTAAGTAGGTATGTTTTTTAGGTGGCGTAGTGTATCACTACTACCCACCTTTGAATGTTTTTCTGAGTATTATTGATGAAGTGCTCTCATCGCTTAACTGCTTTTGATCAGTACCAAGACAGCCCCTTGTCCCCCTAATTGTTCAGGTGCAGGTATAAAAGCTTGAACAGCACCAATCTGTTTTAACCAAGATAAAATCTGTGGTTTGAGGACAGATTGTCCCTGTGGTGAACCATAACCTTTGCCGTGAATTAAGCAAACACATCGGATATGGTGCTCAATACAGCTAGACATAAAACGATTAAATCGTGTTCTTGCTTCATCTACCGTCGCACCATGCAAATCTAAGCTGGCTTCAACAGGCCAATA
>PDWI01000655.1_pt1 | contig 55703 bp, 41 predicted proteins | sample 1430891 | NCBI WGS metagenome assembly PDWI01 (sample SAMN01162508, study PRJNA174530) | Oral metagenome, whole genome shotgun sequencing project. | biome: Marine environment; feature: Marine mammal; material: Swab sample of the gingival sulcus; isolation source: swab sample of gingival sulcus... | reverse complement strand
GTAAGAAAACGTCAAATCCAAGTTCAGGTTCTAAGCCAGGTGGTGATATAAAGCCGGCAACAAACCCAAATGTGGATATAGTAGGGGAACCAAATCCGCAGGCAGAAGGAGAAGGTAGCAATCAAGTAAATAATGTGCAGGCCAAAGGTGAATTACCAAAAACAGGTGGTGTTCCTATGGCGGTTTATTTACTCTTATCGAATGGACTTTTAGGAGCAGGGCTAGCTTTGAATAAAAAAAATAAAAAATAATTGATGATAATAAGATAATAAAGGGGCTATTGAAAAATAGCCCCTCATATTGTTGACAAATGGAGATTTTCTGTTTCAGTGTGTGATAAATGCAAGCCTATGTATGTCTAAGTACAGGGGCCTCGCATTTATTTTTGTTTCTTAGATAGTATCCATTTTTTGACATCTAATTTCAAGTTTTCGTGTTCTTTTACGAGACCTGACAACATCTAAAATTACTCTCGGTGTCAGGCACCGAGAGTGGTAAAGCGTCGTTTTTAATGAAATTACTTCCCTCTTCTAGGGGAAGTTTCCTTAAAATGTTGTTGATTCATGGTACGGAGGACAGTATGTTAAGCACTCTTAATCGAGCGGATAGTGACTAGTATCATACCTAATGAAAGTATAATATGACCTATTCCGGAAAAGCCTGTAAGCGAAGCGGTTATTACACTATTAAGTTCACTATCAAGTACTTGCATAAAACCTCTAAGAGTGAATACAGTCATACTAATTATAAGACCTGTATTCCATATGAATAAAGGGCGTTTATATTTTTGGATTAATTCAGGATTTTTTGCTTGTAAAAGTCTGCCGATTATGAATAGTGCTATCATTGCTATAAATCCTAATGATAGTAGGTGAGTATGAACCTTTGATAAGGCAGTAGTTCCAGTAAAATGGTATGCCTTTGTAAATTCTCGAAAAAGGACGCCGCTGGCAAGTCCAAATATTAGGTAAATAAATGATATTTCAAGTACCGTTTTCATACTGAATTTTGGCATGTATAGTTTGTATCCTGTATAAACGATAAGGAAATAGGCAACTGTCTTTGGCATTATAAATGCTCCTAGTACGGGATAAAACGGCGCGCCTACCACAACCGGTAAGTAAAACAAGAAGCTAAGGCTTATTAATATTCCTAATGATTTGAAAGGCTTAACCGAACTCTTTTTGAGACTCCAAACCACTAGAAGTATGCCAAGTATTAGGAAAGGAATATTTCTTACTATTGCGAATGTGTAATTGCCTTGTAAAGTTCCCCATTCATTTTGTGGAAGAACTGTCAGTATAACTCGTAGCGCCACTAAAATGTATACCGTATAGTCTTTAAATTTACTATTATCACCAGTTTGTTTTTTATAAAAAAGGTAGTATATAAGGTAGAAAATGGTCATTGTGATGGATGTTACCGCTTTTCCGTATGATAGTATTACTGCGTTACCTTCAAAACCACCAGCACTCCAATGAGCGATAATTCTTGGCAGCAGATGAAAGCTATCTCCTATCCCTAGTATTACACCCATAATCCCAAACATCTTGGCAGTCTTATCATTTTGTAGCGTAAGATGTATTCCAAGAGCTATAACTAGTGAGAGATATAGTATGTCAAATAATGATTCAAATAGTGCCATAAATCCTCCTTTTAGACACGGTCTTTTATACCGAAAACAATATAATTACAATGTTTCTCATATCTATCCAAAAACTCTTTTTTAGACCAATTATTCTGGAAATTTCGTTGTATGAGATCATGAATTATTGATTTTATATAATGCACCACTTCGTTTGTAAAGCCATCTGGCATTTTATACGGATTAAATGTAGAAGAAATATTGTGAGAACTTTTTGGAACTGTTTTTTTAATATAGTCATTCCACTTATTTTCCATAATTAGGTTCCAAGAAAGGTATCTTGAACGGTAAAGACTGTATTTTGATGTATCGTGTATCTCATTGGCTATAACCTGTCCGTATTCCCTTAAAGCTAAGACGATGTCATCGTTATTTTCATTGTAAACTTTAAAAAATAAATCATGAATTTTTGATGTTTCTTTTTCCAGAAGATAAAAATAACAATCATCCAAATCCTCAAAGTATTTGTAAAAAGTACCTCTAGCTATGCCTAAAGTTTTGACGATACTAGCAACACTAGCTTTTTCAAAAAGATTGTTTTCAAACTCTTTTTTACACACGGTAAGGATTTTTTCTTTGCGTTCATCAGATAAATTATTGAATGTACTCTTTGGCATAATATCTCCTTTTTATCTACTAAGTCTATTATAGTGACAGTGTGTCACTTTGTCAATGATTATTTTAATTCATGAAAAAAAAAGTCGCGGCTGCCTTCAGCAACCGCGACATAGGTGTTTATTTAATGATTAGTTTACGACTTTTCCCTCATTTACTTCTACTATTCTGTCGCTTATGGCAAGTGTAGACGGTCTATGGGAAACAAATACAATCGTCTTGCCTTTTCTTTCATTAACTACCGATCTAAGTACCATCGCTTCGTTTAGGGAGTCAATATTTGACGTAGGCTCATCCAAAAGGAATAGATTCTTATCAGCGAGGAAACATCTTGCAAGACCTAGCCTTTGTCTTTCGCCACCTGAAAGGTTGATGCCGCTTTCACCAATTACCCAGTCAAGTCCATTTGGCAGATTCATGACATATTCGTATACGGAAGCCTTTTTAAGGGCATTTACCATATCATCCTCAGTAGCGTTTTTATCAGCGAGTCTTAGATTATCAGCGATACTTCCTTTAAATAGATGAACAGTCTGGGTCATATAGTTTACTTGATTGTAAATACAGTGCGTGTTTATGTCCTTAAGGTCTGTTCCGGTTATTTTTATAGTCCCTTTACTAGGGTCAAAAAACCGCATGATGAGTTTTAGTATAGTGGATTTACCACTTCCACTTTCACCCATGATACCTAGTATTTCGTCTTTCTTAATGTCAAGATTTGCATTATCAATTACATTTGCTAAATCGTCTGAGTACCTAAATGTTAAATCTTTTAGCTCTATATTTTCAAAGGTAACATTGTCTTTATCCGTAACTGGCATAATTATAGGCTCTTCATCAAGTAGGGCAAGGACTCTTTCACCACAAGCTAGGGTAGCGGTAAGTATTTGACCTAGGTTCGCTAGGGCGATATATGGGGAGAATGAACTCATAGTCAGTATTGTTGCTATAACTCCTGCGCCAATTCCTATTATACCGTTACTTATTAACAGGATGCTAACGAAAGCCTGTAGTAATGAGAACACGATTATTGCCCCGTCGACCACCGATGTAAGTTTGGCGCCATTGAGTTTAATTTTTTCTTGTTCGTCTAATAAGTTAGTGGTTATGACATCGAGATCTCCTATTGTTTTTTCATCGTATCGATATTGTATTACTTCCCTTATTCCTTTCAGTTTATCGATGAACTGACCATTAAGCTTATCGATTTTGTTTCGTACGTCCATACCGGCTTTTTTTGACATTTTATTGGCGATAATAGGGAATATTATACCTACTGCTATTTGAGAAAGCAGAGGAACTATCGCCAGCACTGGATGTATTGAGGCGTAGAATACAAATAGCAGTATCGTAGTGAGAAATGCTATGGCAACTGGTGATATAGTGTGTGCATAAAATACTTCAAGGAGTTCAATATCTCCCATTATAAGGGATATTAGTTGACCAGGATTTTTTGTTTCAAGTTTTGCAGGTGCAAGGTTACGCATTTTTTCAAAAACTTTATTTCTCATTACGGCAAGGATCTTAAACGCTAGTAAGTGATTAAAAAGCTGTTCAACGTAGTGTAGTATTCCTCTCAGTAGACCGGACGAGAATAGTAGTATCAGGAAGGTTCTTACAGTAAATCCCCCAAATGGAGTGCCTGCTAATAGTGAAGCGGAGTCAGGCATAGCTTTTAATAAAGCATATAATCCAAATACACCTAGTCCAAATGCGGCTAAGAATCCTAGGGTGCCGGTAATTATCGCGGCAATCATTATTCCTGTAAGAGGTTTTAAAAGGGTAAGAAGGGATAGCATTATTTGCATTGACGTTCTTCTTTTATTTGTTCTCATATGCTACCTCCTTATTTAAAACTTTTGCACTATTTGAGAAGTCTAAAAGTTCTTTTTGTTTGTTATAAAGCTCTGCGTAAACGCCATTTTCACCAATTAATGTTGTATGGTTTCCTTGTTCAACCAGTTCCCCTGATTTTAGGACGTAAACGTTATCAGCATTAGTTACTACACTCATTTTATGTGAGATGTAGATAACGGTTTTAAGGGTTGATATTTCTTTTATTATTTCAAGAATTATCTCTTCTGAATCAGCGTCAACATTTGAAGTAGCTTCATCAAATATGTATACATCAAAGTCACTGACAAGGGCTCTTGCTATCGAGATCCTCTGTGCCTGCCCGCCAGATATATTTTTTGCTCCTGATAGGAGCATGGTATCAAGACCATCTTCTTTTTCTAAAAATTCCCACAGTTTAAGCGATTTAAGGGTTTCGATTATTTTTTCATCGGAGATACCTTCTTTGCCCATAAGTACATTTTCTCTAACGGTTGCGTTAAATATATGCGGGTCGTGACTTATCCTAACGATATTCTCTTCAAGAGAACCCTTTTTAAGACCTCTTTTTTCCACACTTCCATAATAAATGTCATCGGTAGACATAAGCTGGCCACAGATTAAGGAAGCGAGAGTTGTTTTACCGCATCCAGAAGGTCCTATAAGAGCGTTGAATTGTTTCGATTTAAACTCAAGAGAAATGTTCTTAAGCGCTTCCTTACCGTCTTTATAGGAAAATGAAAAATTTTCTACTTTTATATCGGAACCTTTTTCATAATTCATGTCGCCGCTTGTTGTATAGACATCTTTTTGTAAGAAATCTAGTATCATTTCACCTGCAGCAACCCCTGTCATAGCAACATGAAATTTACTAGTCAGCATTTTCATAGGGATGAAGAATTCTGCGGCTAGAAGTATTATAGCTACTACTGCAAATACACTAAGATTGCCTTTTGTATACTTCACGATGGCAACTATTATGGCTATTGCCGTTGCACCATAGGCAATCCAGTCAATCATTACTATTGAGTTAAGCTGCATCGCTAACACTCTCATGGTTTGCTTCCTAAAACTTTCAGCCTTTTCAGCCATATCCTTAGCGACGGTTTCATCGGCTTCGAATATTTTAAGTGTCGTTATACCTGTAAGGCTATCAAGGAATAGGTTCCCTACATCAGAATACTTTTTCCAGTATTTGCGCTGTACTTTTCGGACTAAGTTCATGATAATTTGTAGAATTAATGGTATAGCAAGTGAAGCAAAAACGAGTATTAGAGCGACTGTAATATCAAGAGGAGCAACAGCTATAAATAGGAAAATAGAAGATAAGAAACAGTAGTAAAACTGTGTCAGATAGCCACCGTAATAGTTTTCTAGTTGTTCAACACCTTCTACACCAAGATGAGTTATTTCCTGAGTTGTGAATGTGTCTAGGTAGCTTATTCCCATTTGTGTTACTTTTTTGTAGATGGCTCCGCGTATATTTTGTTTTACCTCTCTGACTATTTTGAAACTGTGTTTTGTTGACATTTTTGTCGCTAATGTTCTTATCGATACGACTATTATGATAAGTACAATAAACAGTAATATTTGGGATGGACTTACCGGTTTCTTTTCGATTATCCCAGTTATTACTATAGCAAAAATGTATGCAAAGGCAATGCCGTTTATCAGCTTTAGCAAATCAAATGCAACTGCCGATAGTATGTATTTTTTTGTTTTTCCGCAGAATGCGTAAAGTGCTTTGTTAATCATTGTATCTCTTTTCTATGTGTAGTGATTTTTCTATTTGTAATATTGCGTTATTGTATTCTTCTTCGGTAGCCTGTCTTGATGTGAGAACAGAAGCTATCATAAGTTCTTTCTTTTCTTTTGAAACAAATAGGGAAGGGATTTTCTTAATTTGTTCCACCATTTCTGGAGCAGCCTTTCCATTAAGAAGAACAACTTCTAAAACTTCATTGGAATCCTTAGGAAGATTTTTAATTTTCTCATAGGTTCTTTTACCATGAGGGGAAGTAGGATTAGAAGCCATTGTTCCGAAAAGAACTAACTTTTTATTCTTTAACTTTCTTAAAAATCTCTTTCCGGTAGTAATATAAGTAGCTCTATGTATCCAACAACCGACCATCACAGTATCGTAGTCATCAAGATTAATCGTTGATGATTCTTCAATACTCGTTATATCAATATTTATCTTATCTTTGAAGTGATCATAAATCTTATAAGCGAATTTTTTGGTGTTTCCCGTTTTGCTAGTGTAAGCAATGAGAACTTTTGCCATAAGTACCTCCTAGTGTTATGAATGAATAAGTAGTTACATTATAAGGGAAAATGAGTGTCAATATCAAGAGTTGGTAAATACGATAGTAAAGTATTTCATAATTCAAATCCTATAAATTTAGGATTATCATTTAAGAATCTTAGACTTTATCGCCCCATCTGGTGTTGTCGGTGCCTGACACCCAGAACACTAAGACCATCTGTATTAGTGAAATTTCATTCATTATTTCTTATGTTTAATGCTATAATTGAAGGATGAAATTTATCGTCAAAGTAAAAAATAGCAAACTATATGTATATTTTCTTGCCTCTCTTAGTGCCATAATAGTCGGTATGTCCTTTCTGTTTAGTAAAGTTGGGCTTAGTAGCACGCTGGCAGAGATCGTTATAGCGCATAGGCTTTCTTTTGCGTTTATTGGCATATTTGTATACAGATTTTTGGTAGGGAAAAAGAATAGTATAAGGAATAAAGATTTTTTAAAAGTAGCCCCTGTTGCTATTTTTTACCCTTTATTCTTCTTTTACTTTCAGATACAAGGGCTTAAATACGCTACTTCTTCTCTTGCGGGTATCCTTCACGCAACAGTTCCTGTTTTTGTGTTGATTTTTTCAAGTATTATTAGAGAAAAAGCAAATACTTTTCAAAAGTTTGGTATTGCGCTCTCCTTTTTTGGCGTCATAATAGTGCAGATATCGGATATAATGTCATCGTTTGAATTTAGCCTTATAGGTGGTCTTTTTATACTTGGTTCGGTCATGTCACTTAGTATGTACACAGTATTAACCAGAAAGATAGTATCAGGTTATGATTGGGAAGATGTGACATATGTGGTTATAGCAATAGGGGCTATATTTTTTAATATCCTTGCTTTATTAATGCATGGTGGCGCAAGCTATATTTCTCCATTAATGAAAGTAGAATACACTTTATCACTACTATATTTAGGAGTTTTATGCTGTTTTGTAACAGCGTATATATCGATGTTTATCGTTACCAGATTGACGGCAGTTGAGGCGGGAGTGTTAGGTAGTTTGGCAACTATCGTGGCGGTGGTTACAGGGGTGTTAAAATTAAAAGAAAGTTTTACAGTGTATCATTTTATTGGTACTGTCCTTATATTTAGCGGAGTTTACTTGGTGAATCTAAAAAGAGTTTAGTAGGTCTATTTAAATGTGAAGACGCGATAATAACAATGTAGTTTTATGAAAAAAATATGTTAGAATACAATCATATGCTTTAAGCGTGAATTAATACAAAACAATATAGGAGGAGTTTATTACCTTGAAAATCAAACTGTTTGTTGTAGTTATTTTTGTCGTTTTGGTGGGTGCTATTTTATCTTCTTGTGGTAAGTTGAGTTTCGACTCTGACCACCTTAAGCCTGAAAAAGAATCTGGGAGTGATTATGGTGTACATAAAACAAAGGATGGTAAAATAGGTTTTTTAATCGATGGATATGAAGATATTAAAGATGATACTGCTGATCTAAAATGTAAAAGTGATGACGATGTTTATATGCTGGTCTTCGTTTATAACATAAAAGACTTTAAGTTGGGTACTACTAAAAAAGATGTTTTGGACATGCAAATAGAGGATTTAATGTCTAAAAGGAAGAATCCAAAAGAAGAGGCGAAATTAGAGGAAATAGAAGCTAGAGACAAGACTATTTATCAAAAAATATACACGGCGGATAAAAACAACAGTAGATTTATGTACTGCTTTAATGTAATTGATTTTGAAGAAAATGAAGATCTATTTGCATTTGTGTTGTTTTCTAGTTCAGTATCTTACGGAGAAAAAAATACTGAAAAATATAATGACATTTTAAAAACAGCTGAAATTTTTGAATAAATTAAAACATACCACTATATTCAACATAGAAAATAAAAGCACTGGCTATTCAACCAGCGCTTTTTGAAGTATTTTCATTTTTTATTTTTCTCGATAGCTTTCTCGAACTCGCTCAAACTGGTCAGTTGCTCCCATGTGAATGACTCGTCTTTAAAGTGTCCGTAGGCAGATGTTTTGTTGAAAATGGGTTCTCGTAGCTTTAACTTTTCTATTATAGAATATGGTGTTAAATTAAAAACTTCCAAAAGAGATTTTCGAAGAACTTTTTCATCAACAGTAGGATCTGTCAGAGTCCCAAAAGTATCAACACTAAATGATACTGGATCCGCTTTTCCTATTGCGTAGGAAATTCCTATTTCACATTTTTTAGCATAACCGCTAGCTACTACATGCTTTGCAAGATGCCTTGCCATGTATGCTGCGCTCCTGTCAACCTTTGTTGCGTCTTTTCCTGAGAAAGCACCACCACCATGCGAAGATATTCCGCCATAAGTGTCTACAATTATCTTTCTTCCTGTTAGACCGGCGTCTCCTTCAGGGCCACCTATTACAAACCTGCCCGATGGATTTACTAATATCTTAGTGTCTGAGTCTATTTTTATTTCTTTAAAAATAGGTAAGAGGACTTTGTTAGTTACTTCTTCCTTAAGTGTTTCCTCATCAATTTCTTCCATGTGCTGGATAGAAGTAACGATAGCGGCAACTCTTGAAGGCTTTCCGTTTTTATACTCTATTGTTACTTGAGCTTTTCCATCAGGGAGTATTCCCTTTATTGTACCGTCTTTTCTACTTTCGTCTAGCTTTTGACATATTTTGTGTGATAGTACTAAAGGCAGTGGAAGCATAGATTTTGATTCATCAGTAGCATATCCATACACACTTCCTTGGTCACCTGCACCAACGGAATCTTCTATTTTTTCATCGCCATCTCTTTTTTCAAGAGAATTGTCAACTCCACCGGCAATATCTTTACTTTGTTCGTGAATATAAACAAATATTTCGAAAGAGTTGCTGTCGTATCCGATTTCATCAAGAGCTTTCTTTACAACTTTTTCGATATTAACTTTTTCATTACAGGTTATTTCGCCTGCTACGATTATTTTATCTCTTGCTGCCATTACTTCACATGCTACGCGAGAGTATTTGTCTAGTCTTAGACACTCATCAAGCACACTGTCAGAAATAAAATCACATAATTTATCAGGATGGCCAGCACAGACACTTTCTGCGCTTATATATCGTTTACTCATAATACCTCCTTTGTCAAATGAAAACGTTTATCATTTATTAGTAAAATTCATTATATCATATAAGTTATATAAAAATTATAAAGTAAGTAAAAAGTGACCGAATCGGGGAGCTAATTGTTAGTCAATTAATTGACCTAAACAACTGACATACTATGTATAATATGCTATAATTAATTGATATTTATTTTCAATTACGGAGGTATATAATGATAAAAAACTCGCCTCAAGAAACACTAATTTTTCCACTAGTAGGAAGATATAAAGCAAGTGAAAAATGGCCAGAATGTTTTGGTGATTCACACTCAAAAAGAATCATAAAAGATTTTGGAGAAGAAATCCTTAAGAAAGATATGGGTAGCTTTCCGGCCATTACTTATGGACTAAGATATAATATAAATGTTTACCTGGCCAAGAAGTACATAGAAAAACATCCTAAGGCTACGGTAGTAAACATAGGCGCAGGTCTTGATTCATTGTTTGACGATATCGATAATGGTCTTATAACCTATATTAGTCTCGATTTTGAAGAGGTCATCGAACGTAGGAATCAGTATTTTGAGACTACGGATAGGAACTATAATATAGCGGCTTCTATGACGGATATTAAATGGATGGATAAAGTACCGTTTAGTAAAGAGAACGGGATAATCTTTTTAGCTGCTGGTGTTATATACTATATCGATGTAGAAGAAGTTAAAGAAGTGGTAAAGCAGATGAGCAAAAGATTTAAAGGCGGGGTGTTTACCTTTGATATGGAGTCTCCAAAGTATATAAAAATGTCTGAAAGAATGGTAAAGAAAAAAGGCGTAAGTGACGCGCCGATGATTTTTTTATTAGAAAATCCTTACGAGATAAAAAGTTGGAGCGATGATATAAAGAGTGTAAAAATTATTAAAGATTTTAGGAAGGGTACGCCAAATTATAAGAAATTACCATTCCTGTATAATTTTATGTTCAAAATGATGAATAGAAAAGATAATATGTATCAGCTTATAATAAATTTCTAGATGTACTTATTGCTTGATTAAAGAGGTGAAAATATGAATGAAGAGTTTAAAAAAGAAGTATCTTTAGAGGGTGTTAGCGATACGATGTTCATACCACTTGTTGCTAGGAACTATGTGTCTAAGAGATTCCCGGAATACTTTTATGATGAAAAAGCCGTAGAGATTGCTGAGAAACTTCCAAGAAAAATGATTGAAGAAAACTCAGATGAGTATTCACTGATGGCGAGTGTAGCTAGGTATTACTCTATGGACAAGGTAGTACAAGCTTTTGTTAAAAAACGCAAAGAGTGCAATATAGTAAATATAGGAGCGGGGTTAGAAACCCAGTGTGATAGAATAGCATTAAAAGGCGCACATTATTACAGTTTAGATTTGCCGCCGGCAATTGATGTAAGACAAAAGGTTCTAAAACCGCATGAGTACGAGAAGTTCGTAGCTTGTGATGTGTTTAACTTCAAGTGGGTAGAAGATGTTAACACAAATTTACCAACCCTGTTTCTAGCTTCAGGAGTATTTATATATTTCAAGGAAAAAAATGTTATTGAGCTTATAAAAAAACTTCAGAGTAGATTTAGTGATAGCGAACTAATATTTGATATTACTAATAGTAAAGGGTTAGATTATGCAAATAGATATATTGAAAAGACCGGACAAAAGGGTACTAAAATGTATTTTTCAGTTGATAATGCCGAAGAATTTGTGGCTAACTTCGGTAATGCAAAACTCATAAAAGAAATGCCCTTTTTTAGTGATACATTAAGAATGTTGAAAAATAAACTAAGAACAAAAACGAAGATTTATATGTATTTAGCAGATAGATTAAAGCGAACGAAGATGCTGTACATAAAACTATAATATTTAACAATCTCTTAATATACTTTTTCCGCCTTAAATGTTAATATATAGACATATGGAAAAAGTTATATCTATAAGGAACATAACTAAAATATACGGAACAGGAGACGCTAGAGTAATTGCCCTAAGAGGCGTAAACTTGGATATTCATGAGAATGAATTTGTCGCAATAATGGGTCCCTCTGGTTCCGGAAAATCGACTCTTATGAATATTGTTGGATTACTTGATAAGCAAACCAAGGGAGTCTATAAACTTGATGACGAGGATGTCACCAATCTGGATGAGTACAGTCTTGCTAGAAGTAGAAATAATAAGATTGGATTTGTTTTCCAGTCTTTTAACTTGCTTGCTAAAATGACTGCTCTTCAAAATGTGGAACTCCCCATGATTTATAATGGTATAAAGAAAAAAGAAAGAACCAAAAGAGCGATGATTGCTCTCGAAAAAGTTGGTCTCTCAGATAGGGCAGAGCATATTCCATCAAAGATGTCAGGAGGTCAAAAGCAAAGAGTAGCTATTGCAAGAGCTCTTGTCAATGATCCAAAGATACTGCTTGCCGATGAACCTACGGGGAATCTTGACTCTGTTTCTTCGGAAGAGATAATGGAGATATTCCAAAATCTGAATGATAGTGGGACAACAATACTAGTAGTAACTCATGAACTGGATGTTGCGAATCATACAAAGCGTATACTCACCTTTAAAGATGGAAGACTTACTTCTGACAAAAAGGTAGAGGAACCGCTTATAGCCGCAAACATACTAAGGCACACAAATAGAAAACTTAACGAGACTTTCGAAATGGAGGAATAAGATGAGTGAAGAAAAAATAAAGGAAGAGCTTGCCAAATCAGCTAACGAAATGCTTGTACAACAAGAGATAAGTGACGAGGAATTATTAGGAGAAGAACAACCTGTAGAGGAAGTAGTAGAAAAACCGGAACCTTATCAGTCTAAGCTGATAAGACCGATTTCGCTTTTGTATAGTCCGGTTAGTACCATGAAGTCCATAAAATATGATCCGAATATATTGCTACCAATTATTATTACATTGATTTTCCCTTTTTTGTACTATTTGTTATTTTGGGATATTTATTCTGCTAGCCTATTAGAAACTATACTAGCGGCACAACCTCAACTTTCTTATAGTCCTGATGCTGTCGATTTGATGATGAAGACGACGAAGATTAGTACGTTAGTAGCAACTCCTATAACGCTATTAGTATCAACACTGATTCCTGCGTTAATAATTTTCGTTATAGGAAAAATATTAAAACTTCAAATAAAATTTATAAAAGTATGGTCGATGCAGTTAAATATATCAACCCTATTCATTATTATAAAGTATGGAATTAATTTTATCATGGGTGTTGCAACGAAATCTACCGAAATACTTGCGCCGGTGACAAGTCTTGCCACTCTACTAACGGATGGTCCACAAGCAGGTATTTTGTATTATTTGCTCGCACCTATTGATTTACTTAATATACTCGCATTTGTTCTTACGTATCTTGGACTTAGGATCGTTTGTAATTACAGTAAAGTTGCAGCTTCTATATACATTGCCTTATCTGTGCTAATAGCATTCGGTTCAAGCATGGTTGGATATTTTATGACACTTCTTCAAAGGATGTAATATGAAAAAATGGATTATCGGTATAGTAGTATTTTTAGTGATTGCTACTGTAGTTGGCTTAAACATAGCCAAAAATATTAAAATAAAAAATGGTAAGGAAGTAGAAGTACTTGACATTAAAAAAACGAACTTTGCAACTAGTTTTTCGATAAGTGGAAAAGTATTTTCTGACGATGTGTCCGTCGTTAAAGCCACCGACATGCTTAAAATAGATAAACGATTTGTCGAAGTCGGTGATGAAGTTGCAGCAGGTGAAAAAATGTTTGACATTGATTTTACAGAATTTGAAAAGCAGGTTGAGGCTCTTGAAGATGAAGTTGAAGTGACTGAGCTAAATCTTGAAAAGTTAACGTCAACGAAAGTCAGTTCAACAAGTGGTGCAAGTGATATCGCAAAGGCTGAGCTTGCCTTAGAAACTGCCGAAACGGAGTATAATAATTCTGTAGATTTACTAAACAAGAACAAAGAACTCTACAAGATAGGTGCTGTGTCAAAAGAAAAAATTGAATCGCTAGAAGACGCTGTTGAGAGGAATAAAAATAATATAGATAATGCAAAATATACCATTTCAAGTCTTAAGGAAAACACCAGCAGCAAGAATATTATGGATTATAATACATCCGTATCTAAAGACATCGACAAAAAAATCGTCGATAAAAAAATAGAGACGTTAAAGCAGAACATAAAAGATTTACAAGAAAAAATCGCTGATGCCAAGGAAATACAGTATGCGAAGATTTCTGGCACAGTTACGATGATAATCGATGAAAATCAAGATACGGTGATGAAAGAGGGCGTGATTGCACAGGTTTCTGATCTAAGTAAACTTATTGTCAAAGCGACAGTAAAAGAAAATGATAGTGCAAAAATAAGTGTAGGGAACAAGGTAATCGTTAAGTCAGAAGGTCTAACGCGAGATGAGAAGATAGAGGGAACAGTAAGATTTATTTCTCCTGTAGCTAGGACTGAAATGACGAAAAATGGTGAAAGAGCCGTACTGGATGTAGAGATAGAACTAAATCCAGGGACTTCAATAAAAGCCGGTTTTGACGTAGAGTGTAAGGTTCTTTCACAAGAACTAAAAGATGTCCTTACCCTTTCCTTTGATACACTCATCAAAGAAAATGAGAAAGATTACGTTTACCTTGTTGACGAAGACAACAAGATTAAAAAGGTGGAGGTAGTACTTGGTGCTAAAGCAGATTTTGATTCAGTAGTTTTATCCGGTATCAGTGAAGGGGATAGAGTTATCATAAATCCAGATCTCACACTTTTAGAAGGGACAAAAGTAAAAATCAAAAAGGATTAATATGAGTTTTTACGATAATTTTATACAGGCATTATCGAGTCTAAGATCCAATAAATTAAGAACGGCGCTAACCATGTTAGGGGTAATTATGGGTGTATTTTCCATTGTTGCCATTATGGCTATTAGTAATGCCACAAAAGTATATATGAACGAACAGGTAGGGAAGCTTGGCGCCAACAGTATACTAGTTACCTATAATTACAACAATGTAGATTTGGATTCTTCCTATTACTTTGAACTTAGTGATCTTGACAGAGTAAGAGAAGGTATAGAAGAAGTTGAATATGCCAGCTGTTTTGTTATTGGAGAAGGCTATATTGACGGAGAAGACGAACTGAAGAGTGCAAACGCTCTTGGGATAGTGGGAGATTTTGAAAAATTTAACGAGATGGACCTTATAGAGGGAAGATTTATCAGCCCGGAAGATGTAACATCTTCTAGGAATGTAATCGTCATAGAGGATAAATACAAGGATAAGTATTTAGGGGAAGGCAGTGTCATAGGAGATGACCTAGTCATTTACAATGGCGAAAGAGAATCGAAGACGTATAAAATTATTGGGGTACTTAATACCTCGTCAGACCTATCAATACCGATACCAGGGTATGAGCCGCCAGAAACGATATATATTCCACTGACCAGTCTAGAGAATCATTTTGGGAAAGTGACGATAAGTACACTTAGCTTTGCAGCAAAAAATGGTATGGATCTAAACTTTGTCGGCAACAAGATTTTAAGACTCCTCAATTTTTCAAAAAGTGCTACGAATATGTACAATGTCAGCAACACAAAAACAATTCAAAATCAAGTTGCCAGTATGTTAAACGTGGTCTCATCGGTACTGCTTGTAATTGCGATAATAACGCTGATAGTAGGCGGAATAGGAATAGTAAACATACTACTGGTCTCAGTAACTGAAAGAATAAGGGAAATTGGTGTAAGAAAAGCAATAGGAGCGAGCAAAAAAGATATCGTAATGCAGTTCCTAACAGAATCCGTAATATTAACCGGCCTAAGTGGCATAATAGGAATAATACTAGGCGTCGTTATGGGATTTATTTTATCAGCAGTTATACAAATACCTCCTTCCGTAGACTATGTAACAATAGTACTTGCTTTCTTCGGATCGATAATTTTAGGCGTCGCATTCGGCGTATATCCTGCCAAAAAAGCAGCAGACCTAGACCCTATCGAGTCACTTAGGTATGAGTAGGTTAGGGTTCAATTTATACTAGTGTTTTGCTTTCTATACTGTCCGGGTGTCATACCATATTTCTTTTTGAATACATAAGAAAAGTGTTTTACACTTAAATATCCCACAGATATTGTGATTTGCTCAATAGTCATATTTCTTTTGTGTCTAAGTAATACACAAGCCTCGTTTAATCTTAGCTCTGTTAAATATTTTATATAAGAAATTCCTACTGTTTCGTGAAAAAGATTGCTTAGATAAGAAGGTGAGATTGACAGATGTTCAGCAATTATTGATAAGCTAATAGGAGAACTATAGTTTTTATTAATGTAATCCTTTGCGGATTCAATAATTGAGGCTTCTGATAAGTTATCCGAATTAACTATAGTGAGATTTTCATATTTTGAGAGAATACCTTCTACATTCAAGCTATTCGGTAAGAAATCATTTTTGTTTTCAAGTGAGCGTTTAAGCACGTAGAATAAATATAACCCCATATTTTTTGGGAATTCATTAAATAAATCTCTTGCATGTTTTATACTCAATCTATCTTGGCTTTTTACAGCATAAACGTAGTTTGATATTATAGAGTCAAGCTTTTTCTTATCGGCATGAACTAAATTTTTCGAATAGAAGTAAAGAGTATTATCGTTTGCAGAATTTTGAAGTATAACATCAAACATACATGTTATTGCAGTACAATAAGATTGTTTTATTTGTAACATTTCAGAAACAGAATCACCGATATAACCTACTAGATTATAGTTTGTTGATAGTTTAAAGGCTTTTGCTACAGGATTGTATAATTCTTTGCAGATTTTTTTTATAGGTTCGGAATGATTATAAGTTATATATACGAGGGTTCTATTCTCTTCATCAAGAAAAACATAACAATTATGTTTTTTAAGGGTATCTTTGGTAATTTGATATATTAAAAGACTAGTTAGATCTTTATTTTTTATAAAATCTAAGTTGTTTACTACAGAAGGTTCAACATCTATTATCATTATTATGCCTTCTTCTTTTAAAATTTCCATTCTATGTTCGTATATAAGTGGCAATAGTGCCTGGGTTTTTACATATGAATCATGAATAACAGCTTGAATAAATTTTATGGCAATTTCCTTTTTATACAGATTAGATAATCCCAAAAGCCTATTGTGAGACTTACTTTCCTCTGCCAATTTATTAATCTTAACTGAAATTTCGTTTAGAGCTTTAGCGAGTTCATTGTTGTTTATAGGCTTTAGTAAATAATAAGATACATTATGCTTAATGGCTTTTTGAGCGAATTGAAATTCATCATAACCTGAAAGAATTATTAGGTGAATATTTGGGTATAGTAAATTTACTTTTTCACATAAAATTACGCCATCCATTATGGGCATCTTGATATCAGTTATAATTAAATCTATCGATAGGGTTTCAAGTAATTCAAGAGCTTCAGCTCCGTCAGAAGCAGTTGCGGATACTTTCCAATTACCATTTAATTTTGGAATCATACCAGATAAAAAAGTACGAGTTAATTTTTCATCATCTACTACCATGACATTATACATAAAATATCCTCCTAAGTTATTTTTGGCAACTTGATTAAAACTTTTGTGCCATTGTTCTTTTTCCTGGATACGGAAATACCATACTCTTTACCATATTTTATTTGAAGCCTTAGGTTTACATTTACTAATCCGATTCCACTACTTTTATCGTGAGGATTTAAATCTTCCACTAAATTTTCATTATTAGTAAGTTTTGCGTTTAAATTATCAAGTTTGGTTTTATTCATTCCAGTTCCATCATCTTCTACGATAAGTATAAGAGAGTTTTTTGAAATTTTATTATATATTTTTATAGTAGTTAATTCCTTTTTTAATTCGCAACCGTGTATAACTGAGTTTTCAACAATGGGTTGAAGGCTCAAAGCAGGAATTATATAATCTAGAATTTCTGGGTCTATATCAATACTATAGTCCAATCTATCTAGGTAGCGATTTTTTTGAATTTCTAAATAGGCTTTTAAGAATTCAATTTCTGATGCGATTCTTATATCTTTGTCTAAGTGGCTTAAACCTCTTAGCATTATACTGAGTTGATTGATATTTCTTATGGCGTCGTCTATTGAATTGCTCTGAATTTGTATGCTAATCATATTCAGCGTGTTATATATAAAGTGAGGCTGAATTTGGCTAAACAAGAAGTTTATTTGGGCTTCCTTTTGCAGATACTGCGATCTATAGATTTGGTGAGCCAACTTGTCATTTTCTTCAAACATATTATTAAGTTCATATACCATATTATTTAATGAATCAGCTAAATCACCAAGTTCGTCATTTGATGCGACTTTAAACGTTACGTCAAGATTTCCTTTTTGTATCTGCTTAATAGTTTTAGTTATTCTATTAAGTGGTAGTAGGAAACGATTAAGATATATGTAGATAATGATAATTGAAAGGAAAGAGCATATTACGGATGTTAATATAGCAGTAGTTCTTACAGTTAATATTTTCTGGTTTATTGTATCGATTGAAGTCATGCCTACCATAGTCCAATCTGAACCTTTGATTTTTGTAATATTAAGAAGATAGTCATTTCCTTCAAAATTATATGTTTTTTGATGGTTCTGAGAATCAATATTTAGATTGCTAAGATTAATATTTGGTACATTTGAGTATATGATTTGTTTATCAGAATCAATGATAACAACTCCTCCATTATCTCCGAAGTCTATTTTATCGCATATATCTATTATGGTTGTATAATTTGCATCAACTTTAATTACACCTAGTACACGGTCAGTATTTAGGGTGCTTTTAATGGTTCTAACGATAGAAAAAACAATATTTTGAGGATTTTTGATTATCTGTTCGACGTGAGCTGATACAAGTAGAGGTTCACCTGTTTCAATGGCTTCTTTGTACCATTTGTACTTTGTGTAGTCTTGATTACTATCTATTGAAGATGTCATTCTTTCACCTTTAAATATTTCGTCTGTAAAAATGAATACCCTCAGAATATCTTGTCTAGGTATTATGAGCATTTGTTCTAAAAAATCTTCCACAGTTCTTGTTCGATATAAAGTGTTAATGTCAGTATCTTTAATGTTTTTGTCTAGTGCTTCTATAACATCTTGGTTGTAGTATGGGGATAGTGATAAACGATAAAGCTCATCTAAATAGGTTTCTATATTCATTGCTGAAAGTTCAATAACTTGTTGCGCCTTTTCTGATGATTGTTCCATTAAACTTTCGCTGTATTGATTGAATAGAATGATAGAAATTATTGAGATTCCAACTAGTATTAGCACACTTGTGCTAAGAAAAATTTTTAGTGATATACTTTTAATAAGCACTTTATATCTCAATTTATACCTCCAATTAAGAGAAAAAAATCTTACTAATAGTATAACATTTAATAAAACTATATGTGGAAATAGAAAAAAACAGTCCCTTTATAATAAATTATAGGTGTTTAAAAGGGAAGTTATTACTAATAAAATATATTTTGTAACAAGAATTATCTAATAAATATAGTGGAAAGGGGTTTCTAAATGAAAAAAATTATCGCGTTAGGCCTAATTTTGTTGTTATTGATCTCGATGTCGTCTTGTTCTGGTGATAAATCAAAAGACAAAACCAAAGATGAACAAGCACAGGGAACGATGAAAAATGAAATGAAAGAAAATTCAGAAGAAAGTAAAAAACAAGAAACAGAGAAAACAGAAAAAAGTGAGGAAGTAGTTAATATTAAATTTTTTACTGGTAAAGTAGAAACAGTCGATTTAATGAATGAACTTATCGATGAATTCAATGCAGAAAATCCTACCATAAAAGTTGAACAAGAGTTCCAGAAAGATGCAAGTAATGTCATCAAAGTAAAATTTGCGTCTGGAGATATACCGGATATAGTAACGGTAGTAACTCAAGATTATATTGATCAGGGAATGTATTTAGAATTAACGGAAGAAGAATGGTGGAGTAGAATTCAACCTGCAATAAGGGATCTCTGCACAGATGTCACTTCTGGTAAACAATATAAAGTTGCTAGTAATATGACAATGGCAGGAATGTATTACAACAAAAAAATATTTAATGATTTAGGGATAGAAGAACCAAAAACTTGGGAAGAATTTGAAGATGCTATGATGAAAATTAAGGATACTGGTGTTACGCCTTTCTTCATGGGTGGTAAAGACTCTTGGATGCTTGGCCATTTAATTGAGTTTATGGCTCATGGTGTAATAAAGCAAAAAGAAGGTGTGACAGGGTCAAAAATAGCTTTTTTGGAAAATGAAGATTCAAAACTTCAATTTGGTGCAGAAGGTGGACCTATGGACAGCTTTGCTAAAGCAATTCTAAGTGCAAGAGATAAAGGCTTGTTAAATGAAGATTTTCTGACTGCTACATATGATAACCAGATAGAAGCGTTCGCAACGGGTAAAGCCGCTGTAATTAGTCAGGGTATGTGGGCGCTAGGTGGAATACTTGAAAAAATCCTGATATGGCAGGTAACATTGGATTTATGCCATATCCATCAATTGTTGAAGGGACACAACCTGTTATATTAAGTGCAGAAGATTCAGCATATGCCATAACATCTGCATCAAAGCATCCAGAAGAAGCAAAAATGTTCTTAGAGTTCCTATTCAGACCGGAAAATATGAAACGTTACAGTGAATTCATAAAGTCGCCTTGTGCTTTTAAAGATGTAACGGCGGATTGGGGGCCTTTAAAAGATGAAGTAGCTGGTGCTCTAAAAGATGGTGTAAATATTGGTTTTACAAACGAAAATCCGTCAGGTTTTTCAGGAGACGATGCAGGACGAATGGTTCAGGAGCTATATGCAGGACAATATGAAACTTCATTAGATTTTGCCAATGCTTACAAAGAGACATGGGACAAGGCTTGGAATGCTTCAAATAACTAGAGGATATAATTAGATGAATAGTAAGGAGAAAGTACTCTGAGTAAGATCAGAGCTTTCTCCACATGAAATTAAGGAGATTTTGATGTTTTCAAAAAAGATTATACCAAAATTACATTACTTTATGATTTTTCCTGCCTTTATACTATTCGCGTTTTTTTTATTTATCCATTGCTTAGGGGAATTGGGCTCAGCTTAACGGATTATGATGGTATATCATCGCCGAATTTTATAGGATTAACTAATTTTATCAATTTCTTTAATGATAAGAGAGCTATTAATGGATTGAAAATAACAATTCTATTTGCTCTTGCAAGTGCACCTCTACTTAATATATTTGGGTTTCTTTATGCATTATTACTTGATTCAAAATTTGTAGGCAAAGGGTTAGTTAGAACAATAATTTATTTACCAGCTGTTATAAGCCCTCTAATTATGGGATATATATGGTATTTTATCCTTCAGCCGGGAAGAGGTTATTTGTACTCGGTCATTAAGTTGATAACAAATAATACTTGGGAATATAATTGGATGTCATCAAGCTCAAAAGCTTTATGGGTAATAATAATTGTAAATGTTTGGCAATTTGTAGGTATGACAATGGTTATTTATCTAGCTGGCTTACAGTCAATCCCTGAAGAGATGCACAGTGCAGCAAAAATTGATGGGGCAAATTATTACCAGAGGGTCAAATATATAATAATCCCTATGATGATTCAACCTATCAAGATAAATGTTATAACAAACATAATAGGGTCACTTTCTGTTTTTGAAATTATAGTAGCTCTTACGGATGGTGGGCCGGGTTACAGTACGGAGTCATTAAGTATATACATTATGAGAATGTGCTATGGAAGTTTTACAGGATACTCTACAGCTATTGCCATAATTTTATTTTTTGTAGTTCTAGTTCCTGTAGTTATAGCGTTTCAATATTTAAAGAAAAAAGAGTATGATTTTTAGCGTGGAGTAGTTATGAATGTTTTTAATAAAATCATAAAAACGATAATTATTTTTTCAATAGTAGCACTTTCAATTAGCCCGTTCTATGTATTGTTGATTCTTGCTACAACTCCTTCATCAGTAAGTTTTATGGATCAGTTAGTTTTATTACCAGGGCTGTATTTTGATAACTTTAAAGAAGCATGGAATATGTCAAAAATTGGTATTTCAATCATTAACTCATTGATTATAACCATAGGCTCAGTTATTATTGTAGTTATTTTTGGTAGTATGGCTGGTTATGCTGTGGCAAGGGTAAAGAATAAGGTTAATCAGATTATATTTATGATTATGCTTGGTTGTATGATGATACCTGGTATTATAAACACAGTTCCTTTATATACACTCATGATTAATATTAATGGGATTAATACTCATTGGGCGATGATTCTTATATTAGCTACAAATGTTCTACCGTTCTCAACATTCTTGTATTCAGGATTTATAAAAGGATTGCCTCAGAATTTAGAAGAAGCAGCGATTATTGATGGAACTACAAGAATAGGTGCTTATTTCAGGGTTATTTTTCCACTGCTAAAACCTGTAACATCATCGATAATAATAATAAATGGATTAAGTATATGGAATAATTATTCCCAAGCAGTTTTCTTCTTGCAGAAACAATCCATGAGAACAATTCCGTTGGCTATATCAATGTTTTTCCAACAATATGGTGCAAAATGGAATGTAATGGCTGCTGCAGAAATGATTGGATTAGCCCCAGCGGTAATAACATTTATTATCTTCCAAAAATATTTCATTAAAGGAATAACGGCTGGTGCCATAAAGGGGTAAAAATGAAAAAATTAGATGAAATAACTATTAAAGATATTTGTCCATCAAAAGCTCAATATTGCAAAAATGAAGAAGTATGCATTTTATTGGAGTTCGAAAGTCACCTCAAGACAAAATTTAATAAAGAACAGATTATAGAATTAGAAATAATCATAATGCATTTTGAAAAAGAAATAATGAGCACTAGAACTAAGCTGTGTGTTAAAGATTATAGAGGTGTTTTAACGTTGACGTCTTTTGAATGTGGTGGATATGGTGTCATTATAAGATTCAACGATAAAATTTTTAGAACAGCATTTGATGTCGCCAATAATAAATGTGAAATACCTAGGTACGGATTTTTAAGTGATTTTACTCAGGATGATTTAGATGATGGCGACATTATAAGCATGCTGAAACTTCATATAAATCTAGTTCAATTTTATGATTGGATGTACAGGCATGAAAAATTAGTTTCTGATACGAATGACTATTCTGATATTATGGGTAAGGAAAACTCATTAAATGTAATAAATCACAAGATAAATAATTGTCATAAGTACGGTATGAGAGCAATTGCATATGGAGCGATATATGCCTCTTCGGAACACTTTTATAAAGAAAATAATAGCTGGGGTCTTTTTAATAGTTCGCAAAAACCGATTACATTTATCGATATTCTTTATATTATGAACATAAATAAAGAATGTCCTTGGCACAATTATATTATAAGTCAATACGCTGAAGCAATTAATGAGGTGAACTTTGATGGTATTCATATGGATACATATGGATTTCCCAAAAGTGGCTATAGTAATGATGGTCGATTCATAAAGCTGGAAGAAGAAATTCCAGTCCTAATTGACGATACAAAATTAGCTTTAAAGGAAATCAAAGATGATGTAACCCTTATCTTTAATAATGTTGGAAATTGGCCATTAATAAGTAGTTCTAAAGCCAATCAGGATATACTATATGTAGAAGTATGGGAACCCTTTGATAAATATCATCATATTCAGAAGATAATTCATGATGCAAAGCATTTTAGTGATAAAAGTTTAGTTATTGCAGCGTATCTAAAACCTTACATGAATTCATCGCAAGAAGAAGCTTTCAATGCATTGGCGTTAATTAGTTCGTGTATTATTTCAAATGGAGCGACACATCTTATTATGGGGGAAGAAAAGAGAGTTTTAACTCAAGGGTATTATGTAGATAACTACCCAATGGAAGAGGTATTCTACGAGAAAATTAGAAAATATTACGATTTTGGTGTTCGTTACTCAGAGATATTTTATGACAAAACATTAAAAGATGTATCAATGACCCATTCTTACGGAGATAACAGGGAGTATGTATTCGAGGAGGTAAATGTTAGTCCTTGTGCAGAAACGGGTAAGATATGGACAATAATTCGTGAAAACACTCATATGAAAGTGATATCACTGATAAATCTGATTGGCAACAACAATTATTGGAATCAACCAAAGAAAAAACCAGTTACCCAAAAAAATATAACAATTAAAATTCAAATAGGGAAAAATGTTAAAGGAATGTACGTAATGTCCCCAGAAAAACCAGACATGGAAAAAATGGAATATGAAGAAAGAGAAAGCAGTAGAGGTAAACTTGCAGTAGTAACAATTAATGAAGTAAACATCTGGTCAGTCTTAGTAGTGAAAAGTAAGTAAGTTATTAAAAAAGGAGATTGGAATGAAAAAAAAGATTAATTAGATTAATAATTTATAATACAACGAAAAAAATTTAATACCAAAAATTGGATTATGTATGTGATTGTTCTTTAAAATACTCTGTTGGTGTTTTACCGGATATTTTTTTAAACAATCTACTAAAGTAATATGGATTGTCTATACCTACGCAGTAACCTATTTCATTAAAGGGCATATGAGTTGTGGATAGTAATTCTTTCGCTTTTGTTATTCTAACAATGTTTAAATATGCGAATATCGTATGTCCTGTCATCTTCTTAAAACAACGATTTAAGTAATCATAATTTCCTTCAAACTTGTTAGAAATGTCAGAGCCAGTTATCTTATTGGGATATTCAGTACTTATATAATTAAGTATATCTCTAGCTATCGTAAAAGACTTATTGCTCCCTTCTAAGGATTCTATTTTTGAAGAGGCAAATTCTCTAGAAATATTTATTAGCATGATAAGTATTTCGCAAGACACCAACTCTTTGTAGTTTTCTTGATGTATGCCATAATTGTCTATTGTTTCTCTTAGAAGAATATGATAGTGGTTGTAGTTCGTCAGATTATAGTGTTTTTGAATGTAAAAAGTTGAATCATTTGGATAAGAACTCAATAAACAGTTGCTATTAAATGCATGGTATCTACGAATTTTCAATTCTCGATAAAATTTTTTTTCATCTGTTATATTGACCAACTTTAAGTGTTCATATGTAAAATGTACATAAACATATTCACAGATAGAAGGTTTGTAACCGAAATGAGTAAGCCCAGGTTCAAAAAGGAAAAAATCGTTTTTTCGGAGTACATAACGTTTGCCGTCTTCTTCTATGAATAATTCTCCTTTTTTGATAATATAGATTATGTATTCATCCGCTTTTCTTTTGAAGTGCGTCCAAGGTTCTTTATAAGATATTTCACCGATGAACCGTATCAGTGGTACATGATTGCTCTTAAGAGAAAAAATCATAAATAAATTCCTTTAAATAATCGATGTTATGTAAATACAAACATAAGTATATACATATTTATTGAAATTGTAAAGCTATAAAAGTCGATATTGTGCAAAGAAAATCAGTTTTGTATATTTAACTTAATGTAGGAACTGATATACTTATTATTGTAATGAATTAACTCTTAAGGGGGTAATAAAATGAATAGAAAAAGAACAAAAATCTTATCTTTGCTATTAGTGGGAATACTTGTTTTTGCTTCTTGTTCAAAACAGGTTGAAGAAAATAAAGAGGACAAGGAAAGCGAGAGTGTATCTAAAACTGAATCCAATAATGCTGCAAAAGAAAACCCTGAAAATCCAGACACAAGTGAAGCGAAAAACGATGAAAAAGTAAAGATTACTTATTGGCACAATTATGGTGCAGATAAAGAGTCTCCGTATTTTGAAGAAGTTATTTTGCCAATGTTCAATGAGAAATATCCTAATATAGAAGTCGAGGTTATAGCTCAGGGCAATGATCAATACAGAGAATCAATAGTAATTAGTGCTGGAACAGGAACTACGCCTGATGTTGCTAGACTAGATTTAAGTGATATATCTGGACTAGCAGAATTAGGAATTTTAATGCCTTTAGAAGAATTTGAAGGATTTGAAAAATTATCTAACGAAGTTTTTCCGGGGCCTTTAGCAACTAATTATTATCAAGGACACTATTATGGGTTGCCTCTAGATACTAACTGTAAGAGTGCAGTTTTTAATATGAGTACACTTTCGCAGATGGGTTTGGATAAAGTTCCAGCAAGTATGGAAGAGTTGATAGAAGCAAGTCGTGGATTAGGAAAGCCTACGATTAATGTTTCTAGTGCGGGAGAATGGGATTTCATGCCATACTTTTGGTTGTTTGGTGGCGTTATGACGGATGATAGTTTTACTCAAGCTTCTGGGTATCTTGATAGTGAAGACAGTATTGAGGCTATGAAAAAATTGGTTTCGCTACATGATGAAGGAATATTCACGATTAAAGAGATTGATGGTTCAGTTGATGCGTGGGATGGGATTAAATCAGGTGAATATGCCGTATTTTTTGAAGGACCTTGGTTCTTTGCTTTTATTGGAGATTGGAAAGATTTAGGGTTGCAGCCAGCGATTATTCCTACATATAATGGAAAAACTACATCTGTTGTAGGTGGAGAAAGTATAGGTGTATTTTCAACTACTAAGCATCCGGAAGAAGTATTTAAATTTGTTGAATTTTTACTATCGGAAGAAGTGCAAGTTTTAATGGGGAAAGAGATGGGGCAAATGCCTGTTCTAAAAACTGCAGCAGAGAATGAAGAATTTCGTTCTAATGAAGTTTGGTCTGTCTATTTACAGCAGTTAAATACAGCCCAAACTAGAGTCCCATCGCCACAAAGTCCAGAGATTCAGCAATACCTAAAAGATGCGTTTGATGGTATTCTAAGAGGAGATGTTGAAATAGAAAGTGCTTTAAAAGAAGCGGCAGAGCTTATTGATGCTAAACTAAAAGAATAATCATTCTAAGCACTTGATTAACTTATAATTAGTCAAGTGCTTTTTCAAATATAATGACTGAAATGATGTGATTTTTATGAGAGTTTATAAAAAGAAAATAAGAAACACTATTCAAGCTATACCGTTTGTTTTGCCAGGGTTTTTATTGGCTGCCATTTTTATCTTTTATCCTACCATTAAGAATATATGGATAAGTTTCTCGGATTATAATATCATAAATGGTTCTATTACATTTACAGGATTGAATAACTATAGGGCTTTAATTATGGAACCACAAGGCCGATTTTTTTTGGCATATAGAAATAATATTTTATATGCAGTTATTGTTACACCTGTAACGCTTTTATTAGGGTTAGTTATAGCTGTTGCTATAAACAAGCTAAAAAAGCATTCAGTTGTATTTAGGACTATCTTTTACCTCCCAGTAATTACATCATGGATAATAGCAGGTTTAGTTTTTAAGTATTTATTTAATCCCGGTATTCAAGGGCCAATAAATTATTTATTGGTAGAAAAAATAAAGTTATTACCAGATGCTATCAATTGGTTAAAAACGGAGTGGGGAGGGAATTTTGCGATATGGACGCTTGGTATATGGAAAAATGTTGGGTATGCAATGCTCTTATATTTGGCGGGGCTGCAGGGAATTAATAAAACTTATTATGAAGTTGCTGAAATAGAGGGAGCCAGTGCATTTCAAAAGTTAAGGTATATTACAGCTCCTTTGATTAAACCTGTAACTTTCTTTTTGTCGGTGCAGTTATTAATTGGTTCTTTCAATGTTTTTTTACAAGTAATGGTATTAACTGGAGGAGAGCCAAGGGGTAAAACCAGTGTTTTACAGTATTTATTATTTTCGAGAACATTTGAATTATATAAATTTGGAGAAGGTGCGGCAGTAGGTGTCATTACAGCGGTTAGTATTCTAATTATTACTTTAATACTCAATAAAATTATGAAAAAAGAAGACAATACATTTGGATAAGGGGATCAAATGAAACATCACTTTGCTAAAATATCAAATTTCATATTACTAATAGTAGGTGCATTAATATTCATGGGACCATTTCTAATACTTGTTGGTAACTCTTTTGAGACCTTTACGTTTACTTTGCCTAATCCACCAAAGATAATACCAAGTGAGTTCACGCTAGATAACTATAAGGAAATAATCTTTAAGTATAAACTATTCAAGTACTTTGCTAATAGTCTCATAATCACTATTGCAACAACTTCTTTAGTAATAATTATTTCTTCTTTATCTGCCTATGCATTTGCGAAGATTCCATTTTATGGAAGAGAACACCTATTTAAAATATATTTATTTACATTGATGATACCAGGGGTTTTGAATATCATTCCTCAGTTCCTAACGATTAATTCTATCAACCTTATTGGAACAAGAGTAGGGCTTATATTGTTATATGTGAGCACTGGAATATGTGGAAACACATTTTTTCTAAAAGGTTTTTTTGAATCCATTCCCAATGAGTTATTAGAATCAGTAATTATAGATGGTGGTAGCCACAAATCTATTTTCACTAAAATAATTTTGCCTTTATCAAAGCCTGCAATAGCAACCTTAGGAATACTGGTTTTGTTGGGGACTTGGGATGATTACTTTACGGCTAAGGTTATTCTATCAGCAAAAGAAAGTGTACTTACACTACCGATAGTTATACATAGGCTGAATGGTCAGCATGCAACGAAGTTTGGATTAGTATTTGCTGCTTCAATCATTACCTTGGTACCAGTGATAATTACCTACATAGTTGCCCAAAAACAATTTGTAGTTGGCGGCTTAATGGATGGCGCGATAAAAAAATAAAACGAGGAGCGAATATGAAAGCATTGGAATTGGTAGAAATATATCCTCATAAATCATTTTATAGGGAAAATGAAAAAGTAGTTATTAATATTGTAGTAAGAAATAATAATCCTAGTGAAGAAGTTGGGGAAATAAGCATTTCATTATTTAAACATCATCAGATTATTGATAAAAAAAAGATGCGTAGGAATTTTACTGGAGGTAAAACATTAATAAAAATGGAGTTTAACGTTTCAGAAGGTAGTTTGCAAGGCTTTGGCGTTGAAGCAAACCTAGGTGTTAGTAAGGCCTCGACTGCTTTTGATGTACTAAATGATTGGTTTGAACGACCAAGATATGGATTTTTAGCTGATTTTTATAGAGAAGATGAGGAAGATAATGAAGATATTTTAAGTATGCTCAAGTATCACATTAATGTTGTCCAGTATTATGACTGGATGTATAAGCATGAAGATTTGGTGCCAAAAAATAATTACTATACAGACTTGTTAGGAAGAGATTTATCCAAAAAGGCAGTTAAGTCAAAAATTGAGGAGTGCCATAAATGTAGGATTAGTACTTTAGCATACGGTGCTATATACGCTGCTTCAAGAGAGTTTTTTGATACTCATAAAGAATGGGCTTTGTATACCAATGATAATAGACCCCAAAATCTTGGCAACTGGTTTTATATTATGAATATATCTGAAAACTCTCCATGGCGAGAGCATATTATAAAACAATTCCAGAATGCTGTAGTTGAAATGAATTTTGATGGTATACACATGGATACATATGGTTTTCCTAAGACAGCGTATTCAAATCTTGATGGGAATCGTAAAATAGAACATTTAGACGATCAATTTGAAAGCTTAATAGATAGGACAAAATTGGGATTACAAAGCATGAAGAATTCTTCATATATAACGTTTAATGCAGTAAGTAATTGGGCTATTGAAAAAATTGCTAAGAGTGTTCAAAATGCTATTTACATTGAGGTTTGGGATCCTCAAGATACCTATTACCACATTTACCAATTAGTAAAAAGAGCAAAAGAATTGAGTAATAAACAAGTAATACTTGCTGCATATTTTAAACCATATGCAGATACAGACCATTATACAGAGGAAGAGTGTCATACGGGTTTCTTGTTAACAAGTGCTACGATTTTTGCTAGTGGAGGGTTTCATTTTGCTTTAGGAGAAAAAAACGGAGTACTTCCAGACCCTTACTATGTAAAATATAAGACATTATCAGAAAATAGCGTAGTAGAACTTAGAAGGTATTATGATTTTATTGTTAGATATGGGAATTTACTCTTTTCAAAACGAAGTATCGATAATTCAATGACCCATACTGGTGGCGAAAACACCGAGTATACTTTTAATGCTACAAATACAAAATTTTCTCCATATCCAAAACCAGATTATGTATGGACATTGATAAAAGAACAACGTGGTTACAAAATTATACAACTTATTAATTACACGAATATAGTTAGCGATTCTTGGAATGAAGCTAAAGAAAGAAGACCGAAAGAAATACAAGGAATAAAAGTTAGGGTGCTGGTAGATGAAGAAATAAAAGGGATATATGTTGCTTCCCCCGATTTTTATAGCGGACACAGTTATAGGCTAGACTATCAAAAAGTTACGACCGAAAGAGGAACAGCAGTAGAGTTCATCATTGAATCACTGAGAATATGGAGCTTGATTTACATAGAAATTGTTGATTAAAAAAATTATTTGATTAAAAGGAAGGTTTAAAATGGTTAAGAAAATAATTAGTATTATTTTAGTTTTATCACTTATTACAAGCTATATACCAGAGAATGCAAGGGCAACATCTACTCCTAGAATAACTAGATTATTTACTGATAAATCTAGATATTTACCTAATGAGGAAGCAACAATAACAGTGGAACTAAAAAACGAAACGAGTTCAAATTGGACAGGCAATATCTTCTTAAAAGTATATTATCTTGAGGATAATATATATACAACAAGTAAGTCTAAAAGTGTAAGTGCAAATAATACAGATGAACTTACTTTCACATATAATTTACCTAGCAATGATTATAGAGGATATTTAGTAAAAGCTTATATAGAAGAAGATAATTTTGAGACAACTGCAATTGATTGCTCAAGCGATATTGACAGATACCCCAGATATGGTTATATAGCTGAGTTCCCAGTCAACCAGACAACTTACGAAAGTAATGAGATGGTTAAAGAACTGAGTGAAAATTATCATATAAATGCATTTCAATTTTATGATTGGATGTGGAGACATGATCAGATGATTAAAAGAACAAATGGTAGTGTAGACAGCACTTGGACAGATTTGTTTGGTAGAATAATTGACTCTGGGACAATATCTGATTTAATTTCATCTGTTAAACAAAAAAATGCTGTGGCAATGGCTTACGTTATGTCTTATGCTGCAAGAGAAGGCTACGATTCATATGGTGTTACTCCAAGTTCGGGATTATATACTGACAGAAATCATAAAAGTCAGCTGAATGTTGATTTCGGCGACCAGTCAACATATCTATGGTTATTCAATCCAAAAGATATAAATTGGCAAAACTACATAATTAATCAGTATGAGGACTCTATCAATACTTTGGATTTTGATGGATTACAGATTGACCAAATGGGTGAAAGGAACGACTTATTCGACTACTATGGGAAGAGAGTCTATTTAGAAGATACATTTTCAGATTTGGTAAATGCTACAAAAGATTCTGTTGGAGATTCGAAAGAAGTTACATTTAATATTGTTGATGGAACAAGTGGAGGATGGGCATTAAAAGATGTTTCCATGAATGCAAAATCAGATTTTAATTTTAGTGAAATATGGTGGAAGTCAAACTATTATAATGATATAAAAAACTATATTGAAGAAGTTAGAAAAAATTCAAAAGGGAAAGCTTTAGTTTTAGCTGCTTATATGAATTATAATGATAATACTGGTTTAAAATTTGAGGCTGAAAATGGGATTCTAAATTCTGTTAATATAAATAATAATCATCAAGGATATACAGGAAGTGGTTTCGTTGATGGGTTTGCAGAAATTGGGGATTATATTGAATTTAACGTAAATGTTTCAGAAGATGGATTATATCCCTTGGTCTTCAGATACTCTAATAATACAGGGGTATCATCATCTAGAAATGTTTATGTAGATGGAGTAAAAATTGGTAAAGTTGAATTTAAAGATTTAAACAGTTGGGAAAGTTGGAGTCATTTAGATTCATTTATTCCAGTTAATTTAGTTGAAGGGAGTCACACGATAAAAATTGCCTATGATAGTGAGAATTCAGGGGCAATTAATCTGGACAGTTTAACTTTCGGTGAATTTGATTCTGACTCAGTAAGGCTTGCAAATGCTACATTTGCAGCAAGTGGAGCGTTTCATATTGAGTTGGGAGCAAATAAGAATCATGCAACTATGCTTCCTCATGAATATTATGCATCTTTAAGTAAGACAATTCGATATGATTTGAGACGAGCAATGATGGAACATTATGATTTTATTACTGCGTACGAAAATTTATTATTTGATCCAGATATAAATTTTGGTGATCAAGGCATTCAATTTATTGATATTGAGAATGAGTCAATAACAGGAGATGGAGAAAACGGGAAAATTTGGTCGATTTTTAGGCAGAAGAATAATTACGATATTATTCATTTAATAAATTTAACAGGAGAAAACGACAAAGAGTGGCGTAACAGCACGAATTCGCCAGTTACAAAAAGCAATCTAAAAACTAAATATTATATTTCCGAAGATAAGAATGTTACGGGTGTATACGTTGCATCACCAGACATTAAAGAGGGCTTAACCAAGTCTGTTAACTTCACAACAGGATTAGATAACAAAGGGAAGTATGTAGAATTTACACTTGAAGAACTTAGATATTGGGATATGGTTTATATTAAATCAACGGGGAATTCCCCTGTAGATGGAGTCTATGAAGCAGAAAATGCAATAAAAGATGGAGTTAGTAGGAATAATAATCACTATGGTTATTCAGGCACTGGATTTATTGATAACTTCGAAACAGAAGGAGACAGCATTTCTTTTAACATAGAAGTTGAATCAGAGCAAGAATATACTTTAGATTTTAGATATGCGAATTCGACGGGAGATCAAGCAACTAGAGCGGTATTTGTTGATGGGAAGTTCGTAGGTAAAGTATATATGGACAGCTTATCAAATTGGGATGAATGGGGACATTCGGAAATAGGTGTCAAGCTTAGCAAAGGTAAGCATCAGATAGTATTACTATATGGTCAATATGAAGAAAATGCTATTAACCTTGACTACTTACATGTTGTTAAGAGAAAGGAAAGTGCTAGAAGTTTATACTTAAATAACTGGTCGAACCTTGTAGCTATTTGGAAAGATACATATTTAAATAAAGAGGCTCAATTAATGGGAGATGGACCTGGTTTATACGAACTAAGGTACTACGAAGAAAATGAAAATGACGACTATAATCAAAATCAGATAGATAATTATAGTACATTTATAAGGAATGAGACAGATGGTATAAAATACACAAACGGAGAAAAATTTAGATCAACTGGATATTTTGGTCCCGATGGTATTTTATATAATAATTATATTACATATGATGGTATTAATTTGACTCCACATATTTCTAAAGCATATTTAGCTATTCCAAATGAAAACTTTATTATAACAAAATATTCAATTGAGAATAGATATAATACTACAAAAACTTTTAAGATATTAGATATGCTCAATGTTAACAATGAAGGATCGGGTAATATAACTGGAACATATAATTCTCAGAACAAGTATTCGATTATTAATATGCAAGCTTCAGACCAATATATTATTGCTCATGGAACTCTTGAAAATAATATAGATGCTTATCAAGTTGCAGATAATAACAATATGTCAAAAAATAGCTCAACATGCTCGCCTTGGGTCACATTTGATGATAATGGGACTTTAAAAAACAATAGTTCTGTTAGTGCTTCGGACATTTCAACGGGGCTAATGAAAGAGATTACCCTATTGCCAGGAGAAGAAAGGTCATTTTACTTTTACATAGCCATCGCTTCAAATAGCTCAGATATAAATGAAACTTTAAGTAGAATCAAAAGTCATAGTGGCGAATATTGGGGGAATAAAATATCTAATGATTATATGAACTGGTTAAATATTGGTAAAAGAACCGATTTTACAGATAGTAAACTCAATGACGCGTATGATGCTATTTCTGTAACTTTGAAACAATCAATTGTACCAGGTAAATATGTTGAAGGCAATAATAATGTATATAAATATGCAGCAATGTCCGCAGCAACAAATCCATCGGCATATTCGTATAAAGTTTGGGCTAGAGATTCTGCTGTCTCAGCAATGGCTTTGGATGCAACTGGACATTTTGATGAAGCCGAGAGCTATTGGAACTGGCTAGCTGATAGGCAAATAAAGACAGATCAAGGTGGATGGAAAAAGCCTGGGACGTTTTGGACTTGTTATTGGATATGGAATAATAATCCAGTAAGTTTTGTTGAACCAGAATACGATTCAATTGGAATGTTCTTAGTAGGTGCGTATAGGCACTATGAGGCTTTGCCTACATCCGCTAGAAAGCAAAAATTTCTAGATAGAATATGGGATTCTTATAGGATGTCAGCAGAATTTGTTAAAAACAATATTGCAGATAATGGCTTTGGTGTAGCAGATTGTAGTATTTGGGAAGAAGCAACTGAGTATAATGCTTTCACACAAGCTTTATATATAGCTGGAATGGATGCTGCTCAAATAATGGCTAAAGAAAAAGGGGAAATAGGAGACGCTGATAATTATAATGGTGCGGCAGCGACTATGAGATCTGCTGTTCAAAGAGATTCAAATGGAGTAATTAAGGGTCTTTGGAATCCAGTTGATGGGAGGTATAATAGAGCGGTATCTATTTCTGGAGAAGAAAATGCATTGCATGATTCTTCTTCAAATGTTCTAATATCGTATGGGATAGTTGATGCTAAGTCATCGAAAGCAAAAAAACATATAGATTCAATACTGGAGTATTTGGAACATGACGGATATGGTATTGCTAGATATGATGAAGATGGATTTTATCATAACAAACCATGGGATCCTGGAGGGGATGAAGCACTTGAACTGGAGCCATCTTGGCCTCAAATGTCTATGTGGGTTGCAATGTATGAGATACAAAGTGGATATAAATCATATAAAGCTAATGCATATAGAAGATTAATTTGGTTTGTAGATAGAACAGCCATAGGATATATGCCACAAGGTGAAGCTGTTTCAAACGTAACTAAAAAGCCTGCAATTAGTACTATGGTGGAGCCGATAACAGGTGCATCATTCTTGATAACGGCACTTGCATATGAAGGTAAATTTGACATGAGAGTTATTCCACCGCAATACAATGTAGGATCATACAAAAATTTAGGCATAAATCCAGGTTGTAATAATGACTGGCAGCAATGGTATGATGTCCCTTATTTTAAAGATGAAATTGGAGACGATTTGGTTGGAGATTCAGATTATGATATAGATAAGGTATATGTAGCAAATGACTCAAATAATTTATATATTAGAATTGATAATGTAAGCCATTCATTGCCGCATTATAATGATTTTGAAAAGTTTGCAGTTTATGTATATTCTCAAGATTATAACTATTCGTCTCAAACTAAAAATGTTTCTTATACGGGTGGAAATTTAACAAGAAATATGAGTTTTGCTTTTGCTAGATATAGTGATTCGAATAATTATAGTAAATTCAAAGTTAGTTCAGGAAATTGGTTATGGGATAAGCATATTACTTCACTCATATCTCCACAGTGGGAAAAGTCTTCTGGTAGAATAGAACTTGTTATTCCTTTTAATGAGATTTCAAGTTCTGGTTATGTAAACGATGGAGCATGGGCAAACATGGATATAGTTTTGGTAAAACAAACAGATGCATCCCAGGATATTTGGACTGATTCAGATACGATATCTATACACTACAGAAAGACAGGAAACAATTATGAGTGGATATATGGTAACATTGATTAATCATTTAAAATGATATATTTTTAAAGAATCGAAATTGTAATACCAATTAGTGAATTGAGTTAAGGTAATGTTCAGAATAATGATTGGTCAAACATTACTATTTCTATAGGATTAGACAATGGTGCTGTAATGCAAGAAGTTGATTTTATCAATCTTCATTATAGGATTACTGGAACAGGAGATAGATGGCTATTTGGTAATTCAGAGCTATAGATTAGTTAAATAACGATATTAGTTTACCGTCTTTTCTTTTGTAAAGGACGGTAAACTATGTATCGCGAGTTTCTATGAAAATTAATAGACGATAGTTGTTAGACTCGCCTTAACTTAAGTATAAATAATTATTATGAAGGGAATAATTATAGAATGAAAAATCACGAATGGAAAAAGAGTGTTGTATATCAAATCTATCCGAAATCTTTTAAAGATACCACGGGTAACGGTGTGGGTGATATAAGGGGTATAACAAGCAAGCTAGATTATATAAATAATTTAGGGGCGGATTTTATTTGGTTATGTCCAATATATAAATCACCTATGAGAGATAACGGGTACGACATAAGTGACTATATGGCTATTAATGAGCTTTATGGGGACATGGATGATTTTGTAGAATTACTTGAAGAAGCTCATAAACGCGGGATTAAGATAATGATGGATTTAGTGTTAAATCACACTTCCTCTGAGCATAAGTGGTTTAAAGAGGCTAAAAGTAGTAAAGAGAATAAATATAGGGATTATTACATATGGAGAGATAAGCCTAATGATATACAATCAATATTTGGTGGATCCGCTTGGGCATTTGACGAGTCTACCAATCAGTATTATTTTCATTTATTTGATAAAACCCAGCCAGATTTAAACTGGGAGAATCCTGTTGTTATAAAAGAAATATACCAAATGATTAATTTCTGGATAGAAAAAGGTGTTGATGGATTTAGATTTGATGTTATCGATTTATTAGGAAAAGAAATAGATAAAAAAATTGTCGAGAACGGTCCAACTCTCCATAAAATTATACATTCCCTTAATGAGAATACTTTTGGTGGTAAACATATAATGACAGTGGGAGAAACATGGGGAGCGACCATTGAGGAGGCCATTAAATACAGTGATCCAAAGAGAAAAGAACTAAATATGGTTTTTCAATTTGAACACATTACCCTAGATTGGGGTAAGTATGGTAAGTGGACTCCAAAGAAAATTACCGCTCAAGAACTTAGAGACGTTTTAAAAAAATGGCAACTGGGTCTTAAAGATAAAGGATGGAACTCTCTATTTCTTTGTAATCATGACTTACCTAGAATTGTTTCTAGGTGGGGAGATGATGAGAAGTATCACGCAGAATCTGCAAAAATGTTGGCTATATTAATTCATATGCAACAAGGAACACCTTTTATTTATCAAGGGGAAGAAATAGGCATGACGAATGTTAGATACAATGAATTAAGCAAGTATGAAGATGTTGAAATACATTCAAGTTATAAGGATTTGGTGTTAGATAGTGGAAAAATGACAAAGGATGAGTTTATGGACGGCGTTTATAAGATGGGTAGAGATAATGCTAGAACGCCCATGCAATGGGATGATGGGCTAAACGCAGGTTTTTCAATCTCTAAAAATACCTGGTTGCCTGTTAATCCTAATTATAAATACATTAATGTTGCAAATAGCTTACAAAATAAAGAGTCAATTTTTTATACTTATAAAGAGCTTATTTATCTTAGAAAACACAGTTGTTATTCGCAGACAATTATTAATGGTGAGTACGAACCTATCCTTTTAGAATATAAAGATATAATTGGCTACAGAAGAAAAGATAGCAATTACAATATAGACATAATAGCTAATTTTTCAAAAAACACCATTAAAGTTGATTATTTAGTCGAAGATAAAAAATTATTATTAAACAATTATAAAGGTATTGATTTAGATGAAAAAAGTATTCTATTAATGCCATTTCAGGCTTTGGTTTTGGCTTATTGATGAGTAATTTATTACAACATTCAAGCAATTGACCCCTAAGATTAAAAATAGTATAATTACCTTATTAATCAACGTAGGAGGAAAAAGATGGGTATTAAAGATTTCATTAAAGGGCAATTGATTGATGTTATTCAGTACACTACTGATGATAAAAGCATACTTGCTCATAAGTTTGAGGACGGTGGAAAGCAGATTATGATGGGGGCTAAACTGACGGTTCGTCCCGGTCAGAAGGCTATTTTTGTAAATGAAGGGCAGATTGCGGATATTTTTAACGAAGGGTTATATACGCTTGATACTAGCAACATGCCTATATTAACTAAACTTAAGTCATGGAAGTATGGATTTGAGAGTCCTTTTAAAGTAGATATATATTTTATCTCAGCTGATGAAAAAATAGAGCAACCATGGGGTACTCCTAGTAAGATTGCAGTTAGAGACCCTGATTTTGGGATAATTAGGATAGGATCTAACGGCTATTATAATTATAAAATAGTAGATCCTGGCGTGTTCTTAATCAAACTTGTTGGAACGGATAGAGAATTCACTGTAGAAGAGTGTAGAAAACAGTTGAATTCTGAGTTCACGATGAGTTTTACCGATTTCTTCGGTGAATCAAAGGTTACGCTTTTTGATGCGTATGGAAATATTAAAGAGTTTTCACAGGCAGTTTTTCAGGATGTGAAGCCTAAGTTTACTCAGTTTGGACTTGAACTCATTTCGTTTACTTTAAGAGAAATAAGAGTTCCTCAGGTCGTTGAGGAAGCTATGGATTCAAGAGCCCAGATTGGAGCTATGGGTGGCATGGATATGTATCAAAGAAAGACGATGACAGACGCGATGGCTAAGTCATCTGTAAATATGTCAGAGCATGAAGGGGGCTCAGGTCTTGCTGGAATGGGTATGCAAGTTGCTACCGGAGTTACTATGGGTTCAATGATGTCTGGTATGATGGCAGGTTCCATGAACACTTCGGGTAACAACACCGTTCAAAACACGTCAGGTGCGGGGGTTGGACTGATTGTTTGTCCAAACTGTAATGCAAGTGCAAATACTGGAACAAAATTTTGCCCGCAGTGCGGAGGCTCTATGGAGCCAAAAGTTGAGACGGTAACATGTGTGAAATGCAGTGCTTCTATCAAGAAAGGTGCCAAATTCTGTCCTGAGTGTGGCGCGAAGCAAGTCGTACAGTCGCCGCATTGTACAAATTGTGGAGCGGAGATGAGCGCCGGCGGGAAATTCTGCCCACAGTGTGGGAATAAACAATAAATAACGGAGCAATTAGGAGCATGAGCTCTTAATTGCTTTTTAAAAACAGAAAACAGTTAGTAGGAGGGAACATTGGCTGAGTATATTAATAAAGATGATGTCATACTACAAAGAGATAATAGTACGAAAATTTGCAGCAATTGTGGTGGTGATTTGGTTTTTTCTCCTGAAAAACAACTTATGGTTTGTAGGTTCTGCTTGACCGAATTTGACGTTGTCGCGCAGACCGATCAGGTTGTTGAACGGCAGCTTGATGATTTTGATAGAATTGCTCATGATTATGATTGGGGTGTAGAGACTAAATTAATGGAATGCGAGAATTGTGGTGGTAGGACTGTTTCTGATACCAGGGAACATACTACCTATTGCGCTTTTTGTGGTTCTCAGCATATCGTCAAATACGAAGGGGAGACTTCATCAGGATTAAAGCCACAAGGGCTAGTTCCTTATAGTGTTGGTTATAAGCAAGCGAGTAAACTTCTTGGAAAGTGGGTTGGTAACAGGTGGCTTGCGCCAAATGATCTTAAAAGAATTTTTCTAGGTAAGGGAGTGACTGGCGTTTATATGCCGTATTGGACATTTGATAAGGACACACATACGGATTATAGTGTAGAAATAGGAACTAGGCACAGAGATAGTAAGGGTGACTACTACACAACATGGCGAAGAGTAGCAGGCTCTTATGATCACCGGTTTGATGATTTTTTGGTTTTTGCAACGGATACAAAATACAAAAAACTAATCAATAAAATTGAGCCGTTTTATACAACGAATGGAGAAATAGTAAATTATAGTCCCGAATATCTTGCCGGATATCAGGCTCAAAAGCATACTATTTTGCCTCAAGATGCAAATGAATTGGCTAAAAACGGTATTTCAAAAGAAGTAGAATATATAATTAAGAGCATGTGTGGTGGAGATGGGCAACGAAATTACCGTCACACAGTAACTTTTAGTAATGAGAGTTTTAAATACATATTGTTACCAATATACATTGCTGCCTATGAATATAAAAATAAACTATATAATGTATTAATAAATGGTCAGACTGGTGAAGTGCAGGGAAGCTTCCCGGTAAGTGTATGGAAGGTAATTGGCGTTCTATTACTATTGGCGCTGATTCCGATCTTTTTATTTTACATTACAAATTAGTGATTTACTATGAATAAATAATCAACGACCTTGCTTAGTATAATAATATATAAGGCGTTGTAAAGCACTCAAGTTATGACAAAAAAAAATTTATTTAGTGATTATGCAAGTATAGTATGTTATAATACTTATATAAAAGAGTACAAAATGAACATAGTATTATTGGAACCTGAGATACCTTACAACGCTGGGAATATTGGAAGAACATGTGTCGCTACAAACAGTTCTCTTCATTTAATAAGACCATTTGGTTTTATACTGGATAGTAAACTTATTAAAAGAGCTGGCCTTGATTACTGGGACGATTTACAGTTACACATATATGATGACTTTTCTGATTTTTTAGAAAAAGCGTCGCCGAAACAGTTAATTATGGCTACTACCAAGGCTCGAAAAAGTTATGACGAGCTGGTTTATGATGAGAATGCCTATATGATGTTTGGCAAAGAGAGTGGCGGCATACCAGAGAATATTTTACGCAGGTATAAGGACACATCGGTCAGAATTCCCATGTACAGGGATGCAAGATCATTAAACCTAAGCAATAGTGTTGCGATAATCTTATATGAAGCACTTAGACAAAATGGTTTTAGTGGACTTAAAAGCGAAGGGGACCTACATAGATTGGAATGGGACTAATATTTATGGTACATCGGATTTATTTTTAATAAATTGGTAACTTGCAGTATTGATGCATTTTTTAACACATGAAAGGGGCAATTTGATGGAAATTACAGATGTAAGAGTAAGGAGAATTACTAGAGAAGGTAAAATGAAAGCTATCGTTTCTATAACTTTTGACAATGAATTTGTTGTTCATGATATCAAAGTTATCGAAGGAGACAAAGGCTTGTTCATTGCGATGCCTAGTAGAAAATCTTCAGATGGAGAGTTCAGAGATATAGCACATCCTATTAACTCTGAGACAAGGGAAAGAATACAAAGTACCATCCTAGAAAGATATGAGATAATATCTAACGAGGAAGAAGAAGCGGCTGAAACAGAGTAGGCTAATATAAAAAATCAATAGACTAATATATTTGTTTGTTAGCGTGTAAATTTTTATTATGAGGGTGAAATCATCAGTATTTATATTGGTGATTTTTTTGTTCGTTTGTGATATATTGATAGTACGATTTTAGGAGACGCAATGAGTGTTTATGATTTAGTATCGCCCTTTGAACCCAGGGGGGATCAACCACAGGCCATCGAGAAACTGGTTAGTGGCTTTAAAAATGGCAACAAAAGAGAAACCTTGCTTGGCGTTACAGGTTCAGGGAAAACTTTTACGATGGCTCATGTCATAAAAGAGCTTGGAAGACCAACTCTTATTTTGGCTCATAATAAGACTCTTGCAGCTCAACTTTATAGTGAGTTTAAAGAGTTTTTTCCAAATGATAGGGTTGAATACTTTGTGAGTTACTATGACTACTACCAACCGGAGGCATATGTCCCTGGGAAGGATCTATATATCGAAAAGGATTCCTCAATCAACGAGGAGATTGATAGATTAAGGCACTCAGCAACTGCTTCCTTATTTGAAGGGGAAAATGTCATTATAATATCGTCAGTTTCGTGCATTTACGGACTGGGTTCTCCGATTGATTATGAGAAGATGACGGTCAATGTAAGACCTGGAATGAAAAAAGATAGGGATGAGGTCATTAGACAGTTAATAGAAATACAGTATTCTAGAAATGACCTTGATATGAAAAGGGGAACATTTAGAGTAAGAGGAGACACCATAGATATCATTCCTGCTTGGGTAAGTGCCAATGCGATAAGGGTTGAATTTTTTGGTGATGAAGTAGATAGGATTGTTCAGACCAATGCTCTTACTGGAGAAATATTATCTATCTTGGAACATGCCGTTATATTTCCTGCATCACACTATATAGTGGAAGAAGATAGCCTAAAAAGAGCCATAAGAGATATAGAAAAAGAACTAGAGGAAGTTATTGAAAAATTTACCGAAGAAAACAAACTCCTAGAGCTTCAAAGAATCGTTCAAAGGACTAAATATGATATTGAAATGATGAAGGAAACAGGTTTTTGTTCTGGTATAGAAAACTACTCAAGGCATCTTACTGGACTTAAGGCAGGAGAGCCGCCACATACTTTATTTGATTATTTTCCGGATGATTTTTTGCTTATCATAGATGAGTCGCATATGACACTACCGCAAGTTAGAGGAATGTATGGAGGAGATCGATCTAGGAAGCAAAATTTAGTAGACTATGGATTTAGACTTCCTTCGGCACTTGATAATAGACCTCTTAGCTTTGATGAGTTTGAGAAGAAAATAGACAAGGTCATGTTTGTTTCGGCGACTCCTGGTCCATATGAGAAGGAACATGAAGAACTTTACGCAGAACAGATAATAAGACCGACAGGACTTATAGACCCAGAAGTCATAATAAGACCAGTTGACCATCAGATTGATGACTTAATAGGAGAGATAAACGAAGTAGTCGGAAAAGGCTTTAAAGTACTCATTACAACCTTAACAAAGAAAATGTCTGAAAACCTTACCGATTATCTTAAAGAAGTAGGAATCAGGGTAAGGTATTTACATAGTGATATTGATGCGCTTGAACGTATGGAGATAATCCGAGATTTGAGGATGAATGTATTTGATGTGCTAATTGGTATCAACTTACTTCGGGAAGGTCTTGATATACCGGAAGTTGCGCTAGTAGCCATATTAGACGCAGATAAAGAGGGTTTTCTGCGTAGTGAGACTTCATTAATACAAACTGTTGGTAGGGCAGCAAGAAATTCAGAAGGAAGAGTTATAATGTACGCTGATAATGTTACTAACTCTATGAAGAATGCGATTGATGAGACCAATAGAAGGAGAAATATACAGGCTGCTTTCAATGAAAAGAATGGTATAACGCCGACGACAATAACAAAGGCTGTTAGAGACGTTATAAGGATTTCCAAGGCGGCGGCCAAAATGGAAAAAGGAATAGTAAAAGACCCTGAGAGCATGAGCGATGAGGAACTAAAGATTAAAATAACCAGCGTAAAAAATAGAATGGAAAAAGCAGCGCTAGAGCTCATGTTTGAAGAAGCGGCTAAATTAAGAGATGAGATGTTAGCGCTTAAAAAACATCTCTTTGAAAGGCAGTAAATGGACAAAATAGTTATAAAAGGTGCCAGAGAGCACAATTTAAAAAATATAGATTTAGAAATACCGAGGGATAAACTTGTTGTAATAACAGGATTGAGTGGGTCAGGCAAATCTTCTCTTGCTTTTGATACGATATATGCAGAAGGTCAGAGAAGATATGTGGAATCCCTAAGTAGTTATGCCAGACAGTTCCTTGGACAAATGGAAAAGCCTGAGGTAGATTCTATTGAAGGACTTTCACCGGCAATAGCGATAGACCAAAAAACAACAAATAGAAACCCAAGGTCTACCGTTGGGACTGTTACGGAAATATATGATTATCTTAGACTTTTATATGCAAGAGTGGGAATTCCTGTATGCCCTGAGTGTGGAGAAGAAATTAAACGACAAACAATAGACCAGATCGTCGAAAGCATAATGGACCTTAAAGAGGGAGCAAAAATAGTCATACTTGCGCCTGTCGTTTCCGGTAAAAAAGGACAACACCAAAAGGTTCTTGACAGTGCTAGGAGAAGCGGCTATGTAAGAGTCAAAGTAGACGACAATATGTACGACCTATCGGAAGAAATAAATCTTGATAAAAATAGAAAGCACTCTATTTCAATAGTAGTAGATAGACTGGTGGTAAGAGAAGGAATAACTAGCAGACTTACCGACTCGGTAGAATCAGTAATGCATATCACAGGGGGAACGGTCGATGTAGAGGTTCTTGGTGACAAGATTATAAAATACAATCTTAACTTTGCCTGTCCAAATGGTCATATGACACTGGAAGAAATTGAACCACGAATGTTTAGTTTTAATAATCCTTTTGGTGCTTGTAGTGAATGTCATGGACTCGGATTTACACTTGAATTTGATAAGAATGCTATCATACCCGATGAAAATCTTTCCCTTGGCGATGGTTGTATAAACGTACTCGGATTTAATAAGAAAAAAGATGTTGGCTACTTTAAATCAATACTTGAGGCACTTGCTAAAAAGTACAATTTTAGGTTAGATACTCCATTTAAAAATTTACCAGAACCTATAAAAGAAATAATATTTAACGGTACGGATGAAGAAATAACCGTTCATTACAAAAGTAGTAGAGGAGAAGGCACCTATACCATGGCGTTTGAGGGTATTATGAATACGATTGAGCGTAGGTATAAGGAAACGTCATCGGAATATATGAAGCAAGAGTACCGAAAGATGATGATTGATAAACCGTGCCATAAATGTCATGGAGACAGATTAAGAAAGGAAGCGCTAGCAGTTAAAATTGGTGGTAAGAATATTGCTGAAATGACGAAGATGAGCGTAAAGGAGATAAAGAAGTTTTTTAATGAGGTGGAGTTTACGGATAGACAAATAATGATTGGTGATCTAGTGATCAAAGAAATAAAAGAGCGTATCAACTTCTTGTTTGAAGTTGGCCTCGACTACTTGTCACTATCTAGGAGTGCAGGGACTCTAAGTGGTGGTGAAGCTCAAAGGATAAGGCTTGCAACCCAAATAGGCTCTGGACTTGTAGGGGTAATATATATACTTGATGAACCTTCAATCGGACTTCACCAAAGAGATAACAACAAGCTTTTAAACACGTTAAAAAAATTGAAAGAGTTGGGGAATACGCTCATAGTTGTGGAGCATGATAAAGACACCATGATGGTTGCGGATTTCATAGTTGACATTGGACCAAGAGCCGGAGCGCATGGCGGGGAGATTGTAGCATTAGGCTCAAAAGATGATATTATCAGTAGTAAGGAGTCTATTACCGGCAAGTATTTGAGCGGTGAAAAGCAAATAGAGGCTCCTACCAAAAGAAGAAGAGTAGGTAAAAAATTCCTAAAAATAACGGGTGCTGCTCAAAACAATTTGAAAAGTATTGACGTAGGGATACCCATCGGACTCTTTACCTGTGTAACAGGAGTATCTGGAAGCGGTAAAAGCTCCTTAATAAATGAAATATTATACAAATCACTTGCTAAAAATCTTAACAGAGCGAAGATGATACCTGGAAAGCATAAGTCAATTACAGGGATAAACTATCTTGATAAGGTTATAGATATAGATCAGTCACCCATCGGTAGAACACCTAGATCAAATCCTGCAACGTACACCGGCGTATTCGATCACATAAGAGATTTATTTGCGATGACTCCTGATGCAAAGATGAAGGGCTATAAAAAAGGTCGATTTAGCTTCAATGTGAAAGGTGGTAGATGTGAAGCGTGTAGTGGCGATGGTATCAATAAGATTGAAATGCACTTTTTACCGGATATATACGTTCCATGCGAAGTATGTCATGGTAAACGGTATAATAAAGAGACTTTGGAAGTAAGATATAAAGGTAAAAATATAAACAATGTATTGAATATGACAGTCGAAGAAGCGCTAGAGTTTTTTGAAGCTCATCCTAAGATAAAAAGAAAACTAAAGACCCTTTCGGATGTAGGCTTAGGATATATAAAACTGGGTCAGTCATCTACTACCCTCAGCGGTGGTGAGGCTCAAAGGGTGAAACTTGCTACAGAACTCAGTAAAAGAAGCACGAGAAAAACGATATACATACTTGATGAACCCACTACAGGACTTCATTTTGATGATGTTAAGAAGCTTATTGATATATTACAATCGCTAGTCGAAAAAGGGAACACCGTTGTAGTGATTGAGCATAATCTAGATGTTATAAAATGTTCTGACTACATAATAGACCTTGGACCAGAAGGTGGTGATGAGGGCGGACAAGTTGTATTTTCTGGAACCCCAGAAGAAATAGTGAACTACGATAAGTCATATACGGGGCTATTCCTTAAGAAAGAACTTAAATAACAAATTATATATTTTGCAAAATATAATTGAATTATATCAAAAATTAACGTATAATGTGATATTAAAATAGTACAACTATAAACTCAGATATATTATTAGAAGGAGAAAAATATGAGAATAGAAACGAAATGTTTACACGAAGGATATACTCCAGGTAACGGGGAACCAAGAGTTCTTCCAATAGTACAAAGCACTACATATACTTATGATTCTACAGAGCACATCGGTAAGTTGTTTGACCTAAAAGAAGAGGGGCATATGTATAGCAGGCTTTCAAATCCTACGGTTGACGCAGTGGAGAAAAAAATCGCTGCTCTTGAAGGTGGAGTAGGTGCACTGTGTACAACCAGCGGTCAAGCTGCAACTTTACTCAGTATATTAAACATTGCTAAGAGTGGAGATCATTTTATCAGTGCATCGACAATATACGGAGGAACAGTGAATCTTTTCAATGTGAGTCTTAAAAAACTTGGGATTGAATGTACTTTTGTTGACGCGGACTTACCTTTGGAAGAGTTACAAAAATATGTAAAGGAAAACACGAAGCTAGTATTTGGAGAAACGATTGCAAATCCTGCAACGGTAGTTTTTGATTTTGAAAAGTTTTCAACTCTAGCGCATAACAATAATATACCTCTAATAATCGATAATACATTTGCTACAGCAATACTTTGTAGACCGATAGAGCATGGAGCGGACATAGTTGTTAATTCTACGACAAAATATATGGATGGACACGCACTTCAAGTTGGTGGAGTGATAGTTGACAGCGGTAAGTTCGATTGGACAAGTGGTAAATTCCCGGAATTCAATGTGCCAGATGAATCATACCACGGACTAGTATATACTAAAGAATTTGGCGAACTTGCTTATATTGTGAAGGCAAGAGTTCAACTAATGAGAGATTTTGGTGTTTACCCAGCTGCTCACTCTGCGTTTCTACTTAACCTTGGCCTTGAGACTATGTCGTTAAGAATGGAAAGATATAGCTACAATGCTCTTAAAGTTGCTGAGTATTTAAGAGACAGTGGTGAAATAGAATCAATATCATACTCAGGGCTAGAAGATGACAAGAGTTACGAACTGGCTAAAAAATATCTTCCTAAAGGATCAGGCGGAGTTATTTCATTTGTTATAAAAGGTGGTTACGAAAGAGCCGTTAAGTTCATGGATAGCCTAGAACTAGCTTCAAACGTGGTCCACGTAGCAGACATAAGAACTTGTGTGTTACATCCTGCAAGCGCCACACATAGACAATTAACGGCGGAACAATTGGTAGCTGCGGGTATTAAGCCAGGCACTATAAGATTTTCTGTAGGGTTAGAGCATGTTGATGATATAATAGAAGATATCAAAAATGCATTGGCCAAATCGAAATAATAGGATTTTGCCGTATAATGAAATAGAAACACATTAGAAATTATCTAACCTCTCATCCTAAAAAATGAGAGGTTATTAACTACTTAAAAGAATGTTAAGGATAGAGAGTAATGACCCCAATATCCCCCTCTTGTTCTAATAAAATTAGAAAAGGGTTAAATAAATAGTTGCTTTAGCAAAAAGGATATCAATGTTGAAAAAAATAGACTGCCTTCACCAAATTTGTTCGGTGAATTTTACGACGCCGCAGCCGAATCAGCGAACAAAACTAGCCGGGATAGTTTGGAGAACTTAATGATAGAATTAACAAGTATTTATTGGATTAATCAAATACTTGTTAATTAAGGCGGATAGTAATATAATGGTCTAAAGAATTAAGCAAGCTTGGTATTGCTTATATTTGTTTTAGCAAGCTTTACGAGATACATTTACTTTGTGATAACTCACAAAGTGTCCATAATGTCGTTTCATAGGAACTAAGCTTCACGCACCTAGCTAGGTGACGTTCACTCAAAACTTTTATAAAAAGTTTTGGATTCATTCCTACTCTTCAAAAGAAAGGGGAAGGAACAAACTCACAAGGGATTTTCCTTTGTGAAAAAACAATGGAGGTTATATGAGCAAAAAAACGTTATACGAAAAGATCTGGGAGAAACATATCGTTGAGTCGGAAGAGGGTAAGCCGAGTATCATCTATATAGACTTACACCTTATACATGAGGTGACTTCTCCACAGGCTTTTGAAGGTCTTAGAATAGCGGGGAGAAAAGTAAGAAGGCCTGAGAGGACATTCGCCACAATGGATCACAATGTTCCGACAAAAGACAGATACAATATTACAGATGAGACTTCTAAAAAGCAGATTGAAACACTTGAGAGAAACTGTGAAGAGTTTGGGGTGACTCTTTTTGGGTTGGATAGTGAAGATCAAGGAATCGTTCATGTTATAGGTCCGGAGCTTGGGCTTACTCATCCGGGGAAAACAATTGTTTGTGGCGACAGTCATACTGCTACTCACGGAGCTTTTGGAGCACTTGCCTTTGGGATAGGGACTAGTGAAGTGGAGCATGTTCTATCAACGCAGTGTCTACAACAAAAGAAATCCAAGACGATGAATGTAAAAGTAAAAGGTGAGCTTAGAGCGGGTGTTACAGCAAAAGATGTTATTTTAGGAATTATAGATAAATATGGTACGGATTTTGGTACAGGGTATGTCATAGAGTTCACTGGGGAAGCCATTCAGAGCATGAGTATGGAAAATAGAATGACAATCTGCAACATGGCGATAGAAGCTGGAGCAAGAGCAGGCCTAATTGCACCCGATGATACGACGTTTGACTATCTAAAAGGTAGAAAATATGTACCAGAAGGGGAACAATTTAAAAAGAGTGTTACGATGTGGAAAGAGCTGGTGACCGATGAAGGAGCTGTATATGATGATACGGTTGAGTTTGATATCGATGAACTAGCGCCACAGGTAACATGGGGAACAAGTCCATCCATGGGCGCTTCAATACTTGACAGCGTTCCATATCCGGAAGACTTTGACAACGAAGATGATAAAAAATATTGTGAAAGAGCAATAAACTACATGGGTCTTAAAGCCGGAATGCCAATCAAAGACATAGAGATAGATTATGTATTTATCGGTTCTTGTACCAATGGTAGGATAGAAGACTTCAGGGCGGCAGCCAAAGTACTTAAAGGCAGAAAAGTGAAAGAGGGTGTTACAGCACTAGCGGTACCAGGTTCTCAAAAAGTAAAAGAAGCTTGTGAGAAAGAGAATTTACACAAAGTATTCCTTGAAGCGGGTTTTGAGTGGAGAGAAAGTGGCTGTTCAATGTGTCTAGCAATGAATCCTGATTTCCTTCTTCCAAAAGAACGATGTGCATCAACTTCCAACAGAAACTTTGAAGGTAGGCAAGGTAGAGGGGGAAGAACACATCTTGTTTCTCCACAGATGGCAGCGGCAGCAGCAGTTCATGGGCATTTTGTAGATGTCAGAGAATTAGAGTTATTTTAGGAGGAAAAGATGAAATCATTTAAAACATTCGAAGGCGTAGTAATGCCTATCAATTCGATTAATATTGATACAGATGCCATTATACCAAAGCAGTTTTTGAAGCGAATTGAAAGAAGTGGGTTCGGACAATTTGTATTCTATGAACTAAGATTCGATGAAAATGACAAACCGATAGAAAATTCCGTATTTAACAACCCTTTGTATAAAGGGGCTGAAATATTAATAGCAGGGGCAAACTTCGGCTGCGGTTCTTCAAGAGAACACGCACCTTGGGCGCTGGAAGACTATGGATTTAAAGTAATAATAGCCCCAAGTTTTGCAGACATATTCTACAATAACTGCTTTAATAACGGAATATTACCGATAAAGCTTAGTCAGGATATCATGGATGATCTATTTAAAAAAGCAACGGGTAATACCTACAAATTGACAGTTAGTTTAGAAGAGCAGACCATAAGGGATAGCGAGGGATTACAAATTAACTTTGAGATAGATGCTTTTCATAAGAATAAGTTGATAAAGGGGCTGGATGATATTGGGCTTACTTTGCTAAAAGAGGAGAAGATTTATTTATACGAGAGAGAACATAATATAGTTTAGATGAAAATGAGACCATGCTAAATGCAGTCTTTTCACTTCACCGGTACAGGCGGCTTGCTCAGGTCTGTATTAGTATACTATCCCTTCGCAAGCCGGTGCCGCTTCAGCAAAAATACAAGCATTTATCACGGTCTTAGGGAAGTGTATTTTATTATTTAATGAATAAAAAAATAGGTAAAAAGCTGCTTTTGTACTAAAAAGTAATTTATACTATTTCAGCATAGAATCATACAAAATCGACCCAAATATAAAACAAGAGAGTACTATCCCAAAATCTCTTTCAATAACTTTTGTCTTAGCAAAAAGCCACAATAACGGTGATACGAAGTATTTGATATTCATTCCACGCAAGTGGATTTTCATTCGGCGAAGCCGAATTGCACTCAGCTTTAGCTGAATTTCATCCAAAAATGATGTACAGGAAATAATCGATTTACCACGGTCTAGATTAACAACTATTATAGAAAATTTCAAAAATCTTGTTGTTAAAGGTGCCAGGCACTCAGAACAACAAATCGTGACGTTGATTATTCAAATAACTTTGCCCTAGCAAAGTGTCCTTAACTCAGCTTCGAAGAAGTTGAATTTCATTCCACACTAGTGGAATTTCACTCGGCGCAGCCGAATTGCACTCAGCTTTAGCTGAATTTCATTCAAAAATGATGTACAGGAAATAATAGACTTAGCAAGAATATCAGTACATCATTTTTGAAAATATAAGTGTGCAACTTGCACTGTACATTAGATGGAAAATGAGTATACTCCTTATTAGGGATAATAATTAATAGGGGGGTATATGAACCATCTAAAAAGAAATCTAAAAGATTCATTATTTAGAGGAATATTTAAAGACAAAGAAAACTTCGTCGAATTATATTATGATATAACAAAAAAGAAGTTAAAAGCAGAAGAGATAGAAAGAATAGACCTAGATTATTACAGCGTAACAACAATAGTAAATGATATCTCCTATATCACAAAAGATGGGGAGTTCATCATATTCATAGAACATCAAAGTACGTTAAACAGTAACATAGGACTGCGACTACTCATGTACTTTATATCATCGTTACAAAAATACATCGATGAAAGATATAAAAGTGTAATATATAGATATAAAGAAATCGACCAACTGCCACGATGTGAACTATACGTAGTATATAACGGAACAAGTAAGATAGAAAGAAGAAGTGATATCAAAAAAGCCTATGACTTTGGGATGATAAAAGTAGAAGTAGAGGTAACTATAATAGATATAAACTATGAAAAGCTAGAAGAAAGAGTAAAGGAGACTAGGAGTGCGTTAGTAGGCTATTCGTATTTGATATATGAATATACGGGGTATATAATAGAAGAAGAGAGGAAAGTAAAACGAAAGAGTATAAGTAAAGAAGAGAAGAAAAGGCAAAAGAAAAGAGCCTTTAAAAAAGCAATAGAACAGTGCAAGAGTAGGGGCTTATTAACAGAAGTAATAAGTAAAAAGGAGTTTATCAATATGGCGTTAAGAGAATTAACGAAAGAAGAAGAGATAGAGATATTAAAAGAGCTAATAAAAGAAGAGGGAAGAACGGAAGGCTTTGAAGAAGGTACTATAAAACTTGTTTTAAGTATGAAAGAAAATGGGTTAACGTCTAAACAGATTTCATTATATACAAGCATACCGGAAGAAGACATAGCAAGATACCTAAAAGCCCGTTTTTAGTAAAAAAACTGATGTAAAGAAAGAGATTATTCTATCTGCTTTAGCAATCGCTTAAGATCTTCCTCGCTAAAGGAATATTTCTTTTCGCAAAAATGGCAGTTTAGTTCTGCTTTGCCGTCTTCTTTTAGAATGGTTTCCAAGTCTTTTTTACCGATAGTTATGAGCGCTTTTTCTACTTTTTCTTTTGTGCAATCGCATTTGTATAAAGGGATGGTGGTGTCAACTATTTTAGCGTCAAAATCAGCTGTGAGCTTCTCTATTAGTAAATTGATACCGCCCTCTTTTAATACCGATGTTACCGATGGTATAGAGGATATGTTTTTTTCGAGTTTCGTTATTGCTTCATCGGTGCAGTCTGGTAGGATTTGAAGAATAAATGCGCCAGCGTGTTCTACATGCAAGTTTTTTCCGACTAGTACACCAAGCCCTACGGAAGAAGGGGTCTGTTCGCTAGTGGTAAAATAATAGGTCAAATCTTCGGCTATCTCACCACTTATTAGTTCCGTGCTTCCGCTAAATGGCTCTTTTAATCCTAAGTCTTTAATGACGTAGAGGGAACCTCTTCCTATAGCGCCGGATACATCTAATTTGCCTTTCGATTTTAGGGGTATGTCGACATGGTAATTGTCTGCGTAACCTTTTACTTCGCCACGGCTGTTTGATGTAGCCAGAATGGTGGAGAGAGGGCCATCGCTTTTGATACTTAAAGTAAGCACATCTTTGTGCCCTTTCATCATCGTTCCCATTATGGACGCAGCGCTTAGGAGTCTACCAAGTGCCGCCGTTACGACAGGAGATGAACCATGGATTTTATGACTTGTATCAACAAGTTCAGTGGTATCAGCAACGAATAGTCTAAAGTTGCCGTCATTATCAAGTATTCGAATTATCTTATCCATAACATACCTTCTTTGCAACAAAGTATATTTTATCTTTTTTTTCTAAATTGGTATCAAAATCGATATTTCCATACATTTTTATTTCTTTAAAGCCACATTCTGAGAGCATTTTTTTAATAAGGGCATGTTCATATCCACGTTCCATATGTTCTTCAACACTTCGTGAGTAAGTCTCACCATCTTTGACAAACATGTCAACGTTATAGGTATTGATGTTCGTCTTTTCATCAAACTCATTTTCCCATACATAAAGAAAATCATCTGTGCTTTCTTTAAATACTTTGTTGCCGTAGGATTTAAAACGGTATATGGTATTTAAGTCAAAAACAAAAAGCCCGTTATTTGATAAATATTTATAAACGCTCTTAAATGTACTTAGGATTTCAGCTTCTGTCAGGAGATAATTGAGACTGTCATTAGTCGAATAAATAAGGTCGTAATTATCAATTAATTCTAGCTCGCTCATCGATTGGTTTATGTAAAAAATCGAGAGGTTTTCATCAATACTTTTTTCGGACGCAACGATAAGCATATCTGTAGAGATATCAAGGCCGGTAACGTCATAGCCTTTTTTTGCAAATATCCTTGTCATTGTTCCTGTTCCGCAACCTAGGTCGAGAAATTTTTTTGCCTTTATTTTTTCACGTCGTAAGAGCTCTAAAATAAAGTCTCCTATTTTTTCATAGTCAACATTATCAAGAGCTCTATCATATATTTTTGAAAATAAACGGTTGTAACTATTTTCTTCCATGACAATGTTTAAATTTTTTGCCGCTTCCACAAGGGCAAGGTTGATTTGGATATACTTTTTTATCCGCTCTTACGATAGTTTTACTCATTGAGGCGTCTGCGTGGTTTGTGCCTGTTACTTTTGCTACTCTTTCTCTTTCTAGTTTGTTCTTAGGTCTTAACGAGAACATAGCACGGACAGTATTTTCCTGTATGCTTTCTATCATTTCATCAAACATCTCATATCCGACAAACTTGTATTCAACAAGGGGATCTTTTTGAGCATATGCCCTTAGTGAAATACCTTGTCGCATTTGGTCCATATTGTCTATATGTTCCATCCAGTTGCTATCAATTGATTTGAGAACAACAACTCTTTCGGCCTCGCGAAGTAGTTCTACATCTTCAAATTCTGATTCTTTTTCTTTGTAAAGTTCTATGGATTTGTTATACAAGAAGTCTATAAATTTTTCTCTTGTGATATTGTCTTTTTCTTTGTCAGAAAGTTTAATTTTGTGCATTGGTATCATCTTGGTGATGTTATCCATCATGCCGACCATATCCCATTCATCAGGATGATCCATACCGTTTGAATATCCGTTGACGCTTCTTGTGATAACGTCTTTCATCATATTTACAATGACTTCACGCATGTCTTCACCATCTAGAACTTTGTATCGCTCTTCGTAGATGATTTCACGCTGTTCGTTCATTACTCTATCATAATCAAGCAAATGCTTTCTTATGTCAAAGTTGTTACCTTCCACTTTTTTCTGTGCATTTTCAATGGCGTTGGATAAGATGTTGGCCGCGATTGGCTCGCCATCAGGGAGTCCAAGCCTTTCGACCATTTTTTTAAATCTATCGGAACCGAAGAGTCTCATTAGGTCATCATCTAGGGATAGGAAGAACTTCGATTCTCCGGGGTCACCTTGACGGCCAGAACGTCCACGGAGCTGATTGTCGATACGTCTTGACTCATGTCTTTCTGTACCTACTATTTTCAGCCCGCCTGCGTCTACTACTTTTTCGCCAAGCTTGATATCAGTACCACGACCAGCCATGTTGGTGGCTATTGTTACCGCTCCGAATTGCCCAGCGTCAGCAACGATCTCAGCCTCTCTCTCATGAAATTTAGCGTTAAGTACATTATGCTTTATGCCGGCTTTTCGAAGTAAAGTACTTATTTCTTCAGAGGACTCGATGGTAACAGTACCTACAAGTACAGGTTGTCCTTTCTCATAGGATGTAAGAACTTCTCTGACTATTGCCATTAGTTTATCCTTGTGGCTTTTGTAAACCTCATCAGCATGGTCCACTCGGATTACCGGCATATTGGTAGGAACCGCTATTACATCAAGAGAGTATATCTCTCTAAATTCCTCATCCTCTGTGAGAGCTGTACCGGTCATCCCGGATAACTTGGTATACCTGTTAAAGTAGTTTTGGAATGTTATTGTCGCAAGAGTTTTACTTTCTCGTTGTACCTTTACATTTTCTTTTGCTTCTATTGCTTGGTGAATACCGTTAGAGTATCTTCTTCCCGGCATAAGTCGTCCGGTGAATTCATCTACTATTACCACTTCGTTATCTTTGATTACATAGTCCTTATCGCGAAACATGGTATAGTTGGCTTTGAGTGCGATATTAATATGATGAAGTATCTCCATATTGCTAGGGTCTGATAAGTTTTCTATCTGGAAGTACTCTTCAGCCTTTTTAATACCATCAGCAGTTAAAGTAGGGTTGCTTTCCTTTTCATCAAGGACAAAATCACCGGTTTCCGTAATCTCTTCATTCATTATAGCGGATAACTTGCTTATCTCGCCTTGGACTTCTCCTTTTTTCATTCTTCTTGCAAGAACTTGAGCTTGCGAGTAGAGATTGGTAGATTTTGAACTACTACCACTTATTATAAGAGGTGTTCTTGCTTCGTCTATAAGAATTGAGTCGACCTCATCGACAATGGCAAAGTTTAGTTCTCGTTGAACCATTTCTTTTTTGTAGATAACCATGTTATCACGAAGATAATCAAATCCGAATTCATTATTTGTCCCATATGTAATATCAGCGTTGTAGGCTTCCTTACGCTCGTCATTTGAGATTTGGTTTGTTATGCAGCCGACGGTTAATCCCAAGAATTTATAGATTTCACCCATTTCAGTGGCGTCACGATTAGCAAGGTAATCATTGACTGTAACGATATGAACGCCTTTTCCGCTAAGACCATTCAAATAGGCAGGCATAGTAGCTGCCAACGTTTTCCCTTCACCTGTTTTCATCTCTGCAATTCTTCCTTGGTGAAGAACAATGGCGCCTATTATCTGCACTTTGTAGGCTTTTAATCCCAAAACACGGACACCTACTTCTCTTACCGTTGCAAATGCATCAACCATTATATCATCTAAGGTTTCTCCATTTTGAAGACGCTCCTTTAGTTTAGGCGTCATATTTTTTAATTCGCTGTCAGTCATAGCAGCGTATTGCTCTTCAAGTGCTAGTACCTTGTCTGCGATAGGGTGTAGTTTCTTTAATTCCCGATCACTATGTGTACCAAAAATTTTATCTAAAATACTCATTGTATTTCCTTTCACATATTTTCCTAGGTTAATTCTATCACTCATTAGTCATTTTATCAACACGGATATAACAAGTAAAAAAGGACCGTTAGGTCCTTTTTTGAGGGGAGTATAAATAATTAATAAGGGTTGTCATATACGCATGAATGCGTTCAGATATATGACTA